>Ga0187851_10000306_pt1 | contig 50729 bp, 37 predicted proteins | sample June2016WEW_6_10_FD_132997 | JGI IMG/M metagenome (GOLD analysis project Ga0187851, IMG submission 132997) | Peatland microbial communities from SPRUCE experiment site at the Marcell Experimental Forest, Minnesota, USA - June2016WEW_6_10 | ecosystem: Environmental > Terrestrial > Soil >... | reverse complement strand
TAGGTCGCATCCCCCCTGAGCTCATAGTGATTGTAAAAACCGTCGAAGGTAACCGCGTGTCCCAGGCCGAAAAGATTTCCATATCGCATCTCGGTGGATCCCCTGAGCTCATCGTAGGTGCCATAGCCGGCCGAGGCATCGACGCTGAAGAATTTGGCTTCGTCAAGCGTTGCGGTTACCGGTTCGGACACCGTATCCAACCGTTTATCGGCCACGATCAGGATCTTCGGCGGCACCTTGATCTGCACGTAATTGAAAAGCCCGGTTGCATAGAGCTTCTGTACCGTGGCATCGATCCGTTTTGTCGTGAGGGTATCCCCTTCTTTGAACTTCAATTCCCGGGTCACGACAACCGAGCGCACTTTCTTAAGCCCCGATGGTTGAAAGGCTCCCGCGAATACAAGCGGCCCTTGGTCGATGTTGAAGACCACCGAGGCGTGGCGGGTAACCGTATCGATGGAGGTACTGTCCACGACGTGGCTGTATAGATACCCCCTGAATGCCAGATCGGTAATGATTTTCTGAGCGTCTTGATCGATCGCGTCAGTACTGAACGGCGCATTCGGTTTTGTTTGAAGTCGTTGCAGTTCTTCGGTCGGCCGAAGCGCCGAAGCGCCTTTGATGGCAACCGTATCGATGATTGTCTGAGGCCCCTCGCTGATCAAGAAGAAAAGGGAAATCCGGTGATGCGCGGTGTCTTGAACAATTGAGTCTATGCTCACCTCTGCCGCGAGGTACCCTTTCTGGCTGTATGCGGCGGCTATCACCGCAGTGTCCGATTCGAGTTTGATATGTGAATAAACGGACTTTTTCCAGAAGTGGGAAGGTTTCGTTTCCATGAAGTTGAGGAGCTGTCCCGAGGTAAAAACCGTGTTTCCGGAGAAGCTGATTTTTTTTACCGTCCACTTTTCAGCGCAGAGAGAGGCGACAAGGACAAAAAGATGGAGAAACACGATATTCCTTTGCATCAAGCGGAGATTTTTCAGGAAAGGATGTCGTCGTTTTTCGGGCATTATGGATGCTCTATTGTGAAAGGCGCAAATGAAGATCGATGCCGCTGTTCAGGTAGTACCCTGAGCCGATAATATACAGGTTCGGCAGAAGCCGGTATGATGCCGCGACATTTGGCTTCCCTAGATTTTGTAAAACGGCCTGATAGGTGACCGACAGTCGCGGCGAGATCCGCTTGATCGCCGTGACCGTCGGTCCTCCGATAGCTTGCGTTTCAACATTGAGGCTCTCGATATTGAGCAGCTGTTGCAGTGGACGCGTTCCAAAACCGGCGAGCTGCTGGGCCAGAAGACCTGCAATGCGAGCTGTAACGCCGTTTGTAAGAATCCCCTGGGTAGTACCGAAGGTGATCAAACTTACGATGAGTTCCGGCTGGAGCGGCGGGTTGGACGAGAGAACAACGGTCGGTTTGCGAAGACTGTCACTCACCGTGAGCGTAACGACATAGGCTTGCTCAGGTCCGGCTCCCGATGACGTCGCGACCGGTGCAGCGTTTGATGTCATTGCAACGGTAGTGGAGGTTATCGTATCCGTTGCGATCAGGTTGATCGCCGGGTTCAAATCGTCAGGGTTCGTGAAGCGGAAAGTTCCTTGCTGGACAGTAAATTTTTGGTCCAGATAATAGATATACCCTTCGCTAACGGAAATGTTTCCAACAACGCCGGGACGCTCCGGATTTCCCACGATCGTACCAATGCCGTCGAGCGTCAAGCTGCCAATGTTGCTTTCGATCGTCATGTTTTTGTCAAGATCAACGACCATTCGCAGCGTAATCCGATTAAGCAGGGAATTTTTCGAAGAAATTTTTTTCGGTTTCGGGGCCGACGTTTTTTGAAACATGGCAGTTGGCGAAAGAAAATACTGATACCGCGAATCGGCGAGAGTCATGCCGCCGCCGAGAATCAGCGTATTCGCGGAATCGATGAGTCGTACCGATGCAGTCCGAATGACCGCATTGAGGTCGCCAAGCTGCAGCGGGCAATCCGTTGCAGAGAGCGCGAACTGCAAATGCCCCGGAGGCGCTGGCTCAAAAGACCCGGCGCCTGAAAAACGCCCCGACGAGCCGATACGTCCTTGGAGCGATTCGACGATGATGGAATCCCCCCGGAGAGAGAGCTCGGCATTGATGGGACCCAGTGCGGGTTCCATCTCCTTAAGCTTGAGGCCTGCCTCTCGGATGGACAGGCGGCCTTGAAAGTTCGGCCATTTTTCACGCATAGTCACGGTCGCTTCACCATCGAGCGTTCCGCCAGAAATTTCCGCGTCCGGCGCAAAGGGAGCGAGGATTGCAAGCGGCACAGTTTCTGCAACGCCCCGCAGTAATAAATGCGATTTATTACATGTTAAACGCTCGAAGTCCCAGGGTACCGACCCGGAAAAGGTGACGCGCCCCTTGTACACGCCCACCCCCGCGGTGTCGAGGTACAGCATTTCTCCCGAACCGTGGCCCTGAAGAAATGGTTTCTCAAAGCGATTGGTTTTCCAGTAAAGGGAGTCTCCCCGTATCGAAAACGTGAGCGACGGATGAAGGACGGCGCCGCCGATTCCTGCTTCGGCTGACAAGCCGTAGAGGTGAATCGCCTTTGTCGAGTCGACTGCCTCTTCGACCTTTCCCGCCATGTCTCCCTGCACTTCCCATGCTCCCTGATCTTTGACAATGACGGCATGCATCGAAACGCTTCCGCGGGCTTTGACCTCCGGTAAAAATAACGTCGAAAGGTCGCCAAGCGGGAATTCGGCGCCTTCGATGGTGATGCGAGCGCCGTCTCGGATGAGATGAGAAGCCGTCCAGGGGGGCGAAAGCGCAAGGGGCGCGGAGAGAAAAACGAGAAGTGACTCCGGTCGTCCGAACGGACAGGCCTTGGCAAACGCGTTCACAACGCCGCTTTTCAGGTCAGCCTCGGCCCGATACCGGATTGTTACAGCACGACCGAGCGCCTGTTCGAAATCGATTCGCGCCTGTGCGGCGGGATTCTCGACCGTCCCATGAACTTCTGCCTGCAACGAAAGCACTCCCTGCAGGGGCATTTTACCCTTAATCCAGGGAGAAATAAGACCAGCGTCCATGCCGGCTACGTTCATCGAGACATCGATCGAATCTCCGGCAGAAACCCCGGAAGCGGTGCAGGAGGCGCTTTGATAGCCATGACGCTCGGCCATAATCGATACCCTTGCGAAACGGCGTTTTCCGTGCAGACATGCGAAGCCCGAACTTTTAATCCATGCCGCGCTCTTTCCAAGACGGACATTATTCCAGTGCAGCGTATCATTCCGATATGCAAGCGAAGCAATAAGCGAAGCGGCGTTAAAGTCACCGATGTGAAGCTCCGTCATGTCCGCTTCCGCGGAGACGCTGGGATTGCCGACGGGACCGAAGCCATCGGCGACGATGTGGAAATGCCCTCCCGCGTCGTGCTCGCCGAAGAGGGGAAGGACCGCCGCCAACTCGCCATTACTGCGGAGGGAGGCTCTGTTGATATACAGTCGATTATTCGCATAAGAAACGGCTGCATCCAGCCGGTCGATTGACGCACCGCGCCAGGTAAGCCCCCGGGCGTGGAGGTCAAGCGTGACCGTCGGCTGTTTTACGTTTCCCCCTAAGTCCCCGCTGCACGCGAGTAAACCGGTTACCGGATATGCCTGGAATAGTCGCGCTATCGACATCGGGTTCGTGATGTTTATGGAAAATGCTCCGGAGAGGGCATGGTTTCGATTGTCGATTGCTCCTTGTGCGTGAAGCCTGTTTCCCGAATCCGCCGCAATATCCACCGTCCACTGCCTGTTATTTATCCCGGCATTGCAATCGATCTGCCCGGTAAAGCCCTGATCGGACGGATTTTTTAATGCAAGCGAGAGGACCACATGGTTTGGCGACTCCGATACGCCTCTGCCGCCGACAGCGGCTTCTACATGGGCAGCGCCATTGAAGAGGGCGTGCTTGAGGCCGAAACGGTTAGTAATATCGGCAATACGAGGAAAATCAGCGGTGACGCTGATATTCCATGAATCAATGTTCGGTTTGGTGAAAAGCAAGGGGATTGATGCGTTCGCTTTTATTCCGGCCTGTCCGATGGGAGACGCAAGATTGAGAGTCCCTTTCAGGCCATCATCCGGAGTATATGTCGCCTTCGCGGCAATCGTTTCGAACAAGATGCTGTCTAACGTCAATTTCCGGGCGGTTACCTGTAGAGCAATACTTGGCGAATGCAGGAATCCCGAAAGCGATGCGGTAGCTCGTACCGCACCCTGCGCTTGCAGGCCCTTTATTTTCTGCACACAGCGAAGCGAAGAAAGAGCGGTGTTGATATCCGCTTGCGCTTTCCACCGTATCTGCGAAGAAAACGGAATGGTTCCCTGACACGAAATGGTCGTCGAATCTCCCGTGATAATACCTTTCGATACGACGAGTTTTTTCCGGCTCAGATCGCCCTTGATATCGACACTCTTAACGCGGCCGCAATACCAGGGCGTTATCGCCTCTCCAGCGCCCGCGACAAGCGTTCCGGAGAGAGAATCGATGCGTTTGAAAAGGAGACGACTCTTGATTCCGGTAAGCGAGTAATACATCCCGGTTGCCGAGTCGTCGTACCGCGCCGAGAGTCCGCTCACCACGACCGTGCCGATGGTGTAAGTCCATGATGACTTTACTTTTGGAGAATGCTTGGGAATGAACGGAAAATGCACCGTTCTCCCTTTCGTCCTGATGCCGGTGACGGTAGCGCCCTGAATGGTGATCCGTTTCAATTCCAGGCGCTTCTTCAGAAGCGGCAGCAGGGCGAAATGCAGGCGAAGCGTATGAATCGCCATCGAATCTCCGAATTCCCGGTCAACAACGACCACATTACGAAAATCGAAGCGCTCTATCCAATTCAAGTGAATTGCGCCGATGGTTACCTGATTGCCGAGCTTCTTTGAAATGAGGTTTTCGACGGCCGCCTTGATGCTCCGTTGCACCGGCGGAGTCATGACCGCCGCGCTTAAAATAAGCGTCACCACGCCGAGAGCCAGAAGAAGGATAATGAACGATCGTACCGCGATCCGAGTTGCGCGATTCATAGCCGGGAAGCTGGAGCTGATCCCTCGTTGGTTGGTGTAAGTATTTTTATCGGTTTACTCCTGCACTCCATACCGCATCCAACTCTCTTTTGCATGTGCGGTAGTATGTTTCTCATAATTATCACCTCTCAGAAATGCTATTCGATGAAGCATCTTCCACGGATTACACTCGTTTCGAGATCCATCCACGATCGATTTCCAGCGCACCATTCATGCCAGGAACCTATAAATATACGGATTGGCAATGAGGCTTTCTGTTGCCCGGACGTTTGAGGAGGGTCGTGTAGAGCGTCAGATCGCTATCCCCTGATGAGGGAGCGTGGTGTATGGTACTGCATAGGAGGAGGCCGTTCGAGTTATACCCTGTGGAACGGCGACTCGAAGCCCGGTACCGGAGGCGATTGGATCATCGGCGCGATCCAGGAGGAACTGCATTTGACCGACAACAACGTGGCGCCTGCGCGGGATATTCCCGTGCGCCACGGAAAGATGTCGTCGTCAACGCCCCTTATATTCCATCTGTCAACCTTGTAATTAAGAATTCCGGCAAATTCGCCTTGCGCATGCGAGTCTGCGTCTTCGGTATGTCATAGGCAACGCGGCGAAAAAAGAACTCTCCCGTCGCATCGTCGAAAATGCCGTAGCACGATTTCGCGATTCTGTCGCGCGGTTGGCCGACGCTGCCCACATTGATGAGGAATCGCGCTCCCGGCGTCTCCCTGAGATTGATATGCCCGGCCTGTCGGGCATAAACCTTTTTTCCTTCATCAAGGACGACAATCATCGGAATATGCGTATGGCCGACAAGACACACCTCGGTTCCAAAGTGACGAAAGTTGAAGGAGGCTTCTTCCAGCGAGGTAATATAGTACCACCTGCCGGGTTCGTACGGCGTCGCATGAACAAAAGTGAACGGTTCGCGAGTGGCAGTCAGCGGTAACGAAAGCAGATACGTGCAATGTGCTTTCTGCAAGATTCGCGCCGTCCAGTCGATGGCAGCCTGGGCAAAATTGTTGAACAGGGTGGTATCGAGAAGCTTGACCGATGCCGCATCATGATTGCCGAGCAGGACGATGGCGCTTCTTTTCCGGATGATCTCCATGCACTCATTCGGCTCGGCGCCGTATCCGACGATATCCCCCAGACAGATTATTTCATCGACCGCCTGTTTCCCGATATCGTCAAGCACCGCTTCGAGCGCCTCGAGGTTGGCATGGATATCGGATACAAAAGCGCGGCGCATGGGATCAATCGTTTTCGATGAAACGGAAGGTGATTGGGCCAATTTCGATATGATCTTTGTTTCGTAGAAGATGAGTTTTAACCGCCCGGCCGTTTACCTTAAGCATACCGACCTTTTTATGGGTGCCGATCAGCCACCCGTCGGCGTCGAGACGCAGGAAGGCCTGCTCGCGACCAATCATGAACCCCGACACTGAAATGTCATCTTCTGGAGCGTTGCCGAGCGTCACGAAGCTTTTATCGAGTCTGAAGGCCCGGTTCTGCGGCATCTCGAGGAGTGTGGGAAAATCGTCGCTCACGGCAGTTCTTTTCTGCGCCCGGGATTGCGGTTTTACGAATACGGTTTCAAATTTCGTTTCCCCCATAGCTTCCTTCCGGGGTGATGTCGTTGTCGGAGCGATTGTCCGGGACGCAACGGCCGCTTCTTGCGACACCCGCTCAAAAATGATTGAATAACTCCCGACGACGATGATCTCACCGCCATTCAGGGAAACTTTTCGCACCGATTCGTTATTAACAACGGTGCCGTTAAGTGAGTCGAGGTCATTCAGGAGATACGAGCCGTCTTTATTTTCTTCGATCCGGAGATGGCGGCGTGAAATCTCGGCGCCTTCCAGAGGGATGGTATTTTCCGCGAGCCGTCCCACGGTAATGACAGGATCGTCAATAAACAGCGTGTTGAGAAGTTTTCCCCCGGAGAATATCATGAATTTCAGCATAGAACCTCCCGGCCAGTCTTCAACTTCGCAAAGAGCTGTTTTTTAAGACGTTCCTGCACGGACTATCGAGCCGTAATTTAACTAAAATACATAGCTCGGTATCTACGGGCAACCTGCGGCACTTGCATTATTTTTCTTTGGGCTCCTTGGATTCAGCCGGATTCGATCCAAAAGCCGACGATACCGTCCGATTCTTTTCAGAACAACGACGCTGCCGAAGTCATCCGGCGGGCGGGGTCCAGAGCTCTCTCTTTAAATGAATATGAAATACCATCGGAGAGCCGATGCTTTATGTATATTATGTTACTTTAATGCATGTGCAAGTTGCATTAACTCAGTTGTGGATATCCTCTTGCGGCGGTTTATGTCGCAATAAATACCCTTTGCATTCGTAGTAATTGCGTGTTATAGTTTTTTATAGATTGTGAATAGTTCCTGTGCGAAGTCTTCAGCACCGTAGTGACGTGTGGCGGGAAGGAACGGGTAATGGCTTCGGCGGTCTCATACAAAAATGTTTTCGACGATAAGGCTGAATTCGCCAAGCTGCAGGACCTCATCCAGGATGCCATTGCCAAGTTTTCAGAGTACCGGCAGGGAAATCTGACCTATGGCGAAGTGATGTATGTCATGGAATGCATTCTTGACGGATTCCGCAATAGCGCCGAACAGGATACAAAGACGCAATTCGCCATAAAAGGCCTGCGCGAGGCCCCGTCCTTTGGATTGCTCATGTCTATTACGGGCCGGACGGTGGAGACTCTGGCAAAAAAAGGAATCATCAGTTCCAGGGATGAGGCGTATATTCTCCATGGAACGGAGTAGCGCCGCCGATTTTTGTGCAGTAAGAATTGTAAGAAAGGAAATCATCGATTGGCGCGTTATCAATTCTTGAAATCTACCGATGCCGTTGATGAGGCCGTCGTCTCGTTCAACGGATTATGTTCTCTTCATTTCATTTAACGTCAAACATAAGGATGCCCCATGAATCGTAAGTATCTCGTGCTGTTTCCACTCGGATTACCGCTCATCCTATGCCTCTGTTACCATGGTGCGGTAAAAAATGATCGCCTCGCTTATGTCGGATCGACGCTCGTAACCCAGCAGGATGCGGACGCCTTCGGCACCGTCGCCCGGTTCTACCCCACGCCGCCGGAGAAGTTTTCTCTCGGAGCCCGGCCGACCGTCAGCGGTCTCGTCGAAACCGAAGCGATCTACCGCCATGCGCGCGGGAAACTCGGATCATTCACGTTGCAGCAAAGTCTCGGGTGGAAATGGAAGGAACGCTATTATACCTCCGTCCTGTTCACGCAGGATATTCTGCAGATGAATTTAGGATTTACCGACGAACAGCTTCAAAAATACTATACTAACCATCCGGCGGAGTTTACTAATGCGCCCCATCCCGATTCAACCGGGAAAAAGCCGGCGCCCGCGGTGATACCGTTCACCGAAGCGAAGCGGATGGTGGCGGAGAAAATGTTTCAGGCCGCTTATCGCCCCGATTCGGAGTTCATGAAGTCCTTCCCCCTCAAGGACACCGCTGCGCTTAAGCGTCAATGGCTCAAATACGCTCATGAGGATGGCCCCGTCCTGTTCCAGCGGATCTATTACAGGGAAAAATACGGAAGATCCCTCCCGGATTCATTGAAGGATTTTTGCGGTCCGGGTAAAATCATCTCTCAGAACGATGTGGACCTCATTCTTTCCTGGCTCCCGGCTGAGCGGCGGGATGTTTACAAAAAGAATCCGCAGGAGTTGAGGAATCTGGCGTTATGGCTGGTCCGCTGGAAACTCTTTTCCGAAAAGGCGTCTGATCTCGGATTGGCCTCAAAACCAATCGCTCGCAACGTGCTCAAGTGGGCCTGGCGATTTGAACTTGCCCAGAACTTTATTACCAAATCGATAGCTCCTGAGGCCCAAAAAGGGGTCACTATCGACACCGCAATGGCTCGCTATTCCTTCCTGGACGAAATTAATTTGCCCGCGACATCCGATACGGCCCGGTTCAACAGTCATCTTGCCAAACTTATTGAGCGCGAGGTCAACGTAAAGTTTGACAGCCTTATCTATGAAGTTCGCCGCACGGCGGGTATCCGGTTTCTCAAGAACGAGTGGAAAGACGAGCTGGTGAATGATCCCGCGAAGCTCCTGCGTCGGGCTGATTCGTTGCGGGATACCGGCAACGTCGCTGAAGCCCAGAACGTATACCGCACGCTGGTGGATAATTTCTTTTTTGCAAAAGAGGGCAGGAAGGCGATCCTCGAACTCGCGAAGATGAAAACCGAGCAACAGATGTACACCGATGCCATCAAAGATTACCGGCGGGCTCTCGTTGTCGATGCCGACCAGAGCAAAGTGTGCAACACGATGTTCATGATCGGGTTCATCTATGATGAGTATCTCAACAAACCGGAAATGGCTGAGGTCAATTATAAGTGGGTTTTGAAAAACGCTCCCGACTGCGAACTTATTGACGATGCGGAATTCATGATGCTTCATCTGGGCGAACAGATGGCAAGCGTGGATGAGCTGCAGGCGGAGGTCAAGCGCCAGGGCAAGAAGGTTGCGGGAGAGGCCGGCGCGGACAGCGATACGTCGAACCTCAAGGGTGCAATGGTACAGGGAAAGCAGAAAAAGATATAACCGGCGCATTTTCACCTCCCCGGGCTCCGTACCTCGATGAGAGTGCGGGGCCTTTTTTTCAGGGGTTCGAGAAAAGTGCGGCATGCCTGAGAGGAACGTTATGAAACAGAATAATTCAACGATTAAAAAAAATGAAGCCCTCGTTTCCCGCGAATTTCCCTGGAAACTCATGTATAAGGGTAATTCAACGGCGGATATCAGGAGAGGATTTCTCAGCAATCTCGAATACATCCTTGCCAAGGATCGTCACTCCCATACCGCTTACGACGAATTTCTGGGCTTCGCCTACACCGTACGGGAGCGGCTCATCGAGCGCTGGATAGCCAGCCGTCAGCAGTACCATACGCAAAACGTTAAACGCGTATACTATCTGTCGATGGAATTCCTTTTAGGACGGCTGCTGTCCGATAATATCATCAACCTGCAACTGCTCTCCGCATGCAACCAGGCGTGCGATGATCTCCGGCTCAATATGGAATCGGTCATCGACCAGGAACATGATGCCGGCCTGGGGAACGGCGGCCTCGGCCGCCTGGCAGCGTGCTATCTCGACTCCATGGCCACGCTCAAACTTCCCGCCGTCGGGTATGGGATCCGCTACGATTTCGGCATTTTCAACCAGAAAATCTTGAACGGCAACCAGGTAGAGGTGCCGGAAACATGGCTTCAGTTCCGCAATCCATGGGAGATCGAACGGCCCGAATTCAAGAGAACCATCAAATTCTACGGAAAGACCATGCAGGTGAAGGACCATGACGAAAAAACGCGCTTCAGGTGGATCGACACCATCGATGTGCTTGCCATTCCGTACGACATACCGATTCCGGGTTTCGGCGTCAACAATGTCAACTCCCTGCGCCTCTGGTCGGCGCGGGCCGCCGAGGAGTTCAACTTCCAGGAGTTCAATCAGGGCGACTATATCGGCGCCTGCGAGTCAAAACTGGTCAGCGAGAACATTTCCAAGGTTCTCTACCCGAACGATAACAATGTTTCAGGCCGTGAACTCCGGCTCAAGCAGCAACACTTTTTTACCTCAGCCTCCCTGCAGGACATCATCCGGCGTTACCGGGGGGTAAACAGTGATTTCCGCGCCTTCGCGGAAAAGGTCGCCATTCAACTGAATGATACGCATCCGACCATTGCCATCGTCGAGCTCATGCGGTTGTTTCTCGACGAACACCACCTGGAATGGGAGGAGGCGTGGGCGCTCGTGACCGGAACCTTCGCCTACACCAATCATACGCTCATGCCCGAGGCGCTGGAGAAATGGCCGGTGTCGATCATGCGCACCCTGCTGCCGCGCCACCTCGATATCATCTTTGAAATTAACGCGCGCTTTCTGCGGGAGGTTTCGTACCGTTTTCCCGGCGATACGGACCGGCTGCGCCGGATGTCCATCATCGAGGAGGGCGGCGAACAGCAGGTGCGGATGGCGTATCTGGCGATCGTGGGCAGTCATTCCGTCAACGGGGTTTCAAAACTTCACACTCGGCTGCTCTGCGACCGGCTGGTCCGCGATTTCTTCGAAATGTGGCCCCATAAATTCAACAGCAAAACGAACGGCATCTCGCCCCGGCGGTGGCTGTACAAGGCAAACCCCTCCCTGCGCGACCTCATCACCGAAACGATCGGCCCCGCATGGGTGATGAACCTGGGTGAGCTTTCGAAACTCGCGGAACATGCAAACGATCCCGCATTCAGGGAATTATGGAGAGCGGCTAAAAATACGGCGAAGGATCGGTTCGCACGGAAGATGCACAAATGGGAGCACATGACCATCGACACATCGATGCTCTTCGACGTACAGGTAAAGCGGCTCCATGAATACAAACGGCAACTGCTCTGCCTCCTGCATGCGATTGCGCTGTACACCCGCATCAAGGCGGGGGATACGAAGGATTTCGTGCCCCGGGCCGTCATATTCGCCGGCAAGGCCGCCCCCGGCTATTTCATGGCCAAGCTCATCATCAAATTCATCAACAACGTCGCCGGCATCATCAACAACGATCCCGCAACCGCCGGGCTTCTCCGGATCCACTTTCTGCCCAACTACCGCGTGTCGCTCGCCGAATATGTCATCCCGGCCGCCGACCTTTCGGAGCAGATTTCCACGGCGGGAACCGAGGCGTCGGGCACCGGAAACATGAAATTCGCCCTGAACGGCGCATTGACAATCGGCACCATGGACGGCGCAACGGTCGAGATGGCGGAGCAAATCGGCGAGGAAAATATGTTTATTTTCGGCTTGCGTGCGGATGAGATCGACAAGCTCCGCGCCGGCGGCTACAACCCCTGGGAGTACTGCCGGAAGAGCCCGGATCTTCAGAAGGTCATGAATCTCATCAACTCGGGATTTTTCAGCCCGGAAGAGCCGCACCTGTTCACGCCGATTCACGATTCACTGCTCGCGGGCGGAGACCCTTTCCTGGTGATGGCCGATTTCGAAGCCTATGCGGAATGCCAGCACAAGGCGGCGCTTGTTTACAAAAACGAACCAGAAGCGTGGACGCGCATGTCGATCCTGAATGTCGCGAAAATGGGAATTTTCTCCTCGGATCGCGCCATCGCCGAATACGCCGGCGAGATATGGAACGCCAAACCGATCGATGTCCTGATTGATAAAGGGTGAACAAACGGGGCGTTGTTTACACCCGGTAATATTCCCGGTACCACTCGACAAACGCCCGCACTCCCGTGTCGATATCGGTTGTCGGATGGTAGCCGAGCGCCCCAAGCTTTTCTATGTCCGCTACCGTTTCGACCACATCCCCCGGCTGCATGGGCAGAAAACGCATCGCGGCTTTTTTCCCGCACTGCTTCTCGATTTCCGCGATAAAATCCATGAGCTGTTCGGCCCGGTCGTTGCCGACATTGTAAATTTCGCCGGGCGCCGCCCGGTCGAGCGCACAAAGCGTTCCGGCGACGATATCGTCGATATAGGTGAAATTCCGCCGCATGCGCCCGTTGTTGTAGACTTCGATCGGTTCGCCGGCAAGAATCGCCTTGGTAAACTTGAAGAGCGCCATATCCGGCCGGCCCCACGGACCGTAAACGGTAAAAAACCGTAACCCGGCGCAGGGAATGCCATACAGATGGCGGTAACATGTAGCGACCAGTTCGTTGGCTTTTTTCGTGGCAGCATAGAGCGAAAGCGGACTGTCGGTCGGGTCTTCCTCCGAAAAGGGCAATTTGGTATTTGCACCATACACCGACGATGACGAGGCGTACACGAAATTCTCCGGCCGGTACTTTCGAACCAGTTCAATGACATTCAAAAAGCCCTCGTTATTCGATTTCTGGTAGCTCCAGGGATCGGTAAGCGAATGCCGGACGCCCGCCTGCGCCGCCAGATGGCATACGCGGTCGATGCGGCGCTCCCGAAAAAGCGCGTCGAGCCCGGAGTTATCGCAAATATCAATTTTCCTGAACGAAAAGCGCTTATCCCTTTTGAGGATGGCCAGCCGCGCCTCCTTGAGCGAAGGATCGTAGTAGGAGTTCACGTTATCGATCCCGAGAACGTCGTCGCCCCTTCCGCATAGTTGCTTTGCAACATGAAATCCGATAAATCCCGCCGCGCCGGTAACAAGAATCATGCAGTGCGCCTCCTTTCGATCCTTGGGAATAAAATACTAACTCGACGCGAGCGATAATCGGAATTCGTACAGCCGGGACGGGGCAAGCCCGGGTCTTCTTCCTTTTCCATCCCGGGTCATGGAACCATGGCCGTGAAAGTTTCAATACCGACGTGGAATAGCATGAAAAATTGAACTATCACCGGCGACCGGCATCACCTGCGATGACGATTAAAAAAAGTTACCACCCCTTGGTGCAGGAATTAATTTATAAGGGTTCGCGGTTGATGAGTTTCATGTTACGAGGAGTTTTATTTGGAACAGAACCTTCGTAGGGAAATGACGGACCAGTGCGATCTACAGGAATACGTCAAGGCTCAGATTACTGAAATGGAGCGATTCAAATGGTTTCTCGGGACACAACTGGGGTATGACCCGCTACGAGACCGGTCCCTCAATGAAATCTATACGGAGTGGATACAAAAATACGGCGCCGCTTTCAGGGGCTTCTGGGAAGAGAAAAATAGAGGAAAAACATTTTCAGTTTCACCGGACGCTTCAAAACCATTCACCTGCTCTTAAGAAATAGCTCCCCCTTTTTAAAATACCGACCGCCGCTTCTTTGCAAAAGGTATCTCCCGCGTACCCCTGCCATATCACCCGTTGTTTTTCCGTGAACTCGCCCGCCGTGAACGACAGCACGTATGACCCGCCCGCCAATCGGTGCGTCGCGAGCGGAACCGCGTCGCTGCCGGGTTGCCGCTCCGGTGTGTTCCTCAGTAGCGTATCGTCGATAACCGTTACGTCGGCGCGGACGGCGGAGCCCGCACATAGAAAAGGCCTCCTTACGAACGAGGCCTTTTCAAAGGATCTATTGAAACTGTTTACTTTTTCTTACTCGGTCCCCCGATAGCTTCCTTGGCCGCTTTCGCCACGCGGAATTTCACGACTTTTTTCGCCGGAATCTGGATCGGTTCGCCGGTAGCGGGATTTCTTCCGGTCCTGGCCTTACGGCTGACGAGAACGAGTTTGCCCAGCCCCGGCAGCGTGAAGCCGTTTTTGGCTTCCTTATAAGCAATTTCTGCCAGGTTGTCAAGAAGCTCTTTCACCTGCTTCTTCGAAAGTTCCGTCGCCTCGGCCAGTTTGGCGATGGTTTGTGTTTGCGTCAAGCTTTTTCCTGCCATGGTTACTCCTTTTGTTAAGAGTGGGTAAGAATAGCACGCTCCCGCGTTAAGTGAAAGTATAAATCAGCGCTCGGGTCATTGTAAAGAAAAATCAATAATCGCCCCATAAACCGGTAGCGGGACGGTCTCCGGATGGACTCATGGTTCAGCCGAACCACTTCTGGAGAAATGCCAGATCAAGCTCCGGATACACCGGAAATTTCGCAAGAAGCGTGCCAATACGTTCACGGATCCCGGTTCCGGTCTTCGCTTCGATAGAGTATTTCGCCTTGCTCGACTGCCCCGCCCTTTGGCCGTCTTGCACAATCGCAGGCCGGGTGGCGGAAAGCGCGGTGCGGATAATCGAGGCAATCTCGCGCATTTCGCTCTGACCCATGCCAAGGGTTGTTATCGCCGGCGTGCCGATCCGCAGACCGCTGGTATACCACGGGCCGTTGGGATCGTACGGCAGCGAGTTCCGGTTACAGGTAATGCCGCATTCACGAAGCGCGCTTTCCGCCTGACGACCCGTGATGCCGAACGGCGTTACATCGATCAGCATGAGGTGGTTGTCGGTGCCCCCGGTTGCCACGCGCATTCCGAGTGCGCGGCATGCCTCGGCGAGTTCTCGGGCATTTTCGACCACGTTGCGGGCATATTGGCCGAAGGAGGGGTCGTTCGCCTCGGTTAACGCCACCGCCTTTGCCGCCATGCAATGGCCCAGGGGGCCGCCGATGACGATGGGACACCCCTTATCCACGCTTTCGGTAAACTCATGCACGCATAAAATAAGTCCGCCGCGCGGGCCCCGGAGCGTTTTATGCGTCGTTGAAGTGACGACATGCGCATGCGGAACCGGGTTGAAATCGCCCGTAAACACCCCTCCCGCGACAAGGCCGGCAAAATGCGCCATGTCTACCATAAAGACCGCGCCCGTCCGGTCGGCGATGGCGCGCATGCGCGCGAAATTGATTTTCCGGGGGTATGCGCTGTAGCCGGCAAGAAGGATAAGGGGCTTTATGTCGAGCGCCATCCTCTCCACCTCGTCGTAATCGATCAGCCCGCTTTCCTTGTCAACGCCGTAACCGTAGGCATCGAACATCTGCGCCGAAACATTGTTGCGATACCCATGGGTGAGGTGGCCGCCGGAATAGTAATCCATGCCGAGAAGACGCTGGTTGCCGAGCTTGTGTCGGAGTTCCTCCCACTTGTCACGCGAAAGGTGCGAGGGGTTGGTCTCGGAGAGCTCCTTCATGGCGGGATTCTGCACACGGGTCGTCAGAATCGCCCAATAAGCGATGAGATTGGCATCGGCGCCGCTGTGCGGCTGCACGTAGGCATGTTCACAACCGAAAAGACGGCATGCCTGATCAGCGGCGTATGCTTCGATGGCATCGATATTTCCGCACCCGGCATAAAAGCGATGGTACGGGAACCCCTCGGCATATTTATCGGTGAGCAGATTGCCCATTGCAAGCTGCGTTGCAAGCGAACAATAATTTTCGCTGGCGATGAGTTTCAAATTCGAACGCTGGTCGGCAAGCTCCGAGACAATCGAGCGCGCGATCCCGGGAGCGACGTCGGCGACATTCGCGAGATTGGCAAGATAGGCCAGAAACCCCGCATCGATTTCGTCCGCGGCCTTCCCGGACAGATAGGCGCCTATGCACTCTTTTGGCGACATGGGAGATCTCCTCTTCTTCGCGCAGGGGCTCCCGCCGGCGTGGCGAACCACTTCCGGCAGCCGTTTGAAGAGGTTTAAAAATACTATCTGAAGAGCGCTCCAACCTCCGGCATCTATTTTTCAGGTGCCCCTGACCGCCCGAGAGTGTGACTTCCGGCAATTTCATCCGGGAAGAAACGGCCGCCGATCATGTTGTACCGCATTTTCATCCCGATCATGCTCCGGCTGTTCGCCGGACCGGCGCTGGCGGTTGAAGATCCGGCGGACTCGACGATTGCGCTCAGCGGTAGGGTTCCTTCCGTCATTACCCGTTCATTCGCCATGCGCAACTACGAAAGGATATGGAAGGCGGTCGCGCCGGAAGCGGCGCTCGACCGCCGGGCGATCACCATCTTCTACTACTCCCGCCTCGATCAAAGGAAGCAGAGCGTCCGCCTGCCGGAGTGGGGCGGCGGCGGCGCCGTGGGGCGGGATCTCATCGTCATTCCCATCGACCGCTCGCCGCTGCCCGATGTAAATCTTCCGCAGGTGACCGTTCACGAACTTACCCATATCGCCCTGGAACGGGCCTACGGCCGGCTCCACGTGCCGCGCTGGTTCCACGAGGGACTCGCCATGACCCTCTCCGGCCAGCTCTCCTTCGATGAGCAGCTGTCGCTCTCCCGGGCCGTTTTCTCCCGTAGGCTCCTGCCGCTCGACTCCATCGAAATGGTCAACCGTTTTGACGTTCACGAGGCGGAGCTTGCCTATAGCGAAAGTCACCTGGCCGTCGCCTGGATGATCGACCGCTACGGCCTCGACGGCATTCCGGAGCTGTTGCGGGCGCTTCGTTCCTGCGGCTCGTTCGACGCCGCACTCAAGCAGGAGTACGGATTGACAGATGCTGAACTGGACCGGCTGGTGAGGAATTACATCGTGGAGCGCTATCGGGGAGTGTTTTTTTTCAGCGACGCCTATCTTTTCTGGTTTCTCGGCGCGCTTCTCGCCATCCTCGCGTTCATCGCCGTGAAAATCCGTAACGACAAACGAAAACGGCTCATGGAGGAGCAGGAACGCGCCGAGGATGAAACCGCCGACAGGAAAGGAACCGCTTAGGCGGGGTCCGTCGGCAATTCCGCGTCGGCGCTCGTGTCCGCCGCGGGAATGGCCCGAACGCTGACGGCCCGCTTGTCCGCCGCGTAAATAGCAGGGACGCCGGCGGCGACATCGACCTCCTCGCTCTTTTCGGCAGCGGGGAGGGGAGGGGGCGCGGCGGGCTTTTCATGCCGGAACACGAGCGCGCCAAGGGGAGGAAGCGTCAGCTCGAGCGATTGCTTCCTGTCGAAACACGGCGTATCGGTCGATGTCACGCTTCCGGAGTTGCCGAGATTGCCGCCGCCATAGAACGCCGCATCGCTGTTGAAAATCTCCTTCCAGACGCCCTTCGCCGGCACGCCGACCAGATACTTATGGCGAGGCACCGGAGTAAAATTGCACACCACGAGAACGACATCCTCGGCATCGTTCCCCTTGCGCAGGTAGGAGATGACGCTCTTTTCCCAATCGTTGAAATCGACCCACTCGAATCCCGCCTTATCGCAGTCCCGTTCATGCAGCGCCGGAACGGTCCGGTAAAGGGTATTGAGGTCGCGTACCAGAAGGCTTATTCCCCGGTGTCGGTCGTAGGCGGTCAGGTTCCAGTCGAGCGCGGTATCATGCCCCCATTCCCGCCACTGGGCGAATTCATCTCCCATGAAAAGCAGCTTCTTTCCGGGATAAGTAAACTGGAAAGCGAAAAGAAGGCGGAGATTCGCAAGCCGCTGCCAGTCATCCCCGGGCATCTTGTTTACCAGCGACCTCTTGCCGTGAACGACCTCATCGTGGGAAAGGGAGAGCACGTAGTTTTCGGTAAACGCGTACAGCATGCTGAAGGTGAGTTCCTGGTGGTGATACTTCCGGTGCACGGGATCCTTTCCCATATAATACAGCACGTCGTGCATCCAGCCCATATTCCACTTCATGCCGAAGCCGAGTCCGCCCACGTAGGTGGGTCTGGACACCATGGGCCACGCGGTGGATTCCTCGGCGATCATCTGGACATCGGGGAAAGTTTTGTAAACCTCTTCATTGAGCCGTTTCAGAAAATCGATGGCTTCGAGATTTTCGCGGCCGCCGAACTTGTTCGCGATCCACTCTCCCGATTTGCGGGAATAGTCGCGATAGAGCATCGATGCAACCGCGTCGACGCGCAGTCCATCGATATGAAACTTATCCAGCCAGAACATCGCGCTGGAAAAAAGAAACGACCGCACTTCCCCCCTGCCGTAGTTGAAAATGTGGCTTTTCCAATCCGGATGAAACCCCTCGCGAGGGTCGGCATGTTCATAGAGGTGCGTGCCGTCATAATAGACCAGCCCGTGTTCATCGCCCGGGAAATGCGAGGGAACCCAGTCGAGCAGCACCCCGATGCCGTTTCGGTGCAGATGATCGACAAGATACATGAAGTCCTGCGGCGTCCCGTACCGGCTTGTCGGGGCGAAATACCCGGTGGTCTGGTATCCCCATGAGCCGTAGAACGGATGTTCCATGACGGGCATGAATTCCACATGGGTAAACTTGAGCCCGTTCAGGTAGTCGGCAAGAAGCGGGGCCAGTTCCCGGTAGTTCAACCAGTCGTCCTTCCGGTCGCTTTTCCGGCGCCACGAACCGATATGCATTTCGTAGATAGATTCCGGCTTATCAATGGCGTTGCGTTCCCTGCGCGTCGCCATCCACGACGCGTCGCGCCACCGGTAGTCGAGCTCCCTGACGATCGGAGAGGTCGACGGCGACTTTTCCCAGTAAAACGCGAAGGGATCGGCGCGGTTGGCCGCGTAATGGTGAAAACGGGATTCGATGTGATACTTATAGAGGCTGCCCTCCCCGAGCCCGGCCACGAAGCCCTCCCAGATGCCCGATCCGTCGGTCCGGGAACAGCAGGGATTCGCTTCCGCATTCCATCCGTTGAAATCCCCGACCACCGACACCCGCTTCGCATTCGGCGCCCACACGATAAATTGAACCCCGGTTACGCCTTCGGCGTTCGTGACGATATGCGCGCCGAATTTTTTGTACAACTTGAAATGGTTTCCCTGCCGGAAAAGGTAGGTATCGAAATCGGTGATGGCGCAGTCGGCGGCGGGAGTAATCGCTACGGTATGCGGCGACGCGGGTGTTTTCACGGCATCGTCCGATGTCGTTGTCATGGCTGGTTACATCCTTGCGGAGAGTCGGGGTTCCGCGCCCTTATTCAGAAAGCAACGGTTAGAATCCCGGCGTTCTCGCAGCTCGAGAAACTGACGGTTTATTATCGGGGTATATTTGCAAAGGCATGACTCAACATCACGCTCATAAGCAGAATACCCGCAAAAAATACCACGAGATTCGCTATTTTTGCCGTTGCGATTTTCCCTGCCCGGAATAAAATATAGCCGATGACCAGGTTAAGCAAACCCCACAGGACATTTACCGTCGGAGAGGAGAGGCCTCTGCCCGGAGGATTTGCGAACGGAGTCGGAAATGGCAGGCCGGAAACGCCATTGATAAAATGTGGAACGAAATTAGCAAGAAACATGCCCGCAAAAAAGCATGCTACGTAATGATACCATTTCATAAGCCCGTCCTCTTCCGGGGAGATCCCCTGTAACGTGTTTATAAAACAAAACCGTTCCGCCGCTGAGAGGCGTCATTCAGCCGCGGAACAAGGAATACCCCAGCGCTAACAATAAATAGCCGTTATGACTGCTCCCGTCTTGCGAATATTTTTGTACAGTTGTCAAGCCATACGCTCCACGGACATCCAGGAAAATCGCGCCGAAGCCAACTCCCTGCGTGAATCCGACGCCGCCCGTCAAACCAAAATTAGTCCGCTTGATACTGCCCGTCACATCGTGAGAGGCATTAAACGACTGAGGAACAACGGGCGCTACCGGTATCGTCTCCGCCTGATTTTCATAAATAATGCTTGTCCCCGAGGTCTCCTGCTCGGCATGCAGCAAATACCCTCCATAGGGGCCGAAATCCACGTAAGCCTTTGAGATCGCGCTTACCGGAATGGAATATTTCGCCATGACGGGAATTTCAACATAGCTTAAAATGGATTCGTTGTTAAAATCAGCGTAAAAGTAGGTTCCGGCGGGCGCCTGCGGATTAACCTGGGAGGCGCTAAAGGCCTGCATTCCATTTCGTTTGCCGCCTTCGCTCGAAAACAACGCATCGGCGCACAAGCCAACGCATGACGGTAAAGAGTAGTCAGCGGTCAAACCGAAGGCTTCACCCAAAAGCGAAGTATAATCGCTGCTCAGTGGATTACCGTTGCCGCCGCTGAGGTTGGGTACACTTAATCCTCCGAAGACGCCCAGCGTAAATCGAGACCCGTTATTGTCCAATGGCGATTGGGCAAGCAATACGGAAGTCAGCCAGACAAAAACAAATGAGGTGGTAACCGTTTTTTTCACGTACCCCGCTCCTTTTATGGTCTTTCGATGGTTTCTTGATTTTCCGCGACAAGGGTAGTAAAATAAACGGGTTTCCCCGGCCAAAGCAAGAAAATATGGGCCCGCCGTTTCCCTTTTCTCCCGCCATGTTTTATCTTTAAAATTTCCGCTCGTCCAACAGGACGGAAATAAATCCTGAAAGGAGGCACGCCATGGCGAAAAAAGGTGCGACGCCGGAGGAAAGTCACGACGATCACGGCAGGAGCGCGGCAATCGAGCAGGCGGTAAGCCAGATCGAGAAGCAGCACGGCAAGGGGGCGATTATGCGGCTGGGAACCGCGGGGCTCAAGAGCGACGTTCCGGTCATATCAACCGGGTCGCTGTCGCTTGACCTTGCGCTCGGCGTCGGCGGCCTGCCCAAGGGAAGAGTCATCGAGATCTTCGGCCCGGAATCATCGGGAAAAACCACGCTTGCGCTCCACGCGATCGCCAATGCGCAGCGAAAAGGCGGCATCGCCGTCCTCATCGATGCCGAATACGCCTTCGACGCCGCCTATGCCAGGGGCCTGGGCGTGGATATCGACAACCTTCTCGTTTCGCAACCAGACACCGGCGAGCAGGCGCTCGAAATCGCCGATACCCTCATCCGGAGCAACGCCATCGATATCATCGTGGTTGACAGCGTCGCCGCGCTGGTGCCGGCGGCCGAAATCGAAGGAGAGATGGGCGACAGCCACATGGGGCTCCAGGCCCGGCTCATGTCGCAGGCGCTCCGGAAGCTCACCGGCATCCTGTCGAAATCCAACACCATCCTTATTTTTATCAACCAGCTCCGCATGAAAATCGGGGTCATGTTCGGCAATCCCGAAACGACCACCGGGGGCAACGCCCTTAAATTCTATGCCTCGGTGCGCATCGACATTCGTCGCATCGCCGCTATCAAGGACGGCGAATCGGTTATCGGCAGCCGCACGCGCGCAAAGGTCGTTAAAAATAAGGTCGCCCCACCATTCCGTGACGCCGAGTTCGACATCCTGTACGGCAAGGGAATCTCCTTCGAAGGGGATGTGCTGGACCTTGCGGTCGAAATGCAGATCGTCGAAAAAAGCGGCGCCTGGTTCTCCTACCAGGGCGAACGGATCGGACAGGGAAGGGAGAAGGCCAGAGATTTTCTCACCTCACATCGCGATGTTCTGGAAGAAATAGAGAAAAAAGTGAGAGAGAAGGGCGCCGTCCATAAGGGAACTATCGCTCCGGAAGAGCCCGCGCCTGGAGAGTAGGAAGGTGTCGTTTACCCGGTGGAAATGGGGCGACGCTTCACGCCCGTGCCGGTTCTTGACAGCCTCTTCACTTGAAAATAGCGTCTCATGAAAACAACATCCAACGAGATCCGTGAGAAGTTCATTACCTTTTTTAAAGAGCGCGACCATCTATTCATCCGCAGCGCGCCGGTCGTTCCGCCGGACGATCCCACCCTCCTCTTCACCAACGCGGGGATGAACCAGTTCAAGTCGATTTTCCTGGGAGAAAATCCGCGCGGGCTCAAGCGGGCGGCGAACTCCCAGAAATGCATGCGTGTCTCGGGCAAGCACAACGACCTCGAAGAGGTGGGCCGCGATCACTACCACCACACTTTTTTCGAGATGCTCGGCAACTGGTCATTCGGCGATTATTACAAGAAAGAGGCGATCCGCTGGGCATGGGAGCTTCTCACCGAGGTGTGGAAACTGCCCAGGGACCGGCTGTTCGCGACGGTGCACGCCACCGACGAGGAGGCAATCGCCTGTTGGCAAAGCGAAACCGATATCGCCCGCACCCGCATCCTGCCGTTTGGCGACAAGAGTAACTTCTGGGAGATGGGGGAGACCGGTCCGTGCGGACCATGCTCCGAAATTCACTTCGATATGGGCGACGCCGCCACGCGCGACGCCACCTTCTCGGACCCGATTGCGGGGGTGAATGGCGAGAACGCCCGGTACCGCGAGTTGTGGAATCTCGTTTTTATTCAATATAACAGAGAAAAGGGCGGGACCCTCGTTCCGCTCGCCGCCAAGTTTGTGGATACCGGCATGGGGTTCGAGCGCCTTGTCGCCGTGCTCCAGGGGGTCGATTCGAACTACCATACCGATCTCTTCCGGCCCATCATCGCGGCTATCGAGGAGATCAGCGGACGGGCCTACGATCCGGGCGCGTCCGGAACGGCGTTCCGGGTAGCCGCCGACCATATCCGCTCTCTTGTTTTTGCCATAACCGACGGCGTTTTTCCTTCGAACGAAGGGCGGGGGTACGTGGTGCGCAGGCTCCTGCGCCGCGCGGCGCGTTTTGGCCGGGAGCTCGGGCTCAACGGGCCCTATCTCTACCGGCTGGTCGCGCCTCTCCAGTCGTTAATGGGCGAGGCATTCCCGGAAATCAAGGAGCGTCGCGCCTATGTCGAGGAGGTGATCCGCGCCGAGGAGGAACGGTTTGGCGCGACGCTCGAACAGGGCCTCCAGAGATTCAACGTCATGGTCGATCTGAGCGTTAAACGCGGCGACACCCGGCTTTCCGGCGCCGATGTCTTTACTCTGTACGACACCTACGGATTCCCCATGGACCTTACCCGCCTCATGGCTTCGGAGAAGGGGCTTTCGGTTAACGAAGTGGAGTTCGGGCGCGCCATGGAGGAGCAGAAAGCGCGGGGACGCGAGGCGCGCAAGGCGGATGAGTCGGGCCTTTCGCCCGAGGGGTGGATCGACATCGTCCCCTGCAGCGGGACCGTTTTCGTCGGTTACGAGATGGATAACGCGGAGGTCAACGTCTGCCGCTACAAGGTTCTCGACCGCGAGGATGGAACAACCGCCTATCTGCTCATTCTCGACAGGACGCCGTTCTACGCCTCTTCCGGCGGTCAAGTGGGCGATGTCGGAATCCTCACCACCGCTTCGGGCAAAACCCTCCGGATCGACGATACGTTCAAATGGAACGACCTTGTCATCCAGCGCGCGTCGACCGACGCGGTTCTGATTCGCGACGACTTCACCAGGCCGCTCATGGCGTCCATCCAGGGCGAGCGCCGCGCCGCGATCCGGCGCAACCACTCCGCGACCCACCTCCTGCAGGCGGCGCTCAGGAAGGAACTTGGCGGACACGTGAACCAGTCGGGATCGCGGGTGGACGATAAAAGCCTTCGCTTCGACTTTACCCATTTCAAGGCCCTCGAGGCGGACGAGATTGCCAGGGTGGAAAATCTCGTGAACGGATGGATCCTTGAAAATCTGACCGTGAACACCGATATCAAGGATGTCGAGACCGCGAAACGCGAAGGCGCGACGGCGCTCTTCGGCGAAAAGTACGGCGACGCGGTGCGCGTGGTATCCATGGGCGTCGTTTCCAAGGAGCTCTGCGGCGGAACGCACGTAAAAGCCACGGGGCAGATCGGCCTTTTTCACATTGTAGAGGAGTCGAGCATCGCCTCGGGCGTGCGGCGCATCGAGGCGATTACCGGTCTCGAAAGCGCGCGCCTCTTTCAGCAGAACGACCGGCTGCTTTCGCAGGCCGCAACGCTTCTGAAAAGCAACCGGGAGTCCGTCATCGACCGGCTCCGCGCGACGATCGACGCGGCGGCAGAATTGCAGGCCAGGCTTGCCGCGCTTGCCGAGGGGCAGGCGCGGCTCACGGCGGATCTCATTCTCGAAACCGCCCTGACCCGGGAGGGAGCGGTGAAGTGGAACGTGCACACGCTCGGGAATACCGATAAGAAAAGCTTCAACGACGTATTCAACGCGGTATCCGACGCCATCAAGCGCCAGAAACTCGATGCCGCGCTCGTCGTGCTCGCCGGCGTTACGGACGGCGCCGTCATGCTCTCGGCGTGCGCGGGAAACGCCGCTGTCAAGCATGGCGCGCATTGCGGCGAGATCGTCAAGGCCGCGTCGGCCATCGTAGCGGGAAGCGGGGGAGGGTCCCCGTCCCGCGCGCAAGCGGGCGGCAGGGAGCCCGGCAGGCTTCCCGAGGCGCTCGCCGCGGCCGCCCGCCTCATCACCGAAAAAGTAAAGGCCGCGCCATGAAGCGGCCATCCGTATTTGAGGCGTTGCAAAAGAAGGTCGCGAAAGGCGCCCGGCAATACTGGATCCTGCTCGATCCGGACGACTTCTCGCCCCGCGAGGCTTCACGCGTGGCGAAATCGGCCGGGAGCGCGGGCGGCGTTGACGCGGTCCTCATCGGCGGCAGCCTCCTGCGCCACAACTCATTCGATTTATTCGTCAAGTGCGTCCGCCGGAGCATCTCAATTCCGGTCATCCTGTTCCCCGGCGACGCGACGCAGCTTTCCGGCCATGCCGACGCGCTGCTCTACCTGTCGCTCATCTCGGGCCGCAACCCGGTGAACCTCATCGGCGAGCATGTCAAGGCCGCGCCGATCATCCGGAGACTCGGCATCGAACCCATCGCCACGGCCTACATGCTCGTGGAGTCCGGCGCGGTCACCTCAGTCGAGTTCATGAGCGACACCCGGCCGCTGCCGCGCGCAAAGCCCGACATCGCGGCGGCGCACGCCCTTGCCGCGCAGTACCTGGGCATGAAACTGGTCTATCTCGAAGCGGGCAGCGGAGCGCCGCGGACGGTTCCTTGCGAGATGATCCACAAGGTGAAGGAGCTCATCGACATTCCCCTCATCGTGGGCGGGGGCATCCGTGACGCCGAAACCGCCGAAGCGATCCTCGCGGCCGGCGCGGACATCATCGTGACCGGGAACCTGTTGCAGAAAACGGGCGGGGAGGAGATGATGAAAAAGATCGGGAAGGCGGTGAAGGGGTTCGGAAGGAAATAGCAATCGATTTGCAGAAAAAACAGAGCGCAGATAATTATTTGAACTTTTTTTCCTCTTTTTAATCCCCGTTTTTTGACCATTTAATCGTCATTTAACTGCCATTTAAATCCACTTTTTTAGAACCGCTGCGAAGGGTTGGATGGCCGGAGAGCGATTGCCTGATGCAGCGTACCTGCGCCGGCCCGGCTACGGTTATATTGGAAAATTATTATGATTTGGAATAATTATGCCGAAATATTATATTATAACGTCCGTATTTATTACGATTGGAAATAATTATGCCTTGGGTTTTGCAAAAATCCGATTTCTTCGACAGTCGTTTTGAACGATTCAAAAAGAAGCATCGGGAAGAAGCAACGGCGGTTTTGGACAATTTGGACACCTATTTCAAGGCTTTGGAAAATGGAAGCAACCCGATAAATATCAATGCCGGGTTCATCCATCACGAGCCCGAAGGAATCAAGGCCATCGATCAAAAAGGCGGCAAAGGTAAGTTGATGCAAACCCGGCTTTATATCTATCCCGATTCCGCCGCGATGATTTTATACGTCATCAGCATTGGCACAAAAGTTGATCAGAAAGGCGACATCAGGGAGTGTCAGGATTACATACGACCGTTGAAAAGGAAGGGGTAACCATGGCTAAACAATTTTCATCCGTTCTGGATATGATCAAGGATTCTACCGAGGATAAGGATGAGGTAAAATCCTTGGCGGATCTTATTAACTCGAAGCAGATTTCAAAAACGCTGTTCGCCTTGCGGTGCAGGGCGAACATGAGCCAGGACGACGTCGCCAAAAAAATGAATTGCAGTCAGGGGAAAGTTTCAAAAATCGAAAATACCCGAGATACCGACCTTACCGTTCATGATCTTGTTCAATACTGTTCCGCGGTAAATATGCGGCTTGAAATAGGATTTTCCGATACCCGAATGACCATGGCCGATCAGGTGAAATACCATTACTTCAGGCTCAGGATTTTGCTTGATAAGATGCGCGAAATGGCGCGGGGCGATGAAACCATCGAAAAAGGAGTGGCGGACTTTACCAAAGAAGCCTTCATGAATATTTCATTCGGTTTACTTGACTGCGTTCAAAAAGCGTCGAAGACCAAACTGCCGGTGCCGCCGCTCCATGTTTCTACCCCGGTGACGATGGAAGATATCAACAGACATTCGGAGCATGAAACGAATATGGCTGCCGCCTGAGGTACAATTCTCGCTCGCGGCAGGCCGGATTGTTTGTGATTTTTTGCCGAATGATTTGGGATTTTTTCCTCCTTTTATTTAATCCCCGTTTTATTGACCATTTAACGGCCATTTAAACCCATTTTATAGAACGTTGACGGAACAACCATCGGGTTGAGTTCACCTCCTTGATTCCAGTTAAAGCCAAGACTATTTTATCTTACTGTCTTCAACGTTGTTTTCGGCACTGTTCGTCGCTCTTTTCAGCATTTTAACCGGGAACCATCCGAATGACCAATTTCTCCGACAAGGTAAATTTCATCTGGTCGGTCGCCGACCTCATACGCGGGCCATACCGGCCCAATCAGTATAAGGATGTCATGCTGCCGCTCACGGTGCTGCGACGGCTCGACTGCGTCCTTGAGAGCACGAAAGACAAGGTGCTCGCGAAATATCAGGAGATGAAAGGCGGCAAGCTCACCAACCTCGAACCGCACCTCAACCGGGCTTCCGGCCAGCAGTTTCATAATATCAGCAAATTCACCTTCCGCAAGCTGCTCGACGACTCGGAAAACATCGCCGCCAACCTTACCGACTATATCAAGAAATTTTCCGACAAGGCGCGGGAGATAATCGACCACTTCGGCTTCGAGGAGCACATCGTCAAGCTCGACAAGGCGGACCGGCTCTTTCTCGTCGTGCGGAAGTTCTGCGATATCGACCTTCACCCGGACGCCGTTTCAAACATGGAAATGGGATACATTTTCGAGGAACTTATACGGAAGTTCAATGAGGCGAGCAACGAAGAGGCCGGGGACCACTTCACCCCGCGCGAAGTGATCCGGCTCATGGTCAACATTCTCTTCACGCCGGACGGGAATATCCTTCGCCAGAAAGGACTCCTCAAGACGCTCTACGATCCGGCCTGCGGCACCGGCGGCATGCTCTCGGTCTCCGAGGAGTACCTGCGCGAGCACAACCCGGATGCGAAGCTCGAAGTGTTCGGCCAGGACTACAACGACCAGGCCTACGCGGTCTGCGGCTCGGACATGATGATAAAAGGCCAGAATCCCGACCATATTCATTTCGGCAACAGCTTCACCGATGATAGATTCCCGAACCAGAAATTCGACTACATGCTCGCCAATCCGCCTTTCGGCGTGGAGTGGAAGCCGGAACAGACCGCCATCGAAAAGGAGTACGACGAGCAGGGGTTCGAAGGCCGTTTCGGCGCGGGCCTGCCGCGTATCAACGACGGCTCGTTCCTCTTCCTTCAGCACATGATGAGCAAGATGCGCCCCAAAGCCGAGGGCGGCACCCGGCTCGGCATCGTGTTCAACGGGTCGCCGCTCTTCACCGGCTCTGCCGGTTCGGGCGAAAGCGACATCCGGCAATGGATCATCGAAAACGACCTGCTCGAAGCGATCCTTGCCATGCCCGACCAGCTCTTCTATAACACCGGCATCAGCACCTACATCTGGATCGTGACGAACCGGAAAGACAAACCGCGCAGAGGTAAAATCCAGATGATCAACGGGACTTCGTTTTTCAGGATGATGCGCAAGAGTCTCGGAAATAAACGGCATGAAATTTCCCCCGAGCACATCGAGGAGCTGACAAGGCTTTACGGCGACTTCGAGGAAGGCGAGTTTGTCAAGATATTCGATAACGCCGACCTCGGCTACCGCAGGATCACGGTCGAGCGACCGCTCAAGCTCAATTTCCGCGTTGACGACGAGCGGCTGGAAAGGGTCAAAACATCCAGCCAGTTCCTTGCCCTCGCCCAGAGCCGGAAGAAACAGGGCAGCAAAGCCTACGTGGAGGAGATCGAAGAGGGCGTAAATCTCCAGAAGGATATTCTCCGCCTTCTCGAAAGCCTGCGTGGCGTCGGCATGGTGAAAAACCGGGACCGCTTCGAAGAACTCCTGAAAAAATCCTCGAAAAAAACGGGAATGACGCTGCCCGCCCCGCTCTTCAAGGCGATCATGACCGGTTTGTCCGAACGCGACGAAACCGCCGATGTGTGTACCGACGCAAAAGGCAACCCGGAGCCGGATGCGGAGTTGCGCGACTACGAGAACGTGCCGCTCAAAGAAGACGTTGCCGGATACATGAAGCGGGAAGTGCTGCCGCATGTGCCGGATGCGTGGATCGACGACGACAAAACAAAGGTCGGCTATGAGATCAATTTCAACCGGTACTTTTACAAATACGAGCCGCCGGAACCATTGGAAAAGATCGAGGGAGAACTGAAGCGGATTGAGAAGGAGATTGCGGAGATGCTGGCGGGGAAAAAATAAGGGCGGAAGAATGAAGACTTATCAAAAATATAAAAATAGCGGCATTCGATGGCTTGGATCGATGCCGAGCCATTGGGAATTAAAGAAGCTCAAATGGACTGCGAATTATTGCGTAAGCAATGTTGACAAAGTCCCAGCGGAAAACGAAGATCCCGTTAAATTGTGCAATTATACCGATGTTTATTATTATGATTTTATTTCTCCAAATATGGAATTAATGGAGACAACAGCCACAAAAGAAGAGATTCAAAGATTCCACCTAAAAAAAGATGATGTCGTTATTACAAAAGATTCTGAGGAATGGGATGATATTGCAATTTCCGCCTTGGTTACCGAAACTTCACCTAATCTCGTTTGCGGGTATCATTTAGCAATAATCCGTTCAAATAAAAAAGAACTTATAGGTAAATACCTACACCGGTTAATGCAGGCGGTTGAAATTAATCGCCAATTTCAAGTCGCAGCAACTGGTGTTACAAGATATGGGCTTCCCAAAGATGCTATCGGTCAAGCATTAATCCTTCTTCCCCCTCTCCCCGAACAGCTCTCCATCGCCGCTTTTCTCGACCGCGAAACCTCGCGCATCGACGGCCTCATTGCCAGGAAGAAACGGCAGATCGAGCTCTTGCAGAAAAAACGCACCGCGCTTATAAGTCAGGCGGTAACCAAGGGGCTCGATCCAAAGGTGAAAATGAAAGATTCGGGGGTGGCATGGTTGGGAGAAGTGCCAAGTCATTGGGAAATATCAAAAGTGGGATATTGTTGTGATTTAGACGTAGGCTACGCCTTTGAAAGTGATAAATTTGTCGATTATGGAATCAGACTTCTTAGAGGTGATAATGTAACCGAAGGCACCACCCGCTGGGAGGAGAAATCAAGATACTGGCTTGAAAGCGAATCTGTACCCAAACGATTTTTGCTTGCTGAGAATGATTTAGTAATATCAATGGATGGGTCAAAGGTCGGAAAAAATTACGCTCTAATCAAAAAAGACGACCTTCCTGCATTTCTTGTACAACGAGTGGCGCGTTTAAGAGCAAAAGTTGGTCTGAAAATTCACTTTTTGTATTGGTGGATCGGTCTTCCTTGGTTTAAACAATGGGTTGACCTAGTAAAAACTGACCCTGCTATTCCACATATAACGGCAAAGAATATCCTTGATTACCAATTTGTTTTACCTCCCATTTCGGAACAACTTGTAATCGCCGCATTTCTCGACCGCGAAACCGCCCATATCACTTCCCTCGTTTCCAAAATAGAACTATCGATCCGGCGTCTCGCCGATTACCGCACCGCCCTCATCTCCGCCGCCGTGACCGGCAAGATCGACGTTCGGGAGGAGGCGGCGGCATGACTGAACAAGAACTGATCGCCATTGTCGATGAGCTTCGGGCCTACACCTCCGAAGAAGAGTGGTTTGAATTTAAGGAAAACCGGTATGAAGCGGAGGAATTGGGAGAATATCTTTCCGCTCTTGCCAATTCAGCCTGCATCAACGATAAGCCCAAAGGATATCTCGTTTTCGGCATTAAGGATAAAACGCACGAGGTAGTCGGAACATCATTCGACCCCACTACTGAGAAAGGGAAAGGCGAGCAGCCGCTTCAATTGTGGCTCACCATGTTGTTGCAGCCGAATGGAGGATTTACAATATACACATTGCATCATTCGGGACAAAAAGTCGTGGTATTCGAAATTAACCCGGCTATCGATCGCCCCGTTGCTTTTCAAGGGAAAGAGTATATCCGCATCGGCGCTTGCAAAACCGAATTGCGGAAACATCCCGAAAAAGCCCGTGAAATCTGGAACCGTCGCTATCGGGCTGAAGACTGGTCGGCTAAAATATGCGAATTGGCCTCGATGAGCGATCTTGAACCCGCAGCGATCATCAAAGCACGGAATGAATTCAAAACGAAATATCCGGCCCAAGCCTTGGAATGCGACGGCTGGGATGATGTCACCTTTCTCAATAAGGCTCGGATAACCATTCTGGATCGTATCACCAATACGGCAATTCTGCTGCTCGGCAAACCGGAATCGGCTTCGCTTATCGCGCCGGCGGTCGCAAAAATATCCTGGGTTCTCAAAGATGATAAAAACAATGAAAAGGATTATCAACACTTCGGCCCCCCGTTTTTGCTCAATGTAAACGCGGTTTTCGAGAAGGTAAGGAATTTGACAATCCGCCATCTCCCAGACGGCACCCTGTTCCCGCTTGAAACAACGCAATATGACCCCTGGGTATTGCGGGAAGCCCTTCATAACTGCATCGCACACCAGGACTACTCCCTGAAGGGCCGGATCAACGTGGTGGAGATCCCCACGTCGGTAACTTTCACCAATGTCGGCAGCTTTCTTCCCGGATCGGTTGAGAAGGTTATTTCGCAGGACGCACCCCCGGAGATCTACCGCAATCCGTTCCTCGCCGAAGCGATGGTGCAATTGAACATGATCGACACCCAGGGAGGCGGTATTAAGAAAATGTTCACCGCACAGGTGAAACGTTTTTTTCCGCTACCGGATTACGATCTTTCAAGCGTAGACCGGGTCGTTGTGCGACTTCGCGGGGAGATCATCGATGAACGATACACGAAACTGCTGATTGGCCGCACGGACCTTGATTTGTGGTCGGCGATACTGCTGGATAAGGTGCAGAAAAGCATCGGCATAGACAAAAATCAATATAAACGTCTGAAGGAAATCGGCGCAGTGGAAGGAAGGTATCCGAAAATATTTATTTCGGCCAGCGTTGCAAAGGCCATCGGTGAGGAGGCAAAACATATGCGCAATCGTAGCCTCGGAACCAAATATGATATGGATACCATTCTTGAAATGGTCCGGCAACATGGACCGGTTTCGAGAAAAAGCATTGATGAGTTGCTCATGACGAGACTTCCAGACCTTATGACCCCAGATCAAAAAAAACATCGAATCCATTATTATCTTTTGCAACTTTCCCGGCAGGAGAAAATCAAAAACTCGGGTACGCGAAAAAAACCTCTTTGGATCGCAACTGAGTAATGAGGTCCGATTAAGAAATACGAAGAGGTCTTTAATGCTAAAGTGCTAAAGATCGCCGGCGAAAGACGTACGCTACCAATAAAACGAGTTGCAATAAAATGCCTATGTCTTTGAAATTAAATAAAATGTGTATTGGTAATATTCAGTATAATTAATGGGTAATTACTATTAAAATAATCATAACTTACTTTTATCAAGAGCTTGAAATCTTAGTCGCTTATGCCCATCAACTACCGTGAAATAACCTTTGAATCGTCCGTCGAAGCCTGCCTGCTCGACCGTTCCGGGTATTCTTCCGCTTTGCCCGAAGCACTCGACCGGAAGCGGGCGATCTTCCCCGATGCGGTTATCGACTTTATCAAACGTACCCAGAAGCCTCAATGGGCGTATCTCTACGAGCTGCATAAGGACCGCGCCACGGAAGTTCTTCTCGACGACCTCTGCCGGGCAATGGATTCCGAGCACGAGGGTTTTCTCATGGTGCTGCGGCATGGGTTCAAATGCTTCGGCAGGGAGTTCCGCATCGCCTATTTCGCGCCCGCAAGCGGCCTGAATCCCGAAACCGAAAAGTTGTATAAGGAGAATACTCTCGCGGTAACGCGGCAACTGCATTATTCCGTAAGGAATGAGAACGCGCTCGATCTCACCTTGAGCATAAACGGCCTTCCCTTTGCGACCATCGAACTCAAGAACCCGCTTACCGGCCAGAACTGGCGTCATGCGATAAAACAGTACCAGGAAGACCGTGATCCCTCTGAACTGATCTTTCAATTCAAAAAGAGGACGCTCGTTCATTTCGCCGTCGATCCGGATGAGGCCTGGCTTACGACCAAAATCAGCGGCAGCGACACCCGGTTCATTCCCTTCAATAAAGGACGCGACCATGGGGCGGGAAACCCGGATAACCCCGATGGCTACAAGACCTCCTATCTTTGGGAAAATATTCTGGCGCGGGATTCGGTTCTCGAAATCCTCGGACGGTTCATCCATCTTGAGATTGTGGAAAAGACTATTGAGGGCAAAAAAATCAGGAAAGAAAATCTGATCTTCCCCCGGTATCACCAGCTCGAAGCGGTACGGAAACTCCTCGCGGGCGCCCGGTCCGAGGGCGCGGGCAACAACTACCTCATTCAGCACTCGGCCGGCAGCGGCAAAAGTAACACGATCGCCTGGCTTGCCCACCGGCTGTCAAGCTTGCATAATGACAAAGATGAGAAGATTTTCGGCTCGGTGGTGGTTATTACCGACCGGCTTGTGCTCGATCAGCAGTTGCAGAACACGATTTATCAGTTCGAGCATAAGAAGGGCGTGGTGGAGAAGATCAACGAGGACTCGGAACAGCTTGCCAGGGCGCTTGCCTCGGCCGTGCCGATCGTGGTGACCACGCTCCAGAAATTTCCCTTTGTTTCGAAGCACATCGGCATGTTGCCGTCGCGAACCTACGCGGTGATCATCGACGAGGCGCACAGCTCCCAATCGGGCGAAGCGGCCCAGGAGATGAAGGGCGTCCTGAGCGGCGCGGCGATAAAGGAGAAAGCAAAGAGCAAGGAGAGAGACCCGGCGATGCCCGACTATGAAGAGGCGGTGATCCGGGAGATGGAAAAACGCGGCAGGCAGGATAACATCAGTTTCTTCGCCTTCACCGCCACGCCGAAGTATAAAACCAAGGCGGTTTTCGGACGCGACAATGGCAGGGGCGACTATGAGGAGTACCACCTGTATTCCATGCGGCAGGCCATCGAGGAGGAGTTCATCCTCGATGTGCTCGAACACTACGTCACCTATAAGACCTATTACCATATCATCAAGTCAATCGAGGACGACCCCCTGCTGCCGAAACGAAAGGCTGCACGCGCCCTCGCGCGGTTCATGAGCCTGCATCCGCACAACATCGAGCAGAAGACGGAGGTGATGGTCGAACATTTCCGAAACAAGGTGATGCACAAGATTGGCGGCAGGGCGAAGGCGATGGTGGTGACCGCCTCTCGGCTCCATGCCGTGCGGTACAAGCAGTCGTTCGACCGGTATCTCGCGGAGAAGGGCTACACAAACATTAAAACGCTCGTCGCTTTTTCCGGCACGGTCATCGATCCCGATGTACCGAACTCGGAGTATTCGGAGGTCGGGATGAACAAGGGCATCAAGGAGAAGGAGCTGCCGGAGAAATTTTCTTCTCCCGAGTATCAGGTGCTCTTGGTCGCGGAAAAGTACCAGACCGGCTTCGACCAGCCGCTCCTGCATACCATGTATGTCGACAAACGGCTCGACGGCATCCAGGCCGTGCAGACGTTGTCACGGCTCAACCGCACCTGTCCGGGAAAGAAAGACACTTTCATTCTCGATTTCGTCAATAAGCGCGAAGATATTATTGAAGCGTTTCAGCCCTATTACGAAAAGACCGTGATCGGGGAAAAGATCGACATCCGCCATCTCTACGAGATACAGGCGAAGATCGACGCCTACCGGATTTATTACAAGGAAGAGGTTGAGGAGTTCGCGGCGGCGTTCTATTTGAATAAAAACATTGAGAAAGACCTCGCGAAACTTTATTTCTTCCTGAATCCCGCGGTAGGTCGGTTCAAGGAACATGATAAAGAGGAACAGGAGCTGATCCGGAGCGATCTTGCCGCGTATCGTAGTCTTTATTCTTTTCTTTCGCAGATCCTCCCTTTTCAGGACTCGGACCTCGAAAAACTTTATTCATTCGTCCGGTTTCTGCTGGTCCGCCTGCCGAAGCGCGATTTCGGACCGTCCATCGCGCTCGACGACGAGGTATCGCTCAAGTATTATCGGCTGGAAAAAATCGCCGAAGGCAACCTGCCCCTGTTGCATGAGGTTACGGCGCGGATCAAGGGACCGGCCAGTGTCGGAACGAAAAAAGACGAGGGACCGAAGGTGGCGCTTTCGAGCCTCATCGAGAAAATCAACGATCGCTTCGGCACCGACTGGAACAACGCGGATGCTCTCTTCTTTGAGTCAATCCGCGAGGATGCCGCCCGGCGCGACGATATCAAGGATGCCGCGAAGGTGAACACCTTCGATAATTTCCTCTTCGTGTTCATGAAGCTCATGCAGGATCTCGTTATCGACCGCATGGACCGCAACAACGACGAGCTCGCGGCAAAGATGCTTAATAACAAGGAGCTTTTCGCCATGGTCGCGCAGCGGCTCGGGAAAGATGTGTGGAACAGGGTACGGGAAGAGAAGGTAGGTTGATGTTGAAGAAAGAATATGTATCAGTTACCGGGAGTTGCTATTTGTCAATCATGGGTGAAACAACCGTTTCGCGCCGAGGCCGATGAGGGACGATAGAACGACGACCAGGACGAATACCGCGAGGGTTTCGAGCAGCACGGCGCGGTAGCGCAAGTCCCTGACCACGGCCATGTAAAAGGTGAAGACAACGATGATCGTGAGAACTGCCGCCGCTCCGAGCGCGAGCGCCGCGTAGCAATTGATAAGAAGTAAATAAGGCAGCGCGATAATGAGCACGACGCCCAGGTAAATCCCGCCGGCCCAGGCGATCGCTGTGAGGGGGCTCCGGTCCGCGGCATGGGCATCCCCTTTCTCGGCCTTTTGCGACAGGTACTCGGAGGCCGATATGGCCAGCGTGGCCGCGATGCCGCTGATCAGTATGGTTGATCCGATAAGCCCGGCGTTGCCCATGGCAAATGTCAACCCCACGGCGATGCCGGAGAATTCCTGGATGGAGTTGTTGAGCGCCAGCACCATCGTGCCCATGTAGGAGAGTCGCTCTTCGGTGATAAGTCCGATGAGCAACCGCTCGTGCGCAGCCTCATCCCTGATAATCTGCGCGATCTCGGGCATGGTATCGCCGAAGTGGCTGTATGCTTTTTCCGCGCGTTTTTCCCCGTTTTCCATGACCTTCATCCCAAACGTCAACCCGAAGAGCCGGGCGCAGAGCCGGTAGAAGCGGGTTTTCAGCCAGTCGGGGCGGACCTCCTGATTGGTGTATTTGAAAAATTGATGATAGTGCCCGAGCTCGTCCGCGGCGATGTGCTCAAGGATTTCGCGGTTCTTTTCTTTCGCCCGGCGCGCATAGGCGCGATACACGAAGTGCTCGGTGATTTCGTTGCGCTGGAAGGCGAGAAGGATCTTCTGCATGGAATCAAAATACATCGTATAAGAACTGGTAATTATCCGGCTCGCTGGCGGAGATCTTCGTGCAGCTTCCGGGTGAACCACGGACCTGCCGGCGGGCGGTCACGCCGTTTTAAAGGTTCCTCAACCGCCCTTTAAAGGTCTTTTAAATGTTTTTTTTCCGCGTTTCGTGGATAAAATTGCCGGTTTATGTTAAGTCATGTACAATTTGCCGCGGACGCGGAAAGGCCGGTTTTACTTGACAAAAAGGGCAAATAGGCGGGGAAAGAAAAAAACCACCCTGGAGGGCACATCTTCGAAGAAGGGGGAGCCCCACGGATAAAGAGGGGCGTTGAGGGTTTTTCGAAGAGGCTACTCCACCAGAGTGGTTTTCTCGATTACATCTCCATTATTCGTAACGGCATGAGCAGGAAAAGGTCATCGCTTGGTTTCTCCTTCTCCTTCTCATAAACCGGAAAGATCAAACACGCGCTGATCTGGGTATTCATCTGTAATTTAATTTTCGGCGTCTTAGCGATGTCTATAATTTCGTTAAAGTACTGCGCGTTGAATCCGATCTGATGGGGGTCCCCGTGGTACTCTATGGGTATTTTCTCCTTGGCCTCGCCGCCTATTTCCTTATTAATGACAGCCACTTCCAGCGTATTTTCCGCGAAACTGAACTTTACAAGGTGTGTTTTCTGGTTGGAGAGGACCATGGCGCGCCGGATGGCGTTCAAGAGCGATGCGCGGTCTATGATCGCCTCCTTCGGGTTGCTGGTCGGAATAACCTTGTTGTAGTCAGGATAGGGGCCGTCGATCAGCTTCGTGCACAGCACGAATGATCCTGCCGAGAAAATCATATACTTTTCGTTGACGGTTACCCGGATATTTTCACTGTTTTTCTCACCGATGATACGTACCAGGTGGTTCAGGCTCTTGGGCGACACGATGCTGCTGAATTTTTCTTTTGTTGGAAAAGCTCCATTGATGAAGCAGCTGCCCAGGCGGTGACCGTCGGTGGCGATCATGCCGGTTTTCGAGGGGTGATTCTCCCAGAGAATACCTGCAAGGCATGCTCTCGATTCGTCCTTCGCCGCGGCAAAGGAACTCTTCGGTATCATTGTCTTTAACAAGGCGGAGTTTATTTCAAACGTCGTTCCCCCGCTTATTTCGGGAAATCCCGGGAAATCTCCGGTATCCGCGCCCGCGATTTTGCACTTGAAATCTCTTTCGGTTCCAAAATTGATGACGTTATCCTCAACGGAAACAGTGACCTGCCCGTCGGGAAGTTCCCGCACAATTTCGAAAACCCTTCGGGCGTTCGCGGTAACATCGAACGGCTCGGTATCCCCGGACACGTTGGTAATAATCCTTATCGATTGATCGAGATCGGTAGCGGTAATCTCAAGCTGCTCGTTCTGATAGGAAATTTTGAAATTTGATAATATCTGAAGGGAGCTTTTGAGGGGAATAATGGGGTACACTTTTTGCAGGATATCATAAAAAGATTGATTGGAAATTGAAAAGGCCATAAGAGCTGCTCCGATCCTGTTCTTTTTAGTAGTAAGCGAGGGCGCCGATGAGACCAATAAAGGGTAAAAATATAGTTATCGCCCGCATACGAAAGGAACTCTATCGAAAATAATATACTATCATTATCATTAAAAAAACATTGAGAAACATAATAGTTATCCACACGCCTGTTTTTAAAATGACTCTTTAAAAAAACAAGTAAAAGATATTTGGATGTGTGCATAACTGGGAAAAGAAACGTAATAATAAGAAAATCAAAATCATAAAACTATATCGTAATGTTGATTATCCATTAATAAGGTATTGGTAATCTCACGTTTTGAGGGAATTAATGATGTACTCAATGTCATGCATCAGCAATTCATCATTTTTTTTAAGGTTTTCAACATTCTTAATGGCGTGGATTACCGTACTGTGATCTCTTCCGCCAAAATGCAACCCGATGGTTTTCAGAGAGTATTTTGTAATGGATTTTGAAACATACATGCCTACCTGTCGGCAGAGCGCCACTTCTTTTCTGCGATCTTTTTCCCGGATCTTGTTCACGGGAATTTTGTAATATTGACCGACCATTTCGATTATTTCATCGAGAGAAATATTCATCTTGTGGTTTATATCAGCGTCTTTCAAGACACTGCGGACAAAATCTATGGTTATATCGGATTTCGTAATTGAGGCGTAAGCCAGGAGTTTTATAATGACGCCTTCGAGATCGCGCACGTTTGAAGGTACCTGTTCCGCTATAAAACAAAGTATATTCTCGCCGATATTAAGATTATCCTCCTCGGCTTTTTTCTTCAAAATTGCTACGCGGGTTTCAAAATTCGGCGGCTGGATGTCGACGCAAAGCCCCCATTGAAAACGCGAGATCAGGCGATCCTGAAGTCCCGCGATTTCATGGGGAGGAATGTCCGAAGTGAGCGCTATCTGCTTTCCGTTTTTGTGGAGATCGTTGAAAATATGAAAGAACTCTTCCTGAGAACTCTCTTTACCGGAAAAAAACTGGACATCGTCGACAAGTAAGATATCCGCATTTTTAAAATAGGTGGAGAATTTTTTTGTGCTGTTGGTCTTGATTGTATCGATAAAGGACAGATAGAACTCTTCGGCGGTGCTGTAAATGACGGAGCAGCGGGGGTTATTTAAAAGAGCATGATTACCGATAGCCTGCAACAGATGGGTTTTTCCGAGGCCGACGGAGCCGTAGATCAATAGAGGGTTGAATTTTGTCTTGCCGGGCGCTATGGCGACAGCCGAGGCGGCGGACTGGGCGAACTGATTGTTGGAACCGACCACGAAACTATCCATGGTATACCGGCGATTAAGCCGGAGAAACGGCGGCGAAGAAGACGCACCGTTGTCGAGTTTACTGGCGGACAGGTCATCCCGGGAATCAAAAACGATATGAATATCTCTGATGTCGGGTGAAAATGTCCGGGCCGAAAGCAGAAGACTTTTCTTATAGTGTTTTTCAAGATGTTCAGCGATATATTTATTCGGCGACGTGAGCGAAAGAACTGGATAATCGGTGTTTTCAGTTACTGAGAGAGGACGGAATAGTGTTTCAAATCGATAGGCATCGATAGAGCGGGAGAGATGCTCGAGAACATTTTGCCATAAGAGGGAGTGATTCATAATTGAGGGTAGGAGTAAAAATAGTATCTGACGGAAATCGGCGGAGAAGAGGTATTATCGGGTCCGCCAACCGCCGGTTGTTAGTAAGAAATAGCAGCGGAGTCAGGGCGGTTGGTATTTTATGGAGCCGGATGCCGGTTACAATGAAATAATTCTGAAAATTACAACTGCGTAAGACATATATCATCATCAACGGTTTTGTATCGGAGAGCATGCCATGAAAAGAACCTTTCAGCCGTCAAAGCGCAAGAGAACCAACACCCATGGGTTCAGGAAAAGAATGTCTACCAAGGGGGGAAGAAAAGTCCTTTCAGCGCGCCGGAGAAAAGGACGAGTAAAGCTTACCGTGTCAGATGAATAATCGCGCTGCCTGTGGTGAAAGGATTAATCGAGAGCCTTCCCGGAAACACAGGGTGCACCGCTTTGGAAAAACTCTTAAAATCAAGAGAAGCCGGGAAATCGGTTCGTTACTGCATGACGGACAACGATATGCCTGCCGGTATTTTACCATTTTCTATTGTGGCAACGGGCTGAACCGAAGCCGGTATGCGTTTATAACGCCGGCAGCCATCGGTTCAGCTGTTTACCGCAATAAAACAAGGCGGGTCATGCGGGAGCTTTTGAGAAAAAGACCGTGCGATGGATTGCATCTCGATATTCTTTTCAAACTCAACACCCTTGCCGGGTTGGTGAACGCTGATACGCTCAAAGGGGTTCTTACGCAGTGGTACGACACCTTAAAAAAATAGCGGCCGGAATTTTCAGATTTGCGGTGAACGGCATAAAAGTTCTTTTTCAAATGCCGCAGGGCTGCTGCAGGTTCTATCCGTCGTGCACCGACTATGCCGCGGACGCAATAGAAACCCAGCCTGTCGCGAAGGCCGTTCCGCGTATCATAAAAAGAGTCCTGAAATGCCATCCCTTTTCGCGGGGTGGATTTGATCCGGTTTTAGAGCCGCCATCCGCAGGAAAGGTTGAACTGCGTGAATAAGAACACCTTGTTTGCTATTGTCCTCATCATGGCGACCGTGGCGTTTTTTTCCAGCACCACGTGGCAGAAATTTTACTATAATAAAATTCTCAACGAGCCGCTTCCCGCCACCTATGTTTCCAAAGCGCCATCGGCCGCTCCCGGGGAAACGCCAGCCGAAAATACGGCCTCCGCTACTCAAAACGCCGCGGTTCAGGAAAAGCCCTCCGCGTCTTCCGCAGCGACCGCACCTGCGGTCGCTACGGTCAAGTGCGACACCATCTGGGTTGAAACCGACAAGATTATCGTCGGAATCAGCGAACGTGGCGCCAGGATCATCTCGCTGCAGATGAAGGAGTATAACAGCAGCCATCTCTCCCATGCGAAATGTGCCGGCGGTTACGTTGACCTTATTCAAAAGAACAGTCCGGGTGGAGCAGGGTTGACGATCAATAACAGTTGCTACGACGATGCGATGTTTACACCTGAAGTTGCAATACCCGGTAATAAAGTTACGGTAACTCTGAAAAATCAGTTCGCCTTGTCGTTAATGGCGCACGATCCCGCAACCGGGGCTGAGATTAAAAAGCAGTTTTTATTCAGCGGGGATGATTATCGGATAGGGTTCAACGTCTCCGGGAGTCAGCTCAACAACAGTAAAGTGACCGTTTCGTGGCCGGCCGGGATTGCCGAAAGTGAACTGCTGACGCCCGGACGTTCTTCGCAAACTGAAGAACGAGTCGCGCACTATAGCGATGGCGCCGATGTTGAACATATTCGATTCAACAAGGCCGACGAGAAGGAAGATGTAAGCGGCTTCTACCGATGGGTCGGCGTGACGTCAAAATACTTCTTTGAGGCGATCGTTGCCGATACTACTCGCGATGCGGATATTAAGATAATATCCATTGAAGATACCAACCATAGTGCTGTAAATGGAAAAAAGGGTAATATAAAGTTGGTTAATTATTCCATGAGTTATCAATTTACCGTGCAGGGGAGCACTGCTTCTTTCTGGTTCTACGCCGGCCCGTCCAGGTATCTTGATCTGAAAAAATACGGTTTGCAGTTCCAGAAGATAATGTTTCCGGTTCTCGGCTGGACCAAGATGTTTTTCTGGGCCGATAAATGGTTTCCGCCGATAGCGGAATTTGTCTTATGGGTGCTATTAATGCTCTTCAAGGTTACGAGGGATTACGGTGTCTCTATTCTGCTCCTTACAATTCTTTCACGGATTGTTACCTACCCGCTTACGCAGAGCAGCATGAAGTCCATGAACCGCATGAAAGACCTGCAGCCGAAGATCAATGCGATCCGCGCCAAATACAAAAGTAATCCCCAGAAGATGAACGAAGCCACCATGGCGCTTTACAAAGCTGAAGGGGTAAACCCGCTCAATCCGGGATGCCTGCCCATGTTTCTCCAGATGCCCATTTTTATTGCGCTCTTCGTGGTACTCAGAAAAGCAATCGAGCTGCGCGGCGCAGGAACTATTCTCGTTCCCTGGGTGCATGACCTTTCGCAACCGGAGTCGGTTTATAATTTTGGAAATATTATCCCCGGTGGAATACCGATGTATGGATCCAATTTCGCAATTATTCCGATAATTATGGCCATTCTAACCTATTTCCAGAATAAAATGACTATAAAAGATCCGAACCAGAAGATGATGATCTATTTTATGCCGATCTTCATGCTGGTTCTATTCAATAATTTTGCATCAGGCCTCGTTCTCTACTGGACCCTTTCGAGCGCCCTTGGTCTTCTTCAGCAATACTTGATGAACCGTTCCTCGCCGCAGCGGGCGGTTGCAGTGCAGGGAAACGGTGCAACTCCTCCGAGATCGGAACGACCCTCAACTCGCCGGAAATAGACCATGCCGGCGAATGAAACGATCGTTGCCGTTTCAACTCCATCAGGGAGAGGAGCGCTTGCGCTTCTCCGTCTTTCAGGCCCGGATGCATTTTCAATTACCACGAAATGCTTGAAAGAAAAAGCGCTTTTCAAAACAGCAGAAATGCGGTATATAGGACTTTATACCATTATTGACCCCTTCCGCTTGAAAACAATCGATCAAGTTACCATAATTAAATATTCCGCCCCACGGTCTTACACGGGCGAAAATATGGTGGAAATTATAGGCCATGGCGGAAAATTCATCGTAGATGAGCTCCATAAAGCTTTGAAAACGGCCGGGGCAAAAGGGGCGGAAAGGGGCGAGTTTACCAGGCGCGCTCTCGTGAATGGAAAAATCGACCTTTTAAAGGCAGAGGCGATCCAGGGCATCATTGAAAGTGAAAGCCAAACCGGTCTTGCCTGCGCACGGAAACTTTATTCGGGAGAATCCTTGTCGGCTTTTTCTCGTTGGCGGGAAGAGCTCACGGGTCTTCTTGAGGGAATCGAGGCATGGATTGAATTTGAAGAAGAGGAGGGAGCGAAAGGTCGGGCGGCAGAGAAAGAAAAGCTTGATCGATTTATTAGAATTCTCGGTGAAGATCTTCAAAGAAGGGAAAGGATCAAGATTATCGAAAATGGGCTGAGAGTGGTTATCGCCGGTCCTGCAAATGCAGGTAAATCGACTCTTTTTAATCGACTGCTCGGCTTCGATCGAACCATCGTTCATAACACTCCCGGTACCACGCGCGACATGGTGAGTGAACATGCCATGATCGGTGATAATGAGGTTCAGTTGACAGACACCGCCGGATTTCGAGAAGCGGAGAATGAAGTAGAAAAAAAAGGAATCGACCGGTCGAGAGAAGCGATACGTGGCGCATCAATCGTTCTCTGGGTTACTGCTGCCGATGAAAAATTACTACCAACCGAATTAGAGGAGATCGAAAAGAAGAGAGGATCTCCAATGCTATGCATAATAAATAAAATCGATAAAGGTGATAGGACGGAAAAGGAAAGGGAATTTAATCGAGCGGGAATCCGGAATATATCGATAAGTCTATTGAAACAGAATCAGATTGAAGGGATCGAAAGCGCATTGAAAGTAATGGTAGAAAAAATCAAGGAAGAAATCCAACTACCCGATTTCATTTTAAACGACAGGCACGAAGAGATTGTCCGGTCCTTGTTGGAGGAATTAAAAGGCGCAAACAAAGCATGGGACCAGGCGGAAATTGCAGCCATGCATCTTAAGGGCGCGATTGGATACTTCGATGAGTTTTTTGGGAAATCGGACCCTGAAACGATCATGGATAATATTTTTGAAAAGTTTTGCATAGGAAAATAGATGAAAATGGAAGAACTCCGCTCATTTAGAAATAACCCATAAATTATCCACAACTTATCCAATGCTGGCGATAGGGGGAAAATAATAGTTGAATAGTATTGTTTCACGTGAAACATCGGGAAAAAAACAAGGGAAGATGTATCCTCTGAATGCGTAGGTATTGTTCCACGTGAAACAATTTTATTCTTGAGAGCCCCATCGGTAGCTTTAATTTTTTAAATTTTTCAGGTGAAAACCATGGACTTTGATCTTATTGTTATCGGCGCTGGACACGCAGGGATCGAAGCGGCCAATATAGCGGCTAAAAAAAATTTCAAGGTCCTTCTGATAACAAACAATATCGATCTGATTGGGCAGATGTCCTGCAACCCTGCAATTGGGGGCATTGCCAAAGGAAACATCGTACGGGAAATCGACGCGCTTGGCGGACTCATGGGGAGGCTCATCGATCGAGCGGGAATTCATTTTCGCATGCTCAATAGAAGCAAAGGCGCAGCAGTCTGGGGACCCCGTGCCCAGGCGGATAAGGTCGTTTATCGATCGATAGCAAAGGCGGAACTCGAAAAACATAAGACGCTCTTTATACTGCAAGGCATGGTAAGGCGACTGCTGGTCAATGGTGATGAAATTTCCGGTGTGGAGATGGATTCCGGAGAAAAGATTTCCTGCCGCGCCATTGTTCTCGCTATGGGTACTTTCCTGAATGGCCTCATTCATATAGGACTATCATCGCAACGCGGGGGACGAAGTGGAGAACCTCCGGCAACGGGTCTAACCGAATCGATTGCCTGTCTTGGTATCAAAACCGGGAGATTAAAAACCGGAACGCCGCCGAGGATCGATGGCCGAACCGTCAATTATGACCGGCTCGAGGTACAACAGGGTGACGATGAACCATGGCCATTTTCATTTGCGACCTTCGGCCCGCTCCAAAACCATGCCGTCTGTTGGATAACAAAAAGTAATAAACTGACCCATGCTATAATAAGGGATAACCTCGATAGATCCCCGCTCTACTCTGGAAAGATAAAAAGCATCGGACCCAGATATTGTCCTTCCATTGAAGATAAAGTCGTTCGATTTGGAGAGAGAGATGCGCATGTTTTATTTTTAGAACCAGAGAGTTGCAGCAATAGTGAGCTTTATCTCAACGGCTTATCAACATCACTGCCGTTTGATGTACAGAAGAAGCTGGTTCAAAGCATTGAGGGGCTCGAAAATGCTCAAATTCTTCGACCGGGATATGCGATTGAATATGATTTCTTTCCGCCAATGCAGTTGCGAAGTACGCTTGAGTCACGATCAATTCGGCGTTTGTTTTTCGCCGGTCAAATAAACGGTACGTCTGGGTACGAAGAAGCGGCATGCCAGGGGCTGGTAGCGGGAATTAACGCAATCCAGAAGTTGAACGGCGATTCCGAATTTACACTTGGCCGTGAATCATCGTATATCGGCGTGTTGATAGATGATCTGGTAACGCGGGGTACGGAAGAGCCTTACCGCATGTTTACTTCCCGGGCCGAGTATCGCCTGAGACTCCGACAAGACAACTGCGACGAAAGGCTCATGCCGATTGCCTTTAAACTCGGTTTCATCGAGCGGGAGTTGTACGATCATCGCCGAAGGGGCTGGGAGTCCAAGACAAGGGGAATCGAGGAGTTGAAGTCGGTCCGGATTGAACCGGAGACGTGGGGGAAGTTCTTTGATGAGCCTTTAGCGCAACCGACAAGGGCGATAGACCTTCTTAAAAGACCGGCAGTAACGCTTGAAAAATTGATGCAATGCGGTCGATTCAATGAAGTACCCGAAACCGCAGCGCTTCGATTTTCTTTGGAGAACGATATTAAATACAGCGGTTTTCTTGCCCGCGAAGAGGCGATGGGGGCGCGCATTGCGCTATTGGAGCAGGCAATCATACCGGAGGGATTCGACTATCGAAAAATAAAGGGGCTTTTAACGGAATCTTTTCAGAAATTTAACGCCATAAGGCCATCAACGCTCGGACAGGCATCAAGAATTCCAGGAGTCACCCCGGCGGACATATCCTTGTTGGCTCTCCATCTTACAAAAAAGAAACTAGAAGAAGCACATGATGTTTCACAGGAAACAGCAAACTCAATAGAACGGGAAGCGAAATGAACAAAGTCCTTACGTCATATCTCTCTCGGGCAAAAGAGTGCTATGAATTAAAAGAGCTTGAAAGACTCGGTCTTACCCCGGATCTCGATCAACGGGAGCTCATCCTGACGTTTATCTGTCTGATACTGAAGTGGAATAAAGTCGCGGGACTCATTTCCAAGGGTGACGAAGCCAATCTGTTTCTTCGTCACTTCTGCGACTCTCTGCAACCGCTGCTGCTTTTCGGCTTCAAGAAAAATGCGACGCTTCTTGATATCGGCGCCGGCGGAGGGTTTCCATCGATTCCTATTCGTATCTTCCGGCCCGACCTGAAAATGACGCTTGCCGAATCAATCGGGAAAAAAGCGGCGTTTCTCAATGAGATAAAAAAGGAGCTGCATTTTGAAAATATAACCGTATTCAATGGCCGGGTAGAAAAAATGGAACAGCCGGCAGCCGGGTTCGATTACGTCATCAGCCGTGGTGTCGGCACCTTAGAGGCATTTTCAGAGATCGGCAAGAAATTTCTCGCTGAGGATGGCCACTTATACACATTTAAATCGAAAAATTTTTCAGCAGAGCTTGAGTCCATCACAGTAAATAAAGAAAAGGCAGGGATTAAAATCAGTGAAATAGCGGAATATGACCTTGGGAATCAGATTCATGGCCTCAATCTCGTATCGTTGGAATTTTGGCGATAGCTTGCATTACCACGCCTGCACACGCCCAAATGGTGCATGATATTTGAAATAATAAGCCATGAGCTATAGAAGAGGATTTAGTGGGCAAAGTAATTGCGGTCTGTAACCAAAAAGGCGGTGTCGGAAAAACTACCACTGCCATTAATCTTGCCGCATGTCTCGCTGCCGCCGAAAAACACACACTCATTGTTGACATGGATCCGCAGGCCAATACTACGATCGGCCTTGGCATCGACAAAGACGAACCGGAATCAACCATCTACGACGTCCTGACCCATCATCTGAAAGGCAATACTCCTCTTGCCCTTAACGATATCATCTTTTCGTGCGATTCCATTCGCTATCTTGATATCGCCCCTGCCTCGCCCGATCTTGCCGGCGCCGAAATTGAACTCGTCAATGCAATGGCGCGCGAGCGGCAGCTGGATTATGCACTCGAAGCGGTCCGGCAGAATTATGAGTATCTTATTATCGATACACCGCCTTCTCTCGGGCTTCTGACGATCAATACGCTGACCGCGGCGGATTCGGTTCTCATTCCGATTCAGTGCGAATATTATGCACTCGAGGGGCTGGCGGAACTTCTCAATACTATCCGCCTTGTCCAGAAAAGCCTTAATAAACGACTTGTTATCGAAGGGGCGCTTTTGACCATGTACGATAACCGCCTCAATCTGTCGCGCCAGGTTGCCGAAGATGTAAGGTCCTATTTCAAGGGAAAAGTTTTCAAGGCGGTTATAACTCGAAATGTCAAGCTGAGCGAATCGCCATCATTTGGAAAGCCTATTATTCTCTATGATATTATGTCGTCCGGTGCGGAAAATTACCTAAATCTAGCCAAGGAAATAATGGAAAATGAATAAAAAGGTTCAGCGAAGAGTGCTTGGACGCGGTCTCGCCTCATTGATTCCGATCGCTTCAGAAGATGAAGAAACGCAAGGAGCGCAGGGAGACCATAATAAGATTCTGGAAATCGACTGCAACGCGATTAAGCCCAGTCCGGTTCAGCCGCGCATGGATTTCAACGAAGACGAGATTCAAAACCTCGCCGACAGCATAAACATACAGGGACTCCTGCAGCCGATCCTGGTTCGCCGGAAAGAAAGTGGTGATTTTGAGATCATTTCCGGCGAACGGCGATTTCGTGCGCTCCGGCGACTCGGCAGGGACAAGATTCCCTGTATTGTAAAACAGTCCCTTTCCGACCGTGAAATGATGGAAATGGCTCTCGTCGAAAATATCCAGCGGGAGGATCTTAACGAAATTGAAAAAGCCGTTGCCTACCAGCAGCTTATCGGCGAATACTCCTATACCCATGAAGAGTTGTCGGCCCAAATAGGAAAAAGCCGGACAACGATTACCAACACCCTGCGTCTGCTTACGCTGCCCGAAGAGATTCAGCAGATGGTGCGCAAAAACGAGCTTTCCATGGGTCATGCCCGCGCGCTTCTCGCGATCGAAGGGAATGAACAACGGATCGAATTGGCAAAGCGGATTACCGCCGAGGATCTCCCGGTTCGCGCCGTTGAAAAACAGGTACGGACCGAAGCGAAGCCGAAAAAGCAACGGGCGGCAAAGTCTTTGCGGGCGAATGTCACCGATCCCATTATTACCGAGGCGGTGAATCGGCTCCAATACCGGCTCGGCACGGCGGTTGCCCTGAAAACTTCGGACGGGCAGCAGGGAACGATTGAAATTAAATATTATTCGGGAAACGACCTCACGAGAATATTCGACCTTCTTCTGCCGGCAGCGCCGCCGGCCACTTCCGGCAATGGATAATAACAAAGGCAGGGGCTATACTGTTCTCCTGATTCCCGGTCATAAAAACGGGAAAACCATTTCCATCCATTTTTCGCGATCCGCGCTCTTCGCTCTGGCGGGGGTGAGCGGTTTAATCCTGTTGCTTGCCGGATTTGCAACGGTTGCTTCATTCGATGCGTTGCGCACAAGGCATGTGATTGCTGAACTTCGAAGCGAAAACGGAATTCTGGTTAAAGAAAACAACTATATACAGCTTCTTGCGCAGAAAATAGGAAAGCTTGATACGCTGGCCAATTATCTGCAGTTACTCGCTGAAATCAGCCCGTCGTCGCAAGCGGACGTTGTTGCCAATAAAAATCCCTCCCTGGGCAGCGACAGCATGCAATCAGTTGATAATAAAGTCGGTATCGAAGATTCAGTGCCGACGACTCTTCCGGTGCGAGGATGGGTAACGCAGAAATTTTCCAATGACACAATACACCACGGCATCGCCCATCTTGGCATTGATATTGCCGCTGACGAAGGGATGCCGATTATCGCCGCCGCGCCGGGAATGATCAGTGATGTCAGTGCGGACCAGTTTTACGGGAATCTGATAACCATCGATCACGGCAACGGTTTTATTACCCGCTATGGTCATTGCCTGAAAATTTTAGTTACGAAGGGGCAGTATGTCAATCGCGGCCAGAGAATTGCGCTTGTCGGTAATACCGGCTATTCCTCGGCGCCTCATCTTCACTACGAAGTGATAAAAAACGGCAAAAATGTAAATCCGCTCGGGTTTATCGCGGCGGGAAAAGATCAACCCTGAAAAGGAGTCGCATTGGAAAAGATCAAGGATAAGGGATTCAATACGTTGATCGGCGAAGGCGCTGTGTTCGAAGGCGCCATATCCGTTCCTCACAGCGTGCGGATTGATGGCATGTTCAAGGGGAAAATCGAGACGGTGGAAATGCTCACCATCGGTACCGAGGGTATTGTCGAGGCTGAAATTAAAGCCAGAAACCTGATCCTCGGCGGAAAACTGACCGGCAATATCATTGTAGAGGAGCGGGTCGAGCTTGAGTCGAGCGCGTTGCACAATGGCAATTTACAGACACGGGAACTTATTATAAACCAGGGCGCGTCTTTCAATGGATGCTGTTCAATGGGAGAGAATCCGAGAGACTGAAACGGCAGGACCGGACTCGGAATTCATTTTAACCCCAAAAGACCATCACGCGGGAAGCGGACTCCATGGCGCTTACATTGGCGAATAAGATTACCTTCATACGGCTTTTCTGCATCCCCTTTTTTGTCCTGCTTCTTCTTTATTACGATTGGGGCGTTCGCCATGGAGAGATAAACGATCTCCTGCGCATTGCCGCATCCATCCTTTTCATTGGCACCTTTCTCTCCGATGCTCTTGATGGTTACATTGCCAGGACGCGCAATCAGATATCGCATCTGGGCACCATTATCGATCCGCTGGCCGACAAGGCACTGCTCCTCTCCGCGCTTATCCTCCTCTCCCGCGCCTCGCCAAGCTCCTATCAAGTGCATCTGCCGATATGGTTTGTATGGCTCGTTATTTCCCGCGATTGCATGCTGGTTACGGGCGCGATCCTCATTCATGTCACCGTGGGAGCTGTAACGGTCAAGCCGCGCATAGCGGGAAAGCTGACTACCTTTTTCCAGACCATCCTCATCGTGTGGATTTTAACCAACCTGCATACGCGCCACTTTGCCTGGATGCTGGGCACCGCGGCACTGTTGACGGTTATTTCTGGAACGCAATATTTTATCGATGGGGTGAGGCAGTTTGATAAATTTGAGAAAGAAGGGGTGAAAAAGAGATAAAAAGAGTTAAGGATTTATAAATGATCAGTTTAATCCGATTAATGACCTCCAAGTCGAGTGTTCTTGGACGCGTTTATAGTTTTTCAATCTCAATTTCGAGTAGTAGCATGCCGCTCATTTACCCCGCTCGTTTCAGGAGATCTCGACATTGCCGCGAACCGCGGGTAAGATCATGACCGTGTAGCTTGATGCACTCTTTCGTTACAGGGCAATGATGACGTGTGCAACTTTCAGGCACTACCAACGGTTTAGGTTCCGGCTCAGCTTTTGCGTGGCTCTTAATTGCCTCGGCGATTCTATCAACCTTCTCCGGATTCTTTTCCTCCGTGCCGATTGCTGCAAATAGCAATTTTTCGTCAATTCGTAGTATTGTCATTTATCACCTCACTGTATATATGGTATGAAGAAGCAGATAAATACTAATGCTACGATAACATAAGCAAAACACGTAACGAAAAGTCGCATGATTCTATCACTTCATCTACGTATGTCCCAGAAGCTCCATCATCCCAATATATAGTATTATAATTCATTGCAACGTTCAAACCACGCATTCACGCAGGTGCGACATAAGAACCATAGAAATACGATATAATAATATTTTGGAATGAGCTTCAAATCACGCGCCCACAAGAGGTATGTCCGGCGAATGGAGGCAGTTTGATCAATTTAAAAGCGAGATGGGAGGAGGAGATAGAAAAAAAATGGAGAATTATATACTTAACTACCTTATTCCATGTAACTAATTGATATTAATAAGTTATTCTATCTTTAGAATACAAGCTATATCAACCGGAACTGTAGGAGGGAATGAGAATCTATAGTAAAATAGCCATTAAAAAGGGGACTTATATACTTAACTACCTTTTACAGCAAAAGCAGAGCAAAATCCCATCTCTTGTTGAGACCTTCCCTGAAAAGACTCGATATCTTTGCTTTTTGAAGCAGTTTGATGCTTGATTATGC
>Ga0187851_10000305_pt1 | contig 50762 bp, 54 predicted proteins | sample June2016WEW_6_10_FD_132997 | JGI IMG/M metagenome (GOLD analysis project Ga0187851, IMG submission 132997) | Peatland microbial communities from SPRUCE experiment site at the Marcell Experimental Forest, Minnesota, USA - June2016WEW_6_10 | ecosystem: Environmental > Terrestrial > Soil >... | reverse complement strand
CCCACGATTCCAACTGGGCCTTTTGTTCCGGATCCATTGCAAGAGCTTCAGCCGAGTCCCACATGCGGCTGAGTGTAGCTGACTCAGCCTCATTGTAAAGAGTTAAGTGTTACACTACACTAGGAGCTTAGGCACGCCGGCAAAACGAGGCAATCAAACTTCAGGAATGAACCGGAGCGCGGGTGTCCCACCCACAGCCGATTGGATTGCCGAATGAGCATTCAAAATCCATGGGCTTGGAGTTATCAAACATGCTGCGGCTGGGACAGCCGCGCTCCAATGTTAAATGGCGTTGTCCTAATTTGAAATCCGGCCTTCACTTTTTATCCCTTACTTCAGCCACGATTGCCACCTTTACGGCTGTTTCCGGTGATACCACGGGCGGGATTTCCAACACGGTAACAAACCGTTCATCTGTATCGCCCTTGCCTTCATTGTGAGACCATGCAAAACACCGCTTGGCTTTCGGGTGACCGGTGAGTGTGAACACTTCCACGATGCCTTTCCAGATGGTCTTGCCGCCAAAGATTTCTTCCACCGGCACAGATTCGACGTGTTGAGCGTCGGATTTATGCAGGTGGAAAATCACCTGCTTCAATCGTTCTATGTAATCTTTATTCGCCACAGCGTTCAATGAGTTCCGCAACTGTCCACGCGCTATTCTCAACGCCAGCGGCCTGTGCTGGCGTCATGCGCAAAGAATTGTGTGTCTTGCAAAAGTTGTAATAAGCGAAATTCAGCGCAACCGCAGCCTGAAAGTTTTCAAATTTCTTGCTGTATGCGTTCGTTAAACGAGTCAGGCGGCGGCAGTGCATACGCAGGGTCAGGTTTTGGCTTTCAATGTGAGACGTTGTAATCCGGCTCACGTCCGGCATACCTGAAACGATTGTGCGCTCGACTTTCACAATTTCGACTGGACTATACCGAACGGCGGCGGCGGCGTTACCGAGAACTGACATGGAGTAGGTTTTTACGATTTGCCCGTGGTCAACTTCCGTTCCAAATCCGCGTTCAATCGCGTCAGGATATGCTTTGAGCGAATCAGTTGAGACCTGAATCCGGTTTGCCATGCGTCCGGCCAAATCTTCCATGAAAGCCCGCGCATGATAAGTATCGCGCTTGCCGACGATGAATGAAGGAATCAACTTTGTATCGGCATCCAATGCGATGAACGTCCAGACATCGCCGTAGGCACCAACACGCTCGGCGTTCTTTCGCTTCGCGCCTATGAATCCCCAAATTTCATCGCACTCAATCTGTTTGCATGTCAGGTCGCGCATTTTGCTGTCCATGATTTTCTGGCAAGCTTCGCCAACACGAAGCCCTAAGCGCATGATGGTGTCACGGTGAATGCCAGTGATGCGTTCAATGCTGCGTATGCTGTTACCCTCTGCGAGCATGGACACCGCCATCGCTTTCTTTTCGGTTTTAAGGATATTTGCCATAGGTCAAATTTGATGTTGACTAATCGTATGACGAAATGTATATTTTGTCAACAATTATTTTCGTCATACGCAAAGTATTTATGAAGCCAAAAATGGGCAGACCAAAGGTTCCAAAGGCCAAATTGAGAGGCATTTTGATGCAGGCGAGGGTTTCGCCTGATGAAAACAAGGTGATTTTGGCCGCTATTAAGCGGGCAAAAGACACTAAATCCGAGTGGATGCGGAAAGCGTTGCTATCCGCTGCGGCGAGTGATAAACCAGCGTCATAATCAAATGGATGCGACGAGCCTCGGACTCGTAATCTGCGATTGTAAGGAACGCCAAGTTTGCCAATTAACTTACGCACCCAAAACATTTTAGATTTAGCACACATTATCAAAAAATCAAATGGCAAACGAAGGCGACAAAAAAAATCAGGGCGAGCAACAGGCAAAGAATCCCCAAGATCAACCTATTGTCAGTCCCACTGATGGTAAATTTGAAATCAGCCCCATTACTATCTTTGTTTTTATCTTCCTGGCCGAAGCTGGAATTATTTGCTGGATGCTTGCTGAGCATTTTTCCCCACGTTTTCCAAAGGCGGCAGATGCCCTTTTGCTTTTGGGAATTTTTATTCTTGGTGCAGTCGGCATTCATAATGTTGTTAAGAGTGTTGAATTTCAAAAGAATTATGCTCGGTTTTCTCGCTGGGTTTGGGTGATTTACATTTTTTCATGCTGCGTTCTAGCGGGCGTGTTTGCCATTACATTGCCGACAAAAGCAGATGCGCAAAATGCGCCTATTGTAATTGCAGTTCCACGGCCTGATTACATCGAAGGCACACAGGTCACCAGTAAGCAGCTTGACGATTTTTTCCCATTTGGATATGCGGTCATTTATTTGAATGAATCTGGTGAAAAACGAATTCACGAAGTTCACAATAAATTGCTGGAGTGGAAGTGGAATTGGAGCGAGGTAAAAATCGAACCAGATGTTTCGGCTGGGAATGTAACTTGGACTTTGCCACAAAACCTTTTGGCAACAGGACAAAACATTGAACTCGAATTCAAAAATACAACGGTTCAGGGTACAACTAGGTTTACTAAAGAAATCGTTAGGGCAAGGGGTGCATTTTTTCCTGGAAAACCTTGCCCTTTCGTTGGAATCCTCAGCACAAATCAAAGACAGCCTGTGTTTGTAATTGGGTTTAGGATTCCTCAATCTGAAAATGAGATTTTTTATCCTCCATGAAGATTTATACGTGCATGACCAAATTTCGTGCCAAATCCGGTGAAGTAAAGAGAGGGAAGTCATAAAATTCAAATTAGGACAACGCCTGTTAAATTGCCCGCTTGTTTTCCGCGCATTTCCCGTATAATTAATCGCGGCGTCACCCGGCATGAATCCGACTCTCATCATCGTACCGACCTATAACGAGCGGGAAAATCTCGCGCGCATGGCCGAACGTCTTTTGAAACTGCCGGTGCCGGTAGACCTGCTGGTGGTGGACGGCAATTCGTCGGATGGCACGGGGAAAATCGCGGACGAACTCGCCGCGAAGCACCCGCAGATTCATGTCCTGCACGAGCAGCAAAAAAGCGGGTTGGGCCGTGCTTACATTTCCGGTTTCAAATGGGCGCTGGAAAAAAAATACGAGTTCATCTTCGAGATGGACTGCGATTTTTCGCACGACCCGGGCGAGATTCCCAATTTTCTCGACGCCATGTCCCGCGATGGCGGGACCGATCTGGTGCTAGGCTCACGCTATACCGGCGGCGTGCGCGTTCTGAACTGGCCGCTCAAGCGGCTGCTTTTGAGCCGTTGCGCCGGCATTTACGTCTGGCTCATCACCGGCATGCCCATCACCGACCCGACCGGCGGCTACAAATGTTTTCGCCGCCGCGCCTTGCAGGCCATAGCGCTCGATGCCATCCGCTCGGACGGCTACAGCTTTCAGATTGAAGTGACGCACCGGCTCTGGCGTGACGGATTCAAGGTCGCCGAAGTCCCGATCACCTTCACCGAACGCGTCGAAGGCCATTCCAAACTGACGCGTGACATTGTCGTGGAAGCGTTCTGGATGGTCTGGTGGTTGTGGCTGCAAAATGGCCTGCGCCGCTGGCCGCGCAAGTGACAATCAAATATTTGCCAAACGCCCATCATCGGCTAAATTGACGGTCATGATCAGCCTGATCGTCGGCACCAACCGTCCAGGCAGCAACACAAGGAAGATCGCAGCGCAACTGGAGGAAATTTACGCTGGATTGAAGGTACCGCTGCGCGTGCTGGATCTCGCCCAGTTGCCGCCGGAAATTTTTTCGCCGGGGTCCTACGCGGAAAAACCGAAATCATTCCAGCCGTTTGTGGATGCGATTTTGCAATCGGATGGATTGCATGTCATCACGCCCGAATACAACGGCGGCATGCCGGGCATCCTCAAGTATTTCATCGACATGTTGAAATTTCCGGAAAGTTTCGAGCATCGGCCGGTGTGTTTCACCGGCCTGGCGGCGGGAACCTGGGGCGCGCTGCGGCCGGTGGAGCAGCTTCAGCAGATTTTCGGCTATCGCAACGCCTATCTGTATCCCGAACGCGTTTTCCTGCCGGAAATCTACGATTTGCTTGATGATGCAGGCCGGCTCAAGGACCCCGAATTGCTTGGCCGGTTGAAAGCCCAGGCCAATGGCTTCACCGATTTTGTCGAGCGCCTGAAAAACGTGAAATTGCGCGGCATCAAGCCGTGAGCTAGATTCCGCCGACACAAAACCAAAAGGAGATCCACCATGAAAATGAATCTGTTGCAGGCCGTGCTCATAGCCGGTTCCATCCTCTTCATCGCCGTACCCGCTTTGGCCGCGATGCCCAAGACCGGGGACACCGCGCCGCCGTTCACCGGCCAGGACCAGGACGGCAAGACGGTGACGCTGGGCGACCTCATCGGCAAAAAAATCGTGCTGCTCTATTTCTACCCGAAGGACAACACTCCGGGCTGCACCAAGGAAGCGTGCGGTTTCCGCGACCGCATGGGCGAACTGCAAAAGGACAACGTCGAGGTCATCGGCGTCAGTTTCGATTCCGCCGCCAGCCACCAAAAATTCATCGCCGAATACAAGTTGAATTTCACACTGCTGGCTGACGCGAATGGGAAGATCGCTGACGCCTACGGTGTGCGGATGGAAGGCAAAAACATGGCCAAACGCGTCAGCTTCCTCATCGGCCTCGACGGCAAAATCGTTCACGTCACCGACTCGAGCAAACCCGACGTCCATTTCAACGAAATGAAGGACGCCATCGCCAGCCTCAAGAAGTAAGCCGGACGCAGGCTTCAGCGTTGGTGGGGCGAGCGTCCCCGCGAGCCGGAGTCTCGCCCCACCAATCGGAACTCCACCCAAAGTCCCATCTCGTCAAAATTGCAATCCGCGTCTAGATTGGCCGTATGCAGTCGTGGATGAACAGCGGCATGGTAACGCGAGGGCGGGATTATCTTCACCGCCACTGGCGGCGCGCGCTGCGCTGGCGCGAAAAACTGGTCCTGGGGGAGGAAGCATTCCATCTTGTGCTGGCCGGATTCGTCGGCGTCATCGGCGGTTTGGTGAATCTGGCTTTCTATTACGGGGTCCATCTGGTCCAGCCGGGCGATCCGGTGGAGGTCGCCGGCCGGTTGAACGATTGGGAACGCATCCTGGTTCCGACCCTGGGCGGTCTGGCGGCGGGATTGGTTTTGCATGGTGGCCGGCGGCTCGTCGGGCCGCAGGGGACCACCAACCTGCTTGAAGTCGTCGTCGCCGGCGATGGCCGGCTGCCGTTCCGCACGGAATTCGTGAAAACGGTTTCGGCGATCATCAGCATCGCCACCGGCGCTTCGATCGGGCGGGAAGGCGGCATCACACAATTGTCGGCGACGCTGTCGTCGAAGCTCGGCCAGGTTGCGAAATGGCCGCCGTACCGGCTGCGATTGCTGGTCGGCTGCGGCGCGGCGTCCGGCATCGCGGCAGCCTACAACGCGCCGATTACGGGCGCCGTGTTCGCGTCGTTGATTGTGCTGGGGAATTTTTCGATGAACCTCTTCGCGCCGCTGGTTTTTTCGTCGGTCATCGCGGCCATGGTGTCGCGCAGTTTTTTCGGCATTGAACCGTGGTATAAAATCCCGCCATTCCCCGCCGCCACGCTGCCACAACTGCCGTGGTTTGTGCTGCTGGGCGTGCTCTGCGGCGTGGTCGGGGCGCTGTTTTTGAAATTGCTGCGTCTCGGCAAGGAACAGTTCGGGAAACTCAACTGGCCGGTGTATCTGCGGCTGACGCTGGCCGGATTGATGGTGGGCATCATTGCCATCGGATTTCCCGGCGTCTGCGGCAACGGCTATTCCGTGACGAACAGCCTCCTGCACGAGGAATTTCTCACCCGTTCCCAGCCGTTATTATGGCTGGCGGGATTGCTGGTGGCGAAATGGGTGGCGACGGCGGCAACGGTCGGCGCCGGCACGGTGGGCGGGGTGTTCACACCCACGATGTTCATGGGCGCCGGCACCGGCGCGCTTTTCGGCGTGGCCCTGCATCAGTTCGGCAGTTCGGCGGGGGGCGTGCCGGCCGGCGCTTTCGCGCTGGTGGGCATGGGCGCGGTGCTGGCGGCAACAACGCGATCGCCGTTGCTGGCGATGATCATGATTTTTGAATTGTCACTGGATTACTCGCTGGTGCCGCCGCTGATGCTGGCCTGCGTGGTTTCCATCCTGGTGGCGAGGCAATTGCACGGCGAGTCGGTCTATACCGAGCATCTTCGCGTCAAGGGCCTGGCGCTAGGCCAGGAAACCAGCCGCCCCGGCGCGACCATGGAACAAACCATCGGCGATCTCATGCACGCGCCGGTGGCGCCGGTGCGCGAGAACACACCGCTCCGGGAGATTGCCGACCGCTTTTTGACCAACTCCAACAACTTTCTGCCCGTCGTGGACGCGCAGCAGCGGCTGCTGGGCGTGGTGGCGTTGCAGGATTTGAAGGAATTTTTGAACGCCAACCAGGACCTGGGAGCGGTCATCGCCTACGACGTGATGCGCCCGCCGCCAAAGTGTCTCACTCCCGGCGAGCGATTGCTGGAGGCACTGCCCACGGTGCTGGAAAGTGAACTGCGCAACGTGCCTGTCGTCAATAATCCGGCGGAAAACAAACTGGTCGGCGCGGTTGACCGGGCGGAAGTGCTGGCGATCTTCTCCGAAGCCATCGCCGCAAAAAGTGAACCCGCGCGGTGAAAAGTCTTTTTTGAGGGCGTTCCGCTTTCTAAGCTGGTCATGTGCCTTTCAAAACCGGTGATCAACCCACCCTGACAATTCAAGACATCGCGTTCGGCGGTGAAGGTGTCGGGCGCGTGGATGATTTCGTCATATTTGTGCCGTTTGTGCTCGCCGGCGAAGTCGTCGAGGTTGAAATCACGGAGGTCAAAAAGAATTTTGCCCGCGCGAAGCTGTTGCGCGTCCTGCAGCCGTCGCCGGAGCGGGTCGAGCCGGCGTGCCGCCATTTCGGCCAATGCGGCGGCTGCCAGTATCAGCACGTTGATTACGCCGCGCAGCTCCGGTTGAAACACAAACAAATCGCCGATCTGTTTCAGCGCCTGGGCGGGTTTGAGCAGGCGCAGGTTGCGCCGGTAATCCCCTGCCCCCGGCCTTACGGCTACCGCAATCGCATCATGATTCGCAGCCAGTGGAACAAACCGGAGCAAAAGCTGAACATCGGTTTTGTGCGCGGGGACTGCGGTCTGGTCGAGGACATCGAGGAATGTAAAATTGCCGAACCGGTGCTCAACGAGGAAATCCGGCGGGTCCGCGCGCATCCGCCGCCGAAAGGCGGGATCAAGGTCGTCCTGCGCGTGTCACCGGAAGGCTGGGATGTGCCACCGGATTCGTTTTTTCAAAACAATTTTTCCCTGCTGCCGAAGCTCGTCGAAACCGTGCGCGGATTTCTTCGCGCCAGCGGCGCGCGGCATCTGGCGGACCTGTTTTGCGGGGTCGGTTTCTTCGGCATCGAGCTGGCGGACGCGGTCGAATCGTTCGTCGGCGTGGAATACGACCAGCTCGCCATCCAATCGGCGCGGCGCAACGCGGCGGCGCGGAAAATCAGCAACGGCGAATTCCTGGCGGCGGCGGTGGAGACGGTTTTGCCGGAATTGCTGAAGAAGTTCCCGCCGGAACAAACGGCGGTTCTGCTCGACCCGCCGCGCAAGGGCTGCTGGCCGGCGACGTTGAAATTGTTGCGTGAAGCGCGGCCGGCGCAGGTGATTTATGTTTCCTGCCATCCGGCGACGATGGCGCGCGACTTGAACATTTTATGCGGCGATGGTGTCTTTGAACTGGCGTGCGTGCAGCCATTGGATATGTTTCCACAAACGCAACACGTGGAGTGCGTGGCGGATTTGCGCGCTGGCAAAAATCCTGTCCGGCCGGCAACCTGGATTCGACGAAACAAACTTGATGACAACTCAAAAGCGGACTGATCCGCGAAAACATTTTGCGCCGCGGTTTTTGCCCTGGCTTTTGACGGTGGCGGCCTTTGCGCTTTACTGGTTCACGCTGAACCGCTGGGTTTCGCCGGCCAACTTCATGGCGGTCGCCAAAATATCCGGCTGGACGTGGCAGTCGGAGGTTGCGTATCCGATTTTCTTTCTGGTCACCTATCCCTTTCGCTGGTTGCCGCCGGCGCAAATTCCCGTCGCCCTGAATGTGTTTTCCGCCGCCTGCGCGGCGTTGACCCTCGGTCTGCTGGCGCGGTCGGTGGCGCTGCTGCCGCAGGACCGGACCGACGCGCAGCGCAAGCGCGAGCACAGCGATTTTTCGTTTTTGACCATCGGCAGCGCATGGCTGCCGCCGGTCCTGGCCGTGCTGGTTTGCGGTCTGCAAATGACGTTCTGGCAGAACGCCACGAATTGCACGGGCGAGATGTTCGACCTGTTGCTGTTCGCGTTCGCGATCTGGTCGTTGCTGGAATACCGGCTGGATGAACGCGACGGGCGTTTGTTTCTGGCCTCGTTTGTGTATGGCGCGGGCATGGCCAATAACTGGGCCATGGTGGGGTTTTTCCCGGCTTATGTCACCGCCGTGGTGTGGATTCGCGGTTTGAGCTTCTTGAAGCTGCGATTCCTCAAGCGCATGCTGTTGTGCGGGCTGCTGGGGATGATGTTTTATCTGTTGCTGCCGCTGCTGGGTGTGATTTCCGGCAAGTTCCCGATGACTTCCTGGCAGATCATCTGGGGCACGCTCAAGGCCAATCTTGCCCCCCAGTATGACGTCCTGAAATTCATCTTCGCCTGCTGCCTGCATCCGCAGCGGCCATCCCACCTTGCCATCATCGCCTTGTTCCTGGCTTACCTGATGCCGGTGTTCATGATGGCCATCCGCTGGAAAGCATCCTTTGGCGATCACAGTCAAATGGGCCTGGCGTTGACGAGTTTCCTGTTTCATCTGGCGCACGCCGTCTTTTTTGTCCTCTGCGTCTGGATGGCATTTGATCCGCCGTTCAGCCCGCGGAAAATTGATTTGGGGACGCCGTGTTTGACGTTTTATTATCTCGGCGCGTTGTGCATCGGTTACTTCTGCGGATACTTTCTGCTCATTTTTGGCAAGGCCCCCAGCAGCCGCATGCATGCGCCCCGTCCGGATCCATTTCAATTTTTGGATCCCCTGGTAATCGTGGGCGTTTGGGTGCTCGCCGTGGCCATACTGGCCGGGCTGGTTTACCGAAACACGCCGCAAATCCGCGCGGCGAACGATGATACCTTTAAAAAATATGCCTCGTTTATGGAGGAAAATCTCCCCCGCGCGGGCGGCGTTTTGTTGAGCGATGATCCGTTTCATTTGTTTCTGGTGGAGGCGGCATTGACGCGCGACGGCCGGGCGAAGGATTTTTTGCCGCTCGAAACCCAGTCCTTGAAATGGCCTGCTTACCTCCGGTTTTTGCACGATAAATTCCCGCAAAAGTGGCCGAAACTGGTGTCGGCGAAAGAGATGAAAACGCTCAATCCGCTTGGACTCATCGGCGCCCTGACCATGCTGGCCAGATCCAACGAGCTTTGCTATCTGCACCCGAGTTTCGGTTACTATTTCGAGCAATTCTACCAGGAGCCGCACGGTCTGGTTTACAAACTGAAAATTCTCCCCGGCGACACGCTGTTGCCCCCGTTACCGGACAAAGATCAGATTGCCGGGAACAACGCATTCTGGGCACGGGTGGAAGCGCAGGCGTTCGCTCCCGTCAAACGCGCAGTCACCCCGCCCGACCAGAATGCGCCGCGCAGCCTGGGGGTGCGAATGCTGGATGAATTTCACGTGCCCCGTGAACAAAATCAGAATGCCATCCTGGCCGGAACCTTTTATTCGCGCAGCCTGAATTTCTGGGGCGTTCAATTGCAATATGCCGGCGACCTGACAAACGCCGCCGCGTATTTCACCCGGGCTGAAGAAGTGAATCCCGACAATTTTGTCGCGCAAATCAATCTCCGGTTCAATCAAAGCCTTCGCGCCGGCAAGAGCGTGCCGCTGGACCTGTCCCAAACCACCAGTGATGAGTTCGGCAAATATCGCGATTGGAACGGGGTGCTCACCGCCAACGGGCCTTTCGATGAACCGAGCTTTTGCTTTGTGGAGGGCATCAATCTTGGATCCCTTCGCCAGGCCGTGGCGCCGTTGACGCGGGTGCGCGAACTCGTGCCGGACAATCTGCTGGTCCGGCTCACCCTCGCCCAGATTTATGTGCAGTACCATCTGCCTGACCGCGCGCTCGATGCCTTGCGCGATCCGTTGGAACATCCGGAAAGATTTTCGCTCGCCAGGACGAGTGCAACTCAACTGAACGTCCTCGCCGCCGCCGCCTATCTCCAAAAAGGCGACCCGGCCCAGGCAACGCAATTGCTCGATGCCGAAGTCGACCTCCATCCCGACGACGCCAATCTGCTCAATGCCGTCGCCCAGACTTATTTGATGCATGGACTGTTTCCCAACGCGCTGAAGGTCGTTGACCGAAGGCTCCAACTGGCCCCGGAAGACCCGGACTGGCTATTCAAAAGGGGCTACGTTGCCATCCAGCTCAAAGCCTACGATGACGCCATTGCCGCCTTCACCCGCGCGCTGGCTGCGCGTACGAACAATCCTTCGGTGCTCTTCGATCGCGCCCTGGCCTGCCTTTACAGCGGGAAACTTGACGCCGCGCGCGCCGATTATAAAACGTTGCAGCAGACGTTTACCAATTCGTTCCAGGTCGCCTTCGGCCTTGGCGAAATTGCCTGGCGCCAGCACGACACGAACGAGGCAATCAGAAATTACAAACTTTATCTGGCCAACGCGAACACCAACACCGCCGAGGCCACCAACGTCATTCAACGGCTCCGCGAACTCAACGGGCATTCACCCTGAAACGCGCCGATGCGCGTCACCCATATCATTACCCGGCTGGTCGTAGGCGGCGCGCAGGAAAACACCGTCGCCTCCGTGCTCGGCCTGCGCCAAAAACCCGGCGTCGACGTCCATCTGCTCTCCGGCCCCACGACCGGACCCGAAGGCTCGATCGAATCCGAACTGGCGGGAACGCCGGAAATTCTCACGCGCGTACCGGAACTCGTCCGGCCGGTTCACCCGCTGAAAGACTGGCTCGCGTTGCGCCGGCTCGAAAACATACTGCGCCAGCAAAAGCCCGACATCGTCCACACCCACAGCGGCAAGGCGGGAATTCTCGGCCGTCTCGCCGCCCGGCGCGCGGGCGTGCCGGTGATCATCCACCACATTCACGGCCCTTCCTTCGGCCCGTTTCAGGGATGGCCGGCCAATTGGATTTTTTCCGCCGCCGAACGTTACGCCGCCGGCGCCACCACGCATTTTGTCTGTTCCGCCCAGGCCATGGCGCGGCGCTACCTCGCCGCCGGCATTGGCCGCCCGGAAATGTACACGCGCATTTTCAGCGGCTTTCCAGTGGAACCGTTTGTGAACGCGACGAACGATCCCGCGCTTCGGGCTCGACTCGGGCTCGACGAAAACCATTTCGTCATCGGCAAGATTGCCCGGCTGTTCAAACTCAAGGGCCACGCCGACCTGCTCGCCGCATTCCAAAAAATTCTGCCGCAAATTCCGCAGGCACGGCTGCTGCTGATTGGTGACGGCACGTTGCGGAAGGAAATCGAAAACCAGGTTCGCGCGCTCGGCATTCAGGACAAGGTCATCTTCACCGGCCTGATACCGCCCGGCGAAGTGCCCCGTTATGTCGGCATCATGGACTGCCTCGCTCATTTATCAGCCCGCGAAGCGCTCTCCCGCGCGCTGCCGCAGGCGCTGGCCGCGGGCAAACCCGTCATCGCTTATGATTTCGACGGCGCCGACGAGGTATGTCTCGAAGGCGAAACCGGCTTCCTGGTCCGCACCGGCGACACGGCCGCCGTCGCCCAACGACTGCTCCAGCTCGCCAACGATGCGCCGCTCCGCGCGCGCCTCGGCCGCCGGGGACAGCAATTCGTCCGCGCAAATTTTACCGTCGAACAAATGGTGGACACCCTTTACCATCTCTACCTGAAACTGGCCGCGGAGCGCGGCATTCGTTTGTGAGCTTTCCGTTTAATTATTTTCTGGCCGCCTTTGCCAGCGCATTGCTGACCACACTGCTCGCCTTGCCGCTTTGGCGAAAGTGGTGTCTGCATGCAAATCTCGTGGACGACCCCGGCCAGCGCAAAATCCATGACGCGCCGGTGCCGCTTGCCGGCGGACTCGCCGTGCTCACCGGCATGTTGCTGCCGCTGGCGGCCGGCGCAATTTTGATCAAGCTCGGCGTGAACCTCGCCAGCCAGACGCACCTGATTGCCCATGGGTTGAATCGCCGGGCGATTGAACTTGGCGCCATTGCATTCGGCGCGGTGGTGATGGTCGGGCTGGGCTGGCTGGACGACAAACATGAACTGAAGCCATTGCCGAAATTCGCCGGCCAATTGTTCGTCGCCGTGCTCGTGGCCGCCGCCTGCAAGCGCATCACACTCTTCGTGCCCAGTGTCACGTTCAGTTACACCATCACCATTCTGTGGGTGCTCACGGTCGTCAATGCCTTTAATTTCATGGACAATATGAACGGCCTGTGCGCCGGGCTGGGTGTGATTGGGGCATTCCTGTTCGCCATCATTGCCGCGGCCCACGGGGAATACCTCGTTGCCATCACCGGGTTTTTGATGTGCGGCGCGCTGATCGGTTTTCTGCCCTGGAATTTTCCGAACGCCCGCGCCTTTCTTGGCGACTCGGGCAGCCACCTTGTCGGCTACCTCCTCGCGGTGATGGCCATCCTGCCGCACTTTTACACGAAGCAAAATCCGCATCCGCTGGCCGTGCTCTCGCCGTTGTTCGTGCTGGCCATTCCCCTGACCGACCTGGCGTGGGTCGTCATTTTGCGCACTCGCGCCGGCAAGCCATTCTGGATTGGCGACACGAATCACCTCTCGCACCGACTCGTTCGCATGGGAATGAGCCTCACCCGCGCCGTGCTGCTTATCTGGCTGGCCGCCGCCGCCATCGGCTCCATCGCCTGTTGGCTCTGATCGGTAGGGCGGCCTGCCGCGCCGCCTCATAACGATTTCTTGTCGGAGGGGCGAGTTACACGAGTCCCAATTTTCAGCAATGGCATTCTATGAGTCAGGGGCTCGTATAACTCGCCCCTCCGAAAATTTTGAGACCGCCTTGACAGCTTTGCTTTACCTTTGGTTTTCTTTTCGTGTCTTTCGTGTATTTCGTGGTTAAATTCGGCCCGTGAAACTGCTTTTTATCGGCGACATCGTGGGACAACCGGGCCGGCGCGCGGTTGCGGAACTGCTTCCCAAACTGCGGCAACAGCACGCGCTGGATTTCGTCATCGCCAATGGCGAGAACTCCGCCGGCGGCTCCGGCATCACCCCCAAGACCGCTGCGGAAATCTTCGCCGCCGGCGTGGACGTCATCACCACCGGCGACCATCTGTGGGACCAAAAAGAAGTCATGGAACTGCTGGCGAACGAAAAACGTTTTCTGCGCCCGCTCAATTATCCGCCCGGCACGCCGGGACAGGGAAGCGGGGTTTTTGAAATCCAAGTGAAGAAATCGGAGGGACGAGTTACACGAGTCCCAAATCAAGAAGTCGGGGACTCGTATAACTCGTCTCTCCGGATTGCCGTGCTGAACGCCCAGGGCCGCACGTTCATGCCGCCGCTGGAAAATCCGTTTCTCCTCGCGCTCGACGAGGTCAAACGCCTGCGCGCGCGGACGAAAATCATCTTCGTGGATATTCACGCCGAGGCAACCTCGGAAAAAATCGCTTTCGCGCGGATGCTCGACGGCCAGGTGAGCGCGGTGGTGGGCACGCACACGCACGTGCAAACGGCGGACGAGCAGATTTTCCCGGGCGGCACGGCGTATCTGACCGACGCCGGGTTCACCGGCCCGCACGAAAGCGTTTTGGGCCGCGAAATCGAGCCGGTCCTCAAACGCTTCCTCACCGGCATGCCGCAGCGGTTTGAAGTGGCCAAAAACCGTGTGCTGCTCCACGGCGCTGTGATTGAAATTGATGACGCCACCGGCAAGGCGTTGAAAATCCAGCGCGTGTCGGAAGCAATAAATAGCTAGAGCAATTAAGTTGTCATCCCGTCTAATAACTATGAAAAAAACCTTACTTTCAATTTGTTTGGCAATGGCATTCGTTGTCCCGGGTTTTTCACGGACGTTGATTTTTGATCCACTTACCATTCCAGTCTTAATAGTTCACGAAAAAGGATCTGGCTCTGGGGTGTTGCTTCAATTGAGCAATTCAGTTTATTTAGTAACAGCAAAACACGTGTTGTTCTCAGAACCAGAAGGAACAAATCCTCCGGTCATATTGTCGCCGAGTGCTAGTGTGAAAGCGTATTCCTCTGCTGGAAGCACCAACGTATCTGAACGCATGATTAATTTAGACCTTATACAATCGGTTCATGCTGGGAATGTCCGTTTTTCTACAAACCAAGATATTGTCCTTGTCCGAATCGAAAGTTGTCAACCTAACGATCACAACGTTGTCCACGCTTTATCCGGTGTCACAATTAACCAAGGTATCAATGCATCAGACGAGGGTTGGCTGTGCCATCTTGCGGACGTAGATGTAGGAGCAGATGTTTATATGTTCGGCTATCCAACTTCGCTCACTGCACCAATTCGTGAGATGTTCGACCCAACGCAGCCTTTATTGAGGAAAGGGATTGTCGCAGGTATCAATCCAAGCAAGCGGATTATTATTGTCGACTGTCCATCGTATCAGGGCAACAGCGGCGGCCCTGTGGTTCAAGTGGAGCATCCATCGTTAGGTGCAACGGAGTATAAAATTATCGGACTTGTAAGTAGGTTTGTGCCATTCCAAGAAGAATGGGAAAATAAAACATTTCGTTATTCGTATGTCGGCATTTCCAATTCAGGATATACCATTATCGTGCCAATTGATGTTGTTCTTGAGATGGTGTGGGAGTGATTTTTCCGCAGCTTAATGAGCAAACAAACCAAATCGCCATGGAACTTCGGCGGGTTGTTTCCGCCAGTGCATTTTCAACTATAGGCGAAAGACAATCGCGCTGGTTGTTGGTAAAATAACCATAATTGTACCAGATTCACCATGCGGATTGCTTCGATTGGCTGCGCGAGCGCAAGCCGCGTTCACTTCATGCCGTCTGCACCGACCCGCCCTACGGCGTTTTGGAGTTCACGGAAAAGGAAATTTCCAAACTGCGCGCCGGACGCGGTGGCGTGTGGCGTCTTCCCCCGACAATCGGCGGCAGCCAGCGCGATCCGCTGCCTCGTTTTACAGTTCTAACCGATGTGCAAAAACTTGGACTCCGCCGCTATTTTCACGATTGGGGCAAGGTGCTCTGGCCGGCGCTCGTGCCGGGTGCTCACGTCTGTGTAGCAGGTCATCCGATCTTGCAACACCTTGTTCAGAACGCGATGACTGAAGCGGGCTACGAAGTGCGAACGGCCATCATGCGGCTATACTTCAGCTTTCGCGGTGGTGACCGACCAAAAAATGCGGAGCGGGAATTTCCTGAAGTTTGCGTAACACCAAAAGGCGCTTACGAACCCTGGATGCTTTTCCGAAAACCCATCGATGAAACAACCGTGGCCGGGAATCTTCGTAAATGGAAAACCGGCGGACTTCGCCGGCTTTCGGTTGACAAGCCATTGCCTGATTCGATTCCAAGTGGACGCACGCCCGATCGCGAAGAAGCTATTTCCAATCACCCGTGCCTCAAACCACAACATTTTATGCGAGTTCTGGTTCGCGCGCTGCTTCCACTTGGTGAAGGCACGCTGCTTGATCCGTTCATGGGTTCAGGCTCAACCATCGCCGCCGCCGAAGCCGTCGGCTATAATTCCGTTGGGGTTGAGATAGACGATGAGTATTTCAAGCTGGCTGAATGTTCAATTCCGCGACTCACGGCATTGTATCCTGATTTCGCTGGCCAAGAACTTCAAATGAACGGCGAGTATGGTTCAATCGAGCGCGAGGACAAGCAACAGTTGGCGATGGTTCTTGCGGAGAAGAAAGTGACTTATCGAACCAAACTTTCCGCCAAAACGCGGCGCAATTAAAATTCGTCACCAGCGGTTTAGCTGGTTCTGAATTTGATGAGCAAACAAACCAAATCGCCATGGGCTTTCGACGGGTTGTTTCCGGAGGAAGCAATGCGACACGGGCTGGGGAAATTTTCCGTTGTTGTCATAGCGCTGGCTCTCGCGGGTTGCGCCGCCGCACCGCCGCGAGTGGCCCGCGTCGAATTTGGCCGGTCGATCTGGGCCGATGGACAGCGGCGCGCGGGCGTGCTGTTTCAGGACGGCGGCATGGCCGTGCCGGTCGCTCGCGGGACATTATGGACTTTTGGCGACACGTTTTACGGCCAACCGCAGCCGGGCCAGCCGCCGCAGTTGTCACAAAACAAGGGCGCGCAGAGCACGACCATCGCCTTCCTGCCCGCCGGACAGACCAATCTCCCGCCGGCGCTCGAATACTTCACGGATTCAAACGGCGTCGTGGCCAATCCGTTCGAGTATTTTCCCGAGGAAGACCTGAAGCACCACCGCATCTGGCCGGGCGCCGGCATCAGCATCGGCTCGCGCATTTATCTTTCCTATGGCGTAATCGTGGTCACCGACGAGCCGGGACCGTGGAATTTTCATGGGATTGGGGCCGGGTTGGCGGTGGGGGAAACGCCGCTCGGACGTTTCGTCCGGCTGCGGCCGGATGGCCAGTGGAGATTTCCCGTCGATCCCGCCCAAATTTTGCGCGAGGGCGACCGGCTTGATATTCTTGAAATCAGCGACAAGCCCAAGGGTCTGATTCTCGCCCGCGTCAACGCCCCGGAAATCGAGAACCCCGCCGCGTATGAATTTTTTACCGGCCAGGGCTGGTCAGCCAATCGCGCGGACGTGAAAGTGATTATCCGCGAGGCCTACGGGCAGGTTTCAATAATGTGGGTTCCGTCGCTGCGGCGTTATTTGATGGCCACGTCTTCCGATTTTTTCCACCCGCACGAAATCCAGATCCGCCAGGCGAAACAGATCGAAGGCCCATGGAGCGCGCCCGCGCGCATTCCCGTGCCGGAAATGCCCGGCAAAAAGACGTCGCTCGTCTATTGCACATTTTTGCACCCGGAATTGAGCGATGAGCAATCGTTGCGTTTTGTCGCCACGTTCTGCCGGATGCTCACCGGCAACTGGGGATTGAGCAATCCGGAGTGGGTGACGATCACGCTTGCGCCGGACAAGCCGGCAAATCCTTCGCCATGATGTAGTCGTCCATGACGAAACCGCCGCCGATGTCCGTGACCACGGAATCCGCGGCGACGAAGCCATTTCGTTGGTAGGCGGCAATGGCTTTGGCATTGCGTTTGTTCACGGAAAGAATCAGCCGGCAGCCGGCCCCGGCGCAGACTTCACGTTCGACGTGCTGCAACAAAAGGCTGCCCAATCCGCGACCGTGCAACTCCGGCAACAGGTATAGCTTATGCAATTTCATCACACCCGGCCCGGCTGCCGGTCCATAGGACGCAAAGCCGGCCGGCTTGCCGTCCACGAGCAAAATGTCGTATCGGATTCCTTGGGAACGGATTTCGTCGCGCAGCGTGTCGAGCGAATACATCCGTGCCAGCATATAATCAATCTGCGCGCGGGTGATGATGCCGGGATAACACGCGCGCCAGATGACACCTGCCAGATCGGAAATGGCCGGGAGATTCTCCTCTGTAGCGCGGACGATGCGTGTTTTGTTTTGTGAAGCCATGTTCACAAACATCACACCATTATTTTGATTGCGCGAAAAGCATGAACAGACGCGGGCCGCGATCGGTCATCAACTGGTATTGTTGCTCCTGTAGTCCGTGCGGGACGGCCAGACCGTCGCTGTTTTTGTCGTGGGCCGGCTGGCCGTCCACGAGCAGCATGTAATGGTGCATCTTGTGGGCCGGCACATGGGGAATGGTCACATGCCAGACATGCTGTTTGCGGTCATAAACCAGCGGCACCCGCTGCCAGTTTGAAAAGGTGCCGACAATTTCGACCGTGCCCGGCTCCTGCGTCCTGCCTTCCGGCAACCGCCAGCGAAACACTTTCGCGTAAGTTGGTTTGGGGACGGCAGCCGCCTTGCCGCCGGGCGCCGGGCGGACCGCCGGCTCCGGAGCCGCCGGATGACTCCTGGGCGGCGGCTTGATATTAAAAGCGTTCCCGAAATTTTGAGACATAATACATGCAACTATCCCAAAGAATCTATCTCACCATCCCGTCCAACACAAATCGGGGGGAAACAATTGAAGACGGGAAATTGAACCGCTAATCCCCGCTAATCTTCGCTGATGAAGTTAGCGTTGATGAGCGCAGATTAGCGGTTCAAAACACAATCGGCTCGTTCAGTTTGCCGCATTGAATGCAGCGCGAGCGGTCCACGTCCGCGTCGTCCGTATAAACGTAACCGCATGCCTGACAACGAAAAATACGGTCCTCCGAGTGCGTGGGGCCGAACCGGCGACGGCGCATTTCGGAGTAGATCCCCAGGCCGCACAGCGCGCCGAGCAGCAAGGCCACATAAATCACAATCAACGTGGGAATGCTCATGCTACGGGATGGCCGGCGCGTTCGTCGCGGGCGGAGGCACGGTGCGCCAGTTGAAAACCATCCGGCCAACGGTCAGGTGCGATGACGGGGTGAAGCGCATGGCGCGGGCGAGTTCGAGCGCGCGCTGGTCGGCGGCATCATAACCGCTCGGCGACAGCAACACGGTGGAAAACACGTTGCCCGCCGCGTCCACAACCGCCTGCACAACACTCGGTGCGAGCACATCCGCATACGGCCAATTCGTCAGGTCGATTGGTGCAGGCAACTGCCGTTGGGCCAGTTCGCCTTGGACGCGCAACGTGGAATTTTGCGCCGGCGCTGGTTGAACCGGCAATTCAAGCGTGCTGAGTTTAAGCGGCGGTTTTAATTGCAGTTCAAAGCCCGCGAAACGATTGGTCTGCATGAATTCGTCGAAAACCGTCCCCAGTTCCTGGCCGGACAAGGCCAGCTCGCCGGGCGGTTCCGTCCAGCGAAACAACGGCTGTTTCAAAACGGACACCGGCACCTGGATAGCCGCCGCAAAATCTCCCGGGTGCGGCAGCGCAAAGAGCGTGGGGTCATTCAGCGCAAGCAGTTCGCTGGAATGGTCAGCGAGTCTGAGCGCCGGGACGTTGGTCACCGCGCGCGGAACAATTTGTTTCCGCCCGCCAAGGACGTAAAGCAAGGCGACGTGCGCGGCAAAAACAAGCGCAATCAGCATCAACCACCGGCTGCGCGTCCACGAACCTCCGCCCTGCGGTTTGGTTCCCGCAAGTCCGTCCGGATGCGGTTCGGCGGAAGCTGCGCTCATGGTCCGGCGGACGCGGCAACGTTGCGCGGCAACGTCGCGAGCAGCGCGTTTTGGATGCCGGCGTCGCGCGCGAGCAACGTCAGGCGGATGAACTGGTCGTAAGTCACGGCTTTATCGGCCTGGATGACGAGCGTGAGCGGTTCGCGGGATTTTTGGGCGGCGGTTTTGAGGGCCGATTTCAAATTATTTTCAGTGACAATTTGATTGGCAAAATAAAATCGTCCGTTGGCGTCCACGGCAACGGTGACCGTCGGTTTGTCGGTCCCGGGCAGGTTGTCCGCCACCGGCAATCGCAGCGGCAGGCCGGATATGGGCGCCAGCCCGCCGAGCATCAGGAAAATGACCATTAAAAACAAAACCGCGGCGAACGGCGCCAGGTCAAACGGGCTGCGCAGCAGCCGGGAATTGCGGGGAAACTTCATGACGGTTTGCCGTTTCCGTTCTCAGTGACAATGTTGACGATTTCGGCGGCGGCGCGTTCCATGTCGAGGACAATTTTATTGATGCGGCTGACGAGATAGTTGTAACCGGCGTGAACGGGAATGGCCACGGCAATGCCGGCCGCCGCGCAAATGAGCGCCTGCCAGATGCCGTGGGAAACCTGCCCGAAGTGCGCGTACAAACCGGCTTCCTGCATCTGGCTGAAAACATCCATGAAGCCGACAATGGTGCCCAGCAATCCCAGCAGCGGCGCAATTTGAGCGATGGTGGCGAGCAGATTCAATTTCTCCTCGAGCCGCGGCACCTCGGTGAGTCCGGCTTCCTCGACCGCTTCGCGCACCCGGTCGCGGCCACGGTCGCGGTTGAGAATTGCCGTTTTGACGATGCGCGCGACCGGCCCGGGTGTGGCGTCGCAGATGGAAATGGCTTCGACGACGTTGTCGCGCTTGAGCACGGTGCGGACGCCGTTGAGGAATTCGGCGGAATTGATTTGCGAGCGGTGGCAATAGAGCACGCGCTCGATGAAGGTGGCGAGGGCGATGGCCGCGGCGAGCATAATCAGCCAGATCACCGGGCCGCCCTGGGTCAGAAACGTTGGCATGAAGTTTTTATAGGCGGTTACGGGCAAAGTTCAAAGCGCAAAGTTTGGGGGGAAGCCAGAAGTCGGAATCCAGAAGTCAGAATGACAAATGTTTTTCGGCGGCCGTTAAATTCTGGATTCTGGATTCTGACTCCTGTATTTTGATTTAATCATGTCTATTGCCAGCGAAAATGTTCTCGTTTTTCCGCGCTCGCTTTTCGAGCAGCTCGGTGTTTTTCAAGGTTTCAGCGCTGATGTTGATCGTTATCTGCCAAAAATCCTGGACAAGAAGAACAACAGTTTTCAGCCCCGGGCCCGGGCGGAGTTGGATCCAAACTTCAAACAAATCATCCCCTACGTGGTGGTCACTGATGGAAAAAGTATTCTTCATTATGTTCGCGGCAAGAAGGCCGGCGAACAACGTCTGGTTGCCAAGGGTTCCATTGGCATCGGCGGCCACATCAATGATGAAGATCACACCTTCTTTGCCGACGGCTTGCAGGCGTTTCAAGAAGCGGTCAAGCGGGAGGTGTGCGAAGAACTTTCCATTCAAGGTGCATTTGACGCGCGACCCGTTGGTCTGATCAACGACGATTCCACCGAAGTCGGCCGGGTTCATTTCGGTGTTGTGCATGTGCTGTTTCGCACGCCGGAACAGGTGAAGAAAAACGAGCAGGTCATCACGCAGGTCGGGTTTATTCCCATTGAGCAGCTTAAGGCGAAACGCGAGCAGATGGAAACCTGGTCGCAGCTTTGCCTTGATAATCTTGATGCGTTGCTGAAGTGATCCACTCCGATTTTCGCTGATTGGCGCCAATCGGCGGCGATGAGCGGTTAAAAACGGATGTGAAAAAATTCCTCGGCAACCGGCCCCAACCGGTTAACATCGCTGGCAAATGGCGCGTCCCATCAGAAATAAAACTTCCGGAAAGATTGTCCCGCCACGCTGGCGCAAGGAAGTGGAACGCATCCTCATCACCGATGAACAGATCGCCCGGCGCATTCGCGTGCTGGCGCGGGAAATTGAGCGCGATTTTCGCGGACGCGAAACGGTCGTGGTTTCCCTGCTCAACGGCACGGTCATGTTTCTCGCGGATTTGATGCGGCATCTGTCGCTGCCCCTGCGGCTGGATTTCATGGGGGTGTCGAGTTACGGCGCGGGCACGGAATCGGGCGAACTGGTTTTCACCAAGGAGTTGCGGCTGGATGTGCGCGGGCGCGACGTGCTGCTCGTGGACGACATTCTCGACACCGGCAAAACCATGAGCCGCGTGCTGCCGAAAATCCAGGTGCTCAAACCGCGCCGCATCAAGATTTGCGTGCTGCTCGACAAGCCGGATCGCCGGACGGAAGACATCGAGGCGGATTATATCGGCTTCGAGATCCCGGACTTCTTTGTGGTCGGTTACGGGCTGGACTTTGCGGAACGTTATCGAAATTTGCCGTTTGTCGGCGTGTTGCATCCGCACGTTTACAAGCAGGCCTGCCAACGGGTCAATGAAGTTGAAACCCAAAAAAACAGCCGCTGACCTCCGGCCATGGAACTGAAGCTCATCAGCCTGCTCGGCCTGGCGGCCATGGTGGTCATGGCGTGGGCGATTTCCGAAAAACGACGATTATTTCCGTCGCGGACGGTGCTGTGGGGGCTCGGCCTGCAATTCGTCTTTGCCCTGCTCATTTTGAAAACCAGTGCCGGCCACGAGGTCTTCGACTTCACCGGTCGTGCAATTCGCAAGCTGATCGATTTTTCGAATGAGGGCTGCAAGTTCGTCTTTGGTCCGCTGGCGGATGGCACGCAGCTCACCAAAATTTTCGGCCCGGGGAACGGTTTGATTTTTGCCGTGCTCGTCACCGGCACCATCATCATCGTCGCGTCGCTTTCGTCATTGTTTTACCACTGGGGCATTTTGCAGCGCGTGGTGCGCGTCGTCGCGTGGGTGATGCGCCAGGCCATGCGCACCAGCGGCAGCGAGACGTTGTCCGCCGCTGCGAACATTTTTATGGGCCAGACCGAGGCCCCGCTGCTCATCAAACCCTACATCCCGCACATGACCCGGAGCGAACTGCTTTGCATGATGACCGGCGGCATGGCCACCATCGCCGGCGGGGTCGCCGCGGTTTATGCCAAACTCGGTTTGGATGCCGGTCACGCCGACATGCCCGGCCACCTGCTCACGGCATCGGTTTTAAGTGCGCCCGCCGCGCTGCTCATTTCCAAAGTGATGCTGCCGGAAACGGAATCCAGCGAAACCGCCGGGCGCGCCGCCGCGGACGTGCCGCGCACCACGACCAATTCCATTGATGCGCTTTGCCGGGGCGCCGGCGACGGGATGATGCTGTCCATCAACGTCATTGCCATGCTCATCGCGTTCATCGCCGTCGTGGCCATGGCAAATTTTCTGATCAGCTACACGCTCGGCGGATTCGGGATCCACACGGACCAGCCGTTGCAGGTTGTTTTTGGCTGGATCAACGCGCCGTTCGCCTGGCTCATGGGCGTGCCGGCGCAGGATTGTCTGGCCGTTGGCCGGATTCTCGGCGAACGCGTCGTGCTCAACGAATTCATCGGCTACCTCGACCTCACCAATCCGGCAACCCACGTGGACGGTCGCAGTTACATTCTGGCCACTTACGCGCTCTGCGGCTTCGCCAATTTCGCCAGCATCGCCATCCAGGTCGGCGGCATCGGGTCGCTTGCGCCGGAACGCCGGAGCGACATGGCCCGGCTGGGCGTCCGCGCCATGATCGGCGGCCTGCTGGCCAGCTATATGACGGCCTGCATCGCGGGAATTCTGCTTTGATTCTTTTTCAACCGCGGATAAACACGGATTGACACGGATAAAAAATTCCCGGGTCATTCCAAGTTTTACATCGGTGCCCATCTGTGGTCATCTGTGGCTTGACAGCCGATGAATGACAAAAATTGGAAGCCAAGGAAAGTGGTGATTATCGGCGCCGGCGCCGTGGGTTCCACCTTTGCCTATGCGCTGGCCCAAAGCGGGCTGGCTGACGAGATCGGTCTGCTGGACGCCAACCACGAACTGGCGATGGGCCAGGTGCTTGATCTGGCCCATGGCCAGGCCTTTTTCCCTTCGGTTCAGATTCACGTGGCCGAAAAGGCGGACTTTGCCGATGCCCACCTGATTGTCATTACAGCCGGGTCCAAGCAACGACCCGGCGAATTGCGGCCGGCCCTGTTGCAACGCAACGCCAAAATCATCCAGGACATCATGGATGAAATTGTCCGGCAAAACTCGCCCGCCGTCGTATTGGTTGTGAGCAATCCAGTGGACATCCTGACCTACGTCGCTCAAAAACGGTCCGGCTGGCCGCGCGGACGTGTCATCGGGTCGGGCACGGTGCTGGACAGCGGACGGTTTCGATATCTGTTGAGCCAGCATTGCGGCGTGGACGTGCATAACGTTCATGCCTACATCATCGGCGAACATGGCGACAGCGAAGTGGCCGCCTGGTCCATGACCCACATGGCGGGCATGCCCGTCGAACAATATTGTGCCGTTTGTCGAAAATGTGACGACTGGGCGAAGGTCAAGCGCGAGATTGCCGAGGCCGTCAGGAATTCCGCCTATCACATCATCGGTTACAAAGGAGCCACCTGGTTTGCCGTCGGTCTGGCCCTGACGCACATCGCGGCGGCAATCCTGCGCAATCAAAACAGCGTGCTGACGGTTTCGGCGGTGTTGGAGGGCGAATACGGGTTGAGCGGGTTGAGCCTGGGAGTGCCGTGCCTCGTTTCGCAGAAGGGCATCGAACGCATTCTGGAGGCCAAACTTTCGCCGGACGAGCAAAACGCCCTGATCAAGTCCGCCACCGTCCTGCGGGAAATGATTGCACAATTGTAACTGCCGGACCGGAGTAAATAGTGGAATTTTTTCCGGAGGGGCTAGTTCTGCGACCCAAATTGAGATGGGGCGTCGTGGAACTCCGCCCTCCGAAGCAGAATTTTGCGCTTTATTCCGGCTCCGGAATTCTGAATTCTTGACGACACATGGCCTATCTCAATGACAATTATCTCAAGCTGAAGGCCGGTTACCTGTTTCCCGAAATCGGCCGGCGCGTGAAGGTGTTTTGCGACGCGAACCCCGAAGCTGCCCAGCGCCTCATCCGTTGCGGCATCGGCGACGTGACCGAACCGCTCCCGGCCGCCGCCGTGGCGGCCATGCACAAGGCGGTGGACGAAATGGGCGTGCGCGAAACGTTCAAAGGCTACGGCCCGGAACAGGGCTACGAATGGCTGCGCGCCGCCATTGCCCAAAATGATTTCCGCGACCACGGTTGCGACGTTGCCGACGACGAGATTTTCGTCAGCGACGGCAGCAAATGCGACTCGGGCAACATCCTCGACATCTTCGGCCACAAAAACAAAATCGCCGTCAGCGATCCGGTGTATCCGGTTTATGTGGACACCAACGTGATGGCCGGCCACACCGGCGAGGCCAACGACGCGGGCGCCTATGCGAAACTGGTTTACCTGCCGTGCAAACCCAGCAACGGTTTCATTCCCGAACCGCCGAAGCGGCAGGTGGATGTGGTTTATCTTTGTTCGCCGAATAACCCGACCGGCGCGGCGGCCAATCGTCCGCAGCTCGAAGCGTGGGTGAAATACGCGCTCGAACACAAGGCGGTCATTTTGTTCGACGCGGCCTACGAGGCGTACATCACCGACTCCAATCTGCCGCATTCGATTTACGAGATTCCCGGCGCGCGCGATTGTGCCATCGAATTCCGCAGTTGCTCGAAGAACGGCGGGTTCACCGGCGTCCGCTGCGCGTTCACCGTGGTCCCCAGATCGCTCAACGCGCAGACGAAATCCGGCGAATTCCAGCCGCTGCATCCGCTCTGGCTGCGGCGCATGACGACGAAGTTCAACGGCGTGAGTTACATAGTGCAGCGCGCCGCCGAGGCGCTTTATTCGGCCGACGGCAAGGCGCAGGTGCGGGCGCTCATCGGGCATTATCTCGGCAACGCGAAAGTGTTGCGCGAAGGAGCGAAGAAAGCGGGACTGAAGGTTTTCGGCGGCGTGAACGCGCCTTACATCTGGGTGAAAGCGCCGAAAGGCGTCACCAGCTGGCAGGCGTTCGACAAAATTCTGGGCGAAGCCAACGTGGTCATCACGCCCGGCAGCGGTTTCGGCGCGAAAGGCGAGGGCTATTTCCGCATCAGCGCCTTCAACAGCCGCGCCAACGCCGAGGAAGTCGCCCGCCGACTGCCGCAATTGAAATGGTAAAAAATGTGGCGGGGGTGGATGAAATTGTGGGATACGCTCGCCCTCAACCTGACCTTCTCCCCCAGGAGAAGGAACAGCAGATGCACGTTTCTGATTTTGCGGATGAGCGTCCGGCAATTCCAGTCACGCGGATTTTCAAAAAGGACGGCGGACGATTCTCCCTCTCCTGGAGGAGAGGGTCGGGGTGAGGACGGTTGTTTAATTCTAATTCCGCATTCCGAATTTCGCATCGGCAAAGGACTCTTTTCCTGAATTCAGTTTTGGTTCATCTGGTCGAGCGCACCTGCGACTCCGCAAGAAATCGAATCTGGGCGTTTGCTATGACTTTGGCCGAGGCGTGACCAATGATTATGTGGAAGCTACGAAGTGGTATCGCAAAGCCGCTGAGCAGAACAACGCCAAGGCTCAAGTCAGTCTGGGATTTTGCTATGCCAATGGCCAAGGCGTGGCGAAGGATGGGGTTGAGGCAGTGAAGTGGTATCGCAAAGCTACTAAGCAGAATGACGCCCAAGCTCAATGCAATCTGGGCATCAGCTACGCCAATGGCCAAGGCGTGGCGAAGGATGAGATCGAGGCCGCGAAGTGGTTTCATAAAGCCGCCGACCAGAATTATGCCGATGCTCAATATAATCTGGGCGTCTGCTATGCCTTTGGCCGAGGCGTGACCAAAGATTATGTGGAGGCATAGAATGGTTCAACCTGGCTTCGTCGCTGGATGTTGCAGAGGCCAAACAAAATCTCACTATTATCGAGAGTCGAATGACGCCGGAGCAAATAACGGAAGCACAGCGTCTGGTTCGTGAGTTCAAACCGACCAAAGCAGCAAAATCGGGTGCATCTGGTTTGTGATAGAGAATTACCAATCAAAATTTGGCAACCATGGTGGCGACGGTCGGTTTTCCCGACATCGGTTTGCAGGGGTTCGCGCCCAAGGTGCTGGCGCATGGCCAGCCAAATTAATCGTTTCCAATCAGCTGCAATTCTGGTGAATTGCATTTTGTGAACATCGTTGTCTCGTTAACGTTGGGGCTGATTCTTGCCCGGCTGGCAGCGGAACTCTGGCTGGCCGCGCTCAACCGCCGCCACGTGCTCGCGCACGCGGGTGAAATGCCAACAGCTTTCCATGGAATCATCGACGAGCCGACATATAAAAAATCCGTCGCCTATACGCTGGCCAAAGGCCGGTTGGGAAACGTTGAAGGCATCTGCGACACCGCGGTCTTGCTGATTTTTTTATTCAGCGGTGCTTTGCCGTGGACGTTTCATCTTTTCTGCCACGGGTTGGGCCAGTCAGCGTGGGTGATGGCAGCATTTTTGTTTGCGGTCGGCCTGGCGATATCGCTGCCCGGCCTGCCATTCAGTTGGATTTCGCAATTCCGGCTGGAGGAAAAATTCGGGTTCAACACCATGACGCAAAAAATCTGGTGGATGGATCTGCTGAAAGGTCTGCTGCTGGCTCTCGTGCTCGGTTATCCGCTGCTGGTGCTCATCTTGAAAATTGTCCAGTGGACGGGAACGTGGTGGTGGCTGTGGGCTTGGGGCGCGCTGCTGGCCTTTCAACTCCTCATAAGCGTGCTTGCGCCGGTTTTGATTCTGCCACTGTTCAACAAATTCACCCCGCTGCCGGAAGGCGACCTGCGGAACCGGCTGCTCGAACTGGCGCGGCGCACCCAATTCCGCGCCCAAAGCATTCAGTTGATGGACGGCAGCAAACGGTCGCGGCATTCGAACGCGTTCTTCACCGGCTTCGGGCGGTTCCGGAAAATTGTGCTGTTCGACACGCTGGTGCAGCAACTGACCGGGCCGGAACTCGAAGCGGTGCTGGCGCACGAAATCGGCCACTTCAAAAAAAAGCACATCCCGAAAATGCTGGCCTTCTCGGCGGCCGGCTCGCTGGCGGGTTTTTATCTCGTGTCCGTCCTGGCCCGGCAGGAATGGTTTTACCGCGCCTTCGGTTTTGAACCGGGAAACGTTGCGCCGGCGCTGCTGTTGTTCGGATTGCTGGCGGGAACGGTTACGTTCTGGTTTTCCCCGCTGATCCATTGGTGGTCGCGGCGTTACGAATATCAGGCCGACGCCTTCGCCGCCGGGGTGATGAGCGGGGCGCAATCGCTGGTCGGCGCGTTGCGCAAGCTGAACGAGAAGAACCTGAGCAACCTCACGCCGCACCCGCTCTACAGCGGTTTTTACTATTCGCACCCCACGTTGCTGGAACGGGAACAGGCTTTGGCGGGAAAGACCTGAGTCCATAAGGATGCCCGTTTGAATCACATCCGCAGCCGGCGTTAGGCGGATCATTTACGGTTTACGATATACGATTGACGCGGTGCGCCGGGGTCGTAGTCGGTCTCGTAAATCGTAAATCGCATATCGTAAATTCAGCCAGAGCCTCATGTTACCTTGGCGCTATGGTGGGCAAACGCTTGAAAAAGCTTGCGTTAAGCGCCTTCAAGGGTATTATCCAGTCAACGCCGGCTGTCATGGAAACTGTCAACGGCACACGTCTCAAGAAACACGTCCTGATTGTGGACGACGATATTCCACTCGCCTGGTCCCTCAAAGAATCCCTCGAAAGTGACGGCTACGAGGCCACGATTGTGCCCGATGGCGCACTGGCGTTAAAATTTGTCCTCCAGCATCAGCTCGACGCCGTGGTCTGCGATCTTCAGATGGCCGGGGTGGAAGGCGACCTGTTGTATGCCACGGTGGGACGCACGAATCCGTCGCTGGCCCGGCGGTTTATTTTCATCATCGGTCTGGATGCCCGTTCCCAATTTCAGAAATTCATCGATTCCGTCGAGTTGCCGGTGCTGTGCAAGCCGGTGGCGCTGGATGCCCTGCGGGGCGAAGTGGTGCGGGTGGCGGAGCGGAATTAAACGGGCGAAAAATTAACTACTGGATGTGGCCTATCGTCTAATTAGGCATACATAAAAATCCCTCCTCTTCGGAAACGCATACGACTAAAAATGAGTGAGAGCGGCCACGGCACTGAAAAGAATATCGAAATCATCCACCACTCAAGTGTCTCAAGAAACTCGTGGGAAATTAGGTCAAAATCGCTAAATATTAGAAATAAACTGAAGCAAAGTGGCAGCAGCGCGATGATAATTAACGGGACGAAAACTACCCTCGAAAAGACGAGCCAACGATTGGGTATGATTACGAGGATGGCGAGCAGTGAGGTAATGGCAATGGAAAAATATAGCCGGTGATAATACGCTGGTGTTCCCCAATTTTGTATGTCCCGGGGTGGTTCGGTTGCGCGCAACATGTAAACATCTAGACCGATCATAAACCAAGCAACTGCGATCGCTTCGATACTCGCGAAAACTTTGCAGATAACTGCGAGCGGTTTCAAACCTGATTGCGTATCGGGTAGTGTGCCTGACGATTCTTGGTTGCTAGAATTTTGTGGCCTGTCCTGATTCACGATTAAAGGCTGAGTTGGGCGAAAATTATTGTCCAGCGTAATTTTCAACCAGCCGTGGTCGCAGAGAGTAAGCCGTGCGTTAAAACAAAAAACGGAGGGGCGAGCTCTGCGAGCCCCCATCTCTTGTGATTTCCCGGCAAGTCAGGGGCTCGTGTAACTCGCCCCTCCGAAAATCACGGATTTTTGTCGTGGCATGGCCAAATTAACCGTTTGCAATCAGCCGGAAACAAGCTATGCTTTGCGCTCGTTTTTTACCGAAATTCAACCAAAATAATTTATGTCACAGCATCGCAGTCTGCGCGCGGCGTCCACCCTCGGTGGCAAGCGCAATGTCCTCAAGCGCTTTGAGCGCACCGAACTTCTCAAAAAGCGCGGCCAGTGGAAGGACGGCGACCGCATCACCGGCCTCCGCAAAACCAAGCCGGACGTGTAGAATGTGGCGGGTGACCCGCCTTCGCGCAGAAGCTTCGGCGCGGCAGGCAGGTGACTGGCAGCGGAGATTCGGGTCATTTGTCTCATGTCTCCTGGCATTCGACTTCAAAAATTCCTCGCCGATGCCGGCGTGGCTTCGCGCCGCGCGGGCGAACAAATCATCCTGGCCGGGCGCGTCAGCGTCAACGGCCGGGAAGTCAGCCAGCTCGGAACCAAGGTTGATCCCATCCATGACGCAGTGACGGTGGACGGACAGCCAGTCCGCGCCAAACGCAAGCTTTACGTGGCCCTGCACAAGCCGGCCGGCTGTGTTTGTTCGGCCCGGGATGAACTGAAACGTCAGACCATCCATGATTTATTGCCAAAAGAGTGGCAAAATCTGCATTCCGTGGGCCGTCTGGATTTCGACAGTGAGGGATTGATTTTTCTGACCAATGATGGACAATTCGCCTTGCACCTGACCCATCCGCGCTACGGTGTCCGCAAAAAATACGTGGCCACCGTTGAAGGCCAGGTGGACAAGGCGATGCTCGGGCAGTTCACACGCGGGGTGTGGCACGCGGGCGAACAGCTCCGGGCGCTGGCGGCGCGGCTCGTTTCCGGCAGTCGCGCGCGGAGCGTGGTGGAGTTGGAATTGGGCGAAGGCAAAAACCGCGAGGTGCGGAGATTGTTTGAGTCGCAAGGTCTGGCGGTAAAACGGTTGCAGCGGACGCAGATTGGCAAAATCAAGCTGGGCGAGTTGAAACCGGGCCGATGGCGGACATTGACAGAGACAGAAATAAGAACTTTACTTCAGGAAATATGAAAATGAATTGCTGGTTGATCTTGGGCGTGATGCTCGCGACAAGCGCGGTTGCGCAAAACAATACAAACACATTGCCTCCCATCCCCGCGCCGTCTCCGGCGGTCGCACCGGCACCGAGCACCCCCGCGCCGGTGGTGGAGCCGGCCCCGGTTGCGGCACCCGTCAAGAAAAAGCACAAGGCCGCGCCGGCCAAACCCATCAACGAGCCGGCGGTCACACTCGTTCCCGGCCCGGCGGAGGTTGCCGCCAACATCAATGCCCGCGGCCAGGCCGGCCTCAAGGGCGAAGTGGTCGCCCATTTGAAAAAGGGCGAATCCGTGACGGTTTTGGACCAGATCAATCTGGACAAGCATAAAGCCAATGAGCCCGCGCAATGGGCCAAGATCGCCCTGCCTGCGAGCACGCATGTCTGGGTCAGCGCGAAGTACATTGACGCCGCCAGCAAAACGGTATCGGCGAAGAAGGTGAACATGCGCGGTGGTCCCGGCGAAAATTACAGCGTTCTCGGCGTCATCGAGCGGGGCACGGCGGTGAACGAAATCACCACCAAAGGCGATTGGATGCAAATTGATCCGCCCGCCAACAGCTATGCCTTTGTGGCCGCGATGTATTTGAAGCAGGAAGCTCCGGCCCCGGCACCCGCGCCCGCGCCGACGCCGGTTACCGAATCTCAAACAATGGCCACCGCACCCCAGGCTCCGCAGCCGCGCGTCGTGTCCCACGAAGGTGTCGTGCGCGCCACAGTCAGCCCCCAAGCGCCGACGAAATTCGAATTGTATGACCCGACGACGGACATCAACATCAATTATCTGTACACGACTTCGCCGAGCCTCGACCTGAGCAAATACGTCAACATGCGGATTATCGTCACGGGCGAGGAGGGTCTTGATGCACGCTGGAAGGACACCCCGCTTATCAACATCCAGAGCATCCAGGTGATTGCCCAAAATGCCGTCCAACACCCCATCCTGCGCAGCCCCAGACAATCACAAGCTCATTGATGGGCGCGCCATCGCCGCGCAAATCCAGCGGGAACTGGCGCAGCGCGTCGCTGAATTGAACCAACGCGGGGTCCGACCGGGCCTCGCGTTCGTTCGTGTGGGCGAAGATCCGGCGTCCCGGATTTACGTCGGTCGCAAGGAGAAAATCTGCGCCGAACTCGGCATTTTTTCCGAAACCCACGTCCTGCCCGAAGCGACGAATGAAAATGAATTGCTCGCGCTGTTGAAAAAGCTGAACGCCGATACGCGGCTGCACGGGATCCTGGTCCAGGCGCCGCTGCCGAAGCAGATTCACGAAGCAATCATTTACTCGGCGGTTTTGCCGCAGAAGGACGTGGACGGTTTTCATCCGGTCAACGTCGGCAAACTGATGCTCGGCGACCCGGCCGGTTTTCAACCCTGCACGCCGGCGGGCATCCGCGAACTGCTCGTGCGCTCGAAGGTGAAAACCGACGGCGCGGAAGTGGTGATACTGGGCCGCGGCAACATTGTCGGCAAACCGATGGCCGCCCTGCTCTGCCAGAAGGCCAAGGGCGCGAATGCCACCGTCACGATCTGCCATTCCGGCACCCGCGACATCCGGGCGCATTGCCGCCGCGCGGACATTTTGATTGCCGCAATGGGCGTCGCCGAATTTGTGAAGGCGGACATGGTGAAGCCCGGCGCGGTCGTTATTGACGTGGGCGTCAACCGTGTCGCCGACCCGGCAGCCAAAGGCGGTTCCCGGCTGGTGGGCGACGTGGATTTTGCCGGGCTGCAACCGGTTGCCGGCAAAATCACGCCGAATCCCGGCGGTGTCGGCCCGATGACCATTGCGATGCTGATGCAGAACACCGTGCGGGCAGCGGAATTGAATACAACCGGTTAAATGAGTGATTCGTCAAACAAGTGCTTGATTTCGATTCACAATTGACGAGTTACCCATTCAACCAGTCACTGATCAACTTTTAACTATTTAACAAATATATGGAAGCCACCCGAATTCTACCGGATTTGCAAGCCTCGCTGCTGTGCGAGGAGGTCCGCCAGGAAGCCAACGGAAATTTTTTCATCATCGGCGTCATCAACTTTCTCCGGGTGCCGCAACTGCCCATCGTGGCCGGACGGCTTTGCGTCTTCAACCGCTGGACGGCGGGCATCGGCCAGTTCACCGAAAATGTTCGGCTCATCGCGCCCGATCAGACCACGGTGTTGCGCAAGGGAGAAATGAAATTTGAACTGCGCGAGCCGGGATTGCATTCGACCAACGTCATGGTCTTCGGCCAGGTCGAATTCAAAATCGCCGGGACCTATTTCGTTGAGGTGCTGGTGGATGACGTGATGAAACTTCGTTATCCCGTGGTGGTCATCCACGCGCCGCCCCCCAATCAAAATCCCCCGCCGCCGCCTGCCGGGGAAAAAAAGGCGTAATGTTTACAGCATGCCGCGAGGTGGTGAGTAAATTGGGTGGGGCGAGCGTCCTCGCGAGCCGAACGGCCTTGGTCTTCATTTCGGCTCGCCGGGAGTCTCGCCCCACCGGTTTCAATCCCATTGACCTGCCACTTGCCGGGGATATGGATTGATTTCTTACGCGGCTGGTTTCTGTTAATCTGCGGTTCGATGAGCGCATCGGCTGACACAACTTTTGCCTGGGAACCATTGACGCCGCGCGGCGTGGCCGCGTTTGCGCACGCCCGGTTCAGCCGCCTGCTCCTCGTGCAATTCGTCGTCGCGTCGCTTGCTGCCGCAACCATCGTCGGGTTTCTTTCCAACGGCTGTTTCCCGACCGTGCGCGCCGCCATCCGGAATCTGCCCGCCACCGGCGCCATTCGTTCCGGCCAGCTGGACTGGCCCGGCAACCTGCCCCAGGACCTCGCCGAAGGACGGTTCCTGGCATTCATTGTGGACCCGAATCACAGCGGCCAGATCCATTCGCCAGCCGACGTGCAACTCGAATTCGGCCGGGACACCCTCCGCGTTTTTTCGCTGCTCGGCTACGCCGAATGGAACTATCCATCCGACTGGATCATTGCCTTCAATCGCACCGAACTGGAACCGCTCTGGGGCGCGTGGGAGCCGGAATGGCTGGCCATCTCGCTCCTGGCCGTCGTGGCGGGCCTCATGTTGTTGTGGGCGGCGCTGGCGACGGTTTATTTTCTGCCGGCGTGGCTCATCGGCTTTTTTGCAAACCGCAATCTGGATTTCCGCGGCAGCTGGAAACTGGCGGGCGCGGCGTTGATGCCGGGCGCGTTGCTGCTGACCGCTGCCATTGGGCTTTATGATTTTGCCGCGCTGGACTTGATTCAATTCTGTTTTCTCTTCGGCATGCACTTCGCGCTGGGCTGGATCTATTTGTTTCTGAGCCAGCTCTTCTTGCCGCGAATTGATTCAACCCCGCCCAAAGGCAATCCATTTTCATTACCCCCGTAACATTCCGGCAGACCGACATCTTCATTGAATGACGAATGGTCAAACCACGCTACCGTGAGGAATGACTAAGTTCTAAGCCATAATGACAAAAGAATGACGAAGCCCAAATGACGCATAGATTTACGGAAACCGGGCATTTGAAATTGGTCATTGGGTATTATTTAGCCAGTCGGATTTAAGGCTTAGGAATTTTTCTCCCCGCCCATCCCAACAACTTTTCAAATCAACTCACCACCTTTACCTCGGTAGTGTCCTAATTTGAAATTCTCCCATTTACGCTTTTGAAATCAAAGCCTCCATGATGGGTAGGATAATCTTGTCAGATTCTAGTTTGGATAAACAATCCGCCGACCATGCAGCACAAAAAGTCTGCCACAGAACATCTCCCCCCAAAGAAAGGGTTTTGGCAGCAGAGGATACCCATTCGTGATGGTCTCCGATAGTCATCGCTCGGGCACATGCATCTTCAATAGCCGAAAAGTCTCGCCCCGTTCTCATTGGAAGAAGTGCCCATTTTTGCGATTTTAGGCCATCAAAAACAACGCGCTCTGGCGCATCCGAACCCGGCAACGGAATGGTGCCTTCGGCAACTGGCTGGTCGCCATCCAAAAAAACTAACGTCGGCCTGACAAAGCGTTTTTGTTTTACCATTTGCCCAAGAGATTGCCCCACGCTGGCCGCCCCAAAAGCAATTATCTGAACCCGGCTTACAATATCAGGCGCTTGAGTCATTAAGATTTCCCGAAGGAGAATTTTTGCCCTTTCATCTTCCACATAAAGGTCACATTCGGGGTGTGATTCATCGTCCATTTTTGTCATGGCAAATTCTGGACTGACACCTGAAACTATCATTTTTTTGCCGCTGGTTGTTAAAATATAACAGCGGGCTTCTGGTGGCAGTTCCTCTAAAACATATGGCGAATGGGTGGTTAATATGATTTGCAATTCGCGCTCGCGGCATAGGTTTGCCAAATCACGAATTAATCTTCTTTGCGCTCTTGGGTGCAGGGAGGTTTCAATTTCGTCAATCAGAATCAGGCTGTTTTTGACTGGTTCAACTTGTAGCAATTCTGAAATTGTCAATTCCCCAGCTCCCTGATGAAACCCAGAAAACTCATTTCCTTCACTCGCTAACACAGAAACCGGCCGCTCTGTATCAGCATCAGTCACGGCAAATTTACCACCAGAATATGACTTGCCCATAATTTCAGAAATACGAGATAGGGCTTCTTGGTTAAATGGATTTGCGGAAACTTCTTTTACGTATGGTTTTGCAATTCGGAAGTAACCAGTGCGTACCGTCAATGGTTGTAAGCGGGCCATATCAATGTATTTCACGGCACGTTCAAGCCGGTCAGCCGTTCCCACCCACCGATCAGATGCTTTTTTAAGTTGCCCAATAGCCGAGGGCGCGTCCCCATTCCGAACGGAATATCGTATTTTTGCCGATTCCAGTTTATCCCATGCGGTGCCAGGAAAAAAATCAGACGGAAACCAATCTCTTTGGTCTCCAAATTGATAATAGGCCAACGCTGCACTTTGCAAAACCGTGCTCTTTCCAGAGCCATTTTCGCCACATATGGCGACAATGGGCGTCCGGAAATCGACACGCTGGCCAGACCAACCCCGAACACCATCTATTTGCGTTAATAAAAAAGAAATCAAATTAGGACACTACCTTTACCTCACCTTCATTGACACCCGCCGGTCACCTCTTTAGCCTGTGAAGAATGTCTCGATTACCGTTTGAACTCCTGCTGGCCCTGCGCTACCTGAGGCCCAAACGGACCTTCGTTTCCATCATCACGCTCATCTCCATCATCGGCGTCGCCCTCGGCGTTGCGGTGCTCATCATCGTCATCAGCGTCATGAGCGGATTCGACCACGACCTGCGCGAAAAAATTCTTGGCTTCAACTCGCACCTCCAGGTTTTCAACAGCAGCGGCCGGCCGATGCCGGACTACGCCCGGGTGGCGGGCATCATCGCGTCCAATAAAAATGTCCGCGGCGTCTCACCGCTGGTGATTGGCAAGGTGTTGGTGGAGACGCAGGGGGAGACCAACAAACCGACCCTCGTGGATGCGCCCATTCTGCGCGGCGTGGATCCTCAAGCCGAAGGCAGCGTCAGTGTCCTGCCCAAGAGCATTGAGGAGGGGAAATTTGATTTGAGCGGACATGGCGTGGTCGTCGGCAGCGGGTTTGCCCGCAATCTGGGGCTGCACGTCGGCGACCGCCTGTCCATTTATTCGCCGCATGATATCGAACTGATGCGTAAAAACCACGGCAAGGACAACGAGGAGGCCGTTTTGCCGGAGGATTACGAGGTGCGCGGCATCTTCGACGTGGGCTACTACGAATTCAACAACCTGTTCATCGTCACGTCGCTGGAAAACGCACAGGATTTGTATGATCTGGGTGATTCCGTGCATGAGCTGGAGGTGATGCTGACGGACCCCTACCAGGCGGCGGAGGTAAAACGGCAATTGGAACGAACCCTCGGTCCTCAATTCGCAGTCAGCACCTGGATGGAACAGAACTCCACCATGCTCAACGCGATCCTGGTGGAGAAAAAGGTGATGATGTACATCATGTTTTTCATCGTTGTGGTTGCCGCCTTTGGCATCACCTGCACCCTGATCACGTTCGTGGTGATGAAGACCAGTGAAATCGGCCTGCTGAAGGCAGTGGGAGCTTCCCACAACCAGGTGATGTTTGTTTTCGTAATTCAAAGCGTCATCGTCAGCATCTTTGGCGTCGCCTGCGGCCTTGGTCTGGGGTTGTTCGCCCTGTACATTCGCAACGATTTTCTGCATGTGATGGACCGGTTGACGGGGTTTGAATTGTTCCCGGCCTCCATTTACGGTTTCAGCGAACTGCCGGCGCTGATTATTCCCTCGGACATCGTGATTATCTGTGGCGGCTCCCTGGTCATCTGCCTCCTGGCGGCAGTTCTCCCCGCCCGTCACGCCAGCAAAATGAACACCGTGGAGGCGCTGCGCCATGAGTAAACAATTTGGGAACATCGAACATTCAACATTCAACCTCGAACGCCGAATGATCCCGTTGGCGATTTCCGATCGGGCGTTGAGTGTTGAATGTTGGATGTTGAATGTTTTTCATTCTCTCAACGGAGGCCGCCCATGAACGAGCCGCTCCTTTCCGCCCGCAATCTCACCCGGACCTATACGCTGGGCAAACGCGCGCTCGAAGTGCTGCGCGGTGTCAATCTCGACGTGGCGCGCGGCGAATTCCTCGCCTTGCGCGGTGCGTCCGGCGCCGGCAAAAGCACCCTGCTGCATCTCATCGGCGGGCTTGACGTGCCGAACGCGGGTGAAATCCATTTCGCCGGCCAGAATCTGGCCGCGCTGTCGCAAAGCGAGCTGGCCCAATTCCGCCGCCGCCGCGTCGGCTTCGTTTTCCAGGCGTATTATCTCCTGCCCGAACTGGACGCGCTGGAAAACGTCTGTCTGCCGGCGCGGGTGGCGCGCGTGCCCGCGACGCAGGCGGAAGCGCGCGGTCGCGACCTGCTCGCGCGGGTCGGCCTCCAGGATCGCATGGAGCACAAACCCTACGAACTATCCGGCGGCGAGCAGCAGCGCGTGGCCATCGCCCGCGCGCTCATCAACGAGCCGGAATTGCTGCTGGCCGACGAACCCACCGGCAATCTTGATTCCCACACCGGCGGTGAAATCATCGATCTGCTCAAAAACCTGCGCGCCGAGAAACAAACCACGCTCGTCATCGCCACCCACGACGCCAACGTGGCTGCCACCGCGCCGAAGGTCGTGCATCTCGTGGACGGGCAGATCAGCACGGGATAACGGAGCATTGGAGTGATGCAAACTTGTCCTCCCAATCCTCCACCACTCCAATACTCCAACGTCCGATTCCCCGTTCGTATCCCAGCCGCGCCGGCGCGAGCGGATGTTCTGGCATCGCCACCGGGCACAAAAGTCCATTGAAAAGCAACCGTTCAGCGGCTAGGTTGCTTCGTTATGCTTGAAGATCGTGATTATATGCGGGAGCCGGCGGGTTCGATGAGACCCTCGATGACGGCCATACTCACTATCGTTCTGGTTATGGTTTTTGCATTGCAGTGCATCAACGATGTTTACCTGCATGCGCCGATTGAGTACTGGCTGGGCCTGACTCCCATGTGCTTCGAACACGGCTGGGTGTGGCAGTTGATTACCTTTCAATTTCTCCATGCCGGTTTATGGCATATTGCCTGTAACCTCATTGTCTTCTGGTGGGTCGGCCATTTCGTGGAAAATGTGCTGGGCAAACAAAGATTTCTGGTTGCTTTGTTCGGTTGCGGCGTCGCCGGAGGCATCGTTCAGGAGCTGCTCATGATTCTATTCCCGGAGCGCTATGGCGGGCTGGTGGTCGGTGCCTCGGCCGGTGTGGCCGGAATTTTTGCCATTTTTGCCTTGTTGGAGAGGAATTCCGAGGTGCGTCTCTACTTTGTCCTGCCCGTGCGCGCCATCACCTTGTTGTGGGCTTTTGGAATCATCTCGGTATTCTTTACCTTGGTGCCCACGCCTCGTGAAATGACAGTGGCGCATGCGGCTCATCTCGGAGGTATGCTCGCCGGAGTTGCCTGGGTGAAACTCGGCTGGCACCGCGATTATGTCCTGCTTCCTTGGGAAGGCTGGCTGGACCGGATGCGACATTGGAGTTCAATGCGGGGCCATCGGCAAAAAACACAAACCATCATCTCCCGGGCCGGCGAAAGTTCCCTCTGGCACCCGGCGGCGAATGGTCCGGATGAGGACTTGTCCACCGACGAATTTGTGAAAAGCGAAGTGGACCCCATCCTGGATAAAATATCCCGGCGCGGCATTCACAGCCTCACTGAACGCGAACGCCAAATCCTCGAAAAAGCCCGCTCGCGAATGGCGAAACGGTAAGGGTGAAACGTGATACGTGAAGCGTGAAATGCGTTTTTGTCATTTGCGCCCGTCACACATTACGTTTTACGTTTCACGCATCGCGTCAGCCACCCGGCTCCCTGGCGCGCTGAAGCGGAGCGAAAGCGGCTCGACACCCGCCACCCGGCTTTTTACCCTCGCGCCATGATAACGCGCTACTCCCGCCCCGAAATGCGGGCCATCTGGACGGACGAAAACAAGCTCCGCATCTGGCTCCAAATCGAACTGCTCGCCAGCGAAGCACTCGTCGGCGAAGGCGTCGTGCCCAAGTCTGACTTCGTCAAAATAAAGGCCGGCGCGGAAAAATGGTTTGCCGATCTGCCCGGCCTCGTGGCGCGCCAAAGGGAGTTGGAGAAAGTCCTCAACCACGACGTCATCGGCTTTACCACCGCCGTCGCCGAGAAAATCAATCATTCGGCCAGCCGCTGGTTTCATTTCGGCCTGACCAGCAGCGACATCGTTGACACCGCGTTCGCCGTCCAGATGGTGCAGTCGGCGGACATCCTGCTTCAGGATGTGCAGGCCCTGCGCGCTTCCATCGCCAAACAGGCGCGCAAATATAAGTTCACGCCCTGCATCGGCCGCAGCCACGGCATTCATGCCGAACCGACCACCTTCGGCCTCAAACTCGCGCTCATGCACGATGAATTTGATCGCGCCCTTGAACGCCTGGTGGCCGTGCGGGAGCGGGTGGCCGTGGGCAAACTGTCCGGCGCCGTGGGCACCAGCGCCCACCTGTCGCCGGCGATTGAAGCGGCGGTCTGCAAACAACTCGGCCTGCAACCCGCGCCGATTGCCACCCAGGTCGTCCAGCGCGACATCCATGCCGAATTTCAAACCACGCTGGCCCTCATCGGCGCGAGCATCGAGCGTTGGGCCGTGGAATTCCGCCATCTCCAGCGCACCGAGGTGCTGGAAGCCGAGGAACCGTTCACCAAGGGCCAGAAAGGCAGCAGCGCCATGCCGCACAAGCGCAATCCCATCACCTGGGAACGCCTCACCGGACTCGCCCGCGTGCTGCGTGGCAACGCCATTGCCGCGCTGGAAAACGTCGCCCTCTGGCACGAACGCGACATCAGCCACAGCAGCGTCGAGCGCATCATCTTCCCCGATTCCTGCACGCTGCTCGACTACATGTTCGGCCTGCTTACGCGCCTGATGGACGGTCTCAACGTCTATCCGGAGAACATGAAGAAAAACCTCGGCCTGAGCTTGGGCATGTGGAATTCGCAGACCGTCCTGTTGGCGCTCATCAAAAAAGGCCTGACGCGCGAAGCCGCCTACAAGCTGGTCCAGGACGCGGCGATGAAAACCTGGGAAGTCAAACATTCCGGCCGCGACGACGCCAATTTTGTGGAAGTCTTGAAAGCCGACCCTGCCGTGGCGAAACATTTCAAGAAAGGCGAACTGGAGAAACTCTGCTCGCTCGAATTCCATTTCAAGGAAGTAAAGAACCGGTTTAAGAAGTTGGGGTTGTAATCACGAAATACACTGGCAACCATGAATAAGGATAGGCTGTAGAACAGGCCGCCCATTATTTGTTAGGCATAGTATGCTCATTCGCGTCGCGCCAATTTGATTTGCTCATCCTTCGTTGCCTTGAGTTGGATATTCGGGATGGTTCGCCATCACCAATTTCCTATGACCGGTAGCGGGATTGTGATGGATTTAGTGATTCTCTTTTGGTTTGCTGGTGCGGTCGGATTATTTTTTCGTAAGCGTCTTGCTTGGGTCGGCAGCCTACTTGGCGTCGGAGCGTCAGTATGTGTTTTGGCAGCGTGTTTGGTATCGATAATTGTGCTCCATATTTATCCAAACACGGATGTCGGACTTTTGAAAGATATCGATACTGCTGGATTCGTCATTTTTGCCCTCGGCCAGTTTACGATTTTATTTGCACTTTCTTTGGGATTGTTTGTCGGGCTACTAAAGATGCGCAAAGAGTTGATATAGATACGACGACGATGCCCTAACAAGAGGATAGGCTGCAAACCCACTTCGGTTCACTTCCAACCATTCCACCCCGTCATGCGGTAGAAAATCCCAAAGGGATTTCATCATTCAGCCCAGCGTTGACACGATGGAATCGTGGCTACGCTGGGTGACCAACCAAAACGAAATCTACCCCATCGGGGTTGCATCCGAATTTTCCTCGATGATCCAACCCCATTGGAGACCTCTGCAAAACCGGCGTAGCGGCTTCTCGGCAGAGAGCCGTACTCTTCAATTTGCTGGAGAAATGCAGCGGTCTGCCGACCGCCGCTACGATGAAAGGTAACTTCCCGCTCTGCGGAACAACCTTGGGCTGAATGATTGAATCCCGTGGGATTCCGATTTACCGGCTCAATTCCCCGTCTTCAATTCCACCACGTCGTGCGGGGCGGCTTCGCGCATGCCGGCGGGGCTGACGCGGATGTATCGCGCCTTGCCGCGGAGTTGTTCGAGGTTGGCCGCGCCGAGATAACCCATGCCGCTCTGGATGCCACCGATGAGTTGCGCCAGCACGCGGTCCACCGAGCCGCACGCTTCCTTGAGCGCCTCGATGCCTTCGGCGGCGACCTTTTGCGTGGGGTTCGCCGGCTGGCCGTAACGCGCCGCCGAACCGGATTTCATCGCCGCAAAACTGCCCATGCCGCGATATTGCTTGTAAAGTTTGCCGCCGATTTCCATGACGTCGCCGGGCGCCTCGTTACACCCGGCAAAAATGCCGCCGCAAATCACCGCCTGCGAAAGCGTCAGCGCCTTCACGATGTCGCCGGACTTCGTGATGCCGCCGTCGGCCAGAATAGTGACGTGTTTCTTCGCCGCAGCGCGCGAACAGACGTAGAGCGCCGTCATCTGCGGAATGCCCACCCCGGCGACGATGCGCGTGGTGCAAATGGAACCCGGTCCCTGTCCCACCTTGATGGCGTTCGCACCGCAATCGGCGAGATACTCGACGCCTGTCGCGCTGGTTACGTTGCCAGCGATGATGGGCAGTTTCGGGAACGCATCCCGCAGCACCTTCACCGTGTCGCCCACGCCCCGGCTGTGGCCGTGCGCGGTGGAAACGGCAATCACATCCACGCCGCGTTCCACCAGCCCGCCGACGTGAGTCAAAATGCGTTCGCGGTCGAGTTCGCCAAAGGCGTTGCGTGTGGCCGAAACCGCCGCGCCGCAAATGAGATGAAAGTTCGTGTCCCGCGCGGGCTTGAACTGTGCGCGGCGTTCCTGAGTGATGCGCTCGATGTCGCTCATCGTGAACAGGCCGCGCAAATGATCCCGGTCGTCCACCACCAGTAGTTTGTGGATGCCGAGATGTTCGGTAAAAAATTTGTCGGCCCGGGCGATGGGGTCCTTGCCGAGTTCCTTCTGGCGGATGGTATGAACCTGCGCGCGCGGCGTGAGGGCATCGGCGACCTTGCGCTTGGCGTAGCGCGGCTTGACCACGTGACCGGAAAGCAGACCTACCAGCTTGCCCTTTTCATCCACGACCGGAAAGGTGCCGAACGCAAACTTGCGTTCCTCGATTATTTTCAGCACATCGCCGATGAGCTGGCCGGGCGCGACGGTAATTGGTTCCTGAATCAGGCCGTGAACGTGATTTTTGACGCGGCTGACCTCGGAAAGCTGCTGGCGCTCCGGCATGTTGTAATGGATGAGCCCCAGGCCGCCGTTGGCCGCCATGGCAATGGCCATGCGCGATTCCGTCACGGTGTCCATGTCGGATGAAATAGCCGGGATGTTGAGGCTCAGATTTTCCGCGAGCTGGGTGTCGAGTTGCGTGTCGCGCGGGAGAATCTCCGAATAAAGCGTCGCCAGCGTGATGTCGTCAAACGTCAGGGCGAGCTTGTTGTTCGCAGGAAAAAATTGATCCGCTGGTTGGTAGAACGGATCGTCGAAACCGGAATTACGCGTGGCTGCCATGTCGGAAAATGAAGCATGGCCACCGGCTTTGGCAAGACAATTCTGGATTCAGGACTGCGGCTTGGTCGGCGGCAGGGCTCGCACGCCCAGCCGGTTCGAAGGGTCGGATTCAACCGTCTTTCCGCTGAGGAGGTCGTTGATGACGGCAATCAATTGGCTGGGTGTGCAGCTGGATTTTAGCAAGGCTCTTTCCGCGCCAATTGCCGCCGCTTCCTGCGCCAGCCGGGTCATGTGGGCGTTGGAAAGAATGATTACCGGGGTATCCTTCAGGGTGGGAGTGGAACGGATGTATCTAAGGACATCAACCCCGTTGAGTTTGGGCATCATCAGGTCCAGCACGACGATGTCGGGCTTCAGCGCGGCCAGCATCCTCACCGCCACCAGACCATCTTCCGCCACCTCGACGCCGAATCCCTCGCGCATAAGCTTCGCGCGATACACCTGCACCACCACCGTATCATCCTCAACGAAGAATATAGTTGTCATGGCCGAATTCGTCCGCCGCTGAACCCTTTTCTCCCGAAGCGTCCGCAACAATAAATCAGCCACTCACCTTTGGAAAGAAAAAAATGGTTATGGGGCTAGTGGGGATGCTGATGCCGCAAAATGTGCGGACGCTCCAGGCCATGCTCCAGCATCAATTTTTCGTCGTTGAGCAATTCAAACATTGGCCCGTCCGCCACCACCGAACCGCGGTCGAGCACAATCACCCGCGAGCACAGTTCCACCACCAGTTCCAGGTCGTGGGTCGCAATCAATTTGGTCGCGGGAATCTGCCGAAGCAGCGCCTTGAATTCCCGCCGCCCACGCGGGTCGAGATCGCTCGTCGGTTCGTCCAGAATCAAAATCGCCGGCTCGCAGGCCAGCACACCCGCCAGACACACGCGGCGTTTCTCGCCGTGGCTCAAATGATGGGTGGCGCGACGGCCAAAGTCAGCCAACCCGACCTGGGCCAGCGCTTTTTGGACGCGTGCCGCCACTTCCGCGTCTCCCAGACCGAGTTGTTGCGGGCCAAACGCAACGTCTTCCTGTACCGTCGGGCAAAACAACTGGTCGTCCGGGTCTTGAAACACCAGGCCAACCCGGCGGCGGATGGTTTCAAGATTGTTCAGGGTAACCGGCTCCCCCAGGATTTTTACCGCGCCGGCGCCGGACAATTTTTCCGGCAGAATGCCGTTCAAGTGCAGCAACAACGTGGACTTGCCGGAACCGTTCGGGCCGAGCAAGGCGACACATTCGCCCGGCGCAATGCAAAAGCTCGCCCCGCGCAATGCCTCCGTGCCGTCGTGGTAACGGTATTTCAGATCGGCGATTTCAATTGCGGCATTCATTTCCAGCCCCGCGCGCACATGGCGTCGTAAATGCGTTCGGCCCGCTCCGACGCGCGGACAAAGAGTTGCCCGACCACCGTGGCCAGTGTGTTCCAATGGAACCGTCGTCCGCGTGTAAACGTGCGACTCGCCCGCGCCCGCCGCATCCGCTCGGATTCATCCATCAACACGAAGAGATAACGGTGCATGAGCGCAAGGGTGGTGATGAGCAACGCCGGCACGCGGATGGACTTGAGCACGCGCAAAATCCGGCTGAACGGCGTGGTGTTTGAAACCAGAATGACCGTCAACAGGCACAAAACACTTTTTATCGCCACGGCCAGCCACTTGTCGCGACCCGCCGGCTGAAAAGCGTTGACCAGCACCACACCCAGCACGAACGGCGACAGTATCAGCAACCGTCGGAATAAAAAAAACAGTGGCAACCGGCTCAACCCTGCCGTCAAAACCAGCAACCCCGCCACGCCGATGAACCATGCCCGCCATTGAATCGGCACCAGCACGGTGGCCACGATGATGACGAGTGCAACGCCAAGCTTCAGCGCCGCCGGCAACCGATGCACCAGGCTGTCGGGCTGGCCGTGATGATGATTGACCAGAGGAACGCTCACAGGTCTTTCGGTTCGGGCACCAGCCATCGCCCCATGAGCAACGCCAGCACGAATACAATCAGTGAACCGGCAGCGCCCGCCACTGCCGTTGCGCCGACCGCCCAATGAATTCCAAGTACTTGATAATCCGGCGCTGGCGCGGGCAGCAACGGCGCCATTTTATGGCTGAAACCAAATTTATCCGCCACCGAATCCAATCCATCCGGCCACGAACAGGCAAACGGCGCCACAAAAACTGCCACGCCCAGCGTGACCAGCAAACCATAGCGCACCAGCTCGCCGAGCCGTTGTGGCTGGCCCGCCGATGCCGTTTCGGTGATCAAGTCAGGCCGGGCGCGATAAACCGCCAGGAACACCAGCGCGCTGATCAAGCCTTCGCCAACGCCGATGAACATATGCACGGTGGCCATGGCCGAAAACGCGACCGACCACGGAATGGTGCCCGACCACGCCAGTTGGCCGGCGCAACAGATGGCCGCCAGCACCGTCGCGCACCACGCGGCGAAGGCAATCGCCGTCACCCGACCGCGTATCCCGGTCAACCAATGGCAGACCATCCGGTAGATCACGTATCCGATGACGGAATTCACGATGGCCATATTGAAAATGTTTGCTCCCAACGCCATGACACCGCCGTCCTGAAACAAAAAACATTGCACGATGAGCACCGTGGTCACCACCACCACCGCCGCGCTCGGACCGAGCAGGGCCGCCACCAGCGTGCCGCCGACCAGATGGCCGGACGTTCCGCCCGCCACCGGAAAATTCACCATCTGCGCCGCAAACAGAAACGCCGCCGCCAGGCCAAGCAACGGCACGCGGCGGGGCGGCAGTTCGCGCCGCACCTGCCGCAGGGCGAACCCGACGCCCGCGGCGGAAATCACCGCCGTGACCGCCGCCGTCTTGCCGTCGATGAATCCGTCCGGAATATGCATAAAATCTGGCTAATATTTTGTGGTAACACGATTTTATAATTGCGTAACACTAATACCGTTGGTAATACTGTTTCCTATGAACGTAACACTTCAATCAAACCTGGGTCAAGCGCCGGTTTCGCACCTCGCCGGACGAAACCTTACTTCAACTCTCCTGGCAAGTTTTTGCGGCTTGCTGCTGGCGGCGGGGATTTCCCGCGCTGAAACTGTCACGAATCTGGAAGCGGTGGACGCCAATGGCGTCAGCACCTGGAACGGCGGTTTTCCCATTGTTCTCACTGGCGTGCTTTTGACTGATCCCAGTGAGATGCTCGATTCCACAACCAATTTCATTCCGTGGGACAATGGTGCGAACGCCTACAATTTGGGAGCTCAGTGGCAAATTTTCATCCAAACCGTCACGCCGGGCGATCGCGGCGGGGTGGAACTCTGGATGGCGCAGGATTACGGTAATCTGCCTTGGGAGCCGCATGATGGGAGTGACAGCTATACTGATGATCAATGGACAAACCAGTTGTCACTTGTCAGCCATGATCCGGCCACAGGATACGCTTTTCACAAGGGCGATTTGGTGACCGTTACGGCCAATGGCTCGCTCTTTTATGGTGGAATGCAAAACATCAACCAGGAGCACAGCACGGATCCCACCTATGACTTCACCATTTCGCTGGTATCGTCCAATTATGGCCTGCCCGCGCCGGAAGTGATTTCGCTCTCCTCGGTGATCAGTACCAACCTCAGTGCGACGGGACATTACGACCTTTTTGATCCGACGCGCGCGACCGGCGGCGAGCATTGGCAGGGAATGCGCGTGCGCATCAACGGCCTGACTCTTGTGACGACCAACGGCTGGAGCACCAATTCCGATTGGGATTCGCGTTATTGCACGGCGACGGACGGCCAAGGCCGGCAATTTCCGCTGATTCATCCGCTTTACGATCTCGGCCCGGCACCGACGAACCAGTTCGATGTGACGGGTGTTTTCCTTCAGGAATCCGGCTCCGGCACGGACGGCACCTACGGCTACGAACTGTTCGTGCAGGAAATCACGCCGTCAACCGGTCCGGTATTGAGCCTCGTGGTGGTTTCATCCGGGATCCAGATTTCCTGGACAGGTTCGCTCTCAAATTATCAATTGCAATCCACTGACTCGCTGACCGCTCCGAACTGGACATCCGTGACCAACGCGCCGGTGCTGGTAAATGGACAAAATACCGTGATTTTGAAACCGACGGCGGCACAGAAATTTTACCGGCTCCAACAAGAGCAATGAATTTCGGCGGAGAAATGATTTCCAAACCGACATTGGAAATTGCGGCGCGTCCGGCATCAAAGCCGGGTGCGTTCACTGCTTTCACGTTGGTGGAATTGCTGGTCGTGATTGCCATCATCGCGCTCCTGGCAGGGCTGCTCTTGCCCGTGCTGGCGAGGGCAAAGGAAAAAGCCAATGTCACCAAAGTCCGTGCTGAGCTTTACGGCATCGGTCTGGCGCTGGAAATGTATTCCACTGACAACGCCGGCGACCTTCCGCCCGTGCGCGTGAACTGCAACAGCGACCTGATGACGCACTGGTGCGAGCTTCCCGTCGAATTGGCCAGGGACAATTATCTGGCGCATGGCCAAAAGGCCGGATGCGACGCCGACCTTGAAGATGTTTTCAATCCCAATCACACCTACAAATATGCCGCACCCGGACCGGAACTGCTCAATGGCCGTCTGGCGGGAAACTACTCGCTGTGGGTGCCGACGAATTTTCCCGGCAACCTCGGCGGCAGTTCAGGGAAATATTACACCGACCCCAAAACCAGCCCCGTGCGCTGGGTGGTGTGGAGTTTGGGGCCACAGCCTAACAGCCCAAAGAGTCTCGGCACTTACGCGCCCATGAGCAGCGACACCTGGTATCATCATACCGGCGACAGCGGCGTCATTGCACGTTATGCCGATCGAAATGGAACCCAATTCACCAGCCAATAACCAGAAACCAAAAAAAATCCCATGAAGAAACATGCTCTTATTCTCGTTTTAATGACCGTCATAATCTTTTTGACGCTGGCCAGGCTATTCGCACATGACGGCGAAATGTCGGCGGCAACACAATCCACGCCGGGTCCAAATGTTTGGAACCAGGCGCAGGAACCCACCAACTGGTGGAATGAAATCAAGCAGATGCATGGCCACGTTGGTCCGTGGAACGTCCTCGGCTGGCGCATGGGCAAGGCGGCGCGGCGCGAATTGAATGCGGCCTGGGGACAGCACGAATTGGATGTCATCTGTTATATACCACTGAAAATGCCTTATTCGTGCCTCGCCGACGGGTTGGTCGTCGGCACGGGCAACAGCATCGGTCGGTTGGACATCCGGTTGGGTGAAGTCATGACCATGGCTGACATTCACATAAGCGTCCGACGCAAAGACAGCACTGGTCCCGTGCTGCTGCTCAAGCCGGATTTGAATTACCTGGAAAAAATCCGTCACCAGCCCGATGACCAACTGGGATCACTCGCCCGAGAAGGCGGTCAGCTTCCGGAAGAAAAGCTTTTTGCGATTGAAAAACTTCCCCAATCGGACCAGGGCTTGAAAACCCATTGAATTGAACCTTGCGGCTCCGGGTTGACGCGCGGCGCGGGTTTGTTACTGTCAACGCCGGTCGCCATGAAAAAAGAAACTGTGAGCCGTTTCAGCGTGTCCCTGCCGCCGTCGCTCCTGCGGCAACTGGATGAGATGTCGGGTGAGAAGGGTTACGACAATCGGTCGCTGGCCATCGCCGACATGATCCGCAATCATCTCGTCGAGCACCGGCAGAAATCCGGCAACGAGGACATCGCGGGAACCATCACGCTGGTCTATGACCATCACAAGCCGCACCTCCAAGCCACGCTCACGGACATCCAGCACGACCATCACGACGTGATTCTCTCGACCGTCCACGTGCATCTGGACCATCACAATTGTTTGGAAGTATTGCTGGTGCGGGGCAAGGCGGGCGTGATTCGCAAAATCGCCGATGAACTCATTACCGCCAAAGGCGTAAAACACGGCAAACTCACCGTGACCACGACCGGCAAGGATTTGCCGTCGTAAATACGTCCGGTTCTCTTGTTGTTTTTCGAGCACTGAACAAAACTTGACTTACGCTGGGCAAAAAAGGAGTGTTTCGCTGTGCTTGCACGTTTCGGCAAATTTCTGTTGGTGGTTGCGCTGGTCACCACCACCAACCTTCATTGGGCCATGCTGCAATCGGTCGCGTGGACGACGATGCTGGCAGACAATCTGCGCACGCAATCGCTCGCAGAAGCTGTGACGCACACGTTCGACGGCAGGCATCCCTGTTGTCTTTGCAATGCCATTGCTGCTGGGAGAAAATCCGAGCAAAAAAAGGAATTCATAGCGCCAATACAGAATCTTGAGTTCCCACCGGTCAAAGAAAACTTCGTTTTGATTGCACCGTCGAGGTTTCAACTGTTGCCACAGGCAAACACTTTCGCCGATTCTCTCGCTCAAAAGCCGCCGACCCCACCGCCGCGCGTTATCTTCGCCTGATTCAATCGCAGTTTGGGTACCCGCGCCGTGCAGGTGCGGGCGGACAGTTTTCCTTTTAACTTGAGAGCGTCGTTGCGCGTTCTCACAACTTTGAATTTTGAAAATGAAAAATAAATTTAATTCGGCAGCAGCGGTAAAAGTGAGCAGTGGTTTGTTGGCGGGGTTTCTCGCGCCAAGCGTGGTTCATGCTTGCGCGTGCGGGTGCGGCGTTTTCGACGTGGGGACCAGTTCGATGTTTCCAAACGGTGCGGGCGGAATGGCTTATCTTCAATATGATTTTCAGGACCAGGACCGCAATTGGAGCGGCACATCGCAGGCTCCGTCGGCGAACAATCCCGACAAGCAGATTGAGACGGACTTCTTCACCGCCGGTTTCCAATATATGTTCAACAGCAGTTGGGGGGTTCAGCTTGAAGTACCTTATGACTATCGCACCTTCAAGACCACCAGCGCGGCTCCCGGGAATCCCATTACCACCATCAACTGGGGCGCGCTGGGCGACATCCGGCTGGAAGGCCTTTACACCGGATTTTTTGCGGATCAGTCCGCCGGCGTGACGTTTGGCGTCAAACTGCCAACCGGCGATTGGACCTTTAACAATGGCTTTGGCGATGTTGACCGCGACAGCGAAATCGGAACCGGGAGCACGGATATTTTGCTCGGCGGTTTCTACCGTGACAATCTGGATCGCAACCAAAAATGGGATTGGTTTGCGCAGTTGCAACTGGATGTGCCGGTGCTGATACAGGCCCAATACCGTCCGGGGGTGGAACTGGATACGGCCGCCGGGATTGATTACAAGGGATTCTCGCTCGGCCGGGTAAAAATCTCGCCGGTGGCACAGGCAATCTTTTCTGAGCGGACCAGTGACAGCGGTAACGCCGCCAATCCCGACAACTCCGGCTACCAGCGCATCCTGCTTTCTCCGGGGGTCGAATTCCACATTCATCCGGTGAAAATCTACGCGGACGCCGAATTCCCCGTTTTTCAAAACTTCACTGGCAATCAAGTGGCCGCACCAGTGCTGTTCAAGGTGAGCCTGAGCTTTATGTTTTGATTTTCGCGTCGGTGACCGGCCACCGCCAAAGGCGTGAAACACGGCAAACTCACCGTGACACCACCGGCAAAGATTTGCCGTCGTAAAATTGGCAGCCTTTTTGCAGTACTGATTTGATGGGTTGGCATCAAAAGAATCAATGTCAGGAGGAAAATTATCAATTTCGGTATTTGCACGCGTTTCAGTAGAATGCCGGAAATGAAAACAACACCCAAAATAACGAGATTGATCTCGGCAATTGCCGTAACCGTTGTTTCAAGTACAAAGCCAATCTGCATTGTTGTTTTGCTGACATTGCTTACAACCTTGTCAGGTTACGCATCGAATCAAGTACATCAGACTGACGCTCCTGATGGATTCTATGTAAGCGCTGACGCCGGTCCGAGCTATGCACTGTCAGTTCTTTCAACCAGCGGCAGTCCTGAAACAGTTCAAATCCGTGAGGATTGCACCTTTCTTCCGCAACGGTTCACCGTATTTGGCACCGATCAGATTCCGGGTGGCTATTTCATCCAAATTAGCGGCAAAGGCATCGAAAACACGCCGGATGTGCCAGGCATTGTCATTGTAGCAAACCATAAGGCGTATTTTGGGTACGCTAGACGCGCCGGTTCATCCAAGACAGTTTCATTGTTGGTCGATAATCGCGAGGATGCGGAAGCGGTTTCTTCCATGTTGCATAAGAAATTTCCATCGGCGCAATCTTCTGTCGATCTGCATGCGGTAACTCCGGCCTCTACTGAGATTTCAGTGCAAGATCTGCAACCTTCGACAAATTGGCATT
>Ga0187851_10000301_pt1 | contig 50958 bp, 45 predicted proteins | sample June2016WEW_6_10_FD_132997 | JGI IMG/M metagenome (GOLD analysis project Ga0187851, IMG submission 132997) | Peatland microbial communities from SPRUCE experiment site at the Marcell Experimental Forest, Minnesota, USA - June2016WEW_6_10 | ecosystem: Environmental > Terrestrial > Soil >... | reverse complement strand
TTGGACGCTGCGCTTCACGGTCGAAAACCTGACCAACAAGGTAGCGCTTTACAATTTCCTGTCGACCTTCAGCGGCACTCACTTCGTCGCGCCTCGGACGTATCAAGCTAGTATGGGCTACGCGTTCTAGCGCAACTGCACCGACTCCGTTACGGTCACGGCTCGGTACGCATTACCGTTCGGTAAGAGCGTCTTACCGAACCGCGACCGTAAGGGAGTCGGCGCAGTTCAGTAATAACATACACTTACCCACGAATGTTAATTATGGTTTACATGCAATATAAAATCAGTGTAAACTGTACCCGTGTCCCATTGCTCGGTCATCGCCGCTTCGCTCCTCTTAGCGACCATGCCATTCGCCTTCGGCCAGGGCGAAACTACCAGCGCCATAGCCGGCCAGGTGAGCGATGCCACCGGTGCTGGAATCGCTGGCGCAGCCGTCACTCTAATCAGCGCCGAGGATGGATCGAAACGATCCGCACTGGCTGACCAGACCGGCCGCTTCCACTTCCCGCAACTGAAACCTGGTTCCTACACCGTCCAGGCCCGCGCTGAAAACTTCGAAGAACAGACCCGATCGCAGGTCCCCGCCGGACTAGGCCAAACACAAACAGTCAATTTTGTCTTGAACGTCAAAGCGGCCAGAGAGAACATCGTCGTCACCACGGACGCCCCACTCATCAACACCGAGAATCCCAACACAGCCACCACGCTCAACGCCAAGGCCATCGAAAACCTGCCTAATCCCGGCTCCGATCTCACCTATCCGGCGCAATTCGCCCCAGGCGCGTTAATCAACACTGCCGGAAGTTCGAACGATTTCGTGGGCGGCCAAAACGGCTACGGCAACGTCCAATTCAATGGCTTGCCGGCATTGTCCAACGCCTATATCGTAGACGGACTCGAGACCAACGATCCCCTCACCAATCTGAACAGCGGACTCTCCACCAACCTGGTGCTGGGACTCAACTCCATCGCCGAAGTGACGGTGAACACCACCTCTTACGCCGTCGATCAAGGACGCTACGGCGCGGCTCAAATCAACTACATCACCAAAAGCGGCGGCAACAGTTTCCACGGCAATCTGTACGAGCTTTGGAATGGTTCGCACTTGAACGCCGCCAATTACTTCACCAACTCAACACCGGGCAATCAAAAGCCGCGCTCGAACGTGAATCATTTCGGAGGCAGCCTCGGCGGCCCAATCGTGCATGACAAGCTGTTCTTCTTCTTCGATGGCGAATGGCTGCGGATCGCGCTGCCCATTGTCACCCCGGTCACCGTCCCTTCGCCGCAATTCCAAAACTACGTGCTCACCCAATTGCAGCAAGGCGGCGTGGATCCAGTGACTGGCGCCCGATACCCAGCCGCGCCTCAACTGGTCCCGTTTTACCAGCGCATGTTCGCGCTCTACCAGAACACAGCCGGTACGCCATTGCCGGTACTGGGATGTCCGCTGGGCGTCAATGGAAACGGCTGCGCCAATCGCCAGGATGTTTCGCAATCCAGCGCCGACCATGAGCAGGTATTCACCGCCCGCATTGATCACAACCTCAGCGCGAACAACTCCGTGTGGTACCGTTTCCAGGCGGACACCGGCGTCCAGGCCGCCTATACAGATCCCATCAACCCGTTGTTCAACGCCACTTCACCGCAGCCGCTTTATTCATTCGCATCCGGCTACACGCATCTGTTCAGCCCCTCGCTGGTGAATTACTTCAATCCGGCCTTCTCCTGGTACGCAAGTCTCTTTGGACCCGTGGATCCGGCCAAGACTTTGGCCGCGTTTCCGATTGTGCTGGCTGGCGTAGGGCCGGACGCTCCCTTCACGACCATCGGAGGACTGGACAACAACTGGATACAAGGACGCCGTGCGTCGCGTTTCCAAATCAGCGATTCGCTGAGCTGGATCAAAGGCCGGCACGAATTCAAATTCGGCTTGAGCGGCCGTCTTCTTCGCCTGAACGATTTCGATTTCAGCACCAACGTCACACCGCTGGTTACCTACTCGACACTGGCGCAGTTCACTTACGGCGTGGCGTCCACCGCTACGGCCTCATATCCGGTCGCCGCGTCACAACCGTTCAACTACCTGAACCTCGACCTATTCGCGCTGGATACCCTACGGCTCAGCTCCACTCTGACTTGGACCATCGGCCTGCGCGCGGCCCACAATTCCAATCCGACAAGCCCGCATCAGCTAATCGCACGGCTAGACGGCTCGTTCGAGAGCGCCTCCCACGATGCCAATCAGCCGCTGGATGCAATCATCCACACCGGCCTCAGCCAGCTTTTCCCCGCCACTCCCGCAATCGAATGGCAGCCGCGCACCGCACTTGCCTGGCAATTCATGCCCAAGAGCGTTGTCCGTGCCGGGTTCGGAGTCTTCAGCGACATCCTGCCCGGCAGCGTTGCGGACCTGGTTGCGTCGAATCCACCGAACGTGAATACGTTTCAGGGCGGGCTTCAAGGACAAGCGGGTGGAATCGCCATCGCGCCCGGAGTTCCTGACAGCGCTATCGATGCCACCGCCGCGGCAAACCAGGCGTTCCTGGCAGGTTTCGCGAACGGCCAGCCTTCCTGCGCGTCGGCGCAAGCGAATCTATCCAACTGTCTCCCTCGCGTGGGACTCACCGCCGTACCCGATGGCACTCTGCGGATGCCCTATTTCCTGCAATGGAGCGCCGCGCTGGAGCAGCAGCTCGGGAACACCGGCAGCCTGCGCGTCCAGTACGTCGGCACACGCGCCGTCCAGTTGCCTTATCAAGTGCAGGTCAATGGATACCAGACGGTGTGCCAAGGATGCTTCGCTCCGTTCCCTTACGGCCAGCCCGAAGATCCGCGCTTCGGAACGGTGACGCAGCTTGCCACCGGTGCCAATAGCCACTACAACGGGCTGCAGTTGACCGGCACGAAACGCGTGGGTCACGGTCTGCAACTGAACGCGAACTACACCTTCAGCCATTGCCTGGACACTATCTCGAACGGGGGCTTTCTATCATTCTCTTCGAATGGCATTCTCTCTCCCTTGCCGGGCGACCTGCGCCGCCAGTACGGAGATTGCGATTACGACATTCGGCACAATTTCAATGCGTCGTACGTCTACGAGCTGCCGTTTCATGCGAACGCGCGCTGGCTGAAACACGCAGTAAACGGGTGGCAAATTTCCGGAACGGCCTTCTGGCACACCGGCATCCCCTTTACCGCCCTCAGCGCCCCGTACACGGCCAACGGCAACGGGATTCTGCAAGGAGGCGGTCCGCAATTTGCGAGCGTTGTTACCGGCGTTCCGCTTTACACCACGCTGCCCGTTGTGGGAGTCACTCAGCCAGGCACCGTCCAGTGGTTAAATCCGAACGCCTTTGTATCCACGGTCGATCCCAGCACGGGCGCCTGCGCAGGCGGTGACTCTCCCGCTCACTGCCAGTTCGGCGACCTGGGACGCAACACGCTACGCGGCCCGTGGTTCACCTGGAGCGATCTTTATCTGACCAAGAAAGTCGCGCTAACCGAGCACATGTCGCTCCGTATCGAAGGCCAATTCTTCAACGTATTCAATCACCCAAATTTCGCCTTGCCCTCGGTGGTAGCGGGAATCCCCGGCCGTCCCGCAACACAAACCGGATTCGGGGCGATCAGCCATACCACATCGCCGCCCACGGGACTCCTGGGCGTCGGTCTGGGAGGCGACAATTCCCCGCGCATGATCGCGCTCCGGATGCGGCTGGAGTTCTAGTTCAGCGAAAAGCGCCTCCCGCTCATGCCGATTATTTGACCACCTACGAACGGTCTTATCCCGCTGGTCAGTTTCTTGTCGGCTTTTGCGGGATTCGGTAGTAAACAAGCGTAAGATGGATCGTCCTATCAAGACCATCATCGCCGACGATGAACAGATCGCGCGGCGGGTCTTGCGGGAAGAGCTGGAACTGCTTCCCGATGTGTCCATAGTAGGCGAGGCCGAAAATGGCCCCCAGGTCTTGCAGCAGATCGTCGAGCTGCGGCCGGACCTGGTATTCCTCGATCTGCAAATGCCGGGGATGGAAGGCTTCGAAGTGATTCGCAACCTCAGTGGCCCGCGTCTGCCGGTCATCGTAATCGTAACCGCGTTTCACCAGCACGCCATCGAAGCGTTCGAAGCCGGCGCCATCGATTATTTGCTGAAGCCAGTCAGCGAAGCCCGGCTCCGGCGAGCGGTAGAGCGCGCCAAGAATCTCATTGGCAAGCCGCTCGAAATCGCGCAGGACTTGGCCAAGATCGCCTCGGCGTCCGAAGCGCAGAACACCGCCCGCCGCAAGTTAGTGGGCCGCGCCGGCCGCGAGTACTATCTGCTGGATGCCGATGAAGTGCTGGCGCTGCAGGCCGAGGGCGAGCTGGTTTGGATCGTTACGCCCAAACGCCGCTTCATGGCCAGCCAGACTCTGCGCACATTGGAGACCAGCCTTCAGCCCCTCGCGTTCCAACGTGTGCATCGCAACGCCATCGTGAATATCAATCACGTCCGCAAGGTCACCGCCCTTACCAGCCATCGCTGGATGCTGACTCTTAGCAACGAACAGCAATTCGTAGTCAGCAAGCGCCAGGCTCACAACATCCGGCGCCTGCTGGAACGGTAAGTCAGAGAGTGGACGCCCGCTCATCGCCCAGGATGACTCGTTCACGGAAAATCCATGGCCGCCGGTCAGACTTTTCTAGGTTGAAAGCGCTTGAGCTTGGACAATCGAGGAATGAGGAAACTCGCTTGTTGCCTTACCCTGTCAGTTGGTCTCGCCACGTTCACCTACGCTCAATCGAGGAGCGGAAACGCCGGCACGGTTCGAGGTACGGTGCTGGATCCTTCGGGAGCCGCCATCGTGGGCGCAACTGTCGAAATCCAGAATCCCGTTTCCCACTATGACAAGAGCGTCCGGACCGACGCCAATGGGATCTTCGAATTCGACAACATTCCTTTCAACAACTATCACATTAGTGTTTCAGCGAGCGGATTCCAGGGTGGCGAACAGGATTTCAACGTGCGTTCTCCTCTGCCCCTCGAAGTGAAGATCTCCGTGGCCATCGGTGTGGAGAATCAGAGCGTAACGGTGACATCGGGGGCGGATCTCGTCGAGACCGATCCCTCCACTCACACCGACGTGGATCGGGAGCTTTTCGACAAGCTGCCTCTCGAAAGCGCGTCCTCGTCGCTCAGTTCGCTGGTGACGCTGGCGTCTCCCGGGGTTTCGGGCGACTCCGACGGCCTGTTCCACGGACTGGGCGATCACGCCTCGAACTCTTGGTCAGTGGACGGCACGCCGAATACGGACCAGCAAAGCAAGGTCTTCTCGAATCAGCTCCCGATCGACGCCGTCCAGTCGTTGGAAGTTATTGAGGGCGCGCCGCCGGCCGAGTATGGTGGAAAGACCAGCCTGGTGATCGTGGTGACTACTCGCTCGGGTCTGGGCGCTACCACGCCTCATGGCGATGTAACGGCTTCTTACGGCACTTTCGGGAGCTCGAACGAAGGCTTCGATCTGGCATATGGGCGCGACAAATGGGGAAACTTCATCTCCGCCAATGGTCTGAACTCGGGCCGTTTTCTGGATGGCCCGGAGTATCAGGTTTTCCACGATCATGGCAACGAGGAGAACCTGTTCGACCGGCTGGATTTCAAGTTTTCTGACCTGGACACCATCAACCTCAATCTTGGCTTCACGCGGTCCTGGTTTCAGACTCCCAATTCCTACGACGCCGAGACAGCGTCGGCCTGGAACGGCATCGTGGCGAATAACGGCGGCCTCGGTCCCAATGGTTTACCGGTCGGCTCCGCGGATCAACGCGCCCAGATCAGATCGTTTAACATTGCGCCGGTCTGGACTCGTCTGCTCAATCCCAAGACCGTATTCACATTCGGAGGTTTTGTGCGGCAGGATCAATTCAACTATTATCCGAGCGATAACCCGTTCGCCGACTTGACGCCCGATCCCGGCTTCGCGGGCGTTGGCCAGAGCGCCAGCATAGCTCAGAATCGCCGGCTCACAAATTTAGGTGGCCGCGCCAGCGTGTCTTACATAAGTGGCGTTCACAATATCAAGGTCGGCGTTCAATATGAGCATACTTTTATCACGGAACGGGATACCTTCGGCTTGGTCGATCCTACCGGGAACGCCCCTTGTCTGAATCCCGACGGAACCCCTGACACGAATCCTCTGATCACCAGCCAGGCTGGGTGCACGGGAGGACTGCAGCCGAACACCGGCCAGGGATTGTTTGCCAACGGCGACCCAGTCCCCGCGTTTCAACCGATTCTGGGCTGTTACGACCTGACCAGAACGGGACCGCTGCCTGCTTCCGATGGCTGCCCGAACGGCACCAGCGGCGAATACAAATTCTACGGCCACGCCGATATCAAGGAATTCGCCTTCTTCGCGCAAGACTCAATCACGCTCCACAACTGGACCTTCAACCTCGGCGTGCGCTTCGATAAATACAACGGCATCGCCAGTGCCGCGCAAGGGGAACCGCGCCTAGGGGTCGCCTACAATATCAAAGGAACCAACACCGTTCTGCGGACCTCCTATGCCCGTACCATGGAAAGTCCATTCAACGAGAACCTGGTGCTGGCGAGTCTCGGATGTACTGACCCAGTGGTTGCTGCCTTCCAGCTACTGGTCCCAGGCGGCGCTTGCGTCACTACAGCACCTTTGAGGCCCGGTCACCGCAATGAGTTCCACGCCGGCCTCTCGCAGGCGTTTGGCAAGTTTCTGGTTATTGATGGCGAATACATCTGGAAGTATACGCACGATGCCTTCGACTTCAGCGTGCTCGCTAACACACCAATCACGTACCCGATCGAGTGGACCAGCTCGAAAATTCCCGGATATGCGATCCGCGCCACGGTTCCCGACTTCCATGGGCTGACGGCTTTTGTAGTGACGTCCAGCGTGGCGGCGCGCTTTTTCAGTCCGCAAGCCGCCGGCGTAGGCGCCACTCCCGTTGGGTTTGGCGTATTCCGGATCGACCATGACGAAGTTCACAATGCAACCGCGCACGTGCAATACCAGCCCTCGAAGAAGCTCCCGTGGATCAGCTTCAACTGGCGTTTTGACAGCGGTCTGGTGGCTGGTCCGGTGCCGTGCGCCGGAGGCGAAGCTTGCCCCAACGGAGCCGGTGGGTCCGACACCGTGGTGAGCGTCCTCAACCTGACGCCCGACCAACAGTTCGAAGGGGGGCTCTACTGCGGAAGCGTCCATGCGACACCTACCATGCCGATCAGCCCCAACGGTCTCTGCCCGGCGACCCTGTACGGTTCAACGCTGGTATCCATACCCGCTCCCGGTACGCAGAACAACGACCACAACCCGCAGCGCATCGACCCCCGTAATCTCTTCGACGCTGCCGTGGGGCACGATAACATTTTCCACACCGAAAAATACAAGTGGAGCGCCCGATTGACGGTGGTCAATCTTACGAACAAAGAAGCGCTCTACAACTTCCTTTCTACATTCAGCGGCACTCACTATGTTTCGCCGCGGGCGATAACCGCAACGGTCGGGTTCCATTTCTAGCCGCGGCAGACCAGCAAATCGAGTGAACGCGACAAAATCCCTGTTGATCGCATCTTTTCTCTGCTCCATAAATGCCTTTGCGCAGTTGGTCGATAAGGAGCCTGCCGCTGTCGTCGAACTTGGCGGAGCTAGTAGCTGGGATCTTAAAGGCCGCGGATCGAGTTTCGGCGCGGACGTCGCGGTTGAAGTTACGCCGATAGAGAACTGGCTGGAACTTGAAGCAGGCGTCACGCCGCTTTTTGCCCGTCACTCGACAGAATGGGATACCGACCTTCTATTCAAGAAGCCTTGGACCCTCTCGAAGAAAGTGGAGTTCATGGCCGGCGTTGGACCGGAGTGGGTTCATACCAGGCAATACGGCGTGACAGTGAACTCGTTCGCCGCTGAAGCCGTTCTGGATTTTATGTTCTGGCCATCGGCGAAACACAGATTCGGCTGGTACCTCGAACCCGGCTACGATTACGGCTTTGGAAGAGGGCATGAGCGCTCGCTCGGAATTACCGGCGGTCTATTGATCGCGATCCCGTGAAAGGGCTAGCCGGGTGTCAAGATGCGATTGACTTCACCTGCGACGCACTCGACGAAGCGCTTGGCGTCCTGTTCCAACCGGATTGTGGTCGAGCCGCCATTCTTTAGCCGGTTATCTCTGGCATTTCGAATTACTGGCTGCCACTGGGGTGGAACTGATTCCATGGCCCAGCGATAAGCCTGATCCTTCGAGACCAGCGCCTTATGCTGCGCCGAGTAAAGAATGCGGCACGCTGTGAGGACAGCGTAGGCATTGTGGATGAACGCCTGGTCCGATCGATTCCCAGCATTCGCCGCCAGGTCTTCCTTCAGGTAGTTCAGTTCCAGAAGCAGCGCGTCGTTCAGGCATTGATCCGGCACATGCGGCGCCATGAGCTTAGCATCCTTGCCCCACAGCGTAACGCCGGACTGGGCGACGTTGATCCAGATGATCGGATTCCCGTCCGATGCATGCCGCGTTAGTTTTCCGATGTAATGATAAAAACCGCAGCAGCGCGATGTCTTGTCGAGAAATTCATGCTCGATGACGAAGCGCATATCAACCCGGCGGACCCAGCGGTTTTGCTCTCCTTTGTTCCTGAACCACGCGTCCAGCTCAGAAAACTCGCGGTCGTCGAGATCGCGCAGCGTCACCGCAACGCAATCCACATCGCTGCACCTCTCATCGAACGCGTCGTAAGTCAGCGAACCCCACAGATAGAGACCGGCAAGATTCCCGCGCAGTATCGCAGGTAGATCCGTAGCCATCGTCTGAAGAAGATCGGAGAGATCCGCGGGCAGATTCATAGGACACCATCCTGGCCTAAAATATTATTGTGCCGCTCAAAGAAATTGCGCCTGGCGTCTTCCACCTTCGTGTGAGCATTGCGAATATCTATTTCATCGGCCCACCCGAGGGGCCGTGGACTCTGGTGGACACGTCAACTCCGGGCCATGCCCCTGCGATTCGGGCGGCGGCAGAATCGCTCTACGGCGCGGACGCCTGCCCGAAAGCGATTCTTCTGACGCATGGCCACATGGATCACGCCGGCAGTGCGTTAGATCTAGCGAATTTCTGGGACGTTCCGGTGTTCGCACATCCACTCGAACTTCCGTACCTCACCGGGCGCTCGAAATATCCGCCGCTCGACCCCACCGTGGGCGGATTTCTTGCAATGATGGGCCGCTTCGTGCCCGTCCCATCGCAGGATCTCAGCGGACGCATCCGGCCGCTTGAAGCCGGCCGCCAGGCTCCGGGACTTGCTGGCTGGGAGTGGCATCACACGCCTGGTCACTCGCCCGGCCATGTCGCGTTTTTCCGGCGCCAGGATGGAACCTTGCTGGCCGGTGACGCGCTGACCACCATGAACTTGAATTCTTTTTTCGCCTCGCTCTTCGAGGTGCAACGTCTGTGCGGTCCACCGGCGCCCTCTACTCCGGATTGGCAGCGCGCCCGCGAATCGGTGGAGTTGTTGGCCGAGCTTCGCCCTATCACCATCGCGTGCGGTCATGGAGTTCCGATGAGCGGAGGTGAAGCAGTGATGCAATTAGCCGAGCTCGCTACCGATTTTCCGATTCCCGGCCACGGCCGCTATGTTCGGGAGCCCGCGCAAATGGACCAATCCGGAGTTGTGTCGCTGCCCGCTCCGCCACTCGATCCGCTGCCAGGTGTTGCGGTAGTGGTGGGCGTCGCGGCCGCTGCGGGAACCATGTTTGCCGTAGCCGCCCACCGTCGCAAGCGCTCTGCTAAGGCTGATACTCCAGCACCAGCGTCGTAATATCGTCGGCCAGCTCCGCGCCCTCACTGAAATCTTCCACCGCCTCTACGAGCTTGGCGTGAAACTCCACGCATCCCAGCCCCGCATTCGCGCACAGCACTTCGCGGAACCGTTTACGATCGAAGAATTCCCCGTCTTCGCTTTCGGCTTCCGACAATCCGTCGCTGTACAGCACAATCTTGTCGCCGCTCTGGAGTTGCATGCTCTTGACCGCGTAGGACGCCACTTCCAGCATCCCGAGCGGCAGACCGGTGCTCTCAAGCGAGATCAGTTCGCACCCCGCGCGCACCAGAATCGGCGTGGGATGGCCGGCGTTCGACCAGCGCAGCACACCGGAACGATCCACGGTGCAATAAAACACCGTGGCGTATTTTTCACCCTTGGCGCGCTCCGTGAGGAATCGGTTGATGCTGGACATCACGTCTTCAATCTGGGCCGGACCTTCGGACGCCAGCAGGAACGCCCCTTGCAATAACGCCGCCAACAGCGCCGCGCTGACGCCTTTACCGGACACGTCCGCAATCACGCAAGCGAAAGCGTCCTCGCCCGCCGGATGCACGTCGTAATAATCGCCACCCACCTGGCGCGACGTGATGCTGGACCCAGCTGCGCGAAACCAGCCCTGGGAGGGTAGATCGTTGGGCAGCAATCCCTGCTGAATGGTGCGCGCCAAATCCAGCTCTTCTTCCAGATGCCGCTTGAGGCGTTCTTCCTCCAGCAGCCTCGCATTCTCGAGAATAGTGGATGCCTCGAGCGCCAGTGTCTGCAAAATCTCCCGGTTGCCAACCGATAGATCGGCGGCGGATCCGCGCGAGTCCATGTAAAGCACGCCCACCGTATCGTTCAGCGACGTCGCGATGGTGTCCTGCATCGAGCCGGTCCGGACATGAATCAACGGCACGCAAACCACCGAGCGCAGCTCTAGGTCTGCCACCGACATTTCCGGACGGATGCCGCCCTCACCCAGCGGGTCGAACGTCATGGAGAGCATGTCGCGGCGTGTTCGAAGAGCGCGGTGGATCAAGGTCCGGGGCACTCCCAGATCCTGGGGCCCCAGTGCCGCGCCACGCCGGTCTCTAGCCACGCTCACGTCCAACTCTTCTTTGTTTTTGAGCAGCAGAAAGCCGCGCTCTGCGCCGGTCACCGAAAGCGCCGCGTCCACCACCGCTGCGAGGACGTCATTAGTCGAGAGCGAACTTTGCAGCGCACGCGCCACTTCCACCAACGACCGTAGCTTCGAAAGATTGGTGGCGCCGGCTGCGGCCTGCGTCGTCATTTGCTCCATGAAACGCCGGATCTCATCGTCTTCGAGAGTAAAAACCAGCCGGTACGAATCCTGGAAGCCGAAATCGATGCGGTCCGCGTCCGTGAGCTTGTGCCGCTTCACGCGTTGTCCATTGACGAACACGCCGTGGCGGCTGTTCAGATCTTCGACAAAGTAGTCGCCATTCTCGCCGACAATGCGCGCGTGGGCCCGCGAGGCGCGGTTATCGCGGAGCACCAGGTTGTTGTCACCTTGCCGTCCGATGGTGAAAGGCAACGGTTCCAGCGGAATGCGGCTGCGATTTCCGGAGGGATTGATAACCGCCAAGGCAGGCAATCTGCCGGTTGCGCGGACCGGCTCGCTGGGCGACGTCATGCACTGCTCCGCCGCGATTGGTCCGCTACCGCGGCCATTTCCTTGGCTCGCAGCACCTGGCAATGCGAGCAGTAACCGCCCACTTCAGTCCGCGCCAGAACGATCTTGAAGCCGAAGTGGCTCTCGATCTGTTCCCGCATTTGCTGCAGCAAATCACCGAAAAATTCCTCGATCTTGCCGCATCGCAGACAAATCACGTGAGCGTGCTCCTGCTTCAGGCGCGTCTCGTAGTAGTGCTGGTCGCCGTCATGGTGCATCAGGTCCAGCTCATCCACCAAGCCGCCGGCCTTGAGCAGCTTTAGAGTGCGGTAGACGGTCACGCGATTGATTTTCGGATCCCGCTCACGCGCGAGTTGGTAGAGCCGCTCGGCATCCAAATGCTGGCCGGATTGATCGATCAGATCCAGCAAAATCTGCCGCTGCCGCGTCAGCCGCACTCCTTGCTGTTTCAGCGAATCCTTGATGCCCGAGACCGCCATGAGACTACCCCTGAGGTTAGCAAATAAGCGAATGATCGCGGCTCGAGTACGTGCGACGGGGCGTTTAGTCCCACCAAGCCGCGTAAACCGTGACTCCAGGTTTAAGCGCGGGAGCAGATGAGAGCAAGTAGACGCGGTCCGCAAATGGCCAGGTCTGAGCGTCCTCAACTATCTCGTTCACTTCAACGAGAATTTCCTGTACGGAATCGTCGTCGCGAACGGCCTTTAAGGATTCGAAAAATGCTAGTGGCCCTGGATTATTCGAAAGGTTGCATCCAATCGAGCCGTAGTCAGAATTGCCAAGAAAAAAGTCTTCGAGAGAGACTACCGGGAGCGGCCCCTCAGCGGATGGAAGCCCTTGGGCTTGAACCTTCCTTATGAGTTCTCTTCGCAAATCGCCGAGCATCGTCGAAACCGCCTAAGTTCCCTTGGCGGCAAGTTTTTCAAACTGGGTGATGCGCACCGACCCTTCTGGAAACACGGCGCGGATTTCCAGGCGCCCACCCATGGCTTCAATGAAGCGTTCCAACGTACTCACATACATGTCAGTTCGCCGTTCCAGTTTCGAGATAGCCGACTGGTCCACATGGAGTGTTTCGGCGAGATGCTGCTGTGTCAATCTGAGTGCGCCGCGGAGTTCCTCAAGCGCCATATCCTGCTTGAGACGTTGGTAGGCCGTATCGCTTCTCGCGATCGATGCCTGCGACATCTTTCCTTCCAGCTCTTTAAACTTCCGGGCCATTTCAACACTCCTTTTGCGGCGCTTCACTCTTTTTTCAACGCTCCAATATGGTGGTCATAGATCTTGTCCGCAATTGGAACAAAAACGTCATACCATCGATCGTTGCCGGTCTTGTCTCCACCGATCAAAAGAATCGCGGTTCGCCGGGGATCAAACGCGTATAGGACTCTATAAGGACGGCCCTATGTTGAACCCTCAGCTCCCTCATATGCGAATGTTTCGACGTTTCCACGCTCGATGAGTACGGATGTTTCAGAGCAGTTCCGTAATCTTCGAGAAGCTTTACATACGCCCTTACACTCTCTTGTTCGTCGCCTGTGAGATCGTCCCACCATTCACCGAACTCATCAGTGAATTCGACCTCACATGCCATCTAGTTCATATTATGCCCTCGATGGCATGTCTTGTCAATTATAGGAAATTGAGAGGAATTGCAGCGATCGGGCTCTTTAAGCTATGCCGCGCTTTCGCCTGCCAAGCCGGTTTGCATCAGATAGTAGCCAGTTCGTACAAATAATCCACGTGCGACCGCGCGGCTCCATCCATGCCCTCAATCTTCGGATTCCGCGATTCGATGACGTAGTATTCATCCGGCGCGTGGGCGCCGTTGCCGTGGCCCAGCCCGAAATGCCCGGCCGGCAGCCGCAGCGGATCGCCAGTGAAAACATATCCAGGCCAGGAACCCGCCAGGCGCGGCCACAAGATGGGATCGAGTCCAGCCCGTTTATAAACCGCCACCGCTGCGCGCACCACAGCCGAATCGGCGGGAGTGCTGGTGGGATCGTAACCGCCGGTCATGTTCACTTCGATATCGGGAAAGCCGCGTTTCGCGAGATGCGCCTTGAGCGCAGCCAGAGCTTCCGCCGCCGTCATGTCCGGCACCAGGCGCAAATCCAATTTCGCCACTGCGCGATGCGGCAGGATAGTTTTGCCGCCCGGTCCGGTATATCCGCCCACCAGGCCCTCAATATTTACCGTGGGCCGCGCCACCAGCAACTCCAGCGACTCCAGAAAGTCCACGTCATGTACCCAGTGCTGGACGCCCATCTGCTTCTTGGTCATCTCCTCGTTCATCCGTCCGGCAGCTTCGCGGATCATGGCCTTTTCCGCCGGGCTCAGAGGACGCGCTTTGTCGGCGTAATGTTCAATCGCCGGCGTATGACCGTCGGGCCCCACCAGCGTGTTCAACGCCTGCACCAGGTGCCACGCCGGACTGTCGACGCGAGCTTCATTGCTCGAGTGTAGATCCTGTTTCGGTCCACGGCCCCAACGCTCGCCGCTCGAAACCAGCTCCAATTCAACCACGCCTTTCGCGCCCAGATTGATGGACACCGTGCCATCCAACGCCTGCATGCCCATGGGCATGAACACACCAGAACATTTGCGCAGTGCCGCCATCACCTCCGGCTGTTGGACGATTTGCTTGAAATGCGGCGAGCCGATTTCTTCTTCGCCTTCCGCGACGAAAACCAGATTCACCGGCAACTTACGCCCTGCGTATCGGAATGCCTGGAGTGCGGCGAGCAAGGTCGCTTCCGGGCCCTTCTGATTGGTGGCGCCGCGGCCCACCAGCACTTTTCCCAGTCCCGGCTTTTCCACCAGCGCGGCTTCGAACGGCGGCGAGGACCACTCCACGGGATCGGCCTGTTTTACGTCATACATAAAGTAGAGGCCAAAAGTCCGAGGAGCGCCCGCGTCCAAGGTTGCGAAAATCCCCGGCTGACCGTCGCTGGGGATTTTCCGCACCTCATCGAATCCGGCATCGCGCAGGAACCGCATGGTCAGGTCGCAGCCTTCGGTCATGCCGCGATTTTCGGCCGCGATGGAGGGTTGCCGGATCCACTCCTGAAGCCGGTGCACGGCTTCGTCATGATGCTTTTCAATCTCAGAATGAACCACTTTCAGCTCGGAAGCATCCGCGCCGCTGACCCGTCGCGCCGAGGCGAGAGCCACAGCCCCAACGGCAGCTCTTTGAAGAAACGTCCGTCGATCCAGTGATGGTGACATAGATTGGCTGATTATGAAGCGTCCGCGCGTTCCGGTCAAGTCCGGGCTTTCTTTGACCTGCGGGCGGTGGCGCTGAACCACACCGACCTGACGGATTTTGTCCTTCGTCATGCCTTGCGAGCAGCCCAGGCTGTCATTGATGAGGCGGATCATCTCAAGCTCTCCGGCAGGGATAGTTTGCGGGTTCTCCATCTGCTGGAGAATCCGCCTGCGCCCGAAAACTGCTGAGAGCCGCCCGGGTGTTGCCAAAGCGGTCATACCCGGTGACTGGCTGGCACGAAGAGCCGATCAACAAGAAGCACGACCAGGAAGTGTTCGATTGCGGCGAAGCCCCGCTGAATGACTTCCTGCGACGTTACGCGCGCAGGAGCCATGAACTAGGCGGCGCGAAAACTTTCCTTGCGATTGACGATGCCGATGACAAGACCATTCTTGGCTTCTACAGCCTGAGCCCCGCGTCGGTTGATTATGCCCGGACACCAGAGATCATACGACGCGGCTGGCACGACACGACGTTCCGGGCTTCCGCAGGGCATCGGCGGACAACTTCTGCTGGCGGCGGGCAGGCGCTGCCTCGCGGCCTCGGCGGAAGTTGGCGGCGTGGCTGTGGCGCGGTGCCGCTGTTGGACGCGCCGTTATCCTTGCTGCTGCCGCTCGCAACAATCGAGACGGCGCTCAAGAAAGCAGGAAAATATTGATCTGAACCAAGTCGCGAAACGCGCTCAGTTTTTCGCGGATTCCTACGCTCGCTGTTCCCTAACTCCAGCCAGCATTTTCTCCGCTACCTCCTGGGAACTAATCACGGGATGCACTTCGAACTCCAACAGGTCGTTCCAATTCGCCATCCATTGGTCGAGCAGCGTGCGATCCTCTGTCTCCATGAGCTGATAGCAGCGGTCCATCTGTTCGGTTACCCAACTCGAGATGTACCGGAGACCTTCCGGTGCTAATCTTCCCTGCTCGCGAAATCGCCGGTAAACCGGGGCCGCATCCCCGTTCCGGAAATGCTCGATTACCAGGTACAATGCCACGGTATTTACGGCGTGGTGGTCGCGCGCGAGGGCAGCTTCACCAGCGGCAGCTTGCGCATGCCGGAGCGCTTGTGTACCGGCTTGTGAATACGAGCCGCCGGAACTGTTGAGGCTGCGGCGCCAACCGAGATGAAGGCTTCGGATGCGAAGGAATCCGGCCCGCTGACGTCGACGGAATTGTCGCCGGCAGTCAAACCTGTGGGTATTTGGATATTCACCTGGTACAGGCCGGCAAATCCAGGCGCCAATCCCTGAAAGGCTACCGTCGCTGCCGTGCCACTGATGGCGGCCGAGATCGTATTGCTGGTCGTACTGGGCGGGCTGGATGGCGCGCCGACACCGTCCAATACGGCTGGAAATACTGTTCCGAGGCCAGACATGAACACCTCGACAGTCTCACCTTCTTGAGCCGGACTGTCTGGAGTTACCGGTGACCCGTTGGCGTGTAGCGCTGCAGCGTAGCCGGATCCGCTTTCGTCTTGCGTGAACACGCCGGGGGTGGTCAGGTTGACGAATTCCGTAATCACGTTGGATGACTGTCCGTTGTTGATGACCTGGAACTGAGCCACAGTGGAGGTGACTCCAAAGGGCACGATCACCGCCACTTGGTCGGATCTGACATAGGAAATCGGAGCTGGAATGTTGTTGACCATTACCTGAACGTTATCCAGCTTGGTGGGCAATGGAAGCGACGTTGCGCCGTCCAGCGTGCTGGGTCCGAGATTCGAGCCGTATAGAATGACGAAATCGCCGGGCGACACTCCCGCCGTGAATGGAGAATAGCTGGCCGTATTCACTACGCCAGTGGGGCTCAGGTAAACGCCGGAACCAGTAAAGCTGGGCGCCGGTATGGCCACCGCGAGCGCCGGAAGTGGACCCAAGCCCACCCCGATTTGCACGCCGCCGGTTCCCTCGACGTATTGAGTGCTGAGATATGTGGACGTGTAGTTTCCCCCAGAACCCGTCGGATACGAATCAGAGTAGGTGAAGCCGTAAGCCGGATCTGAAGTGTCCTGGATTCTTTGATGCCCCAGGATCACGCCGCCGTTGGCATTGAGAGATCCGTAGTATGTGTTAAAGCCAATGGTTCCTTGGCTGTCAAATTGCGATTCGTCGAATTGAAAGCCGGCCTGGTAGTAGAGGCCGCCGAACGGTGGCGAACTTCCGGTTCGAACCCCCACCAGCATGTCGAAGTCTTCCGGCGAGCCGCCGAATATAAAGCTGCCATCCGGAGTGGAATAGAAGAACTCTTGCCCCTGTACCAGGCCAGTATTGTTGGTGGGAAATGTCACATTAAATGCGTTGTTGCTGACAAGATAATTCACTCCCGTTATGGTCTGCGTGGTGGCGCTAGTCGTATCGGCGTACGCGGTGACGTCCACGTTCCCGATGTTGCCCGAGCCATTCGAATTCAGTTGCAGCATGGCTCCGTACGGCGTCGAGCCCGACTCAATGCTAGGCTGCAAGTAAGAGATCGTGTAGGGACCGTTCAGAGTTCCAGCATTTTGCGAGGCCAGCGGTGCGGCTATGAAGACATCGGAGACGCTGGTCTCCGTGATGCTGCCGATAAATACGCCGTTAGCGCCCACCGCGCCATACACGGGACTTCCGATCAGCGGATTATTGATGAATCCAAAACCACTCGCAGCTATGCTGTATGTCCCGTTGGTAGTGTAAGGTCCCGCACCAGTTCCCTGGCTGGCTTGAAGTCCCGCCGCGTTGATCGAATACGTTCCGTTGGTAAAAGTGATGGTGCCGTAGATAGCAAAGGCATCGCTCGAGGTAAGAGTCACCTCACGGAAATAATAGGTCCCGTTCAGCAGATGGTTACCAGTGTTATCCCAAACCTGAGCCATCGCCGGGAAGGTCGCGGCCGCCAGAATCAGGCCCAATCGAAAATTCTTCATAATTGAGTGTACGCACGGAACCGGAGCTTAGTTACAAGATGCAGGTATATAACCTTGTAACGGTATGTAAGGCGGCGCGTCACTTTCGCGGAAACGATATCCGCGCCGCTTGTAGTCCCACCGGCTGCCTTCCTTCCTCGAGAAATCCGAGCCCACCCGAGTTCAAACGGGATTCATTCCACTGGCTTACGAGAGTTCCTTCAAGATAAAGCCGGAACAACGAACCGGAGACATCAATCGCCGCGCTTAAGCTCGGGCCCTTACCCGGCAGCGTCAACACTCGCCGTACGCGCGACCTTTCGACACCCCGCAATTGAGTGAAGCGTTCTATTGTAAATGTCCGCGACGATTCCGAGCTAACAGGTTGGATGTGCACAGCGTAGAAATTGTTGCCGTCCTTAGCACGAAAAACGCAGGTTACGCCAGGCGTGGTGATCCTCCAAGTAAAGTCCAGCCGGTAATCGGTGGCGCTCAGCGACGCGCGGTAAAGAACTAGCTGCTTCTCAGGACCAGCGGCTTCTCGCGCCCAGCCGCTCTCGCGCATACCGGATTCCATTTCCACCGCGCGCGCACCGGGCGATCCTGTATTTTTCCAACCCGGAACCAGCAGCAATGTTGCGGACACGCTCAGCAGAAACTTGACAGCGATCGAGGAAGCGCCGGACGAGACTTCGAATTTCGGAATGACGTACTTGGGTGCGGCGAATGTGGGATGCCAATCAGCCTCGATCGCAGGTAACGAACCTACGGTCGCGCTAGCCTGCGGAGCCAATTTCGGAATTACCATGGCCCACTGCGCGCTCGAATCTCTAGCGGCTTCCTCCGGCGTCACCACGCGAGCCCGTTCACCGGCTGGCCCGAGCGCTGAGGCGTCCAACAGAGAGGACCATGTCACCGGAAATCGGAAGCGCACTGCTCGTTCAGTTTCGCTTGGCACCTTAGACATATTATGAAACAAGTAGGCCAGGTTGTTAACTTGCGCGCCGATTGCCAATCGGCGCAAAACAGCGCGGTTGGCAACCGCGCGCAGGATGACATCCTGCCCCACTTCAGAAATCGAAGAACAGGTTCAAAATCCCACCCACCCTCTGGAACGCGCCCAGCTTGTCCTCATAGCTCAACGTAGTAACGATGCCTGCGTGCCGGGTAACCCATTTGCGATAGAACATCTGGAACGAATAGCCGTTGAACTTGACGTCAAACGGTGTTTCTCCCACCAGGCGGTAGAGTTCGTGCCCACCGCTGGCAGTCCCGCCAAACCAGTACTTCCCTTCCTGTCCATACTGGACTGCGAGAATACCGGAACTGGAGTAAAGTGCGCCGGGCTGGCTGCGATTCACGTACAAATCTGCCTGCACTACCAGTTTGCGATGGTACCAGAGCCCACCTAGATCGAAGATCTGCCCGTGGCCGGGGGCGCCGAGATCGAAGTCGGTGAATCCCACTCCCAGGATGAGGTTCCGGCTGGGAGGCAGTTTCCAGTTTGCTTTGATATCGTATCGGCGTTTGGGAAAGAAGATGGCGGCATTGCCGCCGTACTGCGGAGCCGCGCTGAAACCCTGCGTGGTGTAAAAGGACTTGGTCCAATTCAGATAGGAAAAAAACGCGTAGTTTTGCTGGGTTCCGGTGGGCTGCGTTTGCGACTCGAAAAAGAAAGCCGGTATGAAAAACTGATTACCCCGATACCAAAGTTGGGCATCCGCCCCGCGCCAATTTCCATAACCGTTGTCCACATAGTTTTCATAGCCTCCGAGTTCCAGCCGGAACGGTTGCACCTCATAGGCTGGTTCTCCAGGAGCCGGAGGCGGAGGGGGTTGCTCGACCTGAGCCGCGCAGCCTAACGCCGTTAGTAGCCCCATCGTGATTGCGCGAATTCCTGTTTTAAGCATTCCCCGCCTCCGCCGCCTCCGCGCTCTCCACAATCACTCGCCCACCGGCCGCCAGTTTGCCATGAATCGCCACGTCCCTTTCCACCTCCAGGACTTCGCCGGCGAACGCTACTACCAGACCATCATCTTTAAACCCGCGAGTCCCGTGTCCCAGCCGCACGGAACCATCCGCATGGATCAGGCCCGCGAACCGGCTTCCCGGGCCCAGGTGAATGTGCTGTCCGGAAATCAGATTTCCCCGGCACACTGAATTCGCACCGATATTGAGCGACCCATCCGCATGTATATCCGCTTCCAAAATGCATCCGTCCGGGAGATCGCACTTTCCCTTTACTATCAGCTTGGTGGTTAGACGCAGCGGCGACAGCAAATGAAGATCGCCTTTATAGAGCCAGGAGTCCGATCCAAGTTGGATCAACTTCTTCACGTCAAATCCGGCGGCTTCCAGCGTCTCCCGCTCGGCCACCGCTTCCTGGGAGAAAGCAATCACGGGAAGTTTCGCTGTCTCAAAGGTCCTTTTGCTCAGGAATGACCCATCCCAGGCAGCGGAGACCACTTGCGGCGCGTACATCGATCCGGCCTGTGCTCCGGCGCCCAGGCGGATCATTCCGGCGGATGTCACCCGCGCGCCCACCAGACAATTGGCGCCGATCGTCAACTCACGCGTGCTATCCAGCCAGCGTGCTACCTTCCCATCCTCGCCCAGCGCCAGATTGCCGTCCACGGCCACCGACTGCAACTGCGCGCCCGGACCGAATCGGGCGTTTCCCTTCACCAGAATCTCGCGTGCGAAGAGGCAACCGGGGCCGCATGCGAAATCTCCTTCCACCACCAGGATGTCATCGCACTGCTCATCCGCTCCGAACTCAATGCCGCCGGTAATGACACGAATTCTCTCCCGGCCCTTCATGATGCTGCGCTCACGGTCACTCGTGACGGTGGACGGCAACTGCAGCCACTCCTTCACCTTCCTCCGGAAAGATTGCGCCAGGTAATCCTCCATGCGGACGTAGCCGACATCGATCTCGGAGGTTTGCTGGCCCTTAATTTTTTTCCATTGCCGATGAGCGAGATAAAACTGCAGGTACAGCAATCCCGCAAAGATAATGGCGAAGACGATGAATCGCCATGCGATCGCGTCCGGCATCAGTCGCCGCTGCGCGTGTAGATGCCGTTGGCACCCTGGCTAAACAGCTTGGGCGCGTGGGACGAACCGTTGGCGAACGGCCGTTCCTTGCCGTTAGTGCGGAAACGCCTGGTCTTGGACCACGGCGGACCTCCGGAACCCCACAGCTTCCTCAGATAGAAGCGCACCAGCGCTTTCGAAATCGCGCTAGTGCTCGCGAAGAAGTTGAACAGATTGCACGGCATCAGCAACACGCGCCGGTTCATGCCGTCCAGCAGCGCGGCGATTCCCAATTCAAAGAAGGTCGCCTGGTTGCCGAACATCTGATACCCCACCAACAACATCGCCACTGACAATATCGGCACCGAGTGCATCTGCGGGCTGAAAAACAATACCAGCGACGCCAGCCAACCCAGAATCAGGATCGGCGCGGTGAGATAGCAGCACAACACGAACAGCGCATCCACCTTTTCAGTGAGAGAGAGCGAGCGGGAGGCCAGCAGGGAAGGCCACAGCCGATGCAGGCAATCCGTATGTCCGGTGGCCCAGCGGGCAATTTGCGTTTCACGCGCCGGCCATGACTCCGGAACTTCCTCGTAGCATTCCGCCCGATTCACGTATGCCACCTTCCAACCATGCAGCACCAACCGGAACGTCAGATCGGTATCTTCGGTGAGCGATTCCGTGTTCCAGCCACCCACCGAAGCCAGTGCCGAACTCCGCACGCCACCCACCGTTCCTCCGAATTGAGGCGTCAATCCCAGGTTGTAACGCGCCTGCTGTCCAACCTGGTAGCCGGCCGCGCGTTCCAATCCGAGCAGTGCCGCCAGCAGCGTTTTGTCTGTGTTGTGCGGGACCACGCGTCCCATCACCGCGCCCACTTGCGGATCCGAGAACGGCGCCACCAACTGTTTGACCAGCGAGGGGCCGGGAAAATAATCGGCGTCAAACAGCAACAGAACTTCGCCGGTGGCCTGCCGCGTGGCCTCCTCTAAAGCCGCGGCCTTTCCGCCAGCTCCCTCGTGGCGATGGATGGCCTTAACCATTGAAAACCGAGCGGCATAATCGTCGATGATCGCGCCTGTCCGGTCCTCGGAATTGTCGTCGATCGCCAGTACCTCCAAGCGGGTTCGATCGTAGTCGCACTCCACCAGCGCCTGCAGAATATCCGCCGCTACAGCTTCTTCGTTATGCATGGGCACCAGGATGCTGGTATGGGGCAGCGAGAATCCGGTCAGTTCCATGAAGTCGCGCGGCCGGCGAAGCGCCAATCTGCAGAGCGCGAACAAATAATGACGAATGGCATAGAGCGTCAACACAACGATGGCCAGCCCTAAGAAAAATTTCGCTAACAACAGGACGATCATTTTCCCCTTCTTCCCCAAGCCCGGCTGGAAGCCCACTCCACCGCAATCGAATAGGAAACCACCAGGTATACCATGTCAGCCAGCAATCCCAACGCGAACCACGCCATAGGAACGAACAAAATACCGGAGTAGTGAATCAAACAGATGGAAAAGGCCAGGCGGACCGCGGACCACAGGAATCCGTAGAGCTGAGTCGCCAGCGCCCACGCGGCGCCGAACAGAGGATGAATCAGCACAAACATCGCGGCTGAGAACCAGGGCAGCAACAGCCAAACCAGCATTTCGCCTCGCATCCAGATCTGGGTAAACTCCACCGAACCAAACTGGCTGGATGGATGAAAAACCACCACTCCAGTGGCCACCAGCAGCAGAATCATCAGGAATATCACAAACCCCCGCGCTAACGGTACGCGCCGGTGTATTTGGAGGAGCACCAATATCCCAACCGCGAATAAGATCAGTAACTCAAAAGGGCTCCCGTCCAAACGGCTCGCGCTAACCACCACTGCCGGCGCCGGTTGGAAGCCAGGAAATAACGGCGTGGTTTCGACACCGATTACCGGCACGCCCGCCAACTCCACCATTGACCGGGTAAGCCAGTTGTGCCCGGCCACCAACCTGCCTTGCTCGGTTGCCACCAATACTGTCAGAACAATCGCAGTAACCGCCGCCAGAAAAATCCTGCCTGGAGTGATGCGAATCGAACGGATGCTGCGATGCGGATAGATAAACGGCCGCCGCATCGGTCCGTTGCGGCCAGCTGGAGATGTAGGATTTCGGACTATTCTGACAACCATTTGGACTAGGTCTCTGGCTAGGGAGACTTCTTGTATGGTAGTCGAGAATCAACAGTTGTGGCTGAGGGGTACGCCCAGTACCAGAGAGCAGTACTTGGCAGCGCGTCCGCTCCTATCTCTTGGAGCTGAAAGCCTGAGATTCAGAAGCTATCTTGAGGCTGAGGATTTCGCAGTCGGTTTTGGTAGTACGGGAGGTACCAGATTCGGAATTCAGAAAGCCCATGTTGACGTTCGGGATCCGAGTGGTAGCATTGGCCTTCACGATGGCGAACGCAGTCCCGTCGTTTTGATCCAGCACCACGCCGCTGGCGGCATAATGCTCGCACCGTATCTTCAGATCTCCAACATCTACCGGGCTGTCGTTGCGTACCGTGAAATTGGCGATCATTACCGTTCCGAACCCGCCCTTCTGCCAGGTGAAATCAACCAGCTTTGTTTCAGCCGCCGCGAACTCCTGGGGAAACCGCAAGGCCAACTGTTCAGCTGCGGATTGCGACGCGAGCGTCAGCTGTGAAGCCCCCTGATCGCTCGGAAATTGCCGTGTAACGGCGTCGAGTATGAGGTTGGCCTGCCGCAACTTTTCCATGCCCTCGCGTACCGACGCATTAGAGGCGGAGTCGATCAGGCTCTGCGCATTTGCCAGATTCGCTGCCTTGGTCAGATCCATGCGCATGTGCTCGGCCCGGCCTGCTTCGGGAGCCGAGGGTGGAATCGCTTTCAGGTGACGTAATCCATCTGTGATTGCATCGGAGGTTGCGTCCGGCCGCAGAGCCAGCTTCGCACTTTCGATATGCTGGGCAGGCGTCATGGCGTTGAACTTGGCCGTGGCCTCGCGCGCCGCCACCAGCCGCTTTTCTTCCGGAGTTAACTGCTTGCCAGACGTCCACCTGCTGACAATCGATACGGTAATGAGGCACAGCAACACTGCACCACCCACGGTGGCCACCATCCGATTCCTCAGAACGATCGGATGATATTTCTTGGCTGGCGGACGGCCACGCGGTCTTTCATTGTGGTCGAGATCGGTTTCGAGCGCCCTTTCCGTGAGGTCTGTCACGGTGGCCACTAAGCCTTCCAGCCGGCCAGCCTCGTCCAGAAGTTCCATGCTTCGGACGATTACCCGGTGTTCGCGCCCGTGATCCAGCAGAGTAAGGGTACCGGTGGGCAAATACGCCGATTCGTCCGGATGCAATAGAGCATCAGGCGCGATATGAAAAAGCGCGGAACAATGCTGGCCCAGCATTTGATCGGCGGATAAGCCAAACAGTTTTTCACCGCTCTTGTTGACGCCAACCAGAACTAGATTTCTGTCGTAAAAAAAGACAGCGTCAGAGATCTGATCGAAGATCGCCCGGAGGGTTTCAGGCCTTTGCCATCTTGCGTCGAAGTGGGCCACGGCAACAAATCGCGCAACAGCGCCTGTCGACTCTTATTATAGCTGAGGAATATCTACGCCAGCGCCACTTTCGGGACAGCTCCGAACCTTCGCTCGCGCGAATGGAATTCCGCAACGGCGCCGGCCAAATCCGCAGCTCGAAAATCCGGCCACATCACCGGGGTGAACACCAACTCGGCATAGGCCGCTTCCCACAGCAGGAAATCGCTGAGGCGCTGTTCACCGCCGGTGCGGATCAACAGGTCCACATCCGGACCGCCCAGGGCCGCCGATAATCGCTCCCGGGTGGCATGGCCATTCAGTTTCTTGGCAGCGGCCGCGATGGCTTCGCGCGACGAGTAGTCCACGGCCAGACGAAGATGCAGTTTGGTTCCCTCCGCGGTGGCCTGTTCGGTGGATTCGATGGCGGGCAACACCATGGCAGGCAACCGGTCGCGCCGGCCGATCACGGAGACGCGCACGCCATTCTCCACGCATCGGGCGCGCTCCCGCCGCAGGTATACGTGGAAGAGCTTCATCAGCGCCGACACTTCCGTGCGCGGACGCTGCCAGTTGTCGGAAGAAAACGCGTATACGGTAAGCGTGCGAATGCCGAGATCCGGCGCCGCTTCGACAGTCCGGCGCAGCGCCTCGGCCCCAGCAGTGTGCCCGGCCACGCGCGGAAGCCCGCGCGTCGTAGCCCAGCGGCCATTGCCGTCCATGATGATGGCCGCGTGCAATTTGTCGTCGCCTGACCGCATTAAAGCTCCCGCATTGTGTGAATCAGCGCTTCCATATGATTCAGATATTTCTCGAGCGCCTTGCGGCCGGCCTCGGTCAAGCGATACTCGGTCTTTGGCATTCGCCCTTCAAACGACTTGGTGCAAGCAATGTAATTGGCTTCCTCCAGCTTGCGCGCATGCACGCTCAAGTTTCCATCGGTGGTCTTGAGCAGCTTCTTTAATTCGTTGAAGGTCAGCGATTCGTTGGCCGCCAGGGCGCTCACTATACCCAGCCGCATGCGTTCGTGGATCAACCGGTCGAGATCCGGCACCGCGTTTGAGCCAGCCATCGCGCGCACACGGGCGTTGGCAGGTTTTTCCACGGGCGATTCCTTTCGAGCTGTGTTATTTTTAGCAGCCATTTTTAGCCACCGTACCTCCTGGCGATAATCGTTCCGAACACAAGGTGCAAGCCGCCGAATCCCGTCGCCAAAAAGGCCGTGCCCCAGGAGAGCGGACAAAACAGCGCCACCGCGCCCAGGAACATGAAGCACAACCCCATCACGGGCACCACGCGCACCGAGAAAGCTCCGCCGGTAACAACTCCAGTGCCGTATAGCAACAACCAAGTTCCCGGGATGGCCCCGGTGAGACCAGCGCGGTACAGAACCAGCGTCAACAGCGCACCCACCATCAGTGGCGGCGCGAAGCTGAGCACGAATTTTCGCGCTGGCGCCGACATCAGCGGCACTTGGGCGCGGTGCGCTTTGCGCCACATGGCCAGCGCGCCTAACGCGATTGCAAAAATACCCTCCAGAAGCCAGGTCGCAAGCCAGGCTTCCCGCGTGGACTGGCCGACGGCGATGACGCTAGCCGCGAGCGCGCTCACGCCCATCGCGAACCCTCCCCACCCAGGGACGGCGGTGAACGACCCGGCGCGTTCCATGGTCTCGCGAATGAACTTCAAGTTGTCCATCGCGTGGCTCTGCAGCGACACCGGTTCCGGGTGCGCCGCTCGAATAGGCTGAACGGAGGCCATGCAGAGATTATACGAAATCGACTTTACGTTGTAAAGTGCTGGTTGGGTACTTACTACGCCTGAACACCGCAGGAACTCGTGTGGCGCAGGAGGTGGGCGTGCTTCGTGGGATCGCGATATATACTTCCCCTTGGGCCGTGAACAACGGCCTTGTTCCTGAAGTCTTTCCCCAAAGCCTGATCCCTCGTGGCAACCGTCCTGGCGCCACTCACGATCGCCAGAGCCAGAACGTGAAGATCGTTTGACACACACATACCGGTCTTCCGAAGGAGGTTCTCCTTCGCGTGGAGGGCTTTGTCACTGAAATTGAACCGCAACCTTCCAGCTCTCTCCAATTCCACTAGGTACAGGCGGACGTCTTGGATCATCACTAATTCGGATTTCAGTTTACCGGCGGCAACCAGCCTCGGGCGCCCGGTTCTACCCGCAAGCCACTTTCGTATCGCGCTCGGCCGCGCGAGAAAGACGCCGGCTACATTTGCATCAACGATAAGACACACGTTTAGACGTCCAAGAGGCGGTCAGATTCATTCAAGAAGAACTCGCGATAACCTTTCGGCGGATTCGTTATGCTTCCGTCTGCAGCCAGCTCAAGATGGTGGATCATCGCTCCTTGTTTTCTGCGCTCGAAGTACAGGAGAGACACGTCTGCCGGTCGCAATGTCTTCCGTCGCACTTCCATTCGAATCCGGTCGACGATGTAATCGCTATGAGTCTCGATAACGAAACGGCCGTTTTTGCGAACCTGACGAGCGAAATAACTCCCGAGCTCGGCTTGAGCACTTGGATGTAAATGAACCTCCGGCTGCTGAAGCAGGAACACGTCATTCACGCCCGAGCGCTCTATCGTATCTACCAGAATCGGAAGAACCTGGCTAACGCCATATCCGACGTCGACCAGATTGAAGCTGTTGCCGCCGCTCTCGACGCCAATCTGGAACGGGTCACTCTGCTTTTTCCCTTTTCGCACGACATCGATCTGGTCAAACAGGCCGGACTTCTTGCCGAATTTACTGAGGTTCGATCTCAAGTCCGTCCAGCTTTTCCCCGCCTGAGCGTCGGCCAACTCAGCCAATACCATTGGAACGTGAGATCCCTCAGGCGTTGGTGACATGCGCACCGGATCATAGGTTCTCCGCGGATGCGTGCGAATTGGAGCGAAGGCGTAAGGCGCTCGCCCAAATGCATTTTGGATGGACTCCATTGTGTCGTGAAGTTTCTTGAGCTCTGTGCCTGAGAGCACTGACCTTACTTCCTTCCAGTTAGGTTCGGTCATGCCCAAGTACTCGTCGTTGAACAGCCAAGACAGCGACAGCCGGAGACGTTCCTCCCTGAAGGTCCGTTCTTGATGCTTACTTCTCCAAGTCAAATGGGCGATACTAGAGTGACCTTCCGGTTCCACAACCAAACTTGACTCACCGGTGCACAGGGACCACTGTCTCAGGGCGGGCTGGCCGGCAATCGGTACGAATTTCGCCTCGATCCTGCCTTGACCTTCAACAACAAATGTTATCGAGAAAGACTCGGCTTGGCCGCCTCGGCGATAAGACGCAATCTGATCGTACGCCCCCAGCAGGAAGGGCGGGTCATTGAATGAGTTCTCGCTGGCGATGGCTAGGATAATCGAGTTCGCACTATTGCACAGAGCCAGGAAGGTCGACTTGCCAGAGCTGTTCTCGCCGACAAGCAGAGTCAGAGGACGGATAACGGCATCCTGCCTCGCGGAGAAACATCGGATCCCCTGAAATTGCAAACGAACGCTCATCGACAGTTTCCAGAATACCTTATGGGTGATCGCGGAACAGCTCCAGCTGATCATCCACCGGCCATTCCGGCATCTCCCTCGCGATCAGCCCATGCCGCTCCCGGATTTTCCGCACTCGCTCCTGAATCATCTCTGGATAATGTCCACGCAGATATGCGTTTTTCTCGTACCGCTCCCGATAGCGCCGCACCAGATGCGGAAAGTGCTGTTCGAGGAATGGAAAAAACACCTGTTGCGCGCACGGCTTCAGGAACAGCGGAGCGGCGCTGAAAAAGGACGCGCCATGCTGCGCGGCCACTTCACAGATTTTGTCCAGACTCTCCTCGCTGTCATTGATCAGCGGCATCACCGGATGCGCCAGCACCCCCACGGCCACGCCAGCGTCAGTGAGTTTCTTCACCGCGCCCAGACGCAGCGCCGGACGTGGCGCGCGCGGTTCCAACAATCGAGCCAACGCGTCGTCCAGAGTCGTAATCGTCAGGTTCACCCGCACAGCGTTGCGCCTGGAAATTTGCCCCAACAGCTCCGCGTCGCGCGCCACTAGATCCGATTTCGTGGTGATCCCAAAATCTAATCCGCGCTGGCCCGCCAATACTTCCAGCATCCGCCGCGTGATCCCGAACCGCCGTTCGGCCGGCTGATAAGGATCCGTCGCAGTCCCGATCCAGATGCATTCGCCTTGCTTCACTCGTTTCAGCTCGGCGCGGAACGCTGGCGCATGGAATTGCTTGGCGTAGATCTTGGTCTCGAACAGCTCCGGCTCGCGCAATTCCATGAATTCGTGCGCATACCGCGCGTAACAATACTTGCATCCGAATTCGCAGCCGCGATAAGGATTGATGGTCCACACGAAGCGCATCCGGGAGTTCGAATTCCTGCCGATGAAGCGCCGCGTTTCGAGTTCAAAGTACTGGATTCGCTGCTTCGCCTCCAGCACCTCGCTCCCAGCAGCCAGCCGCGCGATCCCCACTAGCTTGCCGGCTGGTTCATCATCGAAGAGCATAGGCGCCCGGCTTTATATTCGCCTTTTGTTCGCCTGTTTGTCAAGCCGGCTCCCATTGCCGGATTTACGATACATTATGGCGTTTTGTAGTCTTTACGACAGACGGCCAATGTGGGAACCTAAGCTCATGAACCTGGCTCATCGCGTCATGTGCAGTTCCAAGACCTGGAAAAACACGGTAGAGACTCATGTGATCCCGTGGGTTCTGGAAGGCCTCGAGCTGGGGCCAAATGTTCTAGAAATCGGGCCCGGACCGGGCATCACAACCGAGCTTCTTCACCCTCGCTTTGAACGCCTCACCTGCGTCGAAATCGACAGCGGATTCGCGCGTTCGCTCTCCAAACGTATGAGCGGCAAGAACGTAACCGTACTCCGCCAGGACGCGACAGCCATGTCGTTTCCCTCGGCCAGCTTCGATGGAGCGTTGAGCTTCACCATGCTTCACCACGTCCCCTCGGCGGCCTTGCAGGATCGTTTACTGTCGGAAGTGGCCCGGGTTCTGCGACCGGGCGGAATCTTCGCCGGTGTCGACAGCCTTTCGAGCCGAGGTTTTCGGCTGCTCCACCTGTTCGACACCATGGTGGTGGTTGACCCAGCCAGTTTCCCGAAACGCCTGGAAGCCGCTGGTTTTGTGGATGTTCAGGTGGATGTCAATCCTTACGCGTTCCGTTTCCGCGCGCGGCGGCCTTAGAAATTGTTTGTCCGGAATGTCACAATGTTCCCATCACGGAGTCTAACCGGGCGTGAGGTTGGGCATGTTGGGGTGGGCAATCGCATTCATACTGGCAGCGGTCCTGGTGGCTTTGATGGGACTGGGTGAGACCGCCAGCACTTTGACGGCGCTGACCAAAGTACTATTCTGGGTTTTCATCCTCGGATTTCTCGCCAGCCTGGCCATGCACTACAACAGCACCCGCGCCTAGCTGCTCCTCTACTCAACCCTCCTCCAAGAACGGTCCGGATCGAATCGCGTAATCGGCGCTGCCGCCTTTCCGGCCACGGGCGCAATATCCTTTTCATAGACCACGCCTACCTGGTTCACGATAAAGGTGTGAATCCCGGTCACCCCATATTCGGCCGGCCATGCCACCAAGCCGAATCCGCCCATCAGTTTATCTTTCACCACGTAATTGTGCGCGCCACCCTGCGCATCCGGACCTTGCGCTTTAAGAATCCTGAAGTAATATCCGTGATAGGCTTTCGCTTGTCCCTTCTGGGCGCCGTCCCACCCGGCGTGTGCGAATCCTTCTGGAACCAGCGCATCGCCCTCGCCTTCCCAATACAATCCGTCATGCTGGCCCGGCGTACTAATTAGGCGAGACGCGTACTCCAGCATGCCGTCCTTATCGCGATCCTCAGAAGCGTACTTCATCTGCGCGTCCACGTACCCGTGAGAAATCTCAATGGCGTCCAGTTCGTCTGTGCCGATGTGCCGCGCGCGCATTTCAATCCGAGTTTCCGAGGCATCAAAGCTCCATTTGCCGTTTTTGCGCACCAACGGGACTGGAAACGGCCAATCCTCATCGCCGATCGCGAGCGCCGCGCGATTCGGGTTCATTTTGGAAACTTCAATCCTGTGCTTCGCCCGCGCCATCCGTGCGAATTCGTCCTGTTCTCTGCGGTCCTGCTCGGCGTCGCCGCACGTAAGAACGCCTTTCGCATTGGGACCCAAAATGGCGAAGAGCCGCGCGGAATCATGCTGATCTACCGCGTCAATTAGCGCTTGTGCCGCAGCCTCGGAGGAATCATAACGCTCCTGAGCGAATGAAAGCCCGGCGTCAAACATCGCCACCACTGCGAGAATGCTACAAAGTCGTCCGATCATTGCTATCGCCTCCCTCCGCCACCGTGGAATCCACCGCCGCCGCCAAACCCTCCACCTCCGAATCCGCGTCCCCCGCCCATACTCGAGAAGCCGCGGTCGCTCTCCATACGTGTACTCCCGCCGTTGTGATAGCCGCCGAAAACGCTGTGGTTACCCGTGTAGCCGCGGTTCTCAAAGCCCCGATCACCGAAGTGCTGTTGCGGCCGAGCCTCACTGCGGCCAGCCCCCTCAGTCCGGCCGCCGGATCGGCCTTCGCCGCCCTCACTGCGGGCATATCGATTGGCCACCTCGCGATTGCCATACGGCACGCCCAGGCGGTGTGCTGGATCATGCGCCCACACTCCCCCACCCCGCCCTATTCCGTAGTAATTTCGAAACCCGAAACGATTGAAGAAAGAACCGTCGATGAAGATACCCCCTCCCCACCAGTTAGGGGACCATCCCCAGCCTCCCCATCCCCAGCCACCCCATCCGCCAAAATAGAGACCCAGATCTATGCCGGGAAAAAATGAAAAACCCACACCGATGCCCGGATAAACCCAGGGTGGGTAAATGCCCCACACGGGTGGCCCCCACACGTATAAGGGGTTGTAGTAAGGCACGTACCAGATTTCCGGATTGGCCGGCTGGATTTCGATGGCCGACTGCCCGTTCTGGTCTTTCGTGGTGACGTTCAGCTGCGGTGTCGAATGTAGCGTTCCTTTTTGCATCGCTTGCGACCGCATCCGCTGCACCGCCTGCATAACGTCGGCTTGATTGGCCAAAAATGCGTTGCCAAGCTGCGTGGTCCAACTGACGTTCTGGCTAAGACGGTCCAGCACATCCGGGAAGGCCACCAAACCTTGCACGCTGGGATCCCAGTTCTCCTTTTTGGCTTCGTCCATCAGCTTCTTGGGCTTCCATTTGGGATGATCCTTCACCCATTGTTCGGCTTCGACAATTTCCAACGGGTAGGTGGAAGCCGCCAATAGTTGTCCCAACACTGGATCTGGATAGAGAGCGATCGGCGCAACCAGATCGTCAAGTTGCTGCGGGGTCAATGGCGCTCCCGGCGGCGCGGCCTCGGGAGGCGCGCCCTGCGGAGGAGGATTCTGCGCGGTCCCCACTGCAAGAACTAACCAGGCAACCAGAATCGCCTTGCCATAACGACGGGATTCAATGGGCATCTCACAAGTTTAGATGCATTCGAGAGCCTCGAGTTGCGAGCGTTACAGAATGATTCGACTATCCCCTTCACGCCGCGTCACGCGTTCCCGGTCCAGGAACTCCAACAGTGGGATAGCATACTTTCGCGAGATCCCAGTCCAATCCTTGAATTCGGGCACCGCGAACTTCTGACCCTTTTTCGGAGCCAGCAATTGCCGAAGCGATTGCAGGGCTGAGGGATGAAACACCAGCTCATCGCTGATTCGGACCAGTTTCTTATCCCGTAGCAGCAACTGCAATATACTGCGCGCCCGGCTCGCTTCCACTCCCGACTTCGCCAGAACTTCTTGCACGGACGGGACGGCCAGTCCCGCTGCGCGAAAAGCGCTCTCGATTTTGGCGGAAGCCTCTTCTTCATCCTGCTTGAGCGCAATCTTGTGCGAGGCTAGCCGCACGGTTTCTCCATCCGCCGCGAGAGTCTTCGAAAGGGCAAGTATCGCGTCCAGCAACCCGGCGGGCGCACCGGGAAGCTGTTTGCCGCGCAGTTCTTCTTTCGAAAGGCCGGATACCAGCGGATTGCGCCGATGAAACTGCTTGAGCGTCTCATGCATTTCTTCCAGTTGTTTGGCAACCCATCCCGGATCCAGTGCCCTGAACTGCGGCGAACCGAGCGTCATCAACCGCGCATCGCGAGCGGCCTTTTGGATATCGGCTTCCACCATTCCCGTGCGCGCCACCAGCTCCGGCATGCCCATTCCATACCGCGACTCCCGGACCAGCAACTCAATCCGCTCGGCCGCGGAATCTGTTTCGAGAATCCGCAAGCGTTCCAGCGGCGCTCGGCGCGGCGCCGCGATGTCCAGAACAACTCCACCTCCAATGGTCACCACTGGCGAGAACATGCGCACGATGAAGCGATCCCCAGGGAGCAACAGCAACGGTTCCTTCAGAATAAAACGCACGTAGTCGCGCGTTCCTGGCCGCACTGGATCAGTTCCCCTAAGCCGCCGAACCTCGGCTTCCACTTCCGCTGTCCCCGCGTGAAAATGCACTGGCGCGCGATGCTTCAGCGGCTTGGCGGAAGCCAAAAGCTCAAACGAGCAATCAATTTGACGCGTGGGCTGGAAGCGCCCAGCTTCCGCCAACAGCATGCCGCGCCCCAATTCAGAAGTTTCCACCCCGGCGAGATTCAATGCTGTTCTTTGTCCGGCCGTAGCCAGGACGGCGCTCGATCCATGCACTTGAATCCCGCGCACCCGGATGCGCCGTCCCGCCGGATGCAGATCCACTTCCTGTTCCACTCGCACCGTTCCCGAAACCAGCGTCCCTGTTACCACGGTTCCAAAACCGCGCATGGAGAAAGCGCGGTCGATGGGCAAGCGAAAATATTGGGAGGAGTCTTTTTCGCGAATCGACGTGGCGACCCTTTCGATTTCCAAGCGAAGTTCATCCAGCCCTGAGCCCGTTGTGGAGCTGACGGCCACCACCGGAGCGCCCTCTAAGAATGACCCGCGGACGAATTCATCCGCCTCCAGGCGCACCAGCTCGATAAAGTCTTGGTCGGCAAGGTCCGATTTAGTAAGTACGATGATGCCATTCCGAATGCCCAGCAGCCGGCAGATGTCGAAATGCTCTCGAGTCTGCGGCTTGATGGATTCATCCGCAGCTATAACAAAGAGAACGAGATCGATGCCGCCCACCCCCGCAAGCATATTTTTGATGAACCTTTCGTGGCCGGGGACGTCTACAAAAGCGAGGCGCATGTTCTCTGAGATCTTCAGGTGCGCGAATCCCAGATCAATGGAAATCCCACGCTGCTTTTCTTCCTTAAGCCGGTCCGTGTCGATGCCTGTAAGCGCTCGCACTAAAGCAGTCTTGCCGTGGTCAATGTGGCCGGCAGTGCCGATAATGATGTTCTTCATCTCGACGCTCTTCATCCTAGCGCCTCTTTGCGCACAGAGCGAGGACGTTCCCGTTTTCAAAGCGGGCGTGGCGGATGTTCGCGTAGACGTTCTGGTCACTGAAAACAAAAATCTAGTCAAGGGATTGGTCAAGGACGATTTTGTAGTCACCGATGACGGCCAGCCTCAGTCCTTAGTTTCCTTCAGCAACGGAGACGAACCGTTGAATCTCATCCTGCTGCTGGATATCAGCGGCAGCATGCAGAAGCACATCGAATTGATATCGCAAACAGCGCGCGATGCTCTGGCGCATCTGCGTCCGGGCGATCGCGTGGCCATCATGGTATTCGCCCAGCGCAGCGAGGTGCATCAAGAGTTCAGCGACAATCTGGCGGAAACAGCGCGCCAGATTTCGAAAGCCGTCCAGGATCACGACGTCGGCAACACCACCCAAATCAACGCCGCCGTGGTGGATGCGGCCCACTATATGCAGGCCAACGCCGGCCCAGGCGGCAGCCGCGCGATTCTGATCCTCACCGACAATCTCAGCACGAGCTTTCAACTGACGGACGGTCAGGTGATCCGTGAACTCAACAAAGCCGACACGGTATTCAACGCCATCGTAACCGGACACGCCATTGAGCCCCGTCCCCCCACGCCCAGCATGTATCCGAACCCTAATTTAACTCCCGCCAACGTAATGCACCTATCAGACGATACGGGCGGCGAATGGGTGAAGGCCGAGAATGCCGGTCAATCCTTCACCGAAATGATCGAGCGCATTCGCAGCCGCTACATGCTGGCCTACCACGAACCCCCGTCCACGCCCGGGACCTTCCGCCACGTAGGCATAGCTCTGACCGAGAGCGCCCGAAAAAAGTACCCGTTGGCCGAATTGCGGGCGCGCACGGGGTACTACGCGGAATAGCGGTTCCTCGGTTCTTCAGTTCTTCGGTTCCTCAGTTCGTGCGCCCGTTGCTGCCTCCTGCTTTCTGCCTCCTGCCTCCTGCCTCCCGCCGCCCGCCTCCTGTATCCTGAAAATCATGTCCACCGACCGATTCGCCGAAGTCCGCCGCCGTCACGCCAATGCCGACGCGGGCGGAGGCGAAGAGCGCACCCAGCGGCAGCATCAGGAGGGCAAGCTTTTGGCCCGCGAGCGCATCCACCTGCTGCTGGATGAAGGCACTTTCGAAGAAATGGACAAGCTGGTCCGCCATCGTTCGCGCGAGTTCGGCATGGATGAACAGGTGATCGACGGCGACGGCTTCATCACCGGCTACGGCCGCATCCACGGGCGCCTGGCCTACGTCTTCGCACAGGATTTTACCGTTTTTGGCGGCTCACTGTCGGAAGCCAACGCGCAAAAAATCTGCAAGATCATGGACCTCGCGCTCAAAACCGGCGCGCCCGTGATCGGCCTGAACGATTCGGGCGGCGCGCGCATCCAGGAAGGCGTACTCTCGCTTGCCGGCTACGCCGATATCTTCCTGCGCAACACGCTCTCAAGCGGCGTGATCCCGCAAATCTCCGCCATCATGGGCCCCTGTGCCGGCGGGGCCGTCTACTCGCCCGCACTTACCGATTTCGTATTCATGGTGGGCCACACCAGCCACATGTTCGTCACTGGTCCGGATGTAATCAAGACCGTCACTCACGAAGATGTCACCAAAGAGAAACTGGGTGGCGCCGAAACCCACAATTCAATCAGCGGCGTCGCGCATTTCATGGCCCCCGACGATTCCGAGTGTCTGCAAATGATCCGCGAACTCGTTTCCTATTTGCCCCAGAACAATCGCGACGATGCTCCTGTGCGAACTTCGAGCGACCCCATTGACCGCGTGGACCCGTCGCTTGACACCGTTGTCCCTGCCGAATCCAATCTCCCCTACGATATCAAGGACATCATTCATCGCGTGGTGGATGACGGCGAGTTTTTCGAAATCCACGAGCACTGGGCGCGCAACATCGTAGTCGGCTTCGCGCGCATGGATGGGCGCAGCATCGGCATCGTCGCCAATCAACCGGCCTTCCTGGCAGGATGCCTGGATATCAATTCGTCGGTGAAAGGCGCGCGCTTCGTGCGTTTCTGCGACGCCTTCAATATCCCTATCCTGACTTTCGAGGACGTTCCCGGCTTTCTTCCGGGAACCGATCAGGAGTTCGGCGGCATTATCCGCCACGGCGCGAAACTCTTATACGCATACGCCGAAGCAACCGTCCCGAAAATTACCGTGATCACGCGCAAAGCCTACGGCGGCGCGTACTGCGTCATGGGTTCCAAACACCTGCGCACGGATGTGAACTTTGCCTACCCGACCGCCGAAATCGCAGTAATGGGAGCCGAAGGCGCCGTAAATATCGTGTACCGCCGCGAGTTGGCCGCGGCCGAAGATAAAGCCGCCGCGCGGAAACAAAAGATAGAAGAGTTCCAGGAACGCTTCGCCAATCCCTTCGTAGCCGCCGAGCGTGGCTTCATCGACGACGTCATCGAACCGCGCGAGACACGCCCCAAAGTAATCCGCGCACTCCGGATGCTAGCCACAAAAGTAGACACCATGCCTCGCAAAAAGCACGGGAACATTCCGTTATAAACTGCGCCGAGCTTGTCCGCAAGCTCTTTGCCGGACCATATTAATACTGTGCCCGCAACCCTAGCCGGTGTCTTTGAGACATTGAAAGAGCACGAGGCGGAACTCCAGAGGCTCGGAATTCTACACGCAGCCGTCTTCGGATCGGTGGCGCGTGGAGAAGCACACTTCAAGAGCGACATAGACGTCTTGATCGACCTCGACCCCGAAAAGGCTATTGGAGTTTTCTAATACACCCGGCTTAAGCTAGACATCAACGAGCTGCTTGGGGGCAGCGGGGATGTCGTCAATCGCAGGAATCTCAAGCCAATCCTGCACGACAATATTGTGCGCGAATCGGTCAATGTCTTCTATTGGACGGGCAGCAAAACCGAATTGCTGGAAACTCCGGAGAGCGTAATAACGACGGCCTGATTGCCCGCCTTCAGTCCCGCTGGAACCTCGGCATTGATTTGGTAAAGACCCACAAAACCGGGCGCCAGCCCGCTGAAACTGACAACCGCCTTGGTTCCACCTATAGTGACCGTCGGGGTTGCCGTAGTTTCTTGTCCATTACCGGCCGCGCCATCCGCCGGCGGCGAGGACACGGCGCCGAGTCCCGTGCAATAAATCAGCACCGTCTCTCCTCCTTTTGCCGGATTAGCCGTATTCGCCAACTGAAAATTGGCATGCAGGATGGCTCCGAACGTGTCTCCTCCCACGCTGTAGTTGAAGATGCCGGGTTGAGCGCTCAAAACGGGCACAGCAATGGTCGTGCTGGTGGCTCCGTTACTCGAGACCGCGACGGTAGCAGTGGGTTGGCCCGCTACCTCCCACGGAACCTGGAAATTGAATTGTTGCTGGCCGTTGACGTTATCGACAGCGAACAACGCAACGGGGGAACCGTTGATTATCACCGAGTCATTAAGGAATGTCGTCGGGAGCGGGAACGAAGTAAGGTTCACGCCAGTGCTGGAAGTGAGATTGGACCCGAAGATGGTGGCAACCTCGCCGGGGACTATTCCGCCGCCGACGAAACTTGCGCCATTCACCACTCCGCCTGTACTGATTTCAGGTCCGGCCCCGGCGGCGGTTACTTTAATGTTGACCACCGAATATTCGGTATTGTCGTCGGCGGAACCCAAGGCGACCGATGCTTGCGCAGAGCCAGCTGCGACCGCCATACCGCTGACGGTAATCGTAATGGTAGCCCCGGGCGCAAGCGAGGAAGTGGAACAACTCGCCGAAGTGGGCGGCGAGGGCAGGCTGGCGCAAGATCCGCTTGAAATGGAAATTCCCGTGATTTGAACGGCGCTGCCGAAGAAACCTGCGTTCAGCGTGAGGTTGGTGGCGGAAGCGCTGCCGATGTTCTTGGCGATGAAGGTATAAGTGAAGCTCGAACCTGGCGTAAGGACGCTGGGGGAAGCGGAGCCGGTGAAGACCAGGGTTTCGGGCGGTGCCACCAGAAACACGGCGCCATTTCTGCCGGTCAGTGAGTAGGATCCGTTCGCTCCGGGCAGCAACTGAGTGGTGCCTCCCAGCGCAACCGAGCCATCAGGAGCGACGGCGGCCGCCGTATAAGTCGTAGCGTACGGGTAAGGCGTGAACGTGCGGATTACGGTTTGGAAGAGCGGATCCAGTTCCACGTATAGGCCGCCCAGGAAGTTTATCGTATTGTTCAGGCCAAGAAACGGGCCGTTCTGCACTCCTCCAGCCATTCCAATGACACCCGGCGCCCGGACCACGACCGCGTTCCCCTGGGACGTGCCTGTCGATCCTCCTAGATAGGAGCATGCCAGTATGGCGCTGGCCGAATTGTTCAGAGCTGCCAGGAATGCGGTATCGGCCCCACTGAGAAGCCCTGGTCCGACAACTCCCGCCGTTACGGGCAGATCCGGCGAGTCGCTGGTTCCAACTATATAGATGTTGCCGGCCGTGTCCAGAGTGATTCCGCTTATCACATCCGTTACCGAGCCTCCGAAATAAGTGGAGAAGACAAAGTTCGTGCCGGCGGGGTTTATTTTGGAAACAAATCCATTCGAACAGGTATTGCATAAACCCCCGCCGCGCTGGGGTTGAACCACCTTGCCGACGATGGGAAAGTCTTCAATAGTGCCGGTGCCTACATCTCCAGCCACGTATGCGTTGCCGGCGCTGTCAACTGCAATGGCTGTACCTTCTGAGGCGTCAGCCCCTCCGAAAGCGGCCACGTAGTCGAAGGGGCCGCCGACGGAACTCAACTTCGCCACCCAGACCGCGGCCCACACTTCTGGCAGGTTTCCCAGCATCGTTACTTCTGGACCACGGTTGATTGCGCCAGCGGTGACAGGGAAGTTCTGTGAGGTGGTGGTTCCGGTTGCGTATGCCGATCCGGCTGCGTCCACGCTGACGGCGAAGGCCTGGTCCGAGCTGCTTCCACCTAGAAACGTGCTGTAGACAAGGCTCGCGCCCGTTGGGCCGAGTTTCAGCAGGAACGCATCGGTGGGTGCGGCGGCAATATTAACCGTCGTGGTTTTGTTTCCGAAAGAGCCCTGGGCGGCGTTGACCGTTGGAAAGTTGGTAGAGGTACTAGTTCCTACGATATAGGCATTTCCCGCACTGTCGACCTGGATGCCAGTGGGGTAGTCCTTGGAATTTCCTCCAATGACTGTCGAGTAATACGTGGTGGCGAGGTCGGGACTGAGCTTATTGACGAAGACATGATAAAAGTTTTTGCCCGGGGTGCCTAGTGTATTGGTCGCCGGGAAGTTGGGAGAGATGGTATAGCCGGCGACATAGACATTGCCGGCGCTGTCCCTAGCGACACCGCTCAGCTCTTCGTCGACGGAGGCAAAGATGTACCCGATTATCAACGGGTCAATGACGAGCGCCTGAGAGTGGTCGTATGCGTCGAGGTTAAAGTGGATGACATTTCCTTTGCCGAGCAGCATGCGGCCGCCAACATCTTGGCGCCGGCCCGAATCGGAATCCTGGTAAATGCGCGGCCGGGGCTGGCGGATCTCGCCTGACGCTGTTTGGAGAATGATACCTCCGTCACCATCGGATTGGACGGACTGCGCGCCCTCGAAGCGCACTCCGATCGCTGAGGGATTGGCTCCGGGCGCGACTACGAAATCGTACTCCAGGCGATTGCTCGCCTCCCGCTTGAATACCAGATCGATGCCCGGGTAGACTTCAGCATAACGGACGCGCCCGGACTGCGCGATGCCGCGGCGCCATTCCGCCGGGTTGTTGCCGATGAAGTAACTGCTGGTTCCCTGCTGCGGATCGAGAGCTTCCACCCGCTTGGCGCGGCGCGAACCCGCCAGTCGCATTCGCAGCTCAGAGGACGGCAGCCGGAGTACCGCGCCCTCGTCCCGAAGCAGCAGCGTGTAACCTTTTCCCCGGGCGAGAAAGCGCACTCCAGGTTCGGCTTGGCCTTCATTGGCCTCAAACACAAGCGGCAACTGCAGGCCCCGCAAAGCTGGATCGGGTTTCGGATCCGCCAGCACAATCACACCAGCCATGCTGATGGCGAACAAGACGCCGCTGGAAGACCGATTCTTCATTGGACACTCTCCTTGGTCCCGATTCCTTGGATCTCCGCCAGCGTACGGCCATCTGGCATGCCGACGCCACGCGTTAACCGCTTCCCGGGCTTATGTGACCGGCAGTAAAACCGAATTGCTGGAAGCTCCAGAGAGCGTGACTACGACAGGTTGATTCCCCGAGGCCGCGCTAGCTGGAACCTCGGCGTTGATTTGATAGAGGCCCACAAAACCGGGCGCCAAGCCACTGAAACTGACGATCGCTTTGCTTCCGCCGATCGTGACCGTCGGGGTTGCAGTAGTTTCTTGTCCATTGCCAGCCGCGCCGTCCGCTGGCGGCGAAGACACCGCGCCGAGTCCCGTGCAATAAATCAGCACGATCTCTTGTGGTTTTGCCGGATTCGCCGTATTAGCCAACTGAAAATTGGCATGCAGGATGGCTCCGAACGTGTCCCCACCCGCGCTGTAGTTGAAGATGCCGGGCTGCGCCGCAAGCACGGGAACCGCCAGGGAAGTGCTGGTGACATTGTTGTTCTCAATCGTGATATTGGCCATCGGTCCGCTGCCTGCTTCCCACGGAACCTGGAAATTAATCTGCTGCTGGCCATTGACGTTGTCCACGGCGAACAGAGCGGCGGCATGCGTGTTCACCATAAGCGAATCCGTCAGGAAAGTATTCGGAAGCGGCAATCCGGAAGTCAGGTTGATGCCGGTGCTCGAAGTAAGATTTGTTCCGAACAGAGTAGCGATCTCGCCGGGAACTACGCCGCCTCCAACAAAACTCGCGCCATTCACCACCGCGTTTATGGTGGGCCCAACCTGAAGAGGCGCGCCAGTCCAAATCCACGTGTCGGATGCGAGAGGCAATCCTGAGGTGTTGAGCTGGCCCCCGAACAGGACGATTTGACTGTGTGTGGAATCGTATGACATAGCATACTCTTCTCTCGCCGGTGGGCTGGTTTGTGGGGAGTCCTGGGTCCAGTTCGAACCATCCCATATCCAGGTATCATTGGTCATATCAAAGACGCCGCTGGCTCCCACTCCTCCGAACAGTACAACTTGCCCATGCGTGGCATCGAAGGCCATGACGAACGAGTCCCGTGGCGACGGCGCGTTGTGGGGAGATGCCTGCGTCCAGTTGGAGCCGTCCCACACCCAGGTGTCATTCAGAACCACAGACATGATTTGATCGCCGAATCCGCTGCATCCTACTCCCCCAAACACAACCACTTGGCCGTGAGCAGAATCATAAGCCATGCCGTGACCGGCTCGCGCGGGGGGACTGGTTTGTGGAGTCGCCTGGGACCATTCGGCGCCGTCCCAGAGCCAGGTGTCCCCGAAAGCGAGACATTCGTTGAACTCGACCGGGCCCTCTCCCCCGAACAAGACAACTTGATTGTGGGCTGAGTCGTAGGCCATGGTGTGGCCGTATCGCTCAGACGGGCCGAGCGATGAAACTTGCTCAATCCAGTTGGAGCCGTTCCATACCCAAGTGTCCCTTGCAAGGCCCACGTTGCTGTTGACTACTCCCCCGAACAACACCAACTGGCTGAGCCCGGAAGCATACGCCATGGCGTGGGAGGATCGCGGGGCCGGAGCGGCTTGCGGAGTGGCCTCGCTCCAGTCGGAGCCGTTCCACAACCAAGTGTCATTCAGGTAGGGAAAAAGCCCCCCCATCGTTACTTGGCCGATGCCATTTCCCCCAAACATGACAGTTTGGCTATGCATGGAATCGTAAGCCATGGCGCCACCGTACCGGGCCGGCGGAATAGTTTGCGGCGATTCAGCCGTCCAGTTCGCCGGGGCTTGACCCACAACCGGCAGACATAACAACGCCAATCCGGTGATGACGAGCCATTTCGTTATTTTCAAGGGATTATCTCCGTCGATCAGTGTAACGCTATCAGAAATTCTTGCTGCGCGCTACAAACTGCGGACGCCCATGGCCGTAATATCGTCCACCCGCATGGCTTCCTTCACCACAAACGGCTCCCCATACTTCACGCCGATCAAATTGCCGTAGAACCGCGCAATAGCGCCCAGCCGCTCCCGGATTTCCTGGCGCTGCGGAAAAAGATCCGCGCCCTGCGGCTGCTCTCCATATTGCGAATCATAGGCGAACAACGCAGCCATGCGCCGCTCGAATTGAGCGGAAATATCCACCACGAACGACGGCGTAACGTTCGCATAAAGTGACGAATAAAGAATCTTCGCCGGACGGTGCGGTTCGCTATCCTCGTCCAATTTTCTCAATCCAGCCAAAAAACACGCTTCGAACCCAATCTCGGACGCGCGGTAATGATCCGGATGCCGCGCCTCCCAATAAGGCAGGATCACCACGCGCGGCCGCAATGCGCGGATCTCGGCCGCCATGCTCATCCGGACACTCACGGTATTCTCGAGCCGCGCGTCGGGTAGACGCATGTTGCCGCGCCAGGCCAGCAGCATCTCTCGCCCAGCCGCATCGGATTCGGTCAGCCGGATTTCGGGGGTTCCCCGGCTGCCCATGTCGCCCGCGGTGAGATCCAGCACGCCCGTGCGGTAGCCCGTCTCCGCCATGCGGATCAGCGTGCCGCCGCAGGTCTGCTCCACGTCATCGGGATGCGCGGCGATAGCCAGAATGTCCAGCGGCTTCTCGATGCCGGCGGAAGCCAGGTTCACCTGCTGAAACATTTCAGGACCATTGCTGGTAGCGCGGCTGCCGGGGCGCCATCAGCACAACCAGACCCATGCCGGCCAGGAATCCACCAATGTGCGCGAACCAAGCCACATCGCCGCTGGATGCATTCGAATATCCCACCGAGCCAACGCCGCTGAAGAATTGAATGGCGAACCAATACAGCAATAGAAATGCAGCCGGGATATCGAGCGTTGTGATAAAGAAAATGATGATGACCAGGGTCACGATGCGGGCTCGCGGAAACTTGATCAGATAGGCGCCCATCACTCCGGCGATGGCGCCGCTAGCTCCCACGGTGGGAATCGGCGAATTCGCGTTCACGATAATGTGGACAATCCCCGCCGCGATTCCGCAGGCGAGATAGAAGACCAGGAATTTCGCGTGGCCCAGAAGGTCTTCAATGCCCCTTCCGAAGATCCACAGGAACCACATGTTCCCCAGGATGTGCAGAAATCCGCCGTGGATGAACATGGAAGTGATTACTGTGACGGGGCGCAGTTGGTCGGGAACAATGCCATAAGCCAGGATGAAGTGATTCATTTGCCGGCTATTCAGACCCAGGCTGAGCTCGTACAGGAACACCAGCACGTTGGCGACGATCAGCAAGAGCGTCACCGTGGAGGGTGTATAGTGGCGCTCGGAGGATCTTAACGGAATCATGGCCGCATCCTCCTAGCGGTACTGCTCGTAGTCGCGATGCGAACGCCGCTCGCCTCGAAACATCAGCGCGCGCGCCTCTTCAACGGTCGCAATGCGGCCACGGGCGCCCAGCGCGGTGCAATTCAGAGCCGCCATCGCATTTGAGAACTCCAGCGCTTCCCGCAGGGGCATGTTCTGCAAAACAGCATAACAAAACGCGCCGTGAAAAACGTCGCCCGCGCCGGTGGTATCCGCGCAGTTCACCACGAACGCCGGTGAATAAATGAACCGGCCGTGCATCCGTGCCAGCGCACCCAGCGCACCCAGCGTCATCGCTGCAACCGGGATATGATACTCCTCCTGGATCATTTCGAGCGCGCGGAACGGATCGCGTTCATGCGTCCATTGCACCGGAAACTCGGAGCTGGCCACCAAATAATCCACATGCGGCAGCACCCGGTCGAACCCGTGATAAATGGTATCCACGTCCACCGTAACCGGGATGTAGTTCTGATGTGCAATCTCTGCCGCGCGAGCCACGGCGGGAGTATCGTGCGCGTCGATATGCAGCATGCGCGCGCTGGCAATCTTCTCCGGAGTGATGCTCTCCGGCTCCAGCCGCAAGCATTCGTCGCGCTGCCATAGAACGGTCCGCTCGCCGGTAGTTTGATCGATCAGAATATAGGCGGTCTGGTTCGCGCAATTCTTCCGGATTTCGAGATCATCCAAATTGATGCCACTCTCGCGCAAGCTCGCGAGCTGTATCCGGCCGCGAAGATCGTCCCCCACCGTCCCGATGTATTTCGTCCTCAGCCCCAGCTTCGCGCAAGTCACCATGGCGCTGGCCACCTGCCCGCCCGGGCTTAGGATCTCGCGTTCGAACGCCACCTTCCCGGCGTATGCGGGAAAGTGAGAAAGCAGGATCAGAGTATCGGTGGCGTTCAGCCCGACCCCGACCACGTCAAATTCAGTCACAAGCTAATAGCATACTGGGACTCGCACACCTACTGTCTTCCCAGTACCTTTTACTAAGGGTGCTAAGCACTTTCCCCGCTGGCGCAAAACACCGTGCCCGCTTACGATTCAACTAGAGGGAAAAATCCATGCGTTCGCTTGCTCCCATTGCTTTACTCGGAAGCTTCGTACTGCTCACCACCGCGCAGGCGCAAAGCCTCGCCGAACATGCCGCAGCCGCCTCGGGCGCCACTATCGGAACCGCCGCCGGCAAACCCCTGAGCAACGCCATCACCAAGATTTTCGGCCAAACGGACACCGCTACCAAGAAAGCAGCTACGCCAACGGTTACCAAAACGCCGGCCAAGCCGGAGCCGGAGGCTGCGCCTCTGATCCCGGCTGCCCCTCAGAGCGGCGGCAGCGGCGAGTTGCCATCCATCGGGGGTGGCTCAGCGCCTTCGCGACACGGCGGATTCGTCCCACGCCGCGCAGATACCGAACTCGCCGCCATCAATCCGCCTGAGCCAGTGCCCGCCTATCAGGAGCCTCCGCGGAAGGAACCCACGGCCGAGGATTTTGCCATTATCCAAGTGGGTGCATCCGAAGAGTGGGTGATCGCCGTGCTTGGCCAGCCCGAATCCAAAGTCACTATTCCCGACGATGGACACCTGGTGCTGATCTGCCAGTACTGGTCCAACGGAAAGCAGCTCGGAACGGTTCGCTTGGACAACGGCCAGGTAGTGAATATCGAATCCCGCGCCCGGAATTAAGGGCCGGAATCAGGACCGGGATCCCGTATCCCTCAGCGTCAGAACCACGCTCCCCACCACCAGCCCCGCGCCCAGCAAAGTCCGCGGCGTAATTTCTTCCGATGCCACAAAATAGCCCAGCGCAACTGCCACAATGGGATTCACGAAAGCATGACTCGCTACGCGGCTCGCCGGCATCCGCGCGAGCAGCCAAACAAACGCCGTATACCCGACCAGCGATCCCGCCACGATCAGGTATACCAGAGCAAACACAGCCTTGGCGGGAATCGCAGGAAATGGACGCAGCTCTCCGGAAGCGAGCGACAGCATCAGCAGCATCCCTCCGCCCAGCATCATCTCCGCTCCCGCCGTCACGAGGCGCGACTTAGGCAGCGGTAGCGATCGCGTCAACACGGCGCCCAAAGACCAGCTCGCCGATCCGGCCAGAATCACCAGGCACGGAAACGCTCCGAAGCCACCCAAACTCGAGTGCCCACCATGGAACATCGTTAGAGCTACGCCACAAATCCCCACTGTCACGGCCAGAAGCACGCTCCAGCGAAATCTCTGTTGGCGCAGCACAAAAACTTCTAGCAGCACCGTCATCAGCGGCAGCGTACTTTCCAGCACCGCAGTGATCCCGGACGGCACATATTGCTCGCCCCAAAACAGCGCCCCATAAGTTAAAGAAAACATCAGCGTGCCGATGATCCCCAAGCTTCGCCACTCACGCCACGACGGCCAGCCCATCCCTCGCATGAGCGCGAATACGAACAAGACCGTACCCGCCACAAAAAATCTCACTCCCGCACAAAACCACGGCGGAGCCACCAGGACCGCCGTCCGTATGGCCAAAAACGTAGATCCCCAAATCACATAAATTGCGAAGAACGCCAGAATCGTCTGAATGTGGAGTCGGTTCCAGATCGGCTTTCGGGCCGGAGTTTGTGCCGTAATATTACTAACCTCCAAAGTGGTCATCAGTGGTTATAACTCTACCACAACAGCATATAACCTGTAAAATGGATATTGAAGGTTACTGTGAAAGGTCCTAAGCCCTTCGAACTCGTTGCCGGCCACGTTGCACTCGACCTGGTCAACACTCTCGACAACCGTTTTTCCCAGACCGGCCCCGAAGAACTGCTGGCCGGCTACGGCGATCTCCTCAGATTCGCCTCCCAGTCGGGATTACTGACCCAGCACCAAGCGAATAAGCTCAAGCGCCTCGCCTCCGAAGCCGAGCGCGCCAAGGTACTTCGTGGGGTGAAAGAACTGCGCGAAGCTCTGGCCGCAATCGCCTATGCCCAACTTGACGGAAAGCGTTTACCAGCTTCAGCTCTAGTCACCCTGGAAGACCACTTCAAGCAAGCCAGTTTTCACCGGCACCTCAGCGCGGGCCAACTTCGACCCGTCTGGAGCTGGCGCGGCCTGGAATGCCAGGTGGTGGCACCCCTGTGGCTGCTCGCGCAGGCTACGGAAGATTTCCTGCTCTCAGAGCAATCCTCCCAACTCCGCTGCTGCGCCAGCGAGACCTGCCGCTGGCTCTTCCTCGACGCCAGCAAGAACCAGACCCGCCGCTGGTGCGACATGAAAGTCTGCGGCAACCGGATGAAAGCCAGACGATTCTACGCCCGCAAAGCGGACGAGTGAACTCGCTGCGCCGTCCCCAGCCCCTAGCCCCCAATCCCTAGCCCCCAATCCCCAACGCCAGTTACAATAAAGGGCAGGCAGCTCTTGATTCGTCCCCTCTTAATCGCCACACTCACCGCCGTCGCCTTCGCACAGACCGCGCCTCGTGCGCATGAGAACCAGTTGGATGGCAGCCAGACTCTATTCACGGTTCTTGCCGCAATCAACGCCGCCGGCTACGACGCCGATCTCGATTCCGCCGCCAACGCCACCCTCCGCAAACAAGTCCGAGATATCCTGGCGGCCAAACATCCGGATTCCGTCGATGCCCTGAAAAAGTTTTTCGAAACGCACCGGCAAACCAACGGGGACGCTGAGTTGAGCCAGTACATCTCATTCGCACTGACCCTCCAGGGACCGCCGGATTTCCAATACCGCATGAAGCCGGAGGAGATCCCGCACGATGTCCGCAAGCTGGAGGGTCTCAATCCCCTCATCGCCAACTTTTACCGCGAGGCGAATATCGAAGAGCTCTGGAAACGGTCCCAGCCCGCTTACGAGCACATGATTTCTGACTACCATACCGGCATAGCGCAGGCGCTGCTCGAAGCCAACGCCTATCTGCGCAATCCCACCAGCGGTTTCTACGGCCGGCGCTTCCAGATCTACGTCGACATGCTTGGTGCTCCCAATCAAATTCAGACCCGCAGTTACAAGGACGACTACTTCGTGGTGGTCACGCCTTCGCCCGAGCCGCAGCTCGATGAAATCCGCCACGCCTATCTGCACTATTTGCTGGATCCGCTTTCTCTCCGCCATTTCGAGCAATTGAGCCGGCTCAAGGCGCTCGCGGATTTCGCCGCGCCCGCACCCGCGCTCGACGATGCTTATAAGGACGATTTCCTGCTGCTCTCCACCGAATGCCTCATCAAGGCGGTCGAGAGCCGTCTCGCCCACGGTGCCGAACAACGCCAAGCCATCGTGCGGCAAGCTCTGAGCGAAGGCTTTGTTCTCACCCCCGCCTTCGCCGAAGGTCTGCAGGTTTACGAAAAGCAGCAGGATTCCATGCGATTTTATTTTGTGGACCTGATAGGCCAGATCGATCTGGATCGCGAAGACAAGCGGCTCATGCATGTTCAATTTGCAAGGGAAGCCGTTGTAAAAAAAGCCAAACACGCGCCTCCGCCCCCCGAACCCGTCCTCACCGGCGTAGCCAAAACGCTCCAGGAGGCCGAAGACTTTTACGGCAAGCGGGACCTCGGGTCCGCGCGGCTTAGATACCTGCGCGTGCTGGAGCAGGGCACTGCTGACGGGCTGCACGCAAAGGCGTATTATGGATTGGCGAGAATCGCGGCCTTGCAAAAGGATCCGGAGCTCGCTGAAAAACTGTTTCAAAAAACGCTGGAGCTTTCGCCAGATAAAGAAACCATGTCGTGGGCCTATCTGTACTTGGGCCGGCTGGCGGATGCCGCGGGTGAGCGGGAACAGGCCGAGAAGAACTATCGCTCGGTGCTTGCTATCGAGGGCGCGCCTGCCTCAGTCAGGAGTGCCGCCGAGAAGGGGCTAGCTCAGCCCTTCCAGAAGGACAAATAGCCGGCGATTTTCGCGCGGCGAAGATTTTTTGACATAGGAGTTTGAATGAACAAGAGACTTACAACCCTGCTGCCGCTATGCGGCCTCCTGATCCTCGTAGGTTCCCTCCTTTGGGCGCAGAAACCACCCACGCCGAAATCGCAAAAGGAATTGGACGCCCTCAAGGCCTGGCAAGCCGCAACCGATCCGGACGAGCGGATCAAAGCCATCGAGAACGTGCTCACCAACTTCGCCGACACCGAGTTCAAGATCTTTCTTCTCCAGGACGCCCTGCACCTCGAGCAGACCAAAGGTGACTTCGCGCAAGTGGTTTTTTACGGCGAGCGAATACTGGAAGTCGATCCCAAGAACGCTTTCGCCCTGGTAACTTTAGCCGGTGAAACGGCTCGCCATACTCGCGAGTTCGATCTCGACAAAGAGGAAAAACTAGCCAAAGCCGACAAGTACGCCAAAGCCGCCTTGGACGCCTCCAAAGATATGCCCAAACCCCGGCCGGATATCACCGACGCACAGTGGGAGGACGCCAAGAAAGATCTGCAGGCCCAAGCGTACGAGGCTCTGGCCCAATCGGCCGCTCTGCGGAAGAAGTACGACGACGCCGTCGCGGACTACAAACAAGCGATTGCGGTGCAGGCTACTCCCGATCCGGCCACTTGGGTACGATTAGGCCAAACCTACGAAGATTCCGGCAAGTTCGATGACGCTACCGATGCTTTCGACAAAGCCATCAATACTCCCAATGTCAACCCGAAAGTGAAACAGATCGCGCAAGCCAAAAAGGACGAAGTCGCCAAGCGAAAAGGCGCCGGATCCAAACCTCCTGGCGCTCAGTAACCGGTTGGCTGTCGCCCATGAGCGCGCACCTGAAAACACTCGAGGAAGTTCTCGGGCATAGCTTCAAGAATCGGGAACTGCTGGAACGCGCCCTCACGCACAAATCCCGCGTCTACGAAAAAAATGCCGAAGACCCGGCCACCGATAACGAGCAATTCGAGTTTCTCGGAGACGCGATCCTGGGTTTCCTCGTCAGCGAGGCTTTGGTGGCGCAGCATCCCGCGTTTCCCGAAGGCCGCCTGTCCAAGCTCAAGGCTCACCTGGTCAGCGCATTGCATCTGCACCAGGTAGCGTTGCGCCTGGAGTTGGGACACCATCTGCTTCTGGGACGTGGCGAGGAAATGAGCGGCGGCCGGGAGAAGAAAGCTCTGCTCGCGAATGCGCTGGAGGCTTTGATCGCGGCTTTGTATCTGGATGCCGGCATCGAACCCGTGCGCTCGTTTGTTGTTCAGCAAATCGTTGGCGAGGCGCATCTGCCCGAGGAGGGAGTGCAACTCACCGATCATAAGAGCGCGTTGCAGGAGATGGCGCAGTCCTTAAAGCTGCCGCAGCCGCGTTACTCCATCGTGGAAGAACGTGGCCCCGAACACGCCAAAACTTTTCTGGTAGAAGTGCGCTTGGGCCGCGACTGGGTGAGCCGCGCCGAAGGCTTGTCCAAGAAAAGCGCGGGTCAGAAGGCGGCCCAACAAATCCTGCAGCAACTGGCGGACTGGGGACGGTAGGCTGGCTCCAGGCGGCAGCAGGGGTTTTTACTGCTTCCTGCCGCCTGCCTCCTGCTTACTGCTTTCTGCCTTCCGCATCTTCTCCGGCTCCCCCTTCAGCCCCGTCTCATTCAGAATAATGATGTCCACGCGCCGGTTTCTCGCGCGGCCTTGTTCAGTGTCGTTATTTTCGAGCGGGCTGGTGTCGGCATAGCCGGCGATGGAGAGCCGGTCTTTGTCCACGCCATCATTGGTAAGCGCTCCGAGCAACGCGATGCTCCGCGCGGCCGACAATTCCCAGTTGCTTTTGAAGCGCGAGTTATGGATTGGCATTGAGTCGGTGTGGCCTTCCATGCGCGCCGGATTCGGGATCTTTTGCATGGCCTCGGCAATCTTTTGGATGCTGGGATAAGTAGCCCTGGCAATTTCATCTTCGCCCGATGGAAACAGCGCCGCCTGCGTGAAGCTGATCGCCAACCCGCGCGGAACCATGGTGATTTGCAACGTGCCGCTCTTGATTTCGGCCGCCAATTGTTTAGTCAAAACATCGAGCGACGGCATTAACTCCACCACCGCCGGCTGCGGTTTTGGGTCGGTGACCTTGGCCTGCTTTTTGTCTCCGCCGGGCCCGTTCTTTTGCACGTTTCCTGAACCGGTATGGTCGATGGTTCCACCCAAAATCACTTTAACCACGCTGGTGAACGATTCTCCCTCGATCGCTTTCTTCACCGAATCCGATACCGCCTGCGCTTTATTCTTGTCGGTCTGCGAAGTGGCGAACATCACCACGAAAAAGGCAAACAGCAGAGTGATGAAATCGGCATAGGAGACCAGCCACCGTTCGTGGTTGGCATGTTCTTCATGTTTCTTTCGGGCCATATATTTTTACCGGCTGAACTTAGCCCTTCGCGGCAGCCGGCGCGGCCACGGGCTTTTTCTCCTTGCCCTCTTTGCCTTTGGAAGGAGCCTTGTCGTATCTGTAAGCATCCAACTTGCTCCGAATCAATTTCGGATTCAATCCTTCCACGATGGCAATTACTCCTTCGAGCTTCAGTTCTTTTAATTCAGTGTCCCGTTCGATGCGGGCTTTGATTTTGGAGGCCGCCGGCAGCAGCAGGATGTTGGCGAGTGCCACCCCGTATACGGTGGCTACGAACGCCACCGCGATGCCGTGACCCACTTCTTCGATGTTGGCCAGGTTCTTCATCACTTGAATCAGCCCCATCACCGCGCCAATGATGCCGATGGTGGGCGAGTAGCCGCCGCCGCATTCAAAAACCTTGGCTTCGGCCTGCGCGCGGCTGTCCGAGATATCCATATCAAGCTGCATCATGTTGCGTATCTCTTGCAAATCCGTGCCGTCCACGGCCAGAGTCAGTGCTTTCTTCAGAAACGGATCCTGGATCTCCATCGCTTCCCCTTCGAGCGAGACCAATCCGTTCTTGCGCGCCTTGGTGGCATATACGATCAGTTCTTCAATGGCCGCGTCGGGAGGCTGT
>Ga0187851_10000291_pt1 | contig 51993 bp, 43 predicted proteins | sample June2016WEW_6_10_FD_132997 | JGI IMG/M metagenome (GOLD analysis project Ga0187851, IMG submission 132997) | Peatland microbial communities from SPRUCE experiment site at the Marcell Experimental Forest, Minnesota, USA - June2016WEW_6_10 | ecosystem: Environmental > Terrestrial > Soil >... | reverse complement strand
CGTGAGCCTACGGCGAGCTATGTCAGGCCTTGTCTACATCAAAACGTTCGGCTGCCAGATGAACGAGTACGACTCCAGCAAGATGCTGGATGTGCTCGAAGAGGCCCACGGCATGACCCGGACGGACGATCCGGCGCAGGCGGACGTGCTCTTAGTGAATACCTGCTCGGTGCGTGAGAAAGCCCAGGAAAAGGTGTTCTCGCTGCTCGGTGAATGGCGCGCAATCAAGGAGTTGCGGCCGCACGTGGTGATCGGCGTCGGCGGCTGTGTGGCGAGCCAGGAGGGCGAGGGGATCACTGCGCGGGCTCCGTATGTGGATCTCGTGTTCGGTCCGCAGACCTTGCATCGGATACCCGATCTGATCGAGGGATTGAAGCAAACCGGCCGACCGCAGATCGACGTGAGCTTCCCGGAGATCGAGAAATTCGACCGCTTGCCTTTGGCTCGCGCGAGCGGTGCGACGGCTTTCGTCTCCATCATGGAGGGCTGCAGCAAGTACTGCACCTTCTGCGTCGTCCCCTATACCCGGGGCGAGGAGATCAGCCGGCCGTTCGAGCAGGTGCTCGGCGAGGTCGAGACGCTGGCGGCGCAAGGGGTTCGCGAAGTGACGCTGCTCGGGCAAAACGTCAATGCGTACGCGGGTGCCATGGGGGATGGGAGCGTTGCGGATCTTGCGACGCTGATCCATTTCGTCGCCGCGATCCCGGGCGTGGAACGCATCCGCTTCACCACGTCCCACCCGCTGGAATTCAACGACAGTCTGATCGAGGCGTACGCCAGCGTTCCGAAGCTCAACGACCTGCTTCATTTGCCCGTGCAGAGCGGCTCGGACCGCGTGCTCGCGGCCATGAAGCGCGGCCATACCGCGCTCGAGTACAAACAGAAATTGCGCAAGCTGCGCGCGGTGCGGCCAGGCATCTCGATCACCACGGACATCATCGTCGGCTTTCCCGGAGAGACCGACGAGGACTTCATGTCCACCATGAACTTGATCGCGGAGGTGGGCTTCGATCAATCGTTCAGCTTCATCTACAGCCGGCGCCCCGGCACACCCGCGGCCTCCTTTCCGGACGAAGTGCCGCCCGAGGTCAAGCAGCAGCGGCTCGAGCTCGTACAGCAACGCTTGAACATCCAGGCGCGCGCCATTTCGGAGCGCATGGTCGGCAGCCGGCAGCGGGTGCTCGTCGAACGTCCCGCCAAGCGCAATAAGAGCGAACTCGCCGGGCGCACCGACAACAACCGCTGGGTGAATTTCGACGGCCCTGCCGAGCTCATCAATCGATTCACCGACGTGATCATCACCGAAGCGCGGCCCAATTCGCTGCGCGGACGGCTCGTGACCGAATCAGCCGCATTGGAAAGCCCGGCGTGAATTCGGTTTCAACGCCGCGCGATGTGGTTCTCGCACCGCTCGACAACGTGCGCCTGGTCGAGCTCTGCGGCCCGCTCGACGAACACCTGCATCAGATCGAAGCGAGGCTCGGCGTGGACATCCGCCGGCGCGGCAATCGATTCCAGATCATCGGACCGCCGGCCGCGGCCAAGCGCGCGGAGACCGTCTTGCAGGACTTGTATGCCCGCGCCCAACGCGAGCCGGTCGATTCCGAGCGCGTGCACATCGCGCTCCAAGAGCTCCACTTGGAAGCCGGTGATCCCGCGGCCGGAGCGGGGCAAGCGCCGGCTGAACGCGGTGCTCCGATCAACCACGGTGAAGCCGCGGATGAGATCAAAGTTCGCACGGCGCGCGGGACGCTGCGGGCGCGCGGCGCAAATCAGACCGAGTACCTGAACAATATCCGCACCCACGATCTGACCTTCGGCATCGGTCCGGCCGGAACGGGCAAGACTTACCTGGCGGTGGCATGCGCGGTCGAGGCGCTACAGTCGGAGAAAGTGCGCCGCATCGTGCTGGTGCGTCCCGCGGTCGAAGCGGGGGAGCGGCTGGGCTTTCTGCCCGGAGACTTGAGCCAGAAGGTCGATCCGTATCTGCGTCCGATGTACGACGCGCTCTACGAGATGATGGGGTTCGAGCGGGTCGCCAAGTCGATCGAGCGCAACATCATCGAGGTCGCGCCGCTCGCCTTCATGCGCGGGCGTTCGCTGAACGACTCCTTCGTGATCCTGGACGAAGCGCAGAACACCACCAACGAGCAGATGAAGATGTTCCTGACCCGCATCGGCTTCGGCTCGAAGGCGGTCGTCACCGGCGACATTACGCAGGTCGACCTGCCGATCTCCAAACAATCCGGCCTGCGCACGGTGATCGACATCCTGCGCGGTGTACAGGGCATCGCGTTCACGATGTTCAGTTCCCGCGACGTGGTCCGTCACCCGCTGGTGCAGAGAATCGTTCAGGCATACGAGGCCAAGGCACCCGACGACGGGTCCAAGGGCCCCTGAGCGGTGCCGTCGCGGCTGGAGCTGGACGTGACCTTCGCAGCGACGCGTCCGTGGGTGCCGCGCCGCGCCGCATTTGCGCGCTGGGCGGGCGAGGTGCTCGCCGATCGGGCCTTGCGCGCGCCCGTGCCTCGTGGCGATGCCCAGCGGGTGTCGCTCTCGATTCGCGTCGTGGGCGCGGTCCGAAGCCGCACGCTCAATGCGCGCTATCGACATAAAGACCGGCCTACGAATGTGTTGTCATTCGGCGGCGCGGGAAGGATGCCGGACGGCTCGACCGATCTCGGCGAGCTGGTGATTTGCGCGCCGGTCGTCGCCCGGGAGGCGTCGGCGCAGGGGAAGAGCGCGGCCGCGCATTGGGCCCACCTGACCGTTCACGGCGTGCTGCACCTCTTGGGTTTCGATCACGAAGTCCCTCGCGAAGCCCGGAAAATGGAGGCCAGGGAGATTCAAATCCTTGATCGGCTTGGGTTTTCAAACCCATATGTCGGGCCGGATGCCTGATCGAGTATGCTAAAGCCCACATGTCCGAACAGCCCACTGGCAACACCGGCCGCTGGTTAAAGCGCATCACGCAATCGATGTCGGGCGAGCCGCGCGACCTCCCCGAGCTCATCGAGGACTTGCGCGAGGCGAGCGAGCGCGGGCTTTTCAACGGCGATGCGCTCGTGATGCTGGAGGGGGTCCTCGCGGTGGCCGACATGCAGGTGCGGGACATCATGGTGCCCCGCGCCCAGATGGTGTTCATCGAGCGCGATGAGGCCCCCGACAAATTGATCGAGCTCGTGGTCGAGTCGGGCCATTCCCGGTTTCCGGTGATCGGCGAGGACCGCGACCAGATTCTCGGCATATTGCTGGCCAAGGATCTGTTGCGGCTGCAGATCGCGGAAGGCGAGCCGTTCGAGATTCGCGAGTTCATGCGCCCCGTCGTGTTCGTGCCCGAGAGCAAACGGCTCAACGTGCTCCTCAAGGAATTTCGCGTGAGCCACAACCATCTGGCCATGGTCGTGGATGAGTACGGCGGGGTCTGCGGCCTGGTGACCATCGAGGATGTGATCGAGCAGATCGTCGGCGAGATCGACGATGAGCACGACGTCGAGGATGACCAGTCGATACGCCGTGAGAGCGAGCGAGAATTTTCCGTGCGCGCGCTCACGCCCATCGCCGAATTCAACGAATACTTCGGCACCGCATTCTCCGACGAGGAATACCACACCATCGGCGGACTCCTCATGCAGGAATTCGGCCGTCTGCCGCGGCGCGGGGAGACCACCCAGATCGGCGATCTGGAGTTTCGCGTGGTGCGCGCCGATCGGCGCCGGATCGATTTGTTGCGGGTGATTGCGCCGCGGGCGATCGATAAACCCGCATCGGAACTGGACGGCGGTTAGCGCGGGTCACTCCCCCCGCGCCGCTAACGCACCGCTAACGCACCGCTAACGGGCGCCTTCTTTCTTTACCTCGATCTCGTCGATCACCCGTCTGCCGCTGGCGTTACGCGACGCGATCTTCAAGGCGTGCCGGCGATCCCAATCGTCCCACACGAATCCTCCGAGTCTCACCTCGTGCTCGTTCACCGTCACGGTGACGTGGGTCTCGAGCGAGTATTTCGCAGATTGCAGCGCCTTCTCCACCCGCGCCTTGATGGCGCCATTGCTCGATGCCGTATCGACCTGATCCGAGCCGGCCGCGACTGAACCATCGGTGAGAGTCGCGGGGGCGGCGCTCGCCGACGCGAGTGCCAACGCACCTGACAGGAGCGCGACGAAGGGAAGTTCTTTGATGGGGACCATGACCGCTCCTGGTTCGCTTGGCCGCGCTCGCGTCCTATACTCCGCTCATGGGGGGTATTCACGCAATGGTCGGTTGGTCGCGGGCTCAACGGAGGGGGGCGCGACCTCCCCGGCGGGGGCTGCTAGCTCATGCGCTTTTCGCGGCAAGTGGGCTGCTGGCATCGACTGCGCTGCTGCCGGGATGCTCGGCGCAGCGCTACCAGCCTGCGCCGCTCTCCGCCGAGGCCTCCGCGGCCGCGCTCGAATCGCGCTCGCTGTCCGACCCGGGGCTGCGCTCTTTCGAAGATCTGCATCTCGGGCACACGGCTCGCGAGTGGCCGCCGAGCACGTGGGATTTTCAATCGCTGTCTCTCGCCGCCTTGTATTTCAGCAGCGAACTCGACCTGGCTCGCGCTCGCGTGGCGGAATCGCGGGCCGCGCTCACCACGGCGGGCGCACGGCCCAATCCCACGCTCGGAATCACGCCGGGCATTCCAAGCCCTTATCTGCTGACACTGGACCTGTCCTTTCCCTTCGAGACCGCGGGCAAGCGGCGCTACCGGATCGAGTCGGCGCAAAGCTCGGTTCGTGCGGCGCAATTCGATCTGGCGCAAGCCGCCTGGACCGTTCGCAACGCCGTTCGCGCGGCGATGATCGACGATATCGTCGCCCGGCGCAGCGTGGAATTGATTCGATCGGAAGCGAAGACTCGGCAGAGTCAGGTCGAGTTGAGCGATCGGATGGCTGCGCTCGGCGAGATCACCCACCTTCAGGCGGACGCCATGCGCATCGAGCTGTCGAAAGCGCACGCCGCGCTCGGCGCGGCCGAGAGCCAAGCCGCCGAGTCGAGGGCGGCGCTGGCCGCCGCGATCGGGATTCCCTCGGCCGCGCTTCAGGAGGTGCGGCTGTCCTGGCCCGACATGGAAATCCCTCCGACCGCAGCGACGCTGCCCATCGCCGAGGTCCGCCGCACGGCTGTGATCAATCGCCTCGACGTGCGCAGCGCACTCGAGAAATATTCCGCCGCGGAAGCCGATTTACGGCTGCAGATCGCCCGGCAATATCCGGATATCGACATCGGACCGGGATACACCTACGAAGAGAAGCGAAGCTATTTCACCCTGGGGTTCTCGGCCGCCATTCCGATGTTCGATCGAAATCGCGGCCCGATTGCTGAGGCGGAGGCGGGGCGACTCAAGGCGGCGGCGGTCTTTCTCGCCACTCAGGCGGATGTGATCTCGAAGAGCGAGCGCTCGCTCGCCGTCTACCGCGTCGCGCTCGAGGAGCTCGCCGAGGCCGCGCGTCTGAAGGAACTGACCGCGAATCGGCAGCGTACCGTTCGGGAGGCGGTGAACGCCGGGGAGGAGGGTCGTCTGGAGCTCGACGATGCGGACATCGAGCAGCTGATCGCCGCTCGTGCCGAGCTCGAGTCCGTGGCTCGCGCCCAACGCGCGCTCGGCGATCTCGAGGATGCGGTGCAGCGCCCGTTGACTCTCGGGGATCAGCTGCCGGCGGGCGCCACCATCGAGACCCTGGGGCAGGGACCTGAGGGGCGGCTGGCCGAGCCGCCGCCTTCGACGCGTTAGCGGGGGCGTATCCCACACGATAGGATTTTGTGGGATACGAGGCTGATTGTCGCTTAGTGCGGCCGCTCGCCGAGGATCGCCTGCCAGTTGATCAGCGTGTTCCATAGAAAGCGCTGATCGCCCCGGTTCATGTCCCGATGCAGCGGATTGAAATTGAACGCCACCACCCGGCCCTTCCCCACGGGCATGTCGAGTATGGCGGGATGGCCGATCAGATTTTCCTCTCCCCAGGATTGGCCGCTGACGACGAAGGGTGCGCCGTCGCGATCGCCCCATTCCATGATCACGCCGCTGGGATCGAACGGACCGTCGAGGCAGGTGGTGCAATAGGCCATGCGCAGCCAGCGGCGCGGCGTCGCATAGATGGCGTAGTTTTGGCGGAACACATGGGTGTGGGCCGGATAGCCGTACAGGATGGGACTGTCGGGCCGGTCGAAGGAGACGCGCAGATGCGAGCCGGGCGTGCGGGTTTCGGCCACCTGCGATGCCGCGGCGGCGGCGGCACCGCCGCCGGTGGAACTGCGTGGCACACCACCCGATTCGCGGCGCACGCCGCGCACGATGCCGCCCTCCAGAGCCAGCATGGTGCCGTTGCCGAGCGTCACCAGGAGACCTCCGTCATCGACGAAACGCTGCACCTGGGCGATTCCTTCATATCCGACGCCGCCGGTGATGTCATCCGACTCGGCCGGGGTGCCGAAGCTCGGCGTCGCGGCGGTTTTCTTGAAGGGCATCGGACCCCAGGCTTTGGGAATCCCCTCGATCTGCTCGGCGAGCTCCAGGTCCACGTGTCCATAGACGATTACGTCGAATTTCTTGCTCAAGCTGCCCTTGCGGATGTCCTCGTCGCGCACGTACGTATAAGGGATGTGGCGCTGATCCAGCGCGTAGCGTTCCCAGCCGATGGTGTCCGTGTCCGCCCACGGCACCCAGACGCCGAGCCGCGGAACGGGTGCCGGATGGGTCGGCGCGGAAGGCGGCGCGTCGAGGGTCGTGACATCGAGACCCAGGCTTGCGGAGATCGCGGCGAGCGCGGCTGCGAGGCCCGGCTGCGCTCGAATGATCCACGAGCCGCGGGGATATGCCATGCCGTCGGCGGTGAACGGCTGCTCGGCGATCTCGAGCTTGAAGCGGGCGAGCCGGAAGCGCGCCTCGAGCAGTCCCTCCTGGCCCGAGTCCTTGAGCACGAAGACGGGCCCCGAGCCTCGAACCTGTCCGGCGGGATGCGGCGGCACTGCCACCGGCGTGAGCGCGGCATCGCGGATGCGCGGATCCGCCGTTGCAATCGTCGCCAGGTGGAAATTGGCGGGCAGCTCCCAGGAGATGTCGTCGTAAGGTTCGGCGGCATCTTTCGGATAGAATTTCGGCGCCAGGAGATCGACGGCGTAGTTACGATACGGTTGATCGAGCCGCACCACATAGGTTCCGGCCGCAAAGGCGCCTTCCTGGAGCGTGATGTCCGCCGTCGAGCGATGCACCTCGATGCCCTGCGCCAGAAGGCGCGACACCATCTGCGCGACACGCGTCGGATCGCCCTGATCTTCCGGAATGAGGAACGCGAACGGCGCTTGTTCGAGTCCCTTGCGCCAAGAATTGAATCCGGTGCGATAGAAGTTCTCGAGCATGGATTTCGACTGCTGCGCAGAAAAATCGAGCGCGGCGAGCGCCGCAGTCTCCATGTAGTTGACATTGTCGCGGGCTGACCAGCGAAACGGCTCGCTCGGGGGCGGCGAGGGACGGTACCAGTCGCGGCTCACCTCATCCGTCGGCGATGTCTGTACCAACGTCTCCGCGGTGCCGTTGCCGAACGTCTCGTAGCCGCGGCCCAGGGCGTTGTGGTTGAGGCCGATGGAGTCCATGAACAGATGAGCGAAATCGTCGCCGAAGTTCCAGCTCCAGACCCCCGGCATCCCGAAGCCGGTCAGGGTCGTCACTTCGTGAAAGCTCATCTCGAGACGCTCATCGTAAGTCACGGCATCGACGTCCTCGTTCGTGGGACCCGTGCCGTTCCAGGTGATGAGCAGCGCCACGCTTTCATGCAGGTCGTGCACCACCGTCGGGTGCCATTCGAAGAACATCCGCTGCACCGCCTTCGTGGTCTCATGGGTCAACTGCGTCGCGTCGCGGTTGATATCCACGAACGCATAGCGCGACCAATAGGGCGGCGATTGCCTCGGGAGCGTGGCAAGCTCCGTCTTGCCCTTCAGGTACCGGTAGAACCACTCGACCTGCTTGTCGCGTCCGTCCGGATTGCACACCGGGTTGATGAGCACCACCATGTTTTCGCGGATGCGCCGGATCATGGGCTGCTCGGAGACAGCAAGCCGATAGGCGAGCTCCAGCATGGTTTCTGTCGAGCCGGTTTCGTCGGAGTGCAGAGCGGCGTTGAAGTAATAGATCGGCCGGGCATCCTGGATGATTTTTTCGGCGGCCGCTGGATCGGTGGTTCGAGGGTCTGCGAGCGCCGCGGTAGCCGCCTTGAGACGGTCCAGGCTTTCTATGCCTTTCTCGTCGGCGATGGCGAGCAGCACGATGTCGCGCCCTTCCTCGGAGCGCCCGATGGTGAATAGACGGACGCGCGGCGACGCCGCCGCCAATGCCCGGCTGTACGCATAGGCGGTGGCGGAATTCGCGAGCTCCCCCGGTGCGCCGGGGATTCGATGCAGGAACGCACGCGGCGAGGGAACGGTCGCTGACTCGGGAAGATAGGAGACCCAGGGAGACAGGAACCGGGGTTCCGTGGTGGCGGCGGCGATTTCTCTGGTGGCCGTCTCATCGGGGGTGTCGGGAGCGGCGGCCGATTTGCTGCGGGAATTCCCGGGCGCCAAGGCTGCAAGGGTCAGGATGACGGCGCAGATACCTGTGAGTCTGTCGTGCATGAGACGGCGTCCTGGAAAGGAGGGCTGCCGCGATATTACCGTAGACCGCTGGACCGCTATTGAACGATTGATAAGCAGATGCGCGACCCGCCGTATTGCTGGCGGAGTCGCGGGAAGATTACGATGTTGTCCTGAAAATGGAGTTTAGGGAGTTAACAATGGATCTATCGCCCTTACCGCGGCGCATTGCGATGACCGTTACGGCGGGGTTGATGGCCTTGCTGGCATTGTCGTCCGCAGCAGCACCGCTGATCTCGCCTGCTGCGGGCAGCGATGCCGTATTGGCGATGCGGTCGGATGCGCAGGGGGAGTTGAGGCTCAAGTACCGCATCGAGCGAGACAATCAACCGCCCGAGATCGTCACCACGGGTCTGGCGAAGGATTACCACTACAAGAATTCGGCTGTCGGCCTCTGGATCAATGACTATCGCCTGCGGCGGATCTTCCGTGTGCAGCCGGAATCCCAACTGATCAACGACTCGCTGTACGCCGACGTGTGGTACCGAAGGGCGGAGCTCGAGAATCGGGCCGCGATATCCGGCATGCTGAAGAAGGCCGGCGTCGATGCGGTCAAGGGCTTCGCCGCCCAGGATCCTTTTTGGGCAGAGACAGAGCTCGGACTCGTTACCGCGAATTTCCCGCGCCCGGATCTACATCGCCTCGAGTCGAAAGGCAGGATTCAGTGGTCCCTCGGGACCGATGAAGTGGTGGGGATCCGGTACCGGCGAGAGCCGGTGCCCGAGGGCGTCCGCGCGGGTCTGCGGCGCTGGTGGCCGTCGCTGGTATCCATACATCCCCAGATCGCGGATGAACTCGCGCAGAGCGGCCGCGTGCCTGAGGAGCTTTGGGTCAAACAAATGGTCAATGCGGGGAAGTCTTTCGAGACCGCCCATTGGTCGTTGATCCAGGCTGAATGGATTGCCCAAGCGAAGTACCCGCTACCGGCAGGTGGGCGGGCAGTCCCGACAGAGCCGCGGGGAGCGTATCCGCAGATATTCAGTACCCTGTCCAGCATCGTTGCCGACCAACGCCAACCGCCGCCGCAAGATGTGTATAGCGCCCGTACGGAGTCGGCCATTGCGCAGAGCGCCGGTCTCGAGGCCATGGTCTGGATCATAGAGATGCAATTGGCCGCAGGGGCAAAGTCATCTTGCGCGGCGCCCTCGACCACCGACTCCTGCGCCCTCGCGGCCCGGGCGGGGCCGCTCGCCAAGTTGGATACTCGCACGGCCATTGCCTTTGCGGCCCACTCACCCGACGCGGCGGATCGCCCGCAATTCGATAGTTTGCCGAATGCCTATGTGCTTCGTTTACTGTGGGCCACTCGCCCACCCGGGAAGGACGTCAAACCCGAGGACTCGGAACACGATTTGCTGGTTGCGTTGCAGACGAGTCCGATCGCGAACTTCTGCAAGGATACGGGGGACTTCTACGCAAAATCGTGGCATCCGTTCGCCGCCTGGCAAGTGTGGGATCTGGGGCGCTTGATGGCGGGGCATCGCGGCGGCGACTTGCTCGATGCGGTGGATGCGATTGAGGCCGATGTGGTGCGGAGGGAGCCGGCGTTTTTTTAAGGCAGGCACAGACCGGCCCCCGATTGTTGTTATTGCCCTGTCTTGAATTTCTGCCAGATGCGAGTGATGGTGCGCGATTGCTCAGGCGAGCCTGCCAAATGCACGATCAGCTTCTGCCGCTGATCAGGGGGAGGAAAGATGGCAGGATCCTCCGCGGTCCGCTTGTCGAGCAAAGGCGTTGCCGCCGTATTGCCGTTGGCGTATCGACATCTGTAAGATCCTGTGCGGTGGGTTCGTTGGGATTTCTTCCCAAGTATTTGAGCGCGGCACGCGTCACTCCGGCGGGCGTATCAACGATGTTGATCCCGCAGGGAGCAAGTTTGGCGGCAAACGCGGGGTCGAAGATCAGCCCCCAGCTTCTCAAAGGTGTGTTCGGCAATACCTGCGCCGCCTTTTGCTCGTTGTAGCCAATACCGTACGTGCCCCAGGTATATATGACTCCGTAAACATTTCCCGGATCATTGAGTGCAGCCTGCGCCATCAATGCCGGGTCTTCGTTAACTAGATTGGGAAGCTGCTTCTTATCGAGGGGCAGGTATGCGCCGCTTCGAATTTGGCGCTGGAAATACGGACCCGCGGTAACGACGACATCAAATCCGCTATGTCCCGTCAACATTTGAGATTCCAACATCTCGTTGGTGTTGAAATAGGCGACATTTACTTTGATGCCCGTTAGCTTTTCGAAAGAGGCGATCGTGTCCGGAGCAATATAATCCGACCAGGTGAAGAAATTGAGTACCTGTTCATCGTCGCTCTTGGCGGCGGACGGCGGGTTTATGGTCCCAGAATGATGGTTGCCGCAGCTGATTGTGAAACTCGACGCGAGGCAGAGCATCCCAGTTGCGAATAGTTTAGCGTAGCGACGCTCCGCTCTTGGTCTGGACCTGTAGGACATCCTAGTAGCTGACCTAAACGTTGGCGAATCCTCCGGCCTCGAGCGCCTACGATCATAAATCCAAGTCGTCGCAATATTCGCATGCCCCAACCATTCCTGCACCTTGGCAACCGGGCGGCTACGATGATTCGCCGAGCAAGCTCCGATCAGGTTCATTTCGGTCAACCATTTTTCGTTGTAGCTATGTATCCCGCATCCGCCCCCCGTATTAAACTGCCTACGTTCGCGCGATGAGACCTGCCCGACGGCGCACGCGAACTCACATCGTATTTTTGAGGACCAGAAATGAAATTGCTCCGCTATGGGCGCGCCGGTTCGGAAAAGCCCGGTTTGCTCGACCACCACGGTCAAATCCGCGATCTGAGTGCCGAGCTCGAAGATCTCGGGCCGGAGCATCTGTCACCGGGACGGCTGCGAGACATTGGGGCAATCGACGTCGATAAGCTGCCGGTGGTGAGCGGTACGCCGCGTATCGGAACTCCCTACCGCGGGATCGGAAAATTCGTGGCGATCGGTCTCAATTACAGCGATCACGCCGCGGAGACGGGGTTGCCGGTGCCGGCGGAACCCGTGATCTTCATGAAGGCGACGAGCTGCATCGTCGGACCCGACGATGACATCATGCTGCCCAAGAACTCAATCAAGACGGATTGGGAAGTGGAACTTGGGGTGGTGGTGGGCACAACGGCGCGATATGTTTCGGAGGAGCGAGCTCTCGATCACGTGGCGGGGTGTTGCATCGTCAACGATGTGTCGGAACGCGAATATCAAACCGAGCGCGGGGGCACCTGGGACAAGGGCAAGGGATGCGATACCTTTGGACCCGTCGGACCTTACCTGGTCACGCCGGACGAGGTGGGCGATCCGCAGCATCTCGACATGTGGCTCGACGTGAACGGCAAGCGCATGCAGTCGGGCAATACGCGCACCATGATCTTCCCGGTGCGCATGCTGGTGAGCTATATCAGTCGCTTCATGACGTTGAACCCGGGCGACCTCATCACCACGGGTACGCCTCCGGGAGTCGCGATGGGGATGAAGCCGTCGCCCAAGTATCTGAAGGCTGGCGATATCGTGGAACTCGGGATCGCAAGGTTGGGCCAACAACGACAGAGGGTGGTTCCTTACTCGGCGAGCCACGGCGGCTGACCCGGGGAGCCGCATGAGTTCACTTGCACGCGCAGCATCGGTATCGGATTATCGCGAGGTGGCCCGTCGGCGCCTGCCAAAAATCTTGTTCGAGTACATCGATGGGGGTGCTTATGGCGAGGTCACACTGCGCCGCAATGTAGAGGACATGGCGGCACTCTCGCTGCGGCAACGGGTGATGCGCGACATGAGTTCGCTCGATACAGGCATCCAATCATTGGGGCAGCGCTTCAGCATGCCCGTGGGGCTGTCGGCGGTCGGCATGGCCGGCATGTACGCGAGGCGCGGCGAAGTGCAGGCGGCGCGCGCTGCCGCACAGGCCGGCATTCCATTCAGTTTATCGACGGTCGGTATCTGTTCGGTGGAGGAAGTTGCCAGCAACGCTGCGCCGCCATGGTTCCAGCTCTACGTGCTCAAGGATCGCGGCTACATGCGCGAGCTGGTGAGGCGCGCCAAGGCGGCAGGCAGTCCCGTCCTGGTTCTCACCGTGGATTTACCGGTTCCCGGTGCCCGCTACCGCGACGTGCGCTCGGGATTTCGCGGGCTTACCGGGTTACCGGCGCTGGCGAATCGATTCTGGGACGGCCTCACTCATCCCGAGTGGGTGTGGGACGTCTGGCTGCACGGGCGCCCGCACAGCTTGGGTAGCGTAGCGGACGCCTTGCAGGCCGGCGGTTCAGCCGGCGACTTCCTCACCTGGATCGCTGCAAACTTCGACCCTTCCGTGACCTGGTCGGATCTTGACTGGATACGGGCTGAATGGGACGGCCCGATCGTCATCAAGGGCGTGCTCGACGCTGAGGATGCGCGGGACGCGGTCAGGGTCGGAGCGCAGGGCATCGTCGTATCGAATCACGGCGGTCGTCAACTCGACGGTGTTCGATCGTCCATCTCGGCGCTGCCGCTCATCGCGGACGCCGTCGGCACCGATGTCGACGTATTTCTGGATGGTGGCGTGCGTTCCGGGCTCGATGTCTTGAAGGCGTTGGCGCTCGGCGCGAAAGCCTGCTTCATTGGCCGACCGTGGGCTTACGCGCTGGGTGCCGGAGGTCAGGCCGCGGTCACGAGGATGCTCGGCACGATCCGCGCAGAGCTCGAGGTGGCGATGGTACTGACCGGCTGTAAATCGCTGGCGGCGGCAGGACGCGAATTGATCGATGCCGAGAGCTCCTACCTCCCGTGAGGCGCGCGCGAGCGAGCGAGGCATCCGGATGGCGCGCCCGTCCCGGGCTCAGTCGACCGTGCGCCTCGCCGCCACCCAGGTTTGAAATTCGGGATCCTCGAAACGGTAGGCGCCGTGATCGACGCGAGCCATGAGCTGCAATTTCGGTCCGGTGAGCCGGCGGATGGACGCGCGGATCATGTTGGTGCCCGCATCCTTGGAGCCGAGACGCTCGCGCAATTGGTCGAGCGCCGCCGCGCCATATAGATCCTGCACGCCGCGTGCCGCGAGAAACAGCACCCCGCGGTCGGCGCGGCTCAACTCCTTCCAGGTCTTGGCGTAGTTGGTATCATCGTGTACGCGGGCCTTGGTATAGGCCAACGCCTGCTCGGCGCCTTGCGCCTGGTACATGACGTAGCGCTCGATGTACCAGCGAAAGAACTCCGGCGTCTCCTTGAGCGCGGCGTACGCCTTCATGGCATCCTCGAGCTTGAGCGGATGCTTCGCCACCTTGGAGAGCTGCTTGACCATCGCCGCCACGAACTCGCGTCCGAGCAGCGGGAAGGGCTCGACCGGCGCCCAGTTGTAGAAGGGAGCGGCCGCGCGCGAAAACATCTCGCGCAGTGCGGCTTCGGAAGAGCCCGCGAACAAAACCTTGATCTGCGCCTTGCGGATATCGAGTCCGGCGCGCAATGAGTGGGCCAGTGCCGCATGTTCAGGACCCGCCAGCACCTGAGCCTCATCGATCACCAGCAACAATCGTTTCCTCGATTTGTCCACCGCTTGCAGGGCGGCTTGGATCGCGGGAATCGCCATCTTCTCGCGCTCATCGGGGTCGAGTTCCACTTCCAACGAACCCTCGATGCCGAGCGGAAGCTTGCCGCCGCCGGTGAGCTTGCGGATGGGCGTATTGAGGTCGTTCCAGAATCTGCGCAGTCCGCGGGGCTTGGTGGCGAGCAATATGGCGCTCGCCAACGCCTGCCCGGGGTGCTCCGTCGCGTCCCATAGATTGGTATAGGCCGCTGCATATCCCACGTGCAGGGCGGCGGGCAGAAGGTCATGCTTCAAGAACTCGCTTTTGCCCATCCGTCGCCGGGCGAATAGGCCTCGGGCCGAGGTCAAGCCGAGCTCGAAGCTTTGGAGATAGGCCCGGGCCAGCTCGGGACGCGCGAAATGCCACGGATCCTTGATCATGTGACAGTTTCCGACAAGAAACGGTCAATTGACCAATTAACGACGGCAAATGTCGGAGACATCAGGGATGGCCAGCGCTGCGCTCGTCCCGCCGCGCGACAAAGCCTCGATCATCGGGCCGAAGTCCTCCAGGCGGGAGGTTGCGAGGCCGGCGACCTTGCCCCGATCGTCGCAGCGCCGGATCAATACGGCCTCCCGATGGAACGGCTCCGTCTCGAATTGAGCCGCTTCCCGCGCCGACATCGGACCCCCCTGCAGCTTCAACGTGACCACCGATGCCGGACTGAGCATCGCCATGTAATCGCCATCCGTCGCAAGCAGGTAACGCTTGGCCGGAACATGCAGACGGACGGGTTCCGAGACCTCAAGTGGAAAGCGCCGCGCCAGCCATGCGCCGCCGACCCGCTCATGCGCCGCATCGGTGGTCCACTCAGCAATGTCGTTCGCGACATCCTCGATGAGATGTCCGACATCGTGCAATAACGCCGCCACGACCAGCGCCGGTGCTGCGCCGGCTTCGCGGGCAAAATGCGCAGCCTGCAGGCCATGTTCGGTCATCGATACGCATTCGCCGAAGTAGGCCTCGGACCCGTGCCTGCGGTACATGGCAAGTATCTCTTCAATGACTGTCATGAACCTTCCCCAGATCGAGCGTGCGGCGTAGGACCGCCGCCTGACTGTACACACTGTCGCGTGTGAGATAGCACCCCCGCAGATGGCGCGCATGGCGTAACGAAGAGAATGCCGTACGTCCGTGCAGGATGCGCTGATTGTCGAACACCACGATCTGTCCGGCGGCCAGCTTGAACTTCAACTGGTAGCGAGGCTCGCGCAGCAGCGCTGCGAAGCGTCGATAGGCCGCATAATAGCCCGCGGTCCCGGGAGACGAGGGGTCCAGGGGGGCGATCGAGCGGCTATTGTAATGAACGGCCGCAATCTCACCCCGGCAGGAGATCTGTATCAGTGGACGCGCCGCATACAGCTCGGCGTTCGAGGAGCGGTAGTGGAAGGGCACCGCGGTCCGGCTCAAGAGTTCAAAGTCGTCCGGATGAGTGGAACGCACGTGCTCCGCCAGGGCGAAGCCATCCGCAAACAGGCTCTCGCCTCCGTCCGGCGAGACTACCAGCGCGTGCAGCGCCTGGAAGCCGGGCACGGGCTCCCGGTACGGGTTGTCGGTATGGAGGCCCAACCCCAGTTCGGAATAGGCCAGATTTTCCGGCTGCGCCACCGAGCGGACGTCGAACACCAAGCCATAGTTGGTCTCGGCCACTTGGCCGACCAGCTTCATGGCCTCCAGTATGCCAGCCTCATCGGGTGGCGCCTTCGACAAAAAGGCGACGCCGTCCTGAAGCAGCCGGGTGAGCCACTCGAGGCGCAACGCTGCGTCGTCGCGCGCGTGCGCAAATTCCGCCCAGGCGAAGTCGGACGCCTGCAGCGTCGAGCCCTCGAGCCAGAGACGTACGCTGAGCTCGGGACGGCGAATCCGGACGCCGTCGGCTTGCGCAGCGAGCCATTCGATGTCGAAACAGGATGCGCGCGCCTCGCCAACCCACTCGACGTGCACTCGGCCATCGCGGACGCCCGCCGAACGGATCCGCGGCTCGGCCGGCAAATCCGCGATATCGACCAGGCGCTGGCCGCTGTGCGGGTCGCGGTGTTCCGGGACGTTGTCGCGCAGCCAGATGCCCGCGAACTCTTGGCGAGTTCCATCGCGCCACTCGATCGCCAGGGCGTCGGGAGTCGCGGATACCCGCTCGATGAAGCCATGCGAGCTCATGGAAGTCGACTGCCTCTCTCGGATGCCTTGCTGCCCATGAAATACAATCGTCCTGCGCCGACCGCCGCCAGCGCGCTCACGGCCGCGAGTACGACGAACACCCCCTGCCAGCCGGCGGCAACCGAGATCCTCCCGACACTGTCGCCCGCGGCCACGGCGCCCAGGTAGCCCACGCCGTCGATGATACCCGAGGACACCGCCGACGCCTGCTTGCCGCCGAAATCCAGCGCGAAGGCACCGCCCAGATAAGAATACGGTCCGAGCAGACAGAAGGCGATCAGGCCGATGGTCAACAAGGGAAGAATCGAGTGATGAGCGCCGGAGCGAAAGGTCATGAGCATCAACAAGGCTGCCGCCGAGGCAATGAGTCCGACGAACAGAATCAACGCGCGTCCATTGACGCCCAGCCGATCGCTCAGCCACCCGGAGAGCAACACCGACACCGCGCCAACGGCCGGGAAGATCGCGCTCGTGCCCGCGGCGGCACTGGTCGAGTAACCGAGATAGTCCCGCAGATACACCGGCGTCCAAATATTGAACGTCTCGCGGATGATGGTGCAGCCCAGGGACAGGAGGCAGACCAGGATGAACGCGCGGCTTCGCATCAGAGGTCCGAGCAGTGCCCGGATGTTCGGAGCGCGGGATTCGGAGGACGCGAACAAATTGAGCGGGTTGGTGCGCGCCTCGGTAAAGCCGCTGTCGACCCGGGACTCGCGCAGCAGAAACCAGTTCGCGGCGAAAAGGATGGCTGTCACCGCGGCCGCATAGCAGAACAGCGTCTGCCACGAAAAGCCATGCTCGATCAGCGCGCCCATGGTTTGACGTGCCACCGCGTCGCCGACCAGGTAGCTCAAGCTCAGGATGCCGAGGATCATGCCGTAGGACGAATAGTCGAACCACTTGGAGGAAACCTTGATGAGACCCGCCCAGGCGATCGATTGTGTGAGGCGGTTGCCGAACCAGGCGATCATGAACAGCGGAATCGTGCTGCTGGCCGCGAACTGCAAGGTGAACAGGGTCGCGCCTGCGAGACCGATCAGAAAACTGATCCGGCCTCCCCAGTAATCGCCGAGCCCGGTGAGGAATAGTTTTCCGAGCGCGTAGGCGAGCACGCCCAAGGAGGAGATCGTGCCGATGCGCACAATGGCCTCGTCATGACTCATGCCGTGACGGCTCAATTGATCGATGATGAGCGGCGCGCCAACGGACAGATCGGCCCGGCAGAAGTACAGCGCACCGTAGCCCGCGAACAGCAACGCGAGGACCTTGCCTTGTTGAAGGCGCACTGCACGCATGATGATCCCCCGAAACCAGGGATCATCCCATTATGGAAGTGTGCGGGCTACTAGGCGCTCGCGTTGACGCTGTTTCCGAGCGCACTCACGGTCGGGGAGCCGCCACCTTGGAGGTTCTGCAGCAGGCTCGACAGGAAGGACTGGAGGGCGGTGGTCGAGCTCGAGGACGAACTGCTGGAGCCGGTGCCCCCGAGATCGCCGATCAACTTTTGGAACGCCGAGTTGAGCGTCGACAAGGTGCTCGATGACAAGGTGGCGGAAGAATCGGTGCCGCTGATGAGCTGGCTGTTGCTCAAGTCCTGAACGAGGGACTGGAGCGCCGCGACGATTCCCTGTTGCCCATAGGCAGATGCGCCGGTCGAGGCCGTGGAAGATGTCGAGCCTGTGGAAGAAGTCGGGGCTGCGGCGGAGGTCGCGGCCGTTGACGAGGTCGAAGCGGCGGCGCTCGACGCGGCGGTCGATCCGCTCGCGGCTTGCGCGACGACCGGCGAAGCTGTGGCGGCGACGACGCCCGAGGATGAGGAGCCATCCGAGGGGGTGTCGTTCGATGCGGCAGCAGGCGCCCTGTCTCCGCGACCCGAACCGCCGCGGGAACCGCCGGCTTGCCGAAGCGCGTGAAAGAGATCATGCAGAAACCCTTGCAGGTCCTGCGCCAGATTCGTGCTCGAGGCACTCGAACTCTGCGCCGCCGAGGAAGAGGCCGCGGAGCCGGTCGAACTCGTCGCGCCATTGGAGGTGCCCGTTGTCGCCGCTCCCGATTGCGCAGCGGCGGCTGCCTGCGTCAAGGCAGCCAGCAGGCTTGAAAACAGGTTCGTCCCGGAGGCCGCTTGCCCGTTCGAAGCCGCCGAATTCTGCGCGCTCCCCGTGCCGGTGACACCCGCCGAGAGGTGGGGCGGCGATTGCAGCGCGAAGCGGCCGTGAAAGCCCGAAATGCCGTTGATTGACATAATCTAATCCGGTGACGTCGATGCCACCTTATCGGCCCGCATTCAGAAATCTGAAGTGCCCACCTTCGCCTTTGGCATGGAAGCTGCTTTATCCCCCGGCATGGTTCGATCGATTGACCGAGATACGAGGGCAGACCTGCCGGATGCGCAGACGGCCCGCCTGCGGGCGGCAAGTCCGCGCCACGGCGGCAATCCGCGGCCGCAACGGCAGCGTACGGCGGCAAACCGTTGCCGCCCTGACCGATGACACACTTTCCAGGCTGAAGGAACTCTCATGAGCTTAAGCGCCATCTCCTCCGCTGCATCGACGGTACTTTCCGCCGTCGGCTTTCATCCCCATGGCCATCGACGAGGGGCCCAGGCGGACAAGAGCAGCACCTCGAGCACGTCGAGCATCACGGGCAGTACGAGCGGCATCCCCATCGGTCAACTCCCGGTGGGGGCGTCGACGCCTCTGTTCAACAACATCCTGCAATCGCTGCAGCAGACCGTCGGCGCCGCGGCTGCCGTCTCGGGGGTTGCGCCGGCGGCGGCAACCACTGCGGGAACGGCGGGTGCAACTGCTGCCAGCGGTTCGACGTCGACAAACGGTGCGAGGGCGAACGTTCAGGCGTTCATGCATACGCTTTTCCAGGCATTGAAGCAGGACGGGCTGGGCGCGGGCACCAGCGGCGCGGCCCCCGCCACCTCCGCATTACCCTCAGGCGCGACACCCGCGGCAGCAGGCGGACAGTACCAAGCGAACCTCGTGGCTTCATTGCAAACGCTCGTCCGGCAAGTGGGTTCGGGCACGGCGGCCAACTCGGCCACGGCAAATTTGAACGCGGCGTATCAGAATTTGATGAACACAGCCGGCGCGGGCACATCGGCAGCGTCCTCTGGCGCAGCTGCCAATCAGTCGTCCACCACCGCGCTGCAGAACTTCCTCAACAACCTGTTGCAGAATCTTCAAAGCGGCGGCGTTCATTCGCTGAGCGGTGTCGGTAACAACCTGAACGCCAGCGTGTAATCGCCGGCGGCGCCCGCCGAAATTGACGTCCCCCATCGCGACGGCTAATCTGACCTGGCCGAAATTCGCTGCGCGTGGACGACCTCAATATGCTGCCGACCTTGTACATTCCGCATGGCGGCGGCCCGTGTTTCTTCATGGATCCGCCGCCGGACGACCCGCATCGGTGGGACGGATTGGCATCCTATCTTGGCGGGATCGATGCAAGCCTCGGCGCGAGGCCTCGAGCGGTATTGGTGATTTCCGGGCACTGGGAAACCGAACAGCCCACCGTCAACATGGCGGAACGGCCGACGCTCTTGTTCGATTACTACGGATTCCCTGAGCGCACCTATCGGCTGAAATATCCAGTCGCCGGTGCCCCGGATCTCGAGCCGCGCGTGCGCTCACTCCTCGCCGCTGCGGGGTTTGATCTCAATCTCGACTCCAAGCGCGGCTTGGATCACGGCGTGTTCGTGCCCTTCATGTTGATCTACCCGCGCGCGGACGTGCCCATCATGCAGCTCTCGCTGCAGCACAACTTGGACCCGAGCCAGCATCTGGCGATTGGCCGAGCCCTGGCCCCCCTTCGCAACCAGGGAGTACTCATCGTCGGGAGCGGCATGAGCTACCACAATCTTGCGGCGATGTTTTCGGGGAACGGTGCGGAGGCTGCCGAGGCGTTCGACGGCTGGCTCGAGGAAACGATCAAGGACCCGCAAGCGCGCGACCGGCGCTTGACGGCGTGGCGGGATGCCCCGGGCGGGCGTGAATCCCACCCGCGTGCCGAGCATCTCCTTCCGTTGATGGTCGCCGCCGGGGCCGCGGCGGGGGAGAGCGGCATCCGCACCTTCAGCGAGTCCATCGCCGGAAAGCCGATCAGTGGATTTCGATTCGGGTAAGGGATCGCGCTTCACCGACGAGCGTCGCTGCCGCGTGTCGAATTCGGAGCCGCCCGGAGCGGCGTGAGCGAGCGAAGGGGGGGCGCCGGCCATGGCCAAGCAAGCACTCGCGACCTATCGCCAAAAGCGCGATTTCTCCAAGACGGCCGAGCCGAGCGGCGAGAAAAAAGTCGCCGCCTCCAATCGACTCAGGTTCGTGATTCAGAAGCACGATGCGCGCCGTTTGCACTACGATCTTCGGCTCGAACTCGACGGGGTATTCAAGTCCTGGGCGGTGACCCGCGGACCATCGAACGACCCCGCCGATAAGCGCCTGGCTGTGGAAGTGGAGGATCATCCGCTCGACTACGGCGATTTCGAGGGCACGATTCCCGCCCGCGAGTATGGCGGGGGAACGGTACAGCTATGGGACCGCGGATATTGGACGCCCGAAGGATCCAAATCTCCTGAGCAGGGACTGCTTTCCGGCGATTTGAAATTCACGTTGGACGGCGAACGGCTCCACGGCAGTTGGGTCCTGGTGCGCATGAAGCAGGATCGCAGCGGCGGCAAACGCACGAATTGGTTGCTCATCAAACACCGCGACGCGAGCGCGCGCGCCGATGGCGGCGCGGAGCTGATCGCGGAGGACCGATCCGTCGCCTCCGGCCGTGCGATGAGCGAGATCGCGGCGGGAAAAGGCCGCGCCCCCAAGCCGTTCATGCTGTCGGGCGCCAGGGGCGCACGGGCCGATGCGGTTTGGAAATCCAAGGGATCGGAGCCCTCGCCGGCCGTCGACAAGCCAACGGCTCGAAAGCCGGTGCCCAACTCAGCGGCGAAGGCGTCGGTGAAATCACCGGCAAAAGTGCCGGCAAAAGCGCCGACGATCAAGCGGATTCCGGAATTCGTGGAGCCGCAACTCTGCCGATTGGTGGCGACTCCTCCGGTGCAGGCCGGCTGGGCGCACGAGGTGAAATTCGACGGCTACCGTTTGCAGCTTCGCGTGATCGATGGCAAGGCGACGCTGAAGACGCGCAGCGCGCTCGATTGGACCGACCGATTTTCCTCGATTGCCGAGGAGGCCGCGGATTTACCCGACTGCCTGATCGACGGCGAGGTGGTCGCCCTGGATAAGCGGCGAGTACCGAATTTCTCGGCGCTGCAGGCGGCATTGTCCGCCGGCCGATCGGAGGATCTCGTCTATTTCGCGTTCGATCTTCTGTTCGAGCAGCGTAGCGATCTGCGCGCGTTGCCGTTGAGCGAACGCAAAGCCCGGCTCGAGCTATTGCTGCGAGGAGCGGCGGGGGAGCACATCCGGTATGTGAGTCACTTGGAATCGAGAGGAGACTCGGTGTTGGAATCCGCGTGCAGCATGGGACTCGAGGGCATCGTCTCCAAGCGCTTGGCGGCGCCGTATGGTTCGGGGCGGAGCGATAGTTGGCAAAAATCCAAGTGCCGTGCGGGGCACGAGGTCGTCCTGGGTGGGTGGACCACCGAGGCGGGGACTGTTCGCTCGCTGCTTGCGGGCGTCAATCGCGACGGCCACCTCGTCTATGTCGGCCGCATCGGTACCGGCTACACACGAGCAACCGCCGAGCAGCTGTTGCCGCAGCTCAAGGCGCTGACGGTGGAGGAGAGCCCGTTCGGCGGGGAAAACGCCCCGCGCAAGGAGCGGAACGTCCGTTGGCTGCGCCCTCGGCTGGTGGCCGAAATCGAGTTCGCGGGTTGGACGGATTCCGGAATGATCCGGCAGGCAGCCTTCAAGGGGTTGCGGCAGGACAAGCCCGCGAGCGAGGTGGTGGCCGAGAGGCCGGAAGTCGTCGAGAAAACGGATCCCGCCCCGGACGAGGAGCTGCAAAAGCGCGAACTGCGCAGGGAAAGCAACGGCGGCAGGGCGCGGTCGACCGGGGCGCGGTCGACCGGGGCGCGCGCAGCCGAGAAGCGCCCAGCCGGGACGCGGGCGGCGGGCGCGCGAGTGGCTGCGGCGCGCACCGTCGGATCGGGCCCCACGGTCCTGGGCGTTTCGATCTCCAAGCCGGACAAGCCCCTGTGGCCGGACGCGGGCGACGGGCGCCCGGTCACGAAACTCGATCTGGCGCGCTATTTTGAAAGTGTGGGGACCTTCATGCTGCCGCATATCGAAGGGCGGCCGTGCTCGCTGGTGCGTGCGCCGGACGGGATCGGCGGCCAGAACTTTTTCCAGCGCCACGCGATGGCGGGCATGTCGAATCTGTTCGAGCTGGTCAAGGTCAAGGGAGACCGCGCGCCGTACGTGCAGATCGACCGCGTCGAAGCTTTGGCCGCGGTCGCGCAAATTGGAGCGCTGGAGCTGCACCCGTGGAATTGCGCGCCTCATGAGCCCGAGATTGCAGGGCGCTTGGTGTTCGATCTTGACCCGGCGCCCGACGTAAAATTCGACGCGGTGGTCGACGCGGCGCTGGAAATGCGGGAGCGACTCCGCGCCGTGGGTCTCGAGTCCTTCTGCAAGAGCACCGGCGGCAAGGGGTTGCATGTGGTGACGCCGCTCAATAGTGCCTCGCCCCATGCGGTGGAATGGCCTCCCGCCAAGAATTTCGCGCATGTCGTGTGCGCGCAAATGACGCAGGACAGCCCGACCAAGTATTTGGACAACATGTCGAAGAGTCAGCGCGTCGGCCGGATTTTCCTGGACTATCTGCGCAATGACCGCATCGCCACCGCGGTCGCGCCCCTGTCTCCGCGCGCGCGAGCCGGCGCGCCGGTGTCCATGCCGCTCAACTGGAGCGAGGTCAAGCACGGGCTCGATCCGATGCGATTCACGGTGCGATCCGCTGCGGCGCTGCTTGCGAAGAGCAAGGCCTGGAAAGACTATGAGGAGTCGGCGAAGTCGCTCGCCGGCGCGATCCGGAAAATCACCTCATCGACGGGCGCCCGCAAGCGCTGAGCCGATAGCCGGCGCATCGAGGCAGCCGCTCCGACCCGTGGACGCTGCCGGACGCGCTACACTACCGGGCGTCGTAGGCCTAAAACTTCAAATGAGATCAAGGACCAGCCCGCCCTCGCAAGTGGCCTCCCAGCTCGTCGTCGCCCGTGCCGTCGCCCGCTGAGCCGTCGTCGCCCGACGAGCGAACGGAGCGCCTGAATACCCGCGCCGCGGGAATCATCGGGCTCGCAGTCATGTGCAGCCGCGTGCTCGGCTTGGTGCGGGAGCAGGTGTGCGCCGCGCTGTTCGGCGCGGCGGCGATGGACGACTTCACAGCCGCATTCCGCATACCCAATTTGCTGCGCGACCTGTTCGCGGAGGGCGCACTGTCCACCGCGTTTGTCACCACGTTCAGCAAGACGATCGCGCGCGAAGGCGATGCGGCGGCGTGGCGGCTCGCGAACAAGGTGGCGACACTCACTTTTTTGGTGTTGGGCGCGCTGTGTGCGCTCGGAATGGTGTTCTCGCATCAGCTGGTGGCGCTGATCGCGCCCGGCTTCCATGCCGGGAAGGCGGAAATGACGGCGCAGCTCACGCGCATCATGTTCCCCTTCATCCTCCTGGTATCGCTTGCCGCGCTGGTGATGGGCATGCTGAATGCGAAGAGCATCTTCGGCAGACCGGCCATGGCGTCGAGCTTTTTCAACTTGGGATCGATCATCGGCGGCGTCGCACTCGGTTGGATGATCGATCCACATTTCGGACCCCGAGCGCTCGTCGGGCTCGCGATCGGCACGCTGATCGGTGGCGGCCTGCAGCTGGCCGTTCAGCTCCCGCCGCTGAAAGGGCTGGGGTACCGGTTTCATCTGGATTTCAAATGGCGCGACAAGGGTGTGTTTGCCATCCTGGCGCTGATGGGACCTGCGGTGATCGCGGCAAGTACCACCCAGGTCAACGTCCTGGTCAATTCCATGTTTGCTTCGACGCTCGGCGATGGCGCAATATTCTGGCTCGCCATCGCCTTTCGGTTGATGCAGCTTCCCCTCGGTTTGTTCGGGGTCGCGCTCGGCACGGTCACGCTGCCGCTCTTGTCGCGGCTCGTGGTCGCGAATCAAATGACGGCGTTTCGGTCCGAACTCGCGCGCGCCCTGAGGCTCATGTTCCTGCTGACGATTCCGTCGACCATCGGACTCATGATGCTCGCCGAGCCGATCATGTCGGTGCTTTATCAGCACGGAAAATTCGATGCCTTCCAGGCGCTGCAGGCGGGCGGGGCGCTGAGATTTTATGCCGTCGGCCTCGCCGGTTACGCGGCGCTGAAAGTGCTGGTCAATGCCTTCTATGCGCTCGACCGGCGCAAGACGCCGATGCTCGTGAGCTTTCTCGCGGTGGGCCTCAATCTTTTCTTCAACTGGTTGTTCACGTTTCATCTGGGCTGGGGACACCGCGGGTTGGCGTTCTCGACCGGGCTGGTCGCGACCTGCAACTTTTTGCTGCTGTACGCGCTGATGCATCGCTATCTGGGCACCCTGGATTCCCGGCGGCTGCTGCTCACCCTGTTCAAGATCAGCGCCGCCGGATGCGTGCTGGCAGCGGTGTGTTGGGCCTCCACGCATTGGCTCCTGGCCGATTGGGCCACCCAGGCGTTCTGGAGCAAAGCCTTCATGCTCTTTGGCACGGTATTCGTCGCAGGAGCCGCATTCCTGGCCGCCGCCGCGCTGCTCCGGATCGAGGAGCTCACGGCAGTGCTGTCCGCCGTCAAGCGCCGTCTGCGGCGTGCGACATGATTCACCGGTGAGACAGAAACCGCCCGTCTTTGCAGAACTTTACCCGTCGCCTCGATTACTTAACCGGCCTTAAGGTTGCATTGGCGGGGCATCGCGACGATCATTTGCCCCATCGTGAAATCAGCCATCGTATCCAGAGTCGGCTATGCGCTTTTATTGTGCGCCGCGTCCGCCATCGCCGCAGGCCACAGCGAGCCGGAGACGTTCTTCATTCCCGCGAATTCCAGCGGATCGGACGCCATCATCAAGTTGCCGGTCGGGGCCGTGTCGTCGTTCTCCGCGAGCAACGCCGAAGCGCTGACCGACTACGCCGGTCCGGAAATCGAGGCGATGCGTCTTTCGGGCGACGTTCGCATCGACGTGATCGGCACCGGGGAGCCCATCCAGATCAAGGCGGACCGGGTCGTGCTGGAGCTGACCGCGGACGAGGTCGTGCAGCGCAAGGGCTCGCTGCCGCTCGCCGGATCCCGTCAATTGCACTCCAGCCGCGTCATCGAGGACGGCGACGCCACGCAGACCTTCGTGGGCAACGTGGTGTTCACGCTGCAAACTTCCTCGGGTGCCCTGCAGATCAAGGCGGATCGGGTGGAGCACACCGAGCGAATGGGAGTGCGGCCGGAGCCTCCCGCGGGCGTTTAGAGCGCTGCCACAATCATCGTCCGGGTGATGGAGAGACTCGGCGCCTCTTGAATGCGATGAAGCCCATGAGGGCGAGTGCCGCCGTACAGGTATAGGGAAACCAGCATCCGAGCCGCACGAAAAGCGTGTCTCCGCCCAGGAGGCGCGGCACACTCACCACGATGCCCTCCGCCGGACGAGGCTCACGGTAGGGATCGTCCGCGTAGGTTTTGACCAGGACCCTGCCGTTCGGATCGATGAGCGCGGAGATGCCCGAGTTCACCGCGCGCACCATGGCCGCGCGCAGCTCGACGCTGGCGTATACCGCCAGCGCGAGATGTTCCCACGGTTCCGCGCGTTTCCCGTACCACGAGTCGACGGTTATGTTCACCAGTACATTGGGATGCGCGCGGCCGATGTCGACGAGATAGTCGGGCAGGATGTCCTCGTAGCAAATGACCGGGCCGAGCCCCCAGGAAGTTCCGGCGGGGTCTTGATACTTCAGGACGCGCGCCCCCGTGCCGGAGGTGAAGCGCGAGCTCCCCAACGGGACGATTCTTTTCAACCAGGGGAACAGCTGCACTCCCGGTATGTATTCGCCGAAGGCGAGCAGCTGGACCTTGTCGTAGCGCCCCGTCATTGCGCCGCCGCGATCGACGAGAATCGCCGAGTTGTAGACGTCGCCGGTCGCCGAGTCGTAGGTGTCCGCTCCGATCATCACCGGGCCTTCGAGCCCGCGGCGGATCATCGCTGCGGAATCCGGCGGAAAATCGGCGTAGAGCTCCCGCGGCAGCGCAACCGGATAGCTGCCTTCGCTCCAGACCACCAGTTGCGCGCCTGAGGTTTCCAGTCGACGCGACTCCTCCTGAAGCGCGGTCAGTTCGCGCCGCGCCTCCTCCGGCGAGAAATCCGGATCGTTGCTGTATGCGATGTTTGGTTGCACCAAGCCGATCTTGAGCTGCGGCGCATGCGCGACGAGCTCATCGACCTGCCGCATGCGAACCGCGCCGAATATCAGCGCGACCGCGAGGATCGCAGCGGCCGATATCGCCGGAATCCGCGCGGCCTTCGGAGCCGTCCACAAGTCGTATAGCGCACCGTTCACCATCATCAGGAGTGCCGTGACGCCCCAGGGTCCGGTGATCTCGGCGATCTGAATCACCAGCGGATGCCAGGCCTGCGTGATCCACTGGCCGCAGGGAAATATTTGCGGTACCAGGAATTCGCACGCGGCCATGCCAATCGGCGCAATGAGCGTCATGGGCACGGCGATGCGCCGGCGGATCGAGCACACGACGGCCGAGAACAACAAGAAGATCAGTGCGCGCGCCGCGCAGAACAGCAACAGCACCAGGAACCCCGCAATCCACGGGAAGCCGGCGAACCTTTGGGTGGTGTCGATCAGCCAGTAGAAACCGCCGCCGGTCTCGACCACGCCCGCCCACCAACCGAGGAAAAGCGCGCGCCGATAGGTGGGCGCGCGGTCCACCGCCGCCAGCATCGGAACCGCGGCGATCCACGCGGCGGCAGACCCGTCGAAGGGCGTGCAGGCGAGGAACCAGAGGCAGCCCGAGACCGTGGCCAGTCCGAGGCCGCCCGGGAAACTGGAGGCGAACTTGGGTACGCGCATTACATTATTGTCAGGTCGCACTGCCGCAGTTCGCGGCGAGTGCGCATCTTAAGGTATTCTGCGGCGTAACCATGCAAGAAAGATATGAACCCACCGCGGTCGAGGCGGAGGCACAGCGCTATTGGAACGAGCACAAGAGCTTCGAGGTCAGTGAGGACCCGGCGCGCGAGAAATACTACTGTCTGTCGATGTTCCCGTATCCGAGCGGACGCCTGCACATGGGTCATGTGCGCAATTACACCATCGGCGATGTGGTCACCCGATTCATGCGCATGAACGGCAGGAACGTGCTTCAGCCGATGGGTTGGGATGCGTTCGGGTTGCCCGCGGAAAACGCGGCGATGGCGAACGGTGTGCCGCCAGCGAAGTGGACCTTCGACAACATCGCGACCATGAAGGGTCAGTTGCAGGCGCTCGGTTTCGCTCTCGACTGGAATCGCGAGGTCACGACCTGCCGCCCGGAGTATTACCGTTGGAACCAGTGGCTGTTCCTGCGCATGCTGGAAAAGGGCATCGCGTATCTGAAAACGGGCGTGGTGAACTGGGATCCGGTCGACAAGACCGTGCTCGCCAACGAGCAGGTCATCGACGGCCGCGGCTGGCGCACCGGCGCGCTGGTCGAGCGGCGCGAGATTCCGATGTACTACCTCAAGATCACCGACTACGCCGAGGATCTGCTCGACGCTCTGGGGCACATGCCGGGATGGCCGGACCGAGTGCGCGCGATGCAGGCCAACTGGATCGGCAAGAGCGAGGGCGTGCGGATCGGCTTTCCCTATGAGATCGGCGGCGAGACCGGTGTGCTTCACGCCTTCACGACCCGCGCCGATACGGTGATGGGCGTCACTTTCTGCGCCGTGGCCGCCGAGCATCCGCTCGCGACGCATGCGGCCAAGGGCAATGCGACACTCGCGGCGTTCATCGAGGAATGCAAGCGGGGTCCGGCCATCGAAGCGGAGCTCGCCACGCAGGAGAAAAAAGGCATGGCGACGGGACTCACCGTGCGCCATCCGCTGACTGGCAACTCGGTGCCGGTTTGGGTCGGCAACTACGTGCTCATGAGCTATGGCGACGGCGCGGTCATGGGCGTTCCTGCGCACGACGAGCGGGACTTCGAATTCGCCAAACGATACGGCTTGGCCGTGGAGCCGGTCATCGAAGTCGACGACCGCACCTATTCCACCGAGGCGTGGCAGAGCTGGTACAGCGAGCACGGACGCTGCGTCAACTCGGGCAAGTACGACGGTCTCGATTTCGCGGCAGCGGTGGATGCGGTGGCCGCGGATCTCGAGCGCCTCGAGCTCGGCGAAAAGCGCATCACCTGGCGGCTGCGCGACTGGGGCATTTCGCGGCAGCGCTACTGGGGATGTCCGATCCCCATCATTCACTGCGCCGACTGCGGCGTGGTGCCCGTTCCCGACGATCAATTGCCGGTGGTGCTCCCCGATAATCTCGTGCCGGACGGCAGCGGCAATCCGCTGCTCAAGGATGCGGCGTTCCTTGTGTGCGCCTGCCCGCGCTGCGGACGGCCGGCGCGGCGCGAGACGGATACCATGGATACGTTCGTGGACTCTTCCTGGTACTTTCTGCGCTATGCCTGCAGCGACAACGGCAGCGCGGCGCTCGACGAGCGCGTGAACTATTGGCTGCCGGTCGACCAGTACATCGGTGGGATCGAGCATGCCATCCTGCATCTGCTGTATTCACGCTTCTGGACCCGGGTGATGCGCGAACTCGGCGCGGTGTCCTTCAAGGAGCCTTTCACCCACCTGTTCACGCAAGGCATGGTGCTCAACGAGGCCTTCTTCCGGAAGACCGAGTCCGGCCGCATCGAATATTTCAATCCCGCGGATGTGGAGGTGGTCGCCCGCGATCAGCATCGCGCGGCGATTCTGCGCAAGGACGGGCGCGAGGTGGAGTCCGCCGGCGTCATCACCATGTCGAAATCCAAGAACAACGGCGTCGACCCGCAGGCGTTGGTGGACGAACTCGGAGCGGACACGGCGCGGCTTTTCACCATGTTTGCCGCGCCGCCGGAACAGACCCTCGAATGGTCCGACGAAGGCGTGCAGGGTGCCTTTCGCTTCATCAAGCGGCTTTGGAAGGCGGTCTACGAGCACGTGTCGGGAGGCGCGGTTGCGCCGCTCGACAAGCAAGGTCTCGACGACGCGCAACGGTCGATCAGACGCCAGGCACACCAGACGCTCGGCAAGGTGACCGATGACATCGGTCGGCGACGCACCTTCAATACGGCCATCGCGGCGGTGATGGAGCTCTTGAACGCCCTGTCGAAATTTCCGCAACGTTCGCCCCGGGACCGGAGCGTGATGCAGGAGGCGCTCGAAATCGCCGTGGTGGCATTGTCCCCGATCATTCCCCATGCAACGCATGCACTGTGGCGCGAGCTCGGGCATCGCACCGCGCTGATCGACGAGACCTGGCCGCAGGTCGATGCGGCGGCCTTGGAACGGTCCATGGTCGAGATCGTCGTTCAGGTGAACGGCAAGCTGCGCTCGCGCATCACCGTGCCCGCGGGTTCGGACGATGAGGCGGTACGCGGAGCGGCGCTCACCGACGCTCACGTGCAAAAGTTCGTCGGGGCCGGTCCCGTGCGAAAAGTCATCGTCGTGCCGGGCAAGCTCGTCAACGTGGTCGTCTAGATGATGCGGCCGGCATCCCTCGCGCTCGCCTGCACCGCGGCGTTCATCCTGTCGGCGTGCGGCTTTCGCCTCGCGGGCAGCGATCATCTGCCGCCGGTCCTCGCGCGGCCGTATCTCTCGGTCAAGAATCCCTATACGGATTTCGCGCGCGAGTTCGAGCACGAGCTGAAAAGCGCCGGAGCGGTGCTTGAGCCCGGGCGGCAAGATGCCACGGCCACCATCGAAGTCACGAAAGACCTGGTGGAGCAGCGGACCTTGGCGGTGTCGGCGCGCAACATCCCGACCGATTATGAGCTGACCTACACCGTCACGTTCGCCGTTCACGGGCCGGATTCCGAGCTCATGGCGCCGCAGACGATCACATTGTCGAAGGATTACAGCTTCGAGGAGAACGTGCTGCTTGCCAAGGAGCACGAGGCCGACATCCTGCGCGCGCAGATGGCGCGGGATTTGGTCGGGATGGCCATGCACCGGCTGACCCGTCTGAAGTAGCGGCAGGGCACCGTGTGCTCAAGCTCAACGCCATCGACCGACTCGAGTTGCTGGTGCTGCTCGACCGCTATGGATTGGAGCTGACGCTGGTAGCGCGCGGCGAGGCGATCCCCGGCTCCCATTGGGGAGATAGCGAGGCCGGTCTCATCGGCTCGAAGTTATACGCACGCCTCGATACTCCCCTGCATTCGGTACTGCACGAGAGTGCACATTTCATTTGCATGACGCCGGAACGCCGCGTGGGCCTGCACACCGATGCGGGCGGGGACGACGCGGAGGAGACCGCGGTGTGCTACTTGCAAGTTCTGATGGCGCAGGCGCTTGCCAAGGTTGGTGCACAACGATTGTTCGCCGACATGGACGAGTGGGGGTACAGCTTTCGGCTGGGCAGCGCGGGGAAGTGGTTCGCGGAGGACGCCGCCGATGCGCACGAGTGGCTGTTGCGGCATGGCCTGATCGATCAACGGAACCGCATCACCTACGCGCTGCGCCAGTGACGCGCTCGGCCGGCTCTCCGGCGAGGCGTCAGGCGGCGTTTGACGCCGCGACCGCGGGGGTGGCGTAGACCCGGCCGAATCGATTGGCCAGAAACGCCTCCAAGCCGATCTCTTCCTGCTTGATGAGCCCGGATTGCGGCAGATGCCCGGTACGAAGCATGTCGAGCACGGCGCAGATGCCGCCGGCGGTGGTGATCTGAATGGCGCTGCGCACGCGGCCGCCCATCGGCGCCGCATAGATTTTGTTGGCGTAGGTCTCCTGAACCAGCTGGCCGCCGCGCATGCCGCTGACGGTCACGAACACGATCACCACGTCCTGCAGCGTCACGGGCACGGCGTTCTCCAGGATATCCTTCAACAGCTCGCGGCGGTCCCGCAGCCGCAGATCGTTCAACAGCGCCTTCATGATGGCCGCGTGTCCGGGATAGCGGATGGTGCGGTAGTTGAGATTGCGGACTTTACCCGCCAATGTCTCGCAGAGGGTGCCGAGACCGCCTGAGGTGTTGAAGGCCTCGTACAGAATGCCGTCGAGCGAGAATTCCTCGAGCTCCTCGAGCGCCTGGGTTTCGCGAAGCTGGCCGTTGACGATGGCTTCGCACGGCTCGCAATACTCGTTGATGACCCCGTCCGTGCTCCAGGTCAGATTGTAATTGAGCGCGTTGGATGGAAATTTGGGCAGCGCGCCGACGCGCATGCGCACGTCCTGAAGCTGATCGAAATGCGAGGCAAGGTCGCTCGCCACGATGGTGATGAATCCTGGCGCCAGCCCGCATTGAGGAATGAATGCCGTGCGCGCGCCCCTGGCGAGCTGCTTGACGGCCCGGGTGCTCGCGACATCCTCGGTCAGATCGAGGTAGTGCGCGCCGGCCGTCTTGGCCGACTCGGCGATCAGACGGGTGGCGTGATAAGGGGCGGCGGAGAGCACCGCGTACTTGCCGGCAAGCAATTTCGCCAGGGTGTCGCCCTGGGTGATATCGGCGGCCACTTTCGTCACGGCAGCGCCCGTCTCCAGCCGATCCAATTGGGCTTGCGAGCGGTCGATCACCGTGACGGCATAATCGCGTGAGCTCACCAACAGCTCCGCAATCATGGACCCAATTTTTCCTGCGCCTACGATGGCAATCTGTTGCATGTGAAACCCTCCCGTCGGTCCGCCATTTTCGCGTCCGGACCCGGCGAATGGTAGGCGCCAATTACCCGTTATTAAGGTATTATTAGTCGATTTGCAGGCTAATAACGGCGAAAAGCATGGATTTGATCGATCAGACGCTCATCGCGGCGTTGCGGGAAAACGGCAGGGCATCCACGGCGCAGCTCGCCCGCTTAGTGGGCCGCTCGCGCACCAGCGTTCAAAGCCGCATCGAGCGGCTCGAGAAACAAGGGGTGATCGCCGGGTATGGCGTGCGCCTGGCGCCCGAGCACGATCTGGGCGCGGTGCGCGCGCACGTCATGATCAAGGTGGGCCCCAAGGAGGCCCGCGTGGTGACGGCGGCGCTTCGCGCCATTACGCAGGTGCGCGTGCTGCACTCGGTGAGCGGGGATGTGGATCTCATCGCGGTTGCCGCCACCGCCTCGGTGGCCGACATGGACGAAGTCATCGATCGCATCGGCGCATTGGATGGCGTGGAGCGCACGACCTCGTCCATCATCCTGTCGACCAAATTCGAGCGTTAGGCGGATTTTTGGGGTTTTCTACCAGGAGACGCACTTGAAGTTTCCCATCGCGTTGGCATGCCTTTCCCAAGGTGCCGGACGCTTTGCCACAGAAGCCGGCTGCTTGAGGCGCGCCGCCATCTGGTTTGCAGCGTGGGTATAACCGTGGTTATACTACCGCAATGAAAACTGCGATCTCCATTCCGGATGCAATTTTTGAAGAGGCTGAGCGGCTTGCGAAAATCCGAGGCTGGTCCCGAAGCGAGCTTTATTCGAATGCAGTGTCTGCGTACGTCAATAGCGAGAGATTCTCGGGCGTTCGCGAAAAGCTCGATGCCGTATACGGACAGAATGTCGATGACTCCGCTGTGGATCCGCTCCTCGCTAAGGCCCAAGCACGCTCCGTGCCGAAAGAGACGTGGTAATGCAGCGCGGAGAGATCTGGTGGGCATCTCTCGGAGAGCCTCACGGATCCGCGCCGGGATTCCGAAGGCCGGTACTAATCGTTCAGTCTAACGAGTTCAACGAAAGCGCGATCCGTACCTCAATCTGTGCAGTGATTACACCGAACATGCGCTTGGCAGATGCTCCAGGCAATGTGCGTGTCACCCGCCGCGTCAGTGGCCTGCCCCACGACTCAGTGGTTAACGTATCGCAGTTAGTTACCTTGGATAAACAAATGCTGACCGAGAACGTGGGTCGGTTGCCTTCGCAATCGCTGCGCGAGGTGGAGGCGGGTATAAAGCTGGTGCTGGCGCTATAGATCAGCCGCGACGGCTCGAGGCCACTGCGCGGCAGTAAGGGAATGCGTCAATACCTATGGCTTCGTACGCACCCGAGCCAGCGGGTCCTTCCTTGCAATCACAGTCCGAGACTTGGGCTCAGGACCACAACATGTCTTAACTGCGATGAGTCGCTCACAATCTTCAAGCCGGCGGCATTCACAGTGAAAACTCGCGTTCAAGATGGATCGCATCCGACTGAGGCGCGTGGTTAGCTCGTCAAGCTCTGCGATCTTGCGTTTGGCCATTGCCCGCCATCGCAACGCAGGTCTGGTACCAATGGGGAAGCCGTCCAAGAACGTGCGCGTCTCGCTGATCGAAAAGCCAGCATCGCGAGCCAGAAGAATAATCCGTATCCGACCGAGCACACCTTGATCGTATAGTCTGCGATTCGACGTACGTGCCGGCGAGGGAAGCAGGCCGGCTTTCTCGTAATACCGCAACGCAGACGCTGCCACGCCCGCCTGGCGAGCAAGCTCACCGATCATGAGTCCTTTCATCGTCGTAAGCTCCTCGACACGGCTCCAAGCTAAATTTCCCTTGACTTGAAGCGCACTTTAACTTGTAGGCTGCGGGAATGGTAGTTCGGCGTGCGACGCCGTCACAGCAAGGAGCAGCGTATGGATCTCAAAGCCGGCCTGTGTTTAATGGCTTTTCTGGGCCTATCGGTATGCACCATTGGACGAACGGACAATGCGCCGCTCACGGCCGTTGTCGTCGATGCGGCCGTCTCGGACCCGCGCAGACCGGAAGAACAAGTCAAGCTCGACGTGACCCGGAATCCGGTGCCTTCGGTCCTCTTCTCTGGAGCGAAAGCGGGTGATCGAATTGCGGACGTGATGTCTGGCAATGGCTATTTTACGCGAATTCTGAGCGACGTCGTGGGACCGAGCGGTCGCGTTTATGCGTACATTCCAGTCGAACAGATCGCCCATTGTTCGCCCAGCGAAATTGCCGGCACTCAGGCAATTGCCCAAGACTCTAGCTATAAAAACGTAACATTGCTCACCGGTTCACTCGCCGACTTGCATATGCCCGCGAGGCTCGATTTGATATGGATGTCGCAAAGCTATCACGACCTACACAACTCCTTTCTCGGGCCGGCGAATGTTGTGGCCTTCAACAGGACCATCTTCGAGGCGTTGAAGCCCGGCGGAGTTTTCCTGGTCATCGACCATGTCGCCGAAGCGGGTTCCGGGCTACGGGATACGGAAACCCTGCATCGAGTCGATCCAATCCGCATGAAGAACGAGATCGAAGCGGCAGGGTTTGTGCTCGAAGCGCAAAGTGATGTGCTTCGCAATACTGATGATGATCACAAACTGGCGATTTTCGATCCGAGTATTCGCGGCAGGACGGATCAAGTGCTGTTTCGATTCCGCAAGCCACAACAAAGCGTCCATACCAAGGTCCCGCCTCATGCAGGCTGAGCCATCGGCTCAATTGCATTTGGAGGAGCGCAGCGCGTCGGCGAATCGGAAAAGGGCGGCCTCGATTTGCTCGCGTAAAGGCGAAGCGACGCCCTCCTCGTGCAGCGCGCGGTGCATGCAAGCCAGCCACTGATCGCGCTCACTGCGCCGATGTCGTACGGGGCATGCGCCGACATCATGCATTTTCTGTCCTGACGACCTCGGCACCGCCGATTCTCTCGTACACCGAAGCTTGAGCAGGCACGCTCGAAGGCGGTGTGGCATTGATGTCAGCACTCATCGGCCCACGATAATTCAACCCGCCGATGAGTCCATCCGGGAATATACGGACTTGCGAATTCGATGCGTCCGCGATGCGCCGCTGCCCCGAAGATCTACGGCTGAGCCGCGATCATGGAGATTTCGATCTTGTATTGTGCCCCCGCCAATTTGGCGCTCTCCACCGTCGCTCTCGCAGGGGTCGAGCCGGGTGCGACCCACTGGTCCCACACCTTGTTCATCTCGCCGAATGTGGACATGCTGGTGAGCCAGATGGTGGCCGACAAGATCCGGGTCTTGTCCGTTTTCGCTTCCGCCAACAGGCCATCGACGATGGACAGGATCTCCTTGGTCTGCTCGGCGACGCTCTTGCCTGCGGCCTCCTCGGCGACCTGCCCGGCCAGATAGACGGTTTTGTTGTGAATCACGACCTGCGACATTCGAGGTCCCGGATGCAAGCGTTCGATCGGCATGAAATCTCCTCCCTTGGAGCCCGCATTGTAGGGTCAGACACAGGGTGAGAACGGGAGGGTCGGAATAAAAAACGGCGTGGGTCCTATTGAGGTGCCCACGCCGCCGGATTATCGCACCGACGGGGGAGTTGGCTGGCTTGCCGGTACGAGACTTCCTAAACCTTGTCTGTCTTCGCGTCAGTCATCCGCGAACACGACTTCATACTGCCAAAATCTGGCGCGCCCGCACGCGATACTTTGTAGCGGTGGATCCAATTTTTTTCACTTGACACACCGCACAAGATCGGACGGTACACACTCAGCCATCGGCTGAGGCATCATGATCCGACGGATCTTCAATCGAGTGAAATGATCTTTCGGCTTAAGCTCATGCACTTCGGGGCTGGCGCAGCCGCTTGACCACGAAATAGGCTGCGATCGAGACCACCAGGGTGACGGCGCTCGCCTTGAAGTCCTGTTGCGACCCGGGCGTGAACGCCATGGCGATCAGGACAGCGGCCATGGCTGCGATGGCCGCATAGCTCAGCCAGGGGAAGAGCCACATGACAACCGGCGGCTTCGGCTCGTTGGCGAGCTCGCGGCGCCTGCGCAATGCGATTTGCGCGACGGCGATGGTCATGTAGACATAAACGATCAGCGCGCCCGAGGAGCTCACCAGAAAATCGAACACGGCTTGGGGCGCCTCGGTGGCGGCAATGATGCCGAGAAAACCGGCCACCGAGCCCATGAGCACCGAGACCACGGGAACGCGCCTCGAATTCAACGTCACCAGCATTTTCGGCGCGTCGCGGCGGTCGGCCAGGATGAACAGCACGCGGGAACTCACGTAGAACGCGGAGTTGAGGCAGGAAAGGACGGCGGTGAGAATGATGACGCTCATGATCTCGGGCGCCCAGGGCACGTGCATTGCGTTGAGAGCCAGGGTGAAAGGCGACTCGCCGGAGCGAACATTGTTCCACGGCGTGACCGAGACGATCAGGAAGATCGAGGCCACGTAGAACACGAGGATGCGCCAGATCACGGCAGCCCCCATGCGTGCGACGGCCCGCTCCGGCTGCGCGGATTCCGCCGCGGCGACGGTGGTGATTTCGGCGCCGGTCATGGCGAAGAATACGGTGGGCACGGCGGCGAGCACCGCGATCCAGCCGCGCGGAGCGAAGCCCCCAAAGTCCGAGAGGTTGCCGAATGTGGCGCCATGCGGCGATGTCCAGCCGAAGGCGAACGAGGCGGCGATGACGATGAACACGATGATGGCGGCCACTTTGATGGATGCGAACCAGAACTCGAACTCCGCATAGGAGCGCGCGGACATGAGATTGACGCAGGTCATGACGGTCATGAGCCCGAGGCCGATCTGAAGCGGCGAAAACGGCAGCCAGTGCTGCAGGATCTTGGCACCCGCGATGGCCTCGACGGGTACCACCAGCACCCAGAAGTACCAATACAGCCAGCCGATCACGAAGCCCGCCCCATCGCCGAGCCCCGCGCGCGCGAATTCCGTGAAGGAGCGCACGTGGGGCATGGACGTGGCCATCTCGCCCAGCATGCGCATCACCAGCAAAATCAAGAATCCGCAGATGGCGTAGCTCACGAAGCTCGCCGGACCGGCGGCAATGATCGCGGTGCTCGAGCTCACGAACAATCCCGCGCCGATGATCCCGCCGATCGAGATCATGGTGAGGTGCCGCCCTTTGAGCGAACGGCTGAGCTCGTTCGTGTGCGTGCCCGGGACCGGAGGGATTGCCGTGGCAGGATTCGCCGTGGTTGTGTTTGCCTGCGCCATCACTAGTACCTTTCCCTTATGCTCATCGGGTGTTCCGTGTCGACTTTCGCGGGGCCCACGGTAGCGGATAGATGGGGCGAGAGCCAGCAATGCCGTGCACGATGCAATTTCCGTTTCGAGCGAAGTACATCTTCAAGCCATAGGCGAACGGCGAAGCGGCCGGGACGATTTTCATCTAGGCGTCGAGGTGGGCAACGACGCTCCCGCCGGTACCTACCCTTGATCGATGCGCATCCCCGGCGGGCGCATTGCCGCGCTCGTACGGCTTTGCCGTGAGCATGTACAAAGTCCCCAGCACGATCACACCCACCGCCGTCACGATCATCCCGAAATTGCTGTACCAGGGATCCTGCGGGGCGCGGGGCCACATCATGTCGAAAATCGCGCTCATCCCGTAGGCGAACCCGACGAGATTCACCGGCCATCCCCAACGGCCGAGCGTGAAGGGACCGGTCGGTGTCCAACCCTTCGATCTGGCGATCAACGCCCCGAGCACCAGCATCTGGAAGGCCATGTAGATCCCGACCGAGGCGAAGCTGATGATGGTCGCAACGGCATTTTGCAGCCACAGGCCGCCGAGCGCGATTAGCGACGGGATCAGGCCCGCCAGCGCCAATGATGCCACGGGTACGTGCGTGTGCGGCGAAATACGGCTCAAGAGCTTGCTGCCGACGATCATCTCGTCGCGCGCATAGGCGAACAAGAGGCGGCTCGCGGCAGCCTGCATGCTCAAGCAGCAGGAGATGAACGACACGAGAACCACGGCGAGCACGGCGCGAAAGCCGACCTCGCCCATGGCATCGCGCAGAATCGTCGCCACGGGATCGGTGTCCTTCCCGGAAAGTATGGCGTTCATGTCGGGCACCGCGAGAATCAGTGCAACGCAAACGAGCATCGCTGCCGCGCCGCCGACGTAGATGGTCATGCGCATGGCCTTGGGGATCATGCGGCTGGCATTTGGAGTCTCCTCCGCAACGTCGCCGCAGGCCTCGAAGCCGTAGTAGCAGAACATGGCGGCGAGTGCCGAGGCGAGAAACGCCGGTACGTAGCTGCCGCTGCTACTGCGAAAGGAGAAGGTGTCGAAGAGCACGCTGAACGATTGATGGCGCGCAAACAGCAACAGATAGCCGCCGACCGCAATGGCGCCGATGAGCTCGCAAATGAAGCCGAACATTGCCACGCGCGCGAGCAGTCGGGTGCCGCTCACGTTGCAAGCCGTCGCAAACACGATCATCGCCAGAGCCATGGCCGTGGTGTTCGTGGGGGTGACCGGGAAGCCCAAGAGCTGTGCGACGAACGGCGCACCGCCGGTCGCGACGGCAGCGATCGAGACAAGCAGCGCCCAGCCATATATCCAACCGGCCATCCAGGCCCAGCGCTTGCCGACCAGACGTCGCGCCCACGGATACAGGCCGCCGGAGATCGGGAATTGAGAGACGACCTCGCAGAATACAAGACAGACGAACATCTGGCCGACACCGACGATCAGATACCACCAGAACATCGGCGGACCGCCCGCCGCGAGTGCGAAGGCGAACAGGCTGTAAACCCCCACCACGGGCGAGAGGTAGGTGAATCCCAGCGAGAAATTTTCCCATTTCGACATGGTTCGGTCGAAATGCGATTCGTAGCCCAACGCTCGAAGCTGCTCGGCGTCGTGGTCGATCGCCTTACCGGAATTGGCGGTCACTCATGTCTCCTAAGCTGTCTCGCCTTGCCGGACCCCCGGCGGGGAAGGTCCATATTACGAAAATCGGGGGACTTGCGCCCCCCGATTGCCTCCGCCCGATCGAATCGATGAGGCCTCAGAACTTCGTGTCGAAGCCGATGCCGATTGTTCGCGGCTGATTGGTGGATACACGAGTGATCGTCGGCTGTTGCCACGCGAAGACCGTGTTGTCGATGGTCAAGCCGGCATGCTTGTTGGTCAGATTGGTGCCGAACAAGGATAGCACCCAAGGCTCCTTGCCAAAGCCCAGTCTGAAGTCCATCAATCCGTAAGAACCCAAGACTTCGCTGTAGTAGGCCGTGTCCACAACCGGCCCGACATAGGCCTCTGCGAGGCGTGCCGTGAACTTGTAGTCCGCGGTCACCATCGATTCGTAGTTCAGGGCCACGTTGCCGGTGTATTTCGGGATATTGTTGATGCGCGTGCCGGCCGTGACCGGAAGTCCCGGCGTGTCCTTCGGAGCGCTGATGTAGGCCTGGGTGTACGCAGCGGAAACGTCGACGGTGAGCGCATCGGTCAACTTCGCCGCCATCTCGAGCTCCGGCCCGTAGCTCTTGGCGTCGCCCACGTTGGTATTGTAGGGATAACCGCAGGAGAGCACGATCAGCTGCTGGATGTTGTGCCACTTGACGTAAAAGATGTCCGCGTTGACCGTAAAGCGGCGATCGTCGAGCTTCGCCTTCTCGCCGAATTCTAGACTCCAGATATCGTCCGGCGCGTAGTAAGCCGGCTGACTGGTGAGGTAGCTCGGTCCGGTGCCCTGCCCGCAATAGTAAAAGGCGCCCTGGCTGAACGGGACCAGGGGGATCGGCAGATTCACGCCGCCGGGTCGGGAGCCCTTCGCGAGCGTGCTGTACAGCGTGAGATCCGACGTTGGCTCGTACGACAAATTGAGCTTTGGCAATAGACTCGTGTTGCTTCCGGATGCACTGTCGATGGTCGGTGTGGCATCGCCCGAGGCCGTGCCAAGACCGGCCTGATTGGCGTTGTTGCCGATGTTGAATTTATAGAACCGCAATCCCGCGGTGAGTTTCAGGTCGGGCCGCAGCTTGTACGAGGCCTCTCCGAAGATCGCCTTCTGGCTGAGAATGTTCGGGTTGTTGTCATTGAACATGATGCCCTCGGGATTCGCTCCCGTCACGGGCGGTGCGTAGAAAAACTGGTCGGCAGTCGGACAATGGCCGCCGAGCGGACCGCCGGCGGGACATACGGGGGTCGTGACAAACCCAACGGTCTGATTTCTCGTGACGTAGCCCGAATGCAAATTCGAGTAATAGAGGCCGCCCACCCACTGGAAGTCGCTGTCGCCCCGCGAGGTGAGGCGAAGTTCCTGGGCTATCTGCCAGGTCGTATCGTTCTCGGAGTAGATATTCGGGACGAACTGCGTGTAATTGAAGATGTTTTGCAGCGCTTCGGTCGAATCCGTCGATTGATACACGTCGCGCTTCCAGTACGAGGATGCCGACGTGAAGTTGGCAAACGGCATGTCGTAGCTGATCTTCAGGCTCCACATGTGAAACGAATCGTAGTAGGGCTCTTGGATGTCGTAGGGCTGGTAGATCGCCTCGTTCGCAGGCGGAGATTGATAATTGGCGTAGCCATCGGCATCGATGCGCTGATACATGAAGCCGCCGGTGATGGACAGGGCATCGGACGGCTGGATCAGGAGCGACCCTCTCGAGGAGATGAAACGCTCGAGGTTGGAGCCTGTGATGTTGTCTGCGACCGGCGCATCCTGAACGGCGCCGCGCGTACAGTAGTAGACGCCGCAATTCCCGAAGTTCGTCGGATAGGGAAACTGGCCGGGCGCGATCACCTTGCGGTCGATCCAGCCGCTGATGTATTTATCCGTGGTCACGAACCGAAACGCCGCGATGTCGCCGATGGGAAGATTCAGCATCAAGCTGCCGCGGCCGTTTGTGCTGCCGCCGGTGGTTTGAGAGGCGTCGACCGCCGCCGAACCTTCGTAGGTGTTGAGCTTCGGCGGATTGGTCACCAGCTTGATGGTGCCGCCCATGGATCCTGCTCCGTACAAGGTGCCCTGCGGTCCGCGCAGGATCTCCGTGTGATTGAGATCGAAGAGGTCGGCGTCGATGACCGTGCGGCCATTGAGCGCCACGGCGGACGCCGACAAGGGGGTTTCATCGATGTAGAAACCCACCGTTGCGACGGAACCGCCGGATGAACCCAAGCCCCGCATTTCATATTCGGTCTGGCCCGGGCCGGCCGTGCGCAGCGATATTCCGGGGATGGCGCCGACCAGATCCTGGACGGATCCGATGTTCTGCTCGGCGAGATCGGCGCCGCTCAAGGCCGTCATGCTGATCGGCGTGGCCTGCACGGTGGAATCGCGCTTCTCCGCGGTGACGACGATTTCCTCCAGATCGTTGCCGCGCCCCGGTGCGGTTTCGCCGGCGGGAGAGGCCGCCGGACCGCCCGGTTCCGGATCGGCGAAGGCCGGTGCGCACATCAATCCGGCACAGACTATGGCGAAGAGCGAGCTCACGCGCGATGCCAGGGCCGCTTGCGCGGCGCACGATTTTCTTTTCATTGACTGTTCTCCCTGAGATGAACAAGGCCGCGGCACGGGCATCTGGCTTGCTTGACGATCCCTCTCTCGCAAGCCTCCCGCACCGCCGCCTCTCGCCGAGGATCGCTTATGATCCGTCTGGTCGATAAGTAGCATAGGGTTTACTAGCACGCAAGTTTGTTGCGTGCTGAGAACCCTCGATCAAAGATATGGACGCCGGCCGTGGAGCCGCGCCGTCGCTTCGAACGAGCATGGGGATGGACGATGCATGGATTATGCCGAATGCACGGCGATGGGGCGGCGCGCGCGCCTCGCGCTCCGGAAGCGGGCACTTGAGCGGCACCAGCCGCCGTCTGACGCTCGCGGCGATTCTTTCCTCGAGCTTGGGCGTCGGATTGATCTTCGGCTTCCAACCGCCCCTGATCACCATGGCCTTGAGCCGCATGGGAAGCTCCGCTCTCGCCATCGGTGCGGTCACCGCCGCAAGTCTGATCGCGGTCATTCTTTGCGGGCCGCTGTATCCCCGGCTCATCGGGCAACTCGGGCTGAAACGCAGCGTGATCATCGGCATCGCGACCGGCGCAGTGGTGCTGGCATTCATGCCCGCGGCTTCGGGCGTCGCTCCGTGGATGTGCTTCAGATTCGTCACCGGCTGCGTGCTCGGGTTGAGCTGGATCGGCAGCGAAATCTGGCTGAACACGGTGAGCAGCGATGCGGAGCGCGGCACCGTCATGGGGGTCTACGGGACGGTTTTCTCGGTCGGAATCGTCGGCGGTCCGCTCCTGCTGGAGTTCACCGGGACGGACGGCTGGCGGCCGTTCGTGGTCGGCGCTGCCTGCCTGCTGGCGACGCTTCTGCCGATCATGATGCTGAAGGAAACCAAGACGGACGACGGCGCGCGCACGTTGCCCGTCAACCTCGTCCGCGCGGTGCGCGTCGCACCCATCGTGATGCTGGCAGCGGTGGTCGCGGGCTTGGTCGAATCGGCGGATCTGGCGCTGCTCCCGCTGTTCGGATTGCACGCCGGCATGCACGAGCGAGCAGCGCTGTCGCTGGTGACCGTGTTCATGGCCGGCAACGTCGTGCTGCAAATGCCCATCGGATTGATTGCGGACCGCTTCGGGCGGCGCGCGGTCCTCGCCGGGTGCGCGGTCGCGAGCGCGTTGGGCCCGCTAATCCTGCCGTTTTGCCTCGATGCGCCGGCTTGGCTCGGTCTGCTGTTGTTTCTCTGGGGCGGAACACTGTACGCATTCTACAGCCAGGGAATCGCGCTGTTGGGCGAGCAATTCCCGGCGGCCGAGCTCGCTGCGGCGAACACCGTGTTCGTAATGGTGTATTGCGCGGGCGGGGTCATCGGTCCGAGCCTTGGAGGGTTCGCGATGGACCACTGGCCGCAAACGGGCCTTCCGGCCATGCTGAGCGGCGCGCCGCTCTTGTTGCTCGCGGGTCTTGCGATTCGTGCGGCGCGCGCGCGCGCCGCAAAGCGGGCTACGGTCTGACCGGGCCGCCCGGGCTCAACCCACGGCGGTGCGCTTCTTCTTGTCCGGATCGTCGAACGGCAGCGTGTGCGCCGTGGCGGGGCCCTTGAGGTTCTTGCCCCGGATCTCGAGCTTGGTGCCGTGAACCGCCGCCGGCACGTCGAGGCGCGCGATGGCCATCGATTTGCCGGTAAGGCTCGATACCATGGCGCAGGTGACCACACCGACCTTTTTGTCGCCCAAGTACACTTCATCGCCCATATCCGCGGGCAGCTTGCCGTCCACGAGCAGCCCAAAGATCTTGAAGCGCTCCCGCCCCTTGAGGCGTGCGTGCGCATCGGCGCCGCGGAAGTCGTTCTTGCCGGGACTCACGGTGAATTCGAGGCCGAGTTCCCACAAGCTGTCGCCCGGCGGGTCATGTTCGAAGGGGTACATCTGGGACATGTCGTACGGATAAAACAGCAGGTAGCTCTCGACGCGCAACCAGTCGAGCGTGGTGAAGCATGCGGGGATGATGCCCGAGGGCTTGCCTTCGCTCAGAATCGTGTCCCAAATGAGCCCTGCGTCTTCGCCCTTGCAGAAAATTTCATAGCCGCGCTCGCCGGTGTAGCCCGTGCGGGAGATCGTCACGGGCTTCTTGAACAGCGTGGCCGGCATGTGATGGAAGTAGTTCAGGCTCCTGATTCCCGGAACGTGCTTCGCCAGGAAGTCGACCGCGAGCGGCCCCTGGAGGGATAGATCGTGCAGGTCGTCATCGACGATCACCGCGGCGTTTCGGCCGACGGCGTAGCTCGTCAAGGTCTCATGTCCGGCGCCGCTTCCGTGAACCACCATCCAAGCATTCGGTGCCAGGCGGTACAGGATGCAATCCTCGATGAAGTGGCCGGATTCGTTCAGCATGCAGGCATAGGCGGACTTGCCGGGGTAGATCTTGGTCACATCCCGGGTCGTCGCATAATTCAAGATGGGGGAGGCGTGCGGACCCACGAGGTAAAGCTTCTTCAGGCCCGACACGTCCATGAGCGCCGCCTTGGTGCGGATCGCGGCATGATGCTCGGCGATATCGTTCGAATACGTCCAAGCCGTGCCCATGCCGTTCCAATCCTCGAGCTTCGAGCCGAGGGCGCGGTGCCGGTCCGCTAAAACCGAGTGACGCCAACTGAGTGCCATGAATGTCTCCAATCTTTGTTTAAAATCGGGCACGCGCTCGAATTGCCGCGCGGGCCGCCTGAACCCAAGCCGCCGCGCCGCCGTGGGGCGCACTGCGGTCTCTATGAAGTAACTCAGTCCGGGGCTGCTCCGGGCGTGGTGGGCGAGCCGTCGTCGAAGGGCGCCAGCCACTCGACCACCGTGTCGCGATAGCGGGTCAACCCCTTGTAGTCTACGAGGGCAGGATGCAGCCCTTTGAGCGCCCTGCGCACGCGCCGCGCCCATTTGGGAATGGTCGAGAGCTCCCGCACGCTGATGAGATAGCAACGGATCCCGAACATCACCGCATTGCTGCGCGGCAAGCGCCACAGACCTTGCATCTCGACCCGCAGATGCACGAGGTCGCCGGCGTTTTGCTGGGTCACCTTGGTGCGGTCCGGTCCCCACTTCGGGTAATTTTCGGGCGAGGTATCGAGCCGCGGGTTCACCGTCATGGTCCAGTTGAGACGCCGTACCGGCTGGCCGAGGCGTAAATTCAATAAAAATTTGAGGGCCCTGTCGAAGACACCGAGCTCGTGCGCCAAAGGAACGGGTCCGTGCCACTCCTTGAAAGTCATACCGACGTCGAAGTCCAGAGACCAGTCGGCGGGCGTGGTCACCATGCCGGCCTCCGTCCAGAGATCGCCCTCGCGCTGGTCCATGACCACGAAGTCGCCCTGCGCCTGTCGGGTGATGAAATCGAGCGGCTCGCGCGGCAGGCTCGACGGATCACCGAATGTGAATACTTGATCGATGCCGAGCGGTTTGTTGATCCAATGCCATCGATTTGCGCGCTTCGCGAGCGAGAAATGCGCGGGGTAATCTCGCGCCAGCGATTCCATGATCAGCTCCAGGCAATCCCATTGCGCGCTCATCATGTGCGGCAGCGCCTGGTAGCGCAGCGGCTCGGCGGCAAGGACGAGCTCCCGCTCGCGGCATTCGGCGACGTAATGTTCGTCCACGTCGAAGGCAAATTCGACCACCGAGCCCTTGGGGCCGGGGGCATGCGGCTCGATGTTTACCGAATACATATACTGGTCATCCACGAAGGGCAGCGGAAACCGCCGGATCGCTTCGGGGGAGTTCTCGAAGGTGAAGTCGTTTCTAAAAGTTTCGTGAGGCTTGAATACGGCGCTCATGAGCGTTCCTCGAGGTTCAAGGCGGCTACAGGTCGAGCACCAGGCTCTTGCAGCGTGCCCGTGACACGCAGGGCATGATGGTGTTGCGCTTCGCCTTCTCGGCGTCCGACAAGAAATGATCGTTGTGAATCAGCTCTCCATCCACTTCGAGCACGCGGGTCTGGCAAAAGCCGCAGACGCCGCCCCGGCAAAGATAGGGCACCTCGACGCCTTGCGCCTCGATGCTTTCCAGGAGGCTCTGATCCGGTGCCACGTGCACGGTCATCTTGGAGCGCGCGAGGAACACCTCGAAGGCGTCGCCCACCGGCGGTGCGCTGAACTGTTCCCAGTGAATATGGCTGTCCGGCCAGCCCCACTCACGGGCCGTGGCCGCGACCCTGTCGATCATGCCTGCCGGACCGCAGACGTACACGTGCGTGCCCAAGGGTTGGTGCGACAGCAGGCCGTCGAAATCGATGCTTTGTCCCTCGCTGTCGTAATACATGCGCACCCGTTCGCCCGTGCGCTGCAAAATCCGCGGTAGAAAGGCGGCATGCTCGCGGCCGCGAACCGAATAATGCAGCTCGTAGGGCACGCGCCCTTCGTGCAAGTCCTCCAGATGCGCCATGAAAGGTGTGATGCCGATGCCGCCGGCGATGAGCACATGCTTGCGTGCGATCTTGTCGAGCGCGAACAGATTCACCGGGTGGGCGATCTCGAGCCGCGTACCCACGCGGACCCGATCGTGCATGAAATGCGATCCGCCACGCGATTCGTCCATGCGTCGCACGCCGATCTCATAGGACTCGAGACGGTGCGGCGGACTCAGCAGCGAATAGGGGTTGCGGTACACGCGAGTGGGCGTGCATCACCACCACGATGTGCGAGCCGCCGGAGAAGGCGGGCATGCTTTCCCCGGCCACCGGCCGCAACTTGAAATGCTTGATCAGCGGCGTGACCTGCTCGATCGCCGTCACCTCGACTTCGAGGGTTTGAGCCTCGCTCATACAAACACTTCCTTGATCTGCGGCAGCTCGCCGGGCGCCTCGGCATCGACCATCACGCCCATGTAAGCGGCCAGCCGCCGTGAATAATGGTCGCGCACCAGGAGCCAGCTGCCGCAGTCGACGCAGCGCACGATGTTGGTCCGCACGTCCTCCGTCGTGGCCCGGCAATGGATGCAATAGACACGCCGGGCGCTCGTGCCGAGCTCTTCGGCGCGTATCTCGTCCTTGTTCAGATCGAATTCGAGCGCGATCTTCATGGCCAGTCCGATGAAGCTTTCGGGCCCCGCCACATACAGTCGTGTGCCCATCAGGGCGCCGTCGAGGAGCGAGCGAAACTCCCGCAACAGGGAAGGGACGTCCGAAAACTCGCGCAGCGCCTCGAGTCCCAGCGCGGCGAAATTCTCGGGCCTTGCGTCGGACACGGGCGGATCGGCCGGGGGGACGGGCAAGGCGGCTGTCGTCGCGGGGGTTTGCTCCGGGATCAAGAGGACGCGGGTTCTCCCAAGCGCCTGCGGCGCGGCCGATTGGAGTTCCCGCAGCACGCGCATCAGCGCCACGTTGCCTAAGCCCTTGCCCAGCATCAGGTGGTAGCGTCCGCCCGTGTCGGCGCGCAGCGGGGCGTAGACGGGTTTACTCTTGATACCGGTTACGAGCATGACGGACCCTTCAGGCTAGTACACCGCGAGGTGATGGGTCACGGCGACGACCGCGATCCCGAGCGCGAGCACCGCATAGGGCCAGAGGCCGGCGCGGTTCACGATGCGCTCACCGTCCACGATTTCCAGGTCTTCCGACATTTGAGGCGGGAATACGCCCTTGTCCTGGATGTAGTGACGGTAGATGAACACGGGCACGATCAGCGTCGCGAAGACGAGCCCTATCTTCAGGGTCCCCGAGCCGTAGACGTCGGCGCCGAACCCCATGAAGGCGAGGTTCACGAACGAGAGCACGGCGCCCGCGGCGAGTATCCACGACGGGGCGCGCCACGGCCTGTCCTGACGCGGGCGGTCCATGCGATGAATCCAACCGGCGTTCAAATTGAGGAAATTGTAGATGAGGTAGCCGATATTCGCGGCGCCGATGATGAACACGGTATCGGACAGGAGCAGCAGCACGAGATTGAATCCCAAGTTGGTGAGCATGGCGTTGGTCGGCGCCCCGTGCTTATTCACCTTGGTCAGGTACTTCGGCAGCCAGCCGTCAAGCGATGCCTGATAGAGCGTGCGCGACGATCCCGCCATGGAGGTCATGAGCGACAGCACCAGCGCGAGAATCAGCATGATGACGACGACCACGCCGACGAACTGGCCGGCGTGCACCATGCGAGCCATCACCGAAGCGACGCCCGTGCCGGAGTAGATTTCCGGCGCCAGCATGCCCGAGTACTCGGCCGGGGTGACGATGTTGCCGGCCGCATCGATCACGGCTGGGTGCACCAGGTTGCCGAGACCCAGGTACCCCTGGAAGGCGAACGGCACCAAGGTATAGACCACGACGCAGAGCAGCCCTGAGTAAAAAATCGCCTTGAAGGTGTCGGTCTTGGGGTTCTTGAATTCGCCGGTGTAGCACACGGCGGTCTCGAATCCGTAGGTGGACCAGGCGGCGAGGAACATGCCCGCGGCGAACAACGTGATGCCCGCCATGTTCCAGGAGCCGACGGTGACGAGGCCGGCGGCGTCGTGTGCCAGCGGCGCCAACGGGAACAGGTTCGCCTTGACGATGTCGCCGGTCAAAATCGGCACGATGCCGATCAACAAGAGCGGGATCATCGCCGAGATTCCCAGGATCTTGGTGATGTTCGCGGACCGCAGAATTCCGCCGTCCTGGATGAACTTCACCGCCAGCAGAATGACCGCTCCCAGGATGAACGTGGCGTTGATCCGGAGGGTGAGCCCCGTCTTGATCATGCCGAGATCGAGCAGCGTCCATTGCCAGGTGTTGATCAGGGAGTCGGGCGCGTACAGTCCGGCCAGGATGTAGCCCGCCGCGAGCGCGGACCCCGTGGCCTGCACCGGCGACCAGGCGAACCAGTTGCACCATACCGAGATGGGCGCAATCAGCTTGCCGTAGCGCACCCAGGCGATGGCGCCGTAAATCGACGTGCCGCCCGCTTTGTTGGGGAAGAGTCCCGCGATCTCGGCGTAGGTGAACGATTGGATGAAGCCCATCGCGATCGAGGCGATCCAGATGACCCAGGAGAGCTTGCCGACGGTCGCCGAAACGCCACCGATGGAGAACAGGACCAGGGGCGGAACCCCGCTCGCAACCCAAAAGGCGCCGGTCCAATCGATCCCACGCTCCAAGCCCGCACTTTTCGCGGTGGAGTCATCGGCAGTTGCTTCCACGGTGGCGTTCATTCCATCCCCTCGACGTTAGAAAAGCCGACGCAACTCTTCGGCAATCTCGAAGATGTCCCCGACGACTCCGTACTTGGCGACATTGAAAATAGACGCCCCGGCATCCGAGTTCACGGCGACGATGGTCGACACGTGCTTCATGCCGGCGAGATGCTGGATGGCTCCCGACACGCCCATGGCGATGTAGAGCTTGCACGAGCTCGCGGTCTTGCCCGACTGACCCACCTGGCGGCTTTTGGGAAGCCAGCCGGCATCGGCGATGGGCCGGGAGCATCCGAGCGTGGCGCCGACGGCGTCCGCGAGCTCCTTGAACTGCGCCACGTTGGTTTCCTCACCGATGCCGCGGCCGATGGTCAGGATGAACTCTGCGGCCGTCATGTCGACATCGTCGTTGGAGGAAAGCTCAATGAAATCGCGACCGCCCGAGCGGCTGGCGGTTGCGGGCGCTGCGAACTCGCTGATTCGCGGATCGCCGGGCTGATCCGGCGGTTTGTATACGTTGGCACGGATGGCGAGCAGCACCGTGTCGCGGCCGGGGAAATCGACTTCCACGTTCACCTTCTGTCCGTATCCGCCGCGGGTGGCGACGAGCGTGCCATCGATGTACTCGGCCTTGAAGACATCGGTTGCGAAGCCGAGCTTGAGCTTCGCCGCCAACGCCGCGGCGTATCCGAACGAGTCGACACTGTGCGCGACCAGCACGACCCCGGGCTTGCGCGCCTCGATCAATGCACCGACCGCGGTCTCGAAGGTGTCCGGGTCGAATTCCGCCGCCGCCACCTTGACGGTGACGATCTCGTCGACGCCGGCGAGTTTTAAGGAATCGAGAAAGAGGTGGGGGGAATTGGCCAGGATCGCGACAGTGACGGTACCACCCTCAGCACCTTGTAGTCCCTGCGCTGCGCTGATCAGCTCAAGGGACACGGGACGGAGTTCTCCGCGCCGCTGCTCCGCGATCACCAGTACACCGCTCACGCTGCATCTCCTTTGAATTCACGGATGATTTCCGCGAGCCGCCGGGCCTTCGCCGCCGCATCGCCCTCGATGAGCTGCGCCTGGCCCTTGTCGGGAATATACATGCGGCGGATACGCGAGTGAGAACCCGATTCACCGACATCGCCGGCGGACAGGTTCAGGTCGGTGAAGGTCCTGACCTCGACGGGCTTCGCCGCCGCTTGTTTGATGCTGCGGAGCGAGGCATATCGCGGCGTATTGATGCCCAGCTGGATGGTGAGCACGGCTGGGCATTGAATCTCGACTTCTTGCAGCAAACCGCCCTCCAGTTCGCGGCGAAACACCGCACTCTTCGCCCCCGGTGAATAGTCGAGAGAGCTGACCACGGCGGCATGCGGCCAGCCGAGAAATGCGGCGGTGGCGATGCCGGTGGAGGCGAAGGTCTGATCGGAGGATTGCACGCCGGCGAACAGCATGTAGGGCGCCTCGACTTTGGCCGCCGCCGCCAGGACCCGGGCAATGGCGATGGGATCGGATCCCTCCAAGCCATCGTCCCAGATGCGGATCGCGCGGTCCGCGCCCTTCGCAAGGCATTTGCGCAACACCTCGTCGGCCTCTTCGGGGGCAACGGACATGACCACCACCTCGACCGGTTCGCTCGACGCCTCCTTGATCTTGACGGCCTCTTCCAGGGAATAGTCGTCCCACTCGTTCAGATCGCGGATGAGAAACTCCTCCTCCACATCGCGTCCGTCCTCGCGGATCTCGAAGTCTTCGTCGAGCGCGGCGACCTGCTTCACGGCGATCAGGATCTTCATGCGGGCACCGCCAGGGTCTGCGGCGCCGAAACCGCCTCTCGAACCAGTTCAATCAATTCCTTCACCACAAATTTCCCCTCGTTGCCGGTGGTTTTGAGCGCGTCCTCGAACATGGTCAAATCCTTCGGACAGCTCACGACGTAAACTTCCAGGCCCGGAATCGCCGCGGCCTCGCGCATGCGGTTCTGGGCAGGCTTTTCCGCTCCCACGGGGTCGGGGATCCATATCCTGCCCCCGCCTGCGCCGCAACAGAAAGAATTGTCGCGGCAGCGCTTCATGTCGATGAGCTCGCAGCCCAGCAGCTTCAACACATCGCGCGGCGCCTCGTAGCCCTTGTTGAAGCGGCCGAGATGGCAGGGATCGTGGAACGTCGTCTTGAGCGTGAGCGGCCGCGTCACTTTCAATTTGCCATCCGTGAACAGCTGCTTGAGGAGGCTGGTGTAATGCTGAATCGGGTATTTCCCGCCGAAGTCGGGATATTCGTTGAGGATCGTGTTGTAGGAGTGCGGATCGGTGGTGACAATGGATTTGAAGGTCGCGCCCGCGAGCGAGGCGATATTGGATTCGGCCAGGACCTCGTAAAGGCCTTCCTCGCCGACGCGCCGCACATCGTTACCGGCGTTGGACTCCCCGTCGTAGAGGATGCCGAAATCCACTCCCGCCTCGTGCAGGAGCGTTGCAAAGGTCTGCGTCACCTTCTGATTGCGCGGATCGAACGAGGCGTAGTCGCCGACGAACCAGAGCAGATCCACCGGCTCCTTGCGCGCGTCCTTGACCTTGAACGGCAGGGCCTTGCTCCACGAGCCGCGCTTGCGCTTCGATTCGCCGAAGGAGTTGCCGGTCTTGTGAATGGTCTGCAGCGTCTTGGTGAGCAGCGGATCCATGGCGCCGTCTTCGACGAGCTTGCGGCGCATCTGCACGATGATGGGAACATGCTCGACGGCCACCGGGCAGATCTCCACACAGGCCATGCAGGTGCGACAGGACCAAAGGGTCTCCATCGCCACCTGACCCGGCGCCTTGCCGTGGACGCCGAGTTCGGCCTCGGGCGGAAGACTTCCCGACTCCAGGGCGGCATTCGCGAACTCGCGCAAGCTCAAGATCACGTCGCGCGGCGACAGCGGCGCGCCCACGGCCCGGGCCGGGCAGGCTTCATGACAACGGCCACACTTGGTGCAGGCGTCGAGGTTCAACAGCTGCTTCCAGGTGAAATCGGTGATCTTGGCGACTCCGGGCGTCTGTTGAGTCGCCGGTATGCGCGTAAGCCGTTGCGCAGCCTTGGGATCTCGGACCATCAAGGAAGCGGCCGAAGTAAAGATGTGCTTGACCTTGGTGAAAGGAATGAGCGCGATG
>Ga0187851_10000290_pt1 | contig 52070 bp, 54 predicted proteins | sample June2016WEW_6_10_FD_132997 | JGI IMG/M metagenome (GOLD analysis project Ga0187851, IMG submission 132997) | Peatland microbial communities from SPRUCE experiment site at the Marcell Experimental Forest, Minnesota, USA - June2016WEW_6_10 | ecosystem: Environmental > Terrestrial > Soil >... | reverse complement strand
GGAGGGCGCCGGCCAGCACCGCGCCGGCCGCGTAGAGGTTGGTGGCGTGGGGCGCCCCGGCCGCGCCCAGGGGCCGGCCGTCGGCATCCGTACTCAACCCGACGCGGTCCAGCGGGTGCTCCGCCAGGTACTGGTCGCCGAAGGGCTCCTGCCCCGCTGCCAGGCCGGCCACGGGCAGGCCGAAGACAGGCTCCCGGAGCTGACCGTCGGGGAGCCGCAGGATGCCGCCGGTGGCGAAGCCGGCCGTCGCCAGCACGAAGAACCCGGCGCTCACCTCCACCGGGCGCGACGCCTGGGTGATGGTCACCTTTGCGACGGTGCCGTGGCTGTGGGTGGCCGAGATGGCGGTGCTGCCCAGGAGCAGCCGGCCGCCCGCGTCGAGCAGCGCCCGGCGCAGGCGGTCGAAGAGGCGCAGCCCGGGGAGCGAGGGAGGCAGACCGGGGATCTCGAAGACCGGCCGCCCCAGGCGCCGCTCCAGGTCGGCGTGGACCTCGGCTGCCCTCTCGCGTCCGAGGACTGCCGGCATGCCGACCGCGGAGGCGCCACTCAGTTTGGAACGGAGCTGGGCGGCCAGCTGCCGCCGGATCTCCGCGTCCTCGAGACGGCGGGCCAGCCGGAAGGGGGGCATGTCGCCGGCGCCGCCCGGCCAGTCGAGCAGGGTGGCGCGCGCCTCGATCGGATGCGCGGGTGCCGCCGCCGCCCGGCTCAGGTTGGCGGCGAGAAGCGCGGGATGGAAGTCGCGGAATCCGCGGATGCCGGCGATGAGCACCTCGCCGCCACCGCCGAGGTCGGCAGCGGCCATGCTGTGGGGGACCAGCGCAGTCGGGCGGAGGCCGCCCAGGACCGTCGGCACCCACCGGTTCCGGGACAGCTCGCCGTGGTAGCCGAGTGGCCCGGCGGTCTTGATGAACCAGGCGAGGCTCGCTTCGATCCCGGCCGGGCCGCCGATCCGGTAGGGGTGCTCGGGATTGGCGTCGAGGAATCCGGGCAGGGCGTCACGAGGGCTCTGCACCGGCTCGGGGGCGAACCCGAGGACGTCGATGGTCCCGCTGGCGAGGGGCAGGCACCCCTCTCCGGTCGCCACCACGGTGACCCTCAGCCCGCCCTGGGCCAGGCGGATCCCGGCGGTCAGGCCGGCGGTCCCGGCCCCGATCACGAGTGCGTCGGTGATCATGGTGTCACCTCCGGCCGCCGTCTCATGTGGGCAGATGCTCGATGTCGAGCACCCCCTGGAAGATCCACGCGTCGAGTCGCGCCTGACGGAGCTGCTGACCCCAGAGCACCGGGCGCTGACCCTTCCACCGCTCCTGGACGAAGGCACGCAGCGTGGCGTTGGCCTCGGCGCGGTCGTACTCGCCGTAGCCGTGGAGGAGGGCGGCGGTGCGGAAGGCGCAGAAACCACCCTGGCACGGCCCCATCCCGACCCGGAGGACCCGGCGCAGGTCGTCGATCTGACCCTTCGGATGGAGCCGTGCCGCCTCCAGCACGTCGGCCTGCGACACCAGCTCGCACTCGCAGACGATGGGGTTGTCGGCTCGCCCCTTCTCGAAGTCCGCCTGGTGGTCCGGCAACCGGTAGTAGTTGGCGCCGGTGCTGCCCGGAAGTGGGGTCTGGGCGGTCGTGCAGGGCCGCTCCCCTCCCAGCTCCGCGCAGACCGCGTCGACGGTGTCCTCGGCCATCAGGCGGAAGGTGGTCAGCTTTCCGCCGGCGATCGAGACGAACCCGGCGACGCCGTCCCGCTCCCGGTGCCGCAGGACCGTGTGGGATCGCGACACCGCGCGGTCGTCGTCCGCTCCCGCGGCGGTGACGGTCTTGGGCAGGAGCGGGCGGGCTCCTGACCAGACCCGGAGCGCCCGGCTCCGGCTGAACCCGGGGAGCAGGGCATCCGCCGCCTCGAGCATCGCGGCCACCTCGGCCGGCGTCGCCTCGACGTCGTCGGGGTCGTCGACCGGGGTGTCGGTGGTGCCGATGACGCTGACGCTGTGGCTCGGCACCACGATGTCGCCGTCGCCCGTCAGGTGGCACCGGTTGACCACGCTGTTGGCGAGCCGGTGGTTGACGGCGACCATCACCCCCTTGCCGGGGCGGACGCCGACCTCGCAGCCGGCCATCCGGGCGATCTGCCCGCTCCAGGCGCCGGCGGCGTTGACCACGCACTCGGCACGCACCTCGACCTGCCGGTCGCCATTCAGGTCGTGCAACCGCGCGCCCACCACCCGGTCTCCCTCGCGCACCAGAGCGGTGACCGGGTGATAGGTGAGGATCTTCGCGCCGTGCTGCTCGGCGCCGCTCGCGCACCCCCAGACCAGCTTCCAGCTGTCGATGCTCCCGTCGGCCACCGCGAAGGCGCGGCGGATCTTGGGGTTGAGCCGGGGCTCACGGCGCAGCGCCTCGGCCGGTGAGATCTCCTCGACGGCGACCTCGGCTTCGGGACACGCCGCCAGGAAGCGGTCCGCGTACTCGAGGTCGTCCAGTGGCGTGGTGACGAACAACCCTCCGGTGTCCTCGATGGCCGCGGTCGCCACGCGCCGCAGGATCGCGTTCTCCCGGGCGCACTCCCGGGCGCCGCCGGGGTCGCGGACCGCGTAGCGGCCGCCCGAATGGAGCAGACCGTGGAAGCGCCCGGTGGTGCCGGTGGCAAGGTCGCCACGGTCGGCCAGGATGACCTGGAAACCGCGCAGCGCGGCGTCCCAGGCCACCCCGGCTCCCGTGGAACCGCCCCCGATCACCAGCAGCTGGCACTCGAGAGCTTCAGACATGGTTCCGGTTCAGTCTGTGTGCCGGTTGGTCACTCGACCCAGTCGAAGGTGCGGGTGACCGCCTTCTTCCAGAGCTTGAATTCCTTCTCCCGCTCCTTGGGATCCATCTTGGGCTCCCAGGTGTGGTCGACCTGCCAGTTCTTGCGGAGCTCCTCGACCTCCTTCCAGAAGCCGACCGCGAGCCCGGCCGCGTAGGCGGCGCCGAGAGCCGTGGTCTCCGCAACCTTGGGCCGAATGACCGGGACGCCCAGCACGTCCGCCTGGAACTGCATGAGCAGCTCGTTGAAGACCATGCCGCCGTCGACCTTGAGCGCGGTGAGGGCCACGCCGGAGTCGGCGTTCATGGCGTCCAGCACCTCGCGGGTCTGCCAGGCGGTTGCCTCCAGCACCGCGCGGGCGATGTGCCCCTTGGTGACGTAGCGGGTGAGGCCGGCGATGACGCCGCGTGCGTCGCTCTTCCAGTAGGGCGCGAAGAGCCCCGAGAAGGCGGGCACGAAGTAGGCGCCACCGTTGTCGTCGACGGTCTTGGCCAGGGTCTCGATCTCCGCCGAGGTGCTGATCATCCCCAGGTTGTCACGGAGCCACTGCACCAGGGCGCCGGTGATCGCGATCGAGCCCTCGAGGCAGTACACCGCGGGCTGCGAGCCGATCTTGTAGCCGAGGGTGGTCAGCAGGCCGTTCTTGGACTGGACCGGCTTCGTGCCCGTGTTGAGGAGCATGAAGCAGCCGGTGCCGTAGGTGTTCTTGGCCTCGCCGGTCGAGTAGCAGGTCTGGCCGAAGATGGCCGCCTGCTGGTCGCCCAGGTCGCCTGCGACCGGGATGCCGGCCAGGTCGCCGACGCACTTGCCGTAGACCTCGCTGGACGGCCGGATCTGGGGGAGCATCGAGCGCGGGATGCCCATGATGGAGAGGATCTCCGGGTCCCAGTCCAGGGTCTCGAGGTTCATCAGCATGGTGCGGCTGGCGTTGCTCACGTCGGTGACGTGGACACCGCCGTCCACCCCGCCGGTGAGGTTCCAGATGCACCAGGTGTCGATGTTGCCGAAGGCCAGGTCACCGGCCTCCGCCTTGGCCCGCAGCCCCTCGACGTTGTCGAGCAGCCACTTGACCTTGGGGCCGGAGAAGTAGGTGGCCAGCGGCAAGCCCACCTTGGCCCGGAAGCGGTCCTGACCGCCCTCCTTGGCGAGCTCGTTGCAGATGGTGTCGGTGCGGGTGTCCTGCCAGACGATGGCGTTGTGCACCGGCTTGCCGCTCCTGCGGTCCCACACCACTGCGGTCTCGCGCTGGTTGGTGATCCCGACCGCAGCCAGGTCGGAGGCCTTGATGCCAGTCTTCTGCAGCGCGCCGCGGATGACTTCCACGGAGCGGGTCCAAATCTCCAGGGCGTCGTGCTCGACCCAGCCCGGCTTGGGGTAGATCTGCTCGTGCTCTTTCTGGTCGATGCCGACCACCCCGCCGGCGTGGTTGAAGATCATGAAACGGGTGCTGGTCGTTCCCTGGTCCAGCGCCCCGACGTATTCAGCCATATGCGTTCTCCTTACTCCCAGCTCACGTATCAGCCGTGAAAGCCTCTCGGGCTGCCCGAACCAGCAACCAGGAAGAGGTGGCACCCGGGTCCTGATGCCCGGCGCTGCGCTCTCCCAGGTAACTCGCCCGGCCCTTGCGCGCCACCAGTGGGGTGGTGGCATGCATGCCCTGCTCGGCCGCCTCCTCGCAGGCCGCGAGCGCCGCCTCGAGCGTGGCGCCAGCCTGCGCCGCTTCGCGGAGCGAGTCGGCGGCCGGTTGCAGGGCATCGATCATGGTCTTGTCCCCGAGCTGAGCCTTGCCCCTGGCCTTCACCCCCTCGACGGCGGCGTCGAAGGCCTGGCTCCAATCCTCGGCCGACAGCTCGGTCTTGCCCGCGGTGGCGGTGCCCAGCTGGAGGAAGACCGTCCCGTAGAGAGGTCCGCTGGCTCCGCCCACCGTGGAGATCAGCGTCATCGCGGTCGTCTTGAACAGCTGTGACAGGTCGGCCCCCTCCAGGGAGCCGATCTTCGGCAGCACCGCCTGCATGCCCCGGTCCATGTTGGTCCCGTGGTCGGCGTCGCCGATCTCCGAGTCCAACTGGGTCAGGTACGTCTTGTTCTCGGCCATGGCAGCGGCGAAGCCTTGCACGAACGCAAGTCCTCGCTCATACGTGATGGCCATCGCCGCTGCCCTCTAACCGATTCTCTTCTGCTGCTCAGACTCCCCAGCGCAGACCTGGGGTGTTGACGGGGGCGTCCCACAGCCTGGTCATCTCATCGTCGAGACGGAGCAGGGTTATGGAGCAGCCGGCCATCTCCAGGGAGGTGATGTAGGGGCCGATCAGCCGGCGCTCGATCTTCACGCCCACACCGTCCAGGTAGCGCGCCAGCGCCCGATAGACGATGTAGAGCTCGATGAGCGGAGTGCCGCCCATGCTGTTGACGAACGCCAGCGCCTTGTCGCCCCGCTTGAACGGCAGGTCCTCGACGATCGGGCGGGTCAGCATCTCCACGACCTCGTCGGCGGTCGCCAGCGCGCGGCGCTCACGACCCGGCTCCCCGTGGATGCCGATCCCGATCTCCATCTCCTGCTCGCCCAGGTCGAAGGTCGGCTTGCCGGCCGCGGGCACGGTGCAGGAGGTCAGGGCCATGCCCATGCTCCGCCCGTTGGCGTTGACCCGACGGCACAGCTCGGCGACGTCCTTGAGCGACCGGTGGGCCTCCGCCGCGGCCCCGCAGATCTTCTCTGCGAGCACCGTGGTGCCGACCCCTCGCCGCCCGGCGGTGTACAGGCTGTCCTGAACCGCCACGTCGTCGTTGATGACCACCGCCTCGACCTCGATGTCGTCGGCCTTGGCGAGGTCCGCGGCCATCTCGAAGTTGAGGATGTCACCGGTGTAGTTCTTGACGATGTGGACCACCCCGGCGCCGCCGCTGACCGCCTTGGTGGCCTCGAGGATCTGGTCCGGGGTCGGCGAGGTGAAGACCTCACCGGGGCATGCCCCATCGAGCATGCCCATCCCCACGAAGCCTCCGTGCATCGGCTCGTGCCCCGAGCCTCCGCCGGAGAGGAGGGCCGTCTTACCGCTGACCGGTGCGTCGGCCCGAACCACGTAGTTGGGCGCGAAGTGCACCCGCACGAGATCGGAGTGAGCGGCGGCGACGCCCTCCAGTTCCTCTTTGACGACGTCCTCGACGCGATTGATCAGCTTCTTCATGTCGTTGCCGGCTACATCCGGTCGGGCGCGACGTTGGGCTGGGAACGGCCGATCTCCTCCGGCACCGCGTCGGCAGCACCGGTCCGCGACTTGCGTGCGTGGAGCACGTCGCCGATGAAGAAGTCGTAGACGATGGCACCAACGCAACCGCCGAAGAGAGGACCGATGATCGGGATCCAGAAGTAGTTGCTGAACGAGAAGCCGGCGCCGTTGTCGAAGGTCCCGGGCAGGGCAACCTTGCCGTAGCCGGCGATGAACGCGAAGAGGCGCGGCCCGAAGTCACGGGCGGGGTTGATCGCGTACCCGGTGTTGGCTCCGAACGAGGTGCCGACCGCGAAGACGACCAAGCCGACGATGAGTGGCCCGAGGTTGCTGGTCGGCGCCGAGTTGCGGCTGTCGGTCACGGCGAACACGCCCATCACGAGCAGTGCGGTGCCCACCGCCTCATCGAGGAACGGACCACCTATGGATCCGTGGAAATACGGGGCCGGGAAGGTTGCGAAGATCGAGTAGGTGGCCAGCGCGTTCCCGGCCGACGGGACCAGGTGAGCGGCGGTGTTGTAGGCGGCGATGGCGTCGTGGTAGACCCACATGACCATCGCTGCGCCGAGGAAGGCTCCCACCACCTGAGCGATCCAGTAGGGGACCACGCTCGCCCAGGGGAAGCGACGCCTGAGCGCCAGGGCCAGGGTCACCGCCGGGTTGATGTGGGCCCCGCTCACACCGCCGGCGACGTAGACACCCACCATGACGGCGAACGCCCATCCGAAGGTGATCAGCAGCCAGTCGCCGGCGGCCATGAAGATGGTTGTGGACGTGGCGGCCCTGCCCGACCCGGGGAGGGCGGCGACCGCCATGGCGACCACCCCATCTCCGAACATGATCAGGGTCATCGTCCCTATGAATTCCGCCGACAACTCGCCCCAGAGCCCCTTCAGACCGAACGTCTGACGCCCTGCGCCGTGTATCGGTCGATACTCGTCAGCCATGCCAAACCCTCCAATTGATCCAAGCGATAACTTGGCTCACCTGCGGATGACGGGCGAACTCCCCGCGCCCGTAGCACGACACAGCCCTCACGCGCCAGATCCTCCCTGCGCGGACCTCCTCCCCTTCCCAGGGGGCGGTGGGGGTTCGCTTTGGCCCTCGACGCGTTGGCCATTATCCGTTACCGTAGGGCATTGTCAACCCACCTCTCAGAATGCCCTACCGATCAGGTAGGGTACCCAGATGCCGCGGCCGATTCAATCGATTCAACGCGCCGCCCAGGTCATGCACCTGCTCTCCGGGCGAGCTCGCCGGCTCAGCCTGGTGGAGCTCTCGGCGCAGATGGGCCTGCCCAAGGGGACGGTGTTCGGGATCCTCCGCACCCTCCAGCAGGTCGGGTTCGTCGAGAAGGACCCGGACTCGGGGAAGTACCAGCTCGGCGCGGCCCTGCTCCACCTCGGCAGCCTCTACCTGGACGGCAACGAGCTGCGATCGCGCGCGCTCAACTGGGCGGACTCGCTGGCCGCTCGCAGCAACGAGGAGGTGCGGATCGGCACCCTTCACGACGGTCGGGTGCTGGTGGTTCACCACGTCTTCCGCCCCGATGACAGCTACCAGGTCCTGCAGGTGGGCTCGCTGCTGCCGCTCCACGCGACCGCGCTCGGCAAGGCTCTGCTCGCCGCCCACCCCTACGTGCTCTCCGAGCTGGACGGAGAAGAGCTGACCCGCTTCACCCCCTCCACGATCACCGACGCCAAACAGCTGAGCGCCGCGCTCAAGGAGGTCAAGCGGCGCGGCTGGGCTGTCGACATCGGGGAGCTGGTCGATGGTCAGGGCTCGGTCGCCGCTCCCATCACCGACAGGAGCCAGCGGACCGTCGGTTCCATCGCCATCTCGGGGCCGATCGCACGGCTGTGCGATTCCGAGGCGCCTCGCAGCGACCTGGTCGCGTACGTGCGCGAGTCGGCGCGGGCGATCTCGCGCGACCTGGGGGCGATCCCGTGGTAGCCGGGCGGCGCGGGCCGTGGGCGCCAGCCGGGGAGCTTGACAGCGCCTGGACCGCCCGGGAGACTGGGTCCCATCGTGACGCTGAACAGGCCGGTGTGACAGCGTCTGCCATGGCTCCGTCGCCGTCGCCCCCCGGGGGCGAAGCCATACGGGGGGTGGCCTGGTGACGGGCGCCTACGTCGCCTCCATCGACCAGGGGACCTCGTCGTCCCGCTGTCTGCTGTTCGACGTGCGGGGTCGCCTCGTGTCGGTGGCCCAGAAGGAGCACCACCAGCTCTTCCCCCGGCCGGGATGGGTAGAGCAGGACGGGGAGGAGATCCTCGGGAACGTGCTGGAGGTGGTCGGCGACGCCCTCGACAAGGCTGGGCTGAAGCTCGCCGACCTGGTCGCCCTCGGCATCGCCAACCAGCGGGAGACCACCCTGGTGTGGGATCGCCACAGCGGCCGGCCGATTTACAACGCCATCAGCTGGCAGGACACTCGCACCGACAAGATCGTCAACCTCCTGGCTGAGGAAGGCGGGAAGGACCGCTTCCGGGCCAAGACCGGGCTCCCCCTGACGACCTACTTCTCGGGACCGAAGATCCAGTGGATCCTCGACCACCTGGAGGGCGCGCGGGCGGGCGCCGAGAGGGGCGAGGTGCTCTTCGGCACCATGGACACCTGGCTGATCTGGAAGCTGACCGGGCGGCATGTGACCGACGTGACCAACGCCAGCCGGACCATGCTGATGGACCTCCGGACCCTGGAGTGGGACGACGAGCTGCTCGAGGCGATGAAGGTCCCCCGGGCCATGCTTCCCGAGATCCACGCCTCCTCCGAGCTCTACGGGGAGGCCTCCGGAGCGCTGGCCGGGCTGCCGGTGGCGGCAGCGCTCGGGGATCAGCAGGCCGCGCTCTTCGGGCAGACCTGCTTCGCGGCGGGGGAGGGGAAGTGCACCTACGGCACCGGCAGCTTCCTGCTGCTCAACACCGGGGAGCGCGTGGTCCAGTCCACCCACGGGCTGCTCACCACCGTCGGCTGCCGGATCGCGGGCCAGCCGGCGACCTACGCGCTCGAAGGCTCGATCGCCGTCACCGGGGCGCTGGTCCAGTGGCTCCGCGACAAGCTGGGCCTGATCACCACGGCCCCGGAGATCGAAACCCTTGCCCGGACCGTGGAGAACAGCGGCGGCGTCTACGTGGTGCCGGCCTTCTCGGGCCTCTTCGCCCCCCACTGGCGCTCCGACGCGCGTGGCGTGATCGCCGGGCTCACCGGCTACACCACCAAGGGTCATCTCGCCCGCGCGGTGCTGGAGGCGACGGCCTGGCAGACGCGCGAGGTCCTGGAGGCGATGAACAGCGACTCCGGCACCGATCTGCGCGTGCTCAAGGCCGACGGCGGGATGACCGCCGACAACCTGCTGATGCAGCTCCTCGCCGACTGCATCGGGGTGCCGGTGGTACGGCCGATCGTGGCCGAGACGGTCTCCCTGGGCGCCGCCTACGCCGCGGGGCTGGCGGTCGGCTTCTGGCCCAATCAGGAGAGCCTGCGGGCCAACTGGCACAAGGCGGCGGAGTGGCTCCCCCGCCTGGAGTCCGAGATCCGGGAGCGGCGCTACCGGAAGTGGAAGAAGGCGGTGGCGCGCACCTTGGAGTGGGTGGACGACGACGACGAATGACGCTGTGATGCGGGGCGCGCGGCGCGCCCCCGGCGAAGCGCGGCCCTGAGCCCGACCCTCAGCTGACGCGGGAGCCGCAAGCGGGTGACTTGCATCCGCGCGCCCGTCGACCGATAATCTGTGCGGCGATGAGCATTTGCTCACGGCGGCTGGTTGACGGGGTGGTGGGAGCGTGCGGGAGGAGTTGCGCGAGGAATTGCGCGAGGACGACTACGAGCTCCTCGCTCGTCTGGCCTATCGGTACTACGTGGACGAGCGGACCCAGGAGGAGATCGCCCGCGAATTCGCCCTCTCCCGGCCCAAGGTCCAGCGCCTGCTCGATCGCGCCCGGCGCTCCGGTGTCGTCGCCATCCACATCCAGGCGCCGCCCGGGCTCCGGCTGGAGCTCGAGAGCCAGCTCCGCCAGACCTTCGGCCTGAGCGAGGCGATCGTCTGCTCCGCGCGCAGCGACCAGCAGGCGGAGCGCGAGGCCGTCGCCCAACGAGCCGCCGGGTACCTGGAGCGGCGCCTCCACGACGGCTGCGTGGTGGCCGTCAGCCATGGGCGCACCGTCGGTGCGGTGCCGCGCTTCTTCCGGCCCGGGAGCCGGCTGGACGTGACCTTCGTCAGCGCCATGGGCGGCTCCCCGGGCGTCGAGGCGCCGACCAACCCCAACGAGATCTGCCGGGCTCTCGCCGCCGGTTGCGGGGGAGAGGCAGTGAGCCTCTACGCGCCCGCCTACGTGGAGAGCGCCGAGATCCGGGACCAGTTGCTCGCCCAGGAGGCGATCGCCAGCAGCCTGGATCGGGCCGCGCAGGCGACCGTGGCCCTGGTCGGCATCGGGGGCACCGACGACGGATGCACGATGGTGAGATCGGGCTGCCTGACCACCTCTGAGATCGCCTGGCTGCGCAGCCAGGGGGCGGTCGGAGACGTGCTGGGCAACTACGTCGACATCGGCGGACGCCCCGTCCCGTCGCCTCATCAGCACCGGCTGCTCGCCCTGACCGTCGATCACCTGCGCCGGGTGGGGACGGTGGTGGCGGTGGTCAGCGAACCGGAGAAGCCGCGGGCGATCCTCGGGATCCTGCGTGCCGGGGTGATCGGCGTCCTGGTGGTGGACGAGGGCAACGCGCGGGCCGTCCTCGATCTTGCGTCCCATGAGCCGGCGCTGTCGGATCGGGCCGGCAGCGGCCAAGTGGCATCCCAACGGGAGGTGTAGACATGCCTGTCGTCACCACGAAATCCATCCTCGAGCGAGCCTTCCAGGCGAGGTACGGGGTGGCCGCGATCAACGTCGTCAACGACCTCACCATGGAGGCGGTGCTGGCGGCGGCGGAGGAGCTGCGTTCGCCGGTGATCGTTCAGACCTCGGTCAAGCACGTGGTGATGACCGGAGTCGGTGTCATGTACGCGATGTGGCGCGAGATGACCGAGAACATCACCGTTCCGGTCGCCCTTCATCTCGATCACTGCCCCGATCGGACCCTCATCAGCGAGTGCCTGGCCATGGGCTGGAACTCCGTCCTCTTCGACGCCAGCAAGCTGTCCGTCGAGGAGAACAGGCGCCAGTGCATCGAGGTGGTCGATGAGGCGCGCCGTCACGGGGCCGACGTGGAGGGCGAGATCGAGGGCTTCAAGCGAACCGAGGAGATGACCGGCGACGAGGCGGAGCATGTCCAGTCGCTGGCGACGGTCGTCGAGTTTGTGCGCGCCACCGGCGTCGACGTCTTCGCCCCGGCGATCGGCAACGCTCACGGGGTGTATGCGACCGCCCCTCATCTCGACAGCCAGCGGGTCACGGACATCGTCGAGGCCACCGGCATCCCGGTCGCCCTCCATGGCGGGACGGGCATGACGCCGGAGCAGTTCAGCGACCTGATCGGCCGGGGCTGCGCCAAGGTCAACATCTCGACCGCGCTGAAGATCGCCTTCATGAAGTCGGGTTACGAGTACATGAGCGCGCACCCGGGCGTGTACGACCCGCCCGCCATCTTCACGGCCCAGCGCACGGCGGTGATGGAGATGGCCAAGTACCACATCCGGCTCTTCGGGAGCGAGGGGAAGGCCTGGGCATGAGCGCCCTCATCTTCGACTGCGATGGTGTGCTCGCGGACACCGAGCGGTACGGCCACCTGCCGGCCTTCAACCAGACCTTCGGTGAGGTCGGGGTCCCGCTGCAGTGGTCGGAGGAGGAGTACGGCCGCAAGCTGGAGATCGCCGGCGGCAAGGAGCGGATGGCGAGCGAGCTGACCCCCGACTTTGTCCGCGCCCATCACCTGCCCGCCGATCCGGAGGGCGTGGCGGCGCTGCTGGCCACCTGGCACAAGCGCAAGACCCAGATCTACACGGAGATGGTGGCCGCCGGGAAGCTGCTCCCGCGGCCGGGCGTCCGGCGGCTCATCGGCGAGGCCCAGGATGCGGGATGGAAGCTGGCGGTGGCGTCGACATCCGCGGAGCCGTCGGTGCGGGCCATCCTGGAGCAGGCGGCGGGCCCGGAGCGCGCGGCACGCTTCGACGTACTGCTCGCCGGCGACTGCGTCCCGCACAAGAAACCGGCTCCCGACATCTACCTTCTGGCACTCGAGAAGCTCGGTGTGGCTCCCGACCAGGCGCTGGTCGTCGAGGATTCCCGGAACGGACTCGAGGCGGCGCGGGCCGCCGGTCTGCGCTGCCTCATCACCGTCAACGGTTACACGGCGCACGAGGGTTTCAGCGAGGCGGCGCTGGTGGTCTCGTCGCTGGGCGATCCAGGGGGGGAGAGGACCATGGTGATCGCCAACCGGAGCAGTGCACGCCCAGGGGATTTCGTCACATTGACCGACCTGGAGGCCTGCCTGAGGGAGTAGCGGCATGGAGATATCGGGGAAGCTGAGGAGGAGCACACGGGATGGCGGTGAGCGCAATCGATGACGTCGATCTTGTCCTGAGGACGATGGCGAAGACCATCGTTGACAATGCCGTCTACTTCGCCGAGCTCGACGGCGTGGTTGGCGACGGTGACTTCGGTTACTCGCTCCGGAACGGATTCGAGGTCGTGGTCAGCGACTACGACACCTTCGACCGGAGCAGCGTGGGCGCGGTCCTCAAGAAGGTGGGCTTCGTGCTCTCCGGCAAGGTGGGCGGAGTCAGCGGTCCGATCTGGGGCACGGCGTTCCTGCGGGCGTCGCAGGCGGCCGGTGACAAGACCGAGCTGACCGGCGCCGACGTGATCACCATCCTGCGCGCCGCCGTCGCGGGGATCATGCACCGCGGGGGTGCGTCGCTCGGGGAGAAGACGCTCCTCGACGCCCTGGTGCCTGCGATCGATGCGTTGGAGGCCGGGCTGGCCCGGCCCGAGGCGGCGCAGGACCACGGGAGCGCGGCCCTCCAGGAGGCGGCGGACGTCGCCGTCCGGGCGGCCGAGGCCACCAAGCCGATGCTGGCCATGCGCGGCCGCGCCGCCTACACCGGGGAACGCAGCATCGGCTCGGTCGACGCCGGGGCCACTGCCGTCGGCGTCATCTTGCAAAGCGTCAGCGCAGCTTGGCGTGAGAGGAATGCTCAGAGGGAGACTGGCAGATGAAGAAGTTCGTCAACGACCCGAGGCAGTTCGTGCCCGAGATGCTGGAGGGCATCTACCTGGCGAGCGGCGGGAGGCTCAAGTACGAGCCCAAGTACAACCTGATCTACCGCGCCGACATGCCCCAGGCGAACAAGGTCTCGATCATCCAGGGATCCGGCTCCGGCCACGAACCTGCCCACACCATGATCGTGGGCAAGGGCATGCTGGACGCAGCCTGCCCCGGAGACGTCTTCGCGGGCCCGCCGGTGGAGTTCGTGTACGAGACCACCAAGCTGCTGAATTCGCCGAAGGGGGTTCTCCACCTCGTCAACAACTACACCGGTGACCGGCTCGCCTTCGAGCAGGGCCGCGAGATGTGCGAGATGGACGGCATCAAGGTGGAGACGCTGCTCGTCAATGACGATGTGGCCGTCAAGGACTCGACCTGGACGGTGGGACGGCGCGGCGTGGCCGGCAACTTCTTCGTGATCAAAGCGGTGGGCGCGGCGTCGGAGAAGGGCGCGTCGCTCGAGGAGCTGGTGCGCATCGGCAATGACGTCATCGCCAATGTGAGGACGCTGGGGATCGCTCTCAGCTCCTGCACTCCGCCGGTCAAGGGGTCACCGCTGTTTGAGATCGCCGACGACGAGATGGAGGTCGGCATCGGCATCCATGGCGAGCCGGGCCGCCAGCGCACCAAGCTGGTCTCGGCCACCGAGATCGTCGACATCATGCTCAACGCGGTGGTGCCCGATCTCCCCTTCAAGAGCGGTGACGAGGTCGCCCTGATGATCAACGGACTGGGCGGGACGACCATCGGCGAGCTCTACCTCCTCTACGGCATCGCGCACAAGAAGCTCGAGGCTCAGGGCATCAAGGTGTTCCGCAGCTACGTCAACGAGTACTGCACCTCGCTCGAGATGGCGGGCGCATCGCTGACCATGCTCAAGGTGAACGAGGAGATCAAGGGGCTGCTGAACGAGCCGGCGGAGGTGTCCATCAGGGTCTTCTGAACTCACGGGTGGTGCGATCCCGCTCCCGGGCCTTCCCGGTGGGCGACCCGTGGAGCGGGATCCTCTCCCGGGGTACCACGCGCCGCGCCGAGAGGCGGGGCAGCCGGGGATCTCGCGCGGCTGGGGAGGTCGCAGCTCTCGGCGGCTACGCCGTGGCGCCGTCCCTGCAGGCCCCTCAGGGGGCGGGTGGCGTCTCGGCGTCACCCACGGCCGGCTCGACCCCTCGGATCAGCCGGTCGATGTTCTCGCGATGCCGGAAGATCACCACCGCGACGCCCGGCAGGGCCAGGGCGAGGCCGGCGGCGTCCCGGCGGCGCAGCCCCAGGACCAGCGCGGCCAGGCCCCCGGCGATGCTTCCGGAAAGCGAGAGCACGGAGGTCTTCCGGGTGAGAGCGAGGGCGCCGACGCCCGCGATCAAGGAGACAGCGGCGACCGGAGGCGTGATCACGCTGGCGGCGCCGAAGAGGGTGGCGGAGCTCTTCCCGCCGCGGAAGCCGACGTACACCGGCCACGAGTGTCCGATCACCGCTCCCAGACCGGCGACCGCGCCCCCGCCGCGATCGCCGGTGAGGGCCTGGCCCAGCCGGGCCGCGGCGGCGCCCTTGCCGATGTCGAGCGCCAGCGTTATCGCGGCGGGCCCGCGTCCCGCGGTGCGCAGGACGTTGGCCATGCCCATGGCGTGGCTGCCGTGCTCACGGACGTCGATCCCACGGCTCAGGCGTCCCACCACGACCCCCGACGGGATCGATCCGATCGCATAGCCGAGCGCGGCGGAAGCGGCCAGGCGTGCGGCGCGGTGCATGGCAATGGAGTTTGCCACGAATGCGCGGCGAAGCTGCGCGCTGTGCGCGAGACCCACGTCTCCGGGTTGCCGCGCAGCTCTGGCGAGGTCGCGACGAGGTGCCCGGAGGGGTGCCGCGGGGGCCGTCGACGAGGCTCTCCGAGGCTCCGCTACACTGGTCGCGGACCCGTCGGGGAGTAGCTCAGATGGTTAGAGTACTGGTCTGGGGGACCAGGGGTCCGCGGTTCGAGTCCGCGCTCCCCGACAGCCGTCCTCGTTGGCAGAGCGGGGCGGCCGGGGGCGGAGGCGCCGCACCCTCGGGCAAGCATCAGGGAGCTGATGCAGGCCCGCCACGCCCGCTGTACGTTGCTTCACCGCGGCGACGCGCGAGCAGTCGGGCTACCACGGCTTGACGCCGGCGATGACGTACATGAGGTTGCCGCCCGCGGTCGAGAGGCGGCCGCTGCGGATCGCAGCCAGCTCCGCCCGCATCGCCCCCAACCTCGCGGACCAGGCAGCTGGAAACGCGGTGACCGCACCCCCGCCCGCCAGGAAGTATCGGAGGGTCTGGTCACGGTCCCAGAACCAGCGCTCATCCGACAGAGCGGTGGCGCGGGCCTCGATCGAGGCGACCTGCTCGGGTGAGGAATAGGGCGGCCAGAGTGGAGACGTCTTGTCGGAGAGGCAGCAGGCCACCACGCTGAGTCCAGCCTCCGCGAAGCACCCGGGCAGGAGATCGCCCACCGAGTTGTCCCCCTCGCCGAGAGCGGCCTTGCCGGCCTCGCAGGTCGCGTAGAAGGCGAGTGCGGATGCCAGCGCTATGGGGCCCGACTGCGCCGAGACGCTCGTGCGCACGACCTGCCCCGCCAGGTTGTTGGGTTCGGCCACGAGCACGGTCCCGCCGGGGCGAGCCACCCGGCACATCTCCCGGAGCACGGCCACCGCGTCTGCCACGTGGATGAGGACGGTCTGGCAGGTGACCAGGTCGAAGTGACCATCCGGGAAGGGGAGCTGCTCGCCCCGACCCTGGATGACCGTTGCCGTCGTCGTGGGGCGGTGATCTTCGACCAGCACCGCCTGCTCGACCCACGCCAGGTCCGGGTCGACGCCGACGCACTCTGTCAATGCTGGGAGCACGCGGGTCAGCACACGGGACCAGTGCCCCAGCCCACAACCCACGTCCAGCAGAGAGCGGGTCGGTCCGATCCCCAGGCGCGAGACCATGAGTCGGAGGAAGTCCTCGTGCCACCAGAAGTCACGCTGCTCGTCGAAGAAGGCCGCCGAGTGGCCGGACGATCTATCCATGATCACGGGCTGCATCCGCCACCGGCTCACCCGGCGACGCCGTGGACGCGGAGGTGCTCGCGGAAGCCGCGCGGCCGGAAACCGAAGGTGCGCTCCACCGCGTCGAGGTCGGTGGCGTTGTCGAAGCCGAACAGCTCCAGGGTCGCCGGGGTGAGGGGTGGATGAGACATGACCGCTGACAGAAGCCGAGCCTGGAGACGGGCCAGGGGCAGCGGCAGGGACAGGATCATCCGGCGCTTGCCCATCACCTGAGCGATGGTCTGCAGGATCTCCTTGAAGGTGAGCTGCTCAGTGCCGCCGATGGCGTGGGCCCGGTTGAGCAGCGAATCGTCGGTGATGCTCCGCTCCACGCAGGTGACCACGTCGTCGATCCAGATCGGCTGGAAGCGAGTCCTCCCGCCGCCGAGGGCGGGCACCACCGGGGAGGTCCGGATCAACCGAGCCAGGGCGGTGACGAACTCGGCACCGTCACCGAACTGCACCGAGGGCTGGAGGATGACGTGGGGGATGCCGGAGTTCCGCACCGCCTCCTCGAGCGCCCAGCGTGTGGCCATGTAGGTGCCGGCCGGCGCGGGCTGGGTCCCGAGCCCGGAGATGACCACCAGGCGCCGGACGCCGGACGCGCTGGCGGCGGCGGCCAGGTTCTCGGTGCCGAGGCCGTTGACCTTCTGATATGCGCCGCGGTAGGGCTCCTTGAGGTTGGCGGTGATGGCGGCGCAATGGATGACCGTCCCCGCACCCTCGAGCGCGCCGGTGAGTGTCTCTGCCCGGACCAGGTCGGCCGCCGCGACCATGACCTGGGGCGGCGGTGAGTATCGATTGGTGTCGCGCACCATGGCGCGCACGATGTATCCGGCGACGGCGAGCCGGCTCACGACATGGCTGCCCACGAAGCCGTTCGCGCCCGTCACCACGATCAGGTCGCTGTTGCCGTGGCTCATCTCTGACCTCCCTCCCGGTCGGGCGCCAGGCGCAGCACCGCGTGGCGCAGATCCTCGAATGCCAGCACCGCCGCGACGGCGCGATCGATCGTCCCGTGGAAGTCGCGAATCGCCTCCAGCCGCCCCTTGAGGAAGCGGTACTCCTCCCTGGCAATCCGGGTGCGGTCGGCCTCCAGGACGGCGAGCGCCTTCCGGGTGCTGGCCAGCGCCTGATCGAACTCCTGCTTCTGCCGCTCCTTGAGGATGCTGCGGGCGAAGTCCCAGAGGTCGACCTGGGGGCTGTAGTACTCCTTCCGGTCGCCGGGGCGCCAGCCCTTGCTGATCAGGCCGAGCCGCAGCAGGGCTCGGAGATTGGTGCTGGCGTGACCCTTGGTGATGCCGACGGCAGCGACGACGCCGTCCATGGTCATGGGCTCCTGGTTGAGGTAGAGGAGGGCCCAGATCCGACCCATGGCGGGGGCGATGCCCCAGAACTCGCCAACGCTGCCCATGCCGTCGATGAAGCTCGCCCGGGCATGCTCAGCCGGATCCGACCGGCTGCGACCGGCACCGGCTGCTGCCGGGTCCGCGTTCTGAGGACGCTGCTTGGGCATCACCCACCTTCCCTGTGTTTAGTACGTACTATACACAGCCCTCACGGTGATTCCCAGCCGTCCGGGCCCGCGGTGGCTCCTCGCCTCGGGGTGAGCTCTGCGGGTCGGAGCGGGTGTGCCGCTCACGATGCGATCAGAACGGCCACCACGAATGCCGCGTAGCCGGCGATGATCACCCAGCCCGTCCAGCGACTCAGGCCGCGACCGGCATAGGCGAGCGCGAGCGTCAGCGCCGTGAGCCCGACGTACCAGCCGGCGATGAGCAGCGACTGTCCGGAAGGCCTTGCCAGCTGAAGGAAGAGAGTGGGAACGAGCAGGCCGACGGTCACGTTCAGGGTGTTGCTCGTGAATGCCGTGCTGAGCGCTGCCGCACCCCTCCCCTTGGCGGCGAGGTGGACGGCGGCGACAGCCGGGGGCAGGCTGGTGACCGCGGCAAGTCCGAGCCCTCCGACCACCAGCTCGGCCACGCCGTAGTCCTGGCCCAGGGTCGACCCTCCGCGCTCCATCACCACCGTGGCGAGGATCACGACGACGAGCGTCGGGACGGCCACCAGGAGGTCTCGCAACGTCCCCCGCCGCGGACGTATCGCAGCGACCAGCTCGAGCTCCTCCTCATCGACCGCCGACGCCAGCCAGGTGGTCCACTGGCGGGGGAGGGGAAGCCGCTGACGCTCTGTACGACCAACGCCCAGCAGCACGACGTAGGGCACGAGCACGGCCAGCACGAGGACCAGCCCCGCCGCGGAGTCCACGATGCCCATGACGGTGATGAGGCAGACGGCGGCAACCCAGAGGGCGACCGCGCCGCTCAGCGCCACGACCTTGCGGTGGAGGACGATCCGGCCGGCGACAACCGCTCCCAGCCCGAGCAGCGCGGCCAGGTTGAAGATGTTGGAGCCGATGACGACGCCGGCGCCCAGCGCGCGCTGCTGATGTGCCAGCGCCGTGATCGCGGCGGCGATGTTGGCCTGGTCCGCCGCCAGGGCGGCGAGCAGACCGAGGAGCGCCTCGGAGAGTCCCAGCCACTCACCCAGCCGCTCCACCCGGGTGACCAGCAGCACGCTGCTGGCAAGGCTGACGGCGGCGCCGCCCACGAAGACGACGAGCGCGAGCCCTACACCCACCGGGATCGCTGGCCGCGACGACCATCCACGACACGCCGCCTCAGCGCGTGGTGACCCGCAACCGGGGGGCGATCAACCTGGGTCCTCATGCCGGCTCCACCGCGCGAACGGATGACGTGCCGACCAGACTTCCCGGCTCTCCTCCGGGGATCATACGGTCCGGCGATGCCCGACTGCGAGGGATCGCGGCCGCATCGGAGCTTCCTCGAAAGGACGCCACGTCAGAGCCATCCTGCCCCGTTGCGGTCCCGCGAATTCGACAGCGGACCGCCACTCGGGCGATCGGTATGATGTGAGCCAGGTCGCCAGCATGGTCTTCGGATCCGACGTCGAAGGGGGTGCGGGGCTGGGGACCACGGGGGCCGATGATTCCTTGCACGCTCCCGAAGGTCGTGCATCCACGTCACACCACAGGAGCAGCGCTGGTCATGAGCCGTCCACTGCCCCCCGACGCACCCGTGCGCGGATCCGCCGGTCTCTCGCTGATCCCCGCCTTCCAGGCGCTCCCCGGCCCGGTGCAGCGGCTGCTCCGGGCCGTCAAGGTGGATCCCGAGCGGCGTCATGCCTCCCCGTCAGCGATCCGCTGGGTGGCGGCGCTCATCGTCGCCAACGGGGGATCGCTCATCACGGATGCGATCCTCGTGGCTCTCGGGAAGTGGATCTTTCCCTCGACGCAGAACTTCTCGCATTTTCAGTTCTCGGACTACGCCAAGCTCACCATCGTGGGTGTGACCGTCGCCTGCGTCGCCTGGCCGGCGGTGACCTGGATCGCGTCCCAGCCGCGCTGGCTGTTCCTGCGGCTGGCGGTGCTGGTGACCCTCGTGCTCTGGCTCCCCGATCTCTGGATCCTGGCCCACGGGGAACCGATCCGCGGCGTGGGAGTGCTGATGCTGATGCACCTGGCGATCGCCTTCGTCACCTATCCCGCGCTCGTGCGTCTGGCGCCCGAGGGCCCGGCGATCGTGCCGACCCGGAGGGTTGAGCTCGACGGGTAGGGGCGGAGCTCGGGCTCAGATGGGTAGGGACCCGTCTCCCTCCAGCGTCCAGCCGGGGTTGTGAGCGACCTCCCACACGTAGCCGTCGGGATCCGCAAATGCCCCGGAGTATCCGCCCCACTCGGCGCGCGCGGCCGGGCGCACGATGGTCCCCCCGGCGCGCTCGGCCTCGACGAGGACCGCCTCGACCGCCTCGGGCGACCTGACGTTGTGGGCCAGCTCGATCCCCGGCGCACCATGGCCACCCAGCGCGGTCCAGAGACCAAAGACCATGCCGCCCGCCTGGAAGAAGCAGACCTCATCATCCGGCTGCTGGGCCCCGTGCCATCCCAGCGCCTCGTAGAACGCCCGGGCCCGGGCGAGGTCGGCGACCCCGAGGGTGACCAGGCTGACCCGCTGCTCCATACCGTCAGGATGCCATCCCGTCCTGGCAGCCGTCACGGGCCCGCGAGGGCCCTCAGGCTGGCCAGGGCCAGGTCACCCGTGTCGTCGGGGAGCGAGCACCCGGGCGCGACCACGAAACGCGTCCCCAACTCCCTCACCAGGGCGTCGATCCGGGCCTGCGCCGCCGCGTCCGCGGGACCGGAGCGGTCCTCCCGGATACCTCCCATGACGAACTTGCCGCCGAGCGCCGGCGCCCCCTCGACCAGGGTGACGGAGCTCTCCACCTCGCTCCAGCCGACCACCTGCACCGGGTAGCCCGCATACCGTTCGAGGCCGCCGTCGACCGCACCGTGAAGGTGGAGGAGGCGGAACTCCGCCTCGGCAGCTCCGCGAAGGCCGGCCAGGTCGTAGGGGACACCGAGCTCGGCGTATTGAGCCGAGCTGAGCACATCCTGCCCCCAGCACGAGTAGTAGACGCCGTCGGCGCCGGCCTCGCAGCACGCCGCGGCCAGATCGTGAACCACACCGGCGAGCGCCCAGAGCACGGCGTGAGCGACCGGGCGTTCTCCCTCGGCCATCTCGCGCAGCCCGGCCGGACCGCACCACAGCCCGATCAGGGCAAGGGGCGAGAAGAGGGTGACCAGCAGGACGTCATCCGCGTCCAGCGCGCTCCGGGTCAGCTCCACGGTGCGCACGTACTCGGCGGCGCGACCGACCGTCTCGATGGGGCCGAAGCGGCGCAGCTGCGCGACCTGCGACCAGGAGGAGAGCGCGCGATCCTCGAAGAGGAGCGGGATGTCCGGCATCAGCTTGGCCGCCGCCAACCGGTTGTCGCGGTAGAACCGCACCGTCCGGCGGGCCAGCTCGCGCGGCTCGTCGATCCGGAAATGCTTCCAGAGCAGGACCGGGGGATGGTCCAATCGCTCTGATCGGATCAGTGAGCGCAGCGGGCTCCCTTCGCTCGGGATGTTCATCCTCGCATCGTAGCCAAGCGGCCGCCCGAGCCCGGGCGCGGCGTTCGTGACGCGAGCGACGCCCCGCGCCGCACCTCACCGTGCGGCGCAGAACTGTTGCTGCGATCGTTGCGACGCCGCCCGCAGAGTGAGCGACACCCGGCGCCACAGGTTCAGAGGGCCTCGGGGTCGAATGACCCGTTGGAGGGACTTCCGTGACCGAAGCGCAGGTGCAGGACCCCGTCGTCAGCTTGTCCGGGAAGAGCGCGCGTGGCACGACCGAGACCGCGCCGATGGCGGTCGCTCCCCCGGTCCGATCCGTGGCCCGCCCCGCCCCCCGCACGGCCTGGCCGCACACGTGGTCCGGCCGGTCGGTGATCCGGCTCGTCGAGCTGGCCGCGGTGGTGGCGCTGGCCTTCCTCACGCTCGACTTCGTGTTCCATGCCATCGGTGCGCTCAATATCGGGTTTGCGGCGCTGACCTTCACGGTCGGCTCCTTCCTGGCCTCCCCGTTCGTGGGCATCATCAAGACCACCTCGGCCACCCAGGGGAACGTCTTCGTCTGGGCTGATGTCCTGGCCATCGGTGCCTATGCCGTGGCTGCCGTCATCGTCGCCAGTGTGGTGGGGCGGCTCGCCCGCAGCGCGATGCGCCGTACCGCGTAGCCCTCGCGACGACGCGCGTCAGACGCCGAAACCGGCTGCGGTTCCGGCGTCCGGCCACCCCCGGATGATCTGGCCCGGGGCCCCGGTCCGCCGCGGACCGCGATCCGGAACCTCACCCCGAGAAGGAGACCACCGCCATGACGACCAGCAGCGGAAGCCGGAGGTGGTGGGCGCTCGGCGCGGTCTGCCTGGGTGTTCTCGCGGTGGGGGTGGACGGCACTGTCTTGAGCGTCGCCCTGCCCACGCTCTCGAAGGCGCTCAACGCCTCCGAATCCGACCTGCAGTGGTTCACGTCCCTCTACTTCCTCGTCATGGCCGCATCCATGCTGCCGGCGGGGCTTCTCGGCGATCGATACGGGCGCAAGCGGGTGATGCTGATCGCGCTCGGGCTCTTTGGGCTGGGGTCGGCGGGCTCTGCATTCTCCACGTCGGTGGTCGAGTTCCTGGCCGCCCGCGTGCTGATGGGGATGGCGGGAGCCGGCGTGATCGTGATGGCGATCACGGCGCTCACCGTGCTCTTCCCCGCCAAGGAGCGGCCCAAGGCGGTGGGGGTCTGGGCCGCGGCCAGCTTCATCTCCTTCCCGATCGGCCCGATCCTGGGCGGATGGATGCTCACCGATTTCTGGTGGGGCTGGGTCTTCCTCATCAACGTCCCGATCGCCCTGGTGGGCCTGACCGCGCTGATCGCCCTGGTGCCCGAGACCCGCGCCGCGGAGCGTCCGGGCATCGACGTCCTCGGGATCGCCGCCTCGGCCGCCGGGCTGGTGACGCTCACGTACGGCCTGATCCAGGCCGGCGAGAACGGTTGGGGGGACATCGGCGCAGTGCTCCTGATGGTCGTCGGAGTCGCCGTGCTGGTCGGATTTCTCTTCTGGGAGCGGAGGCTCAGCCGCCGGCCGGGAGGCCAGCCCCTGCTGGACATGACGCTCTTCGACTCCGCCTCGTTCACGTGGGGCGTGATCCTCGCCGCGCTGCCGCTCCTCGCCATGATCTCCATCCTCTTCGCACTCCCCCAGTACTTCCAGGGAGTGGTCGGCACCAACGCCATGGGCTCGGGTCTGAGGCTGCTGCCGATGATCGCCGGGCTCATGCTCGGCGCCGTTCCCGCTGCCCGGGCGGTCCAGCTGGTGGGTGCCAAGGTTGTCGTCGCCGTGGGCTTCTTCCTGCTCGCGGCCGGGTTGGTCGTGGGAGGGATGACTGGCCTCGGTTCGAGTGGCCTGTTCGCGGCGGCCTGGATGTTCGTCGCCGGGGTCGGGGTCGGCATGGCCATGGCGACCGCGACCTCCGCGGCACTCGTCGAACTCTCGCAGGAGCGCAGTGGTGTCGGAGGAGCCGTGCTGCAGGCGGTCAGCAAGATCGGCGGCCCGATGGGCACGGCCATCCTCGGGAGCGTTCTGAGTGTCGGCTACCTCGCCGGGCTCCACCTGGCCGGGCTCCCCGCGACCACGGCGGCCGCGGTCCGTGAGAGCGTCTTCGGCGGGGTGGCTGTCGCCGACAGGCTGGGCTCTGCGACCCTGCTCGCCTCGGTGCGGACGTCGTTTGTCCACGGCATGGACACGGCGCTCCTCGTGGCAGCCGCCATCGCCGGGGGCGGGGTCGTCATCACCCTCGTCTTCCTGCCGGCGACCAATGCCGCCAAGGACACGACCATCGCCGTGAGTGGACACGGGGTCACGCACGCTCGCACCGCATACGAGGCCGAGGATGCGAGGGCGGCGTGAGCCCTCCCGTCGCGGCTGCCTGGCCCCGCGGGCGCGCCACGACACCATCTTCGGAGGGGGATGAGGCGCCAGCCCTGGCGCTCTGCCGCCAGGAGGCCGGCCGTCCTGCATCTCTGACGTGGCAGTGCCTCCGTCCTCACAGGCGGCGACCACCTGAACGTAAGCTCTGACGAACGGTGCCGAGCGCAATTGCCGAGACGCTTTCCGGGCTGCTCCTGGTCGCCACGCTCGTGTGCGCGATCATCCGGCCCCGGGGACTGCCGGAGGCCCTCGTCGCCGTGCCGGCCGCCGGCCTGCTCCTGCTGTTCGGAGTCCTGCCGCTCAGCGAGGCCGCAGCGGAGGCGAGGAGCCTCGCTCCGACCATCGGCTTCCTGGCCGCCGTCCTCCTGCTGGCCACCTTCGCTGATCGGTTTGGTCTGTTCGAGGCCGCGGGCTCGTGGATGGCCACCGGCTCTCGGGGCAGGCCGGTCACGCTCCTCGCGCTGGTGTTCGCCGTCGCGAGCACGGTGACTGCGGTACTCAGTCTCGATGCGACCGTGGTGCTGCTGACCCCCGTCGTCTTCGCGACCGTGGCGCGCCTGCACCTCAGGTCCAAGCCACCCGTCTACGCATGCACCCACCTCGCCAACTCGGCCTCCCTGCTGCTGCCCGTCTCCAACCTCACCAACCTCCTGGCCTTCAGCGCCAGCGGTCTCTCCTTCGCGCGGTTCGGCGCCACCATGGCGCTGCCCTGGCTGGCGGCGATAGCCGTGGAGTGGCTGGTGCTGCGGAGGTTCTTCGCCGCGGATCTGATCGGGCACGCCGAGGCGTCCGCCGTTCCCCGGCGACCGGCCCCCGTGTACGCATGCCTGGTGCTCGGGCTCACCCTGCTCGGCTTCTTCCTGACATCGGTCTTCGACGTTGCTCCGGCGTTTGCGGCGCTGGGCGGTGCCATCGCGCTCGGCATACCCCTGCTGCGGAGCGGGCGCACCACCGTGCGGGACGTCGCCCTGGCGATCCAGGTGCCCTTCCTTGCGTTCGTGCTGGCCCTGGGGCTCGTCGTCAAAGCCCTCTCGATTCACGGGCTCGGCTCCCTGGTCACCCACCTCGTCCCCGGGGGAACGTCGCTCGGCTCGCTCCTCCTCATCGCGCTCGTCGCAGCCGTGCTCGCCAACCTCATCAACAACCTTCCAGCCGTGCTCCTGCTCCTCCCGGCCGTGGTCGGTGCCGGAGCCGGGCCGGTGCTCGCGGTCCTCATCGGCGTCAACGCCGGGCCCAACCTGACCTACGTCGGATCGCTGGCGACCCTGCTCTGGCGTCGTGTCCTCCGTCAGCGCGGGGAGGAGCTGCCCATCTCGGAGTTCATGCGCCTGGGAGCTCTCACCGTGCCGCCGGTGCTGGTCGCCGCAACCGTCGCCCTCTGGATCTCCCTGCGGGTGGTGGGATGATGCCGTCCGTGCGCATCGTGATCTGGGTGGTGGAGGGGACGTGGCAGGGCTGCGTCGACGCAGCCCGCCGCAGCATTCCCGCGGGAGCCAGGGTCGCCCTGCTTCACGTGACCCCCTCCGATGTCACCGGCGTTGCAGCAGCGGCCCCGGCGGGGCTGCTCGGTCGGACCTTCGCCGGGCGCCGACCGACCTTGCCTCTCCCCGACGTTGCCGGCGCGGCCGCGTCAGAGCTGCTGGCCGCGGCCGCCCAGAGGCTCGGCCGTCAGGATGCGGAGCTCCTCCAGCGTCGGGGACGGGTCGAGCGCGAAGTCGTCTTGGCGGTCGCTGAGAACGTCGACCTGCTGGTGGTGGCCCGGGACGGGGATCACTCCCGTCTCGGTCCGCACAGCCTGGGCCCGGCCACCCGGTTCGTCGTCGACCACGCTCCGTGCGCCGTGCTGCTGGTCTGGCCTGATGAGCCGCCCGGTGTGGAGTCGATGCCACCACCGCCGCGCGGGTAGGGCCCGCGGCCGTTCAGCGCGTGGCGGCGTCGGGCTTGGGCAGGGCGGTGACGCGGTGGGGTCACCTGCCCCGAGCTTGCGCTCAGCGCAGAGCGGCAGAGCGGTCAGTCAGTGTTCCGAAAGGTCAGGGAGTAGCCGCGGCCGGGTCGATTGATGAGGTCGCAGGGGATGCCCAGGCGAGCCAGGATCCTCCGGACCCGGGTGACGTAGTTGCGGACCTCCTCGGGGAGCAGGGCCGCGTCGGACCACGCGAAGCTCGCGATCTGTGAGGTGGAGTAGAAGCGGTGAGGATGCTCGAGCAGGAACTCGAGCAGCTCGAACTCCCGCGTGGTGAGGGCTGCCTCCCCACCCTTGTGGCGCACCACCCGGCCGTTCGGATCGAGCCACAGGCCCTGGAGCTGCCACACCCGCCGGTACCAGAGGTCGAGCCGCGCATGGTAGCCGGCCATCTGGGCCTCGATGAAGGCGACGTCGACGTCGGCCGCCCTCTGGGCCACGGGATGCAGCTTGGGCAGCTCCCGCTTCACGCGCTCGAGAAGACCGACCTTGAAGCGGATCAGGTCGTCGTAGATGCTCATCCAGTGGCGCGCGTCCTCCCAGTGCTCGGTCTCGATGTTCTCGCCCTCGAGAGGGCCCCGGTCCGACGCGATTGCTTCGCTTTCCAGCATGGTGGCTATAGCCTACAACCCGGAGGAACCCCGGAATCGGAGGGCTGACGGGCGCCCTTGCGGGGCAATTGTGGGTCAGTTGCTGAACTTCTTGCGGTGCCGGGTGTATCCAGTGACCATGGATTCCACGCAGGCAGGTCAGGATCGCCCCGACATGGTCGCGGCGTCCCGGGGAGGAGACATCTCGATCCGCATGGAGGGTGAGCCCGACCCGGCCACCGCCTCCCTCGAGCTGGCGCTCTTCTGGAGGAGGATCTACAGCGAGATCCTCACCATGGAGGAGGCCGTCCTGGAGCGCATCCGCACGCTGATGGCCGATCAGTCGTCCGAAGCCCGGCGCGAGGTCGAGCTGACCAACGTCCCGGTGGTCGTTGCCCAGGCTGATCGCTTCCGGGTGAGGCTGGGCTTCTGGGAGGCGTGCGTGCGGGCGTGGCAGCATCCGCTAGCGTCCGCCGGCGACCCCGTTGCTGCGGTTGTTGCGACCCCGCTCACAGACTGAGATCCACACGGAGCCCCAGATTCGGAGGCTTCGGGGGGAGCAACCCCAAGGAGGCCTCAGGTGGCTGACACGCAGGTGCAGGACCGGGTTGTGAGCAACGACGGTCAGATCTACAGCGGCGTGACGAGCACGACGCAGACCACGTCCGACCCGGTGACCGGAGTCGCAACCCGCCGGAGCTCGACGCTTTCGTGGTCGGGCCGGCCCCTGGCCAACCGCATCGTCGCGCTGATCGCGGGCATCGTCTTCATCTTCCTCGGCTTCGACTTCGCCTTCCACGCGGCGGGCGCCGCCGACGTCGGGTTCGGAGCGTTCATCTACGCGGTCGGCGGGGCATTCGCAGCCCCGTTCGCAGGCATCTTCCGGACCATCTACACGACGTCGGGGGCCCGCATCGTCTGGGCGGACCTGCTCGCGTTCGCGGTCTACGCCATCGCCGCGGGGATCGTGATCAAGGTGATCTCGATGACCATCGACGAGCACGCGAGGAAGACCGCCTAGTTCCGTCGCCCCCCCCAAAAGGTCACGTATCCGGGGTCACGCTCGATCCCGGGCGTGACTGAGGGGTCGGATGCTGGGACTGAGAGCGGCCGCCGGGAGACGCTCCGGGCAGTCATGGGAAGAGTGGAGAAGGAGGTGTGCCATGCATGAGCAACAGACCCAAGGCGCGGTGCGGCGCCAGTTCCGGGGGACCGGCGTCTCATGGAGTCTGGTTCTCGCCCTGGTGATGGCGGTCGCGATCGTGGTGGGCATCATCCAGAACTCCCACGCAGTCCGGCTGGACTACCTGGCCTGGCACGGGAATGTTCCGTTGATCGCGGTGCTGCTGGCGACCATCGTGCTGACCGTCGCCCTCACCAGCCTGGTCGGAGTGGTGTGGCGCCGTCACCGCCGGCAGCGGCTGACGGATTCGGTGGAGCTGCACGAGCTGCGCGCGAGGGTGCGGCCTGCGGAGCGCACCGAAGGCGTTCCGGGGACCGGAGACGAGGCCGGGTCGCCCAGCCCGGGAGTCTCACCACGCTGAACGCTTCGGTGACGCCTCGCGGGGCGCATCGAGCGGCCGGCGGCGCGATGGGTGGGGCGGCGGCGGTTGTGGCTGCGGACGTGCCCCTGTACCCCCTCCTGTTCGCGCCGATCCTCCAGTACCGCCTCTGGGGCGGGCGGCGGCTGGCCAAGCTGCTCGGCGCTGCCGCAGACGTCGAGGGCCCGATCGGCGAGGCGTGGATGCTGAGCGACCGGCACGACCATCAGAGCCGGGTCGTCGCCGGGCAGCTCGCCGGCCGCACCCTCGGTGAGCTGCTGGAGGAGTACCCCGACGCGATGCTCGGGAGGCTGGCCGGGAGGTTCCGCCGCTTCCCGGTGCTCCTCAAGTTCCTCGATGCTCACGAGCTCCTCTCCGTCCAGGTGCATCCGTCCGACGAGCGTGTGGACTACCTGCCCGCCGGCGAGTCGGGGAAGACCGAGGCATGGGTGGTGCTCGAGGCGGGGGCGGCGAGTCGGATCTACGCCGGGCTTCGACCGGGCACCACGGCGGACGACCTGCGTGACGCGCTGGCCACGGGAGCGATCGCCCAGCAGTTGGTGGGCTTCACCCCGCAGCCCGGCGACGGCGTCTTCCTCCCGGCCGGAACCGTGCATACGCTCGGCGGCGACCTGGTGGTGCTGGAGGTGCAGGAGAACAGCGACGTCACCTTCCGCCTCCACGACTGGGGTCGTGTCGATCCGGTCAGCGGTCTGCCCCGCTCTCTGCAGGTCGACCAGGCCCTGGCCTGTATCGATTTCGGCCAGGGGGTGATCGGGCCGGCGCTGCCCGTGGTGGAGACCGAGACGCCCGCGCGGCGTCAGCTGCTCTTCGACTCTGAGCACTTTCGCGTCTGGCGCAGCGAGGGTGAGCTGCCGTTCTGCGTCGGCGCCGCTGGTCTGCCTCGGGTGCTCGTCTGCATGGCGGGGACGGGCCGGGTCGAGCACGGCGGAACGGAGCACCCCATCGGGCGCGGTGACGTGATGCTCCTGCCCGCGGTGGTCGGCGAATGCACGCTCCGGCCTCGCGGGCCCGTCTGCGTCCTGGAGGTCGCGCTGCCCGAGGCGCCGGGACCCCCGTGGGGTGAGTACTCCGCCGGGCCCACCGGAATGCTCGGCGTCGGGGCTCCGCAGGCATGAGGCAGGCGTGAAGCGACTGATCGTCTTTGACCTCGACGGCACCCTCGCCCCGAGCAAGTCGCCGCCCGACGCCGTGATCGCCCTGCTGCTGCACGACCTGCTCGGGATCGTCAAGGTCGCCGTCATCTCCGGGGGCAGCTGGCCCCAGTTCGAGAAGCAGCTGCTGGCCAAGCTGCGGACCGACCGGAGCCTGGCCAACCTCTCCCTCCTCCCGACCTGCGGAACCCAGTTCTACCGGTACGAGCAGCACTGGGTGAGGGTCTACTCCGAGGACCTGAGCCCGGACCAGAGGGAGAAGATCGTGAGATCTCTTCAGAGGGCCCTCGACAACACCGGCTTCGCGCCCGAGAGGGTGTGGGGCGAGGTCATCGAGGATCGGGGAAGCCAGATCACGCTCTCGGCTCTGGGTCAGCGGGCCCCGCTGGAGGAGAAGGAGAGGTGGGACCCCGACTTCTCCAAGAGGAAGGAGATCGCGGCCGTGCTCGACACCCTGATCCCGGAGTTCTCCGTCCGCATGGGGGGCGCGACCTCGATCGACGTGACCAAGCCGGGGATCGACAAGGCCTACGGCATCCGCAAGCTCCGCGACATCCTCGACATCCCGATGAGCGAGATGCTCTTCATCGGTGACGCCATCTTCGAAGGGGGGAACGACTACCCGGCGGAGCAGGCGGGGGTTGACTGCATCCCGGTGCGCGGCCCGGATGAGACCAAGCTGGTGATCGAGACGATCATCGCGTGCCTCGGCGGTGCCGGAGCCGGAGAGGCCGCCACGCCGGTGGAGAAGCCATGAGCGGTTTCCAGATGCGCCGCCTGTGGCCGGTCATGACCCCCGAGCCCGGGAATCCGCAGGAGGCCGAGGGCGTCCTCAACCCGGCAGCGGTCCGGGGCCCGGACGGCGAGCTCTACCTCTTCCCTCGACTGGTGGCCCGCGGCAACTACTCGCGCATCGGTCTGGCGCGGGTCCTCTTCAACGGAGACGGCGACCCCTTTGGGGTCGAGCGGCTCGGCGTCGCCCTCGAGCCCCAGGCCGAGTACGAGAAGCGACCCGATGGCGGGGGCGGCTGCGAGGACCCCCGGGTCACCTTCGTCGAACCGCTGGGGAAGTTCGTGATGACCTACACCGCGTTCTCCTCTGCCGGCCCGCGGATCGCCCTGGCCGTGTCGGACGACCTGCATCGGTGGGAGCGGCTGGGGCTCGCCCGCTTCGGGCCGTATCCGGACATCGAGCTGGACGGCGTTGATGACAAGGACGCAACCCTCTTCCCCGTCTTCATCCCCAACCCGTCCGGTCGCCCAGAGCTGGCCATGCTGCACCGGCCGCTCTTTGCCGGCGCTCGCCGTGAGGAGAACGTCGCACCGCAGCCACCCGGCGACCCCGACCTCGATCGCGAGAGCATCTGGATCTCGTACAGCCGGTTGATCCAGGAGAACGACGGATCCCACAGCGTCGGGCGGTTCAGCTCCCATCACCGCCTGGCCGCTCCCCTCACCTCCTGGGAGAAGCTCAAGATCGGCGTCGGCACGCCGCCCATCCTCACCCGCCACGGCTGGATGATCATCTACCACGGCGTGAGCGAGGTCGAGGCACCGGCTCGAGACGGACGATCACGCTGCTACTCGGCCGGCGTGATGGTGCTCTCCAGCGCTCACCCCCGCGTGATCCGCTACCGGTCCCCGGACCCGCTCCTCACCCCGCAGCTGCCCGAGGAGCGGCTGGGGACGGTCGGCAATGTGGTCTTCCCCACGGGCATCGACCGTCGCGACGATCTCGGATCACCCGACCGCTTCGACGTCTACTACGGGATGGCCGACGACCGGATCGGGGTGGCGCGCCTCGACCTTCCCGAGCTGCTACCCGACGAGGGTCGGCCGCACCGGGCGCCGACTCCCGGACTGGTCACGCTCGGCTCCTGAGCCCAGGGTGGGCAGGACCCAGCCCCGCAGGGCTGGGCGTCTCGCACGCTCAACCTAGGCGGGCGGCATGACCGCGAGCAGCTCGACCAGGACGCTGCCCAGATCGGGTCGGACCGCGTAGGTCGTGCCCGGTTCCTCTCCGGTGGCGAGCAGGGCGCCGGTGGCGGAGAGACGATCCAGCTGGTGGCGGACCTCGAAGGGCGGCTGTCGCGTGAGCGTCGCCAGCTCGGGAACCGTTCGCGGCTGTCCGAGCAGCAGGCTGACGAGGCGCAGCCGGTCGGGGTCGCTCAGCGAGTGCAGCAGCTCGGTCGTCGGGGTGAGGTCCTCGCGGGTCCACGAGAGGAGGGATCGGGCCGTCCTGAGGGCGGCGCGTGGTCGGAGCGCCAGCCGCTGGCCGGTCGCGTAGCTGGTCTGCAGCAGCGCCTCGCCCACGGTGGCGCCACCGCTCCGGCGGGCGATGACGACGTAGAAGGCGGCGACCACGAAGAGCGCGACCACCGCATCCACCCATCCGGCCTGGAGGCCGAATCCCAGAAGCCGTCCGAGTGCGACCAGCCCGGTGCTGACGCTGGCCACAACGCCGATGTCGAGGGCGGCGGCGATGACAACGCGCACCGAACGAGGCACTCGCACCAGCCCGGCGCCGGAGGAGGCGGGGGTCTTCCTGATGGCGACGTAGCAGCCCACCCCCATGACGACGAGGATGACGCCCTGGACGGCCAGCTTCTGGACGGCCGTGAAGAAGTGTTCGATGGGGACTCCCACCAGAACGCCGAGGGCGACGTAGACGGCCATCCAGACCACGGTCGCCGGGACCATGCCGAGGAGAAAGGTCCGGCGGGGCACCCTGACGGCGCCGGCCACGAGCGTCGTGTAGATGCGGAGCCCGGGGATGAGCCGGCTCACCGCGATACCGCCCCACCCCGCCGACCGGACCCGCCCGGACACCCTGTCGAGGGCGTGCTGCTGGTGAATCCGGCGGGCGAGAGCCTGGAGGCCGCGGTCGCCCACCACCCGTGCCCAGGTGTAGCCGACCAGCGAGCCGGCGATGCAGGCGACGAGGGCCACCGGGACGAAGACAAGCGGGTCCAGCCCCCCCGCGGCGATCAGCAGACCGGCGGCGAGCAGGGTCAGCTCCCCGGGCGCGAACGGGAGTGGGACCCCAGCCTCCTCGGTGAACAGCAGCCCGCCCAGCAGGACGATGGCGACGGCTCCATGCAGGCCTTGCAGGAAGTTCACGCGGGGTGGCCACTCCGATCTGGCCGGCCAGCGACGATGGCCGTTCGCCGCAGGGTACACCGGACCCTGGTTTGTCGCCCTCCTCAGCGAGCAGGCGGCTGGGGGTACCGCGTGATGACGGCCGTGATGTCGAGATCGGGCCCCTGGGCGGCCGCCTCCTCGACGATCGTGCGGGCGACCGCGGTGACGGGCGCCTCCACCCCTGATTTGTCAAAGAGCTCGCGTGCGAGATCGAGATCCTTGAGGAGGTCGCGCACCGCGAAGAGCGCCGGCTGATGCCGGCGCTGCAGGTAGCCTGCCCGACGCATCTCGAGTGCGGGTGCGAGGCGGGCGAGCGCCCAGAAGACCTGCTCGGCCTCCAGCCCGGCCGCCTCGCCAGCCGCCTGGAGCTCGGCGGCGGCCGTGATCACCACGCCGAGCATGCTGTTTGCCACCAGCTTGAGGCGGGCGCCGCTCCCCAGCGCACCGACGTGGCGCACCTCGCCGAGCAGCTCCAGCACAGGCCTTGCTCGCGCGACGTCGTCCGGCGCACCGCCGGCCAGGATCGCCGCCGCGCCGCGGAGCACCACCGTCGGAGCGCCCATGATGGGCGCGTCGATGAGGGCTGATCCGGAGGCACGCAGCTGGGCCGCGAGCTCCTCGAGGACCGCGGGCCCCGACGTGCTCGTCTCGACGAAGAGCTGCCCGTGCGCCGCCGTCAGCGCGCCATCCGATCCGCCCATCGCGGCGCGGACGGCATCGGCGCCGGTCAGGCTGATGATGACGATGTCGGCATCACGGGCCGCATCGGCGGGCGTGGCGGCGACGCGTCCCACACCCACCTGCGCGGCGCGGGAGCGCGTCCGGTTCCACAGGGTGGGCTCGAAACCGGCGAGGCACCGTGCGATCGCCGACCCCATGCGTCCCGTACCGAGAATGGCGATCCTCGTGCTCATGCCGGCGCCTCCACGGTGACTCTGCGGTCACGAGCTCGCGGCGCGCCTCGGATGCTGCGTGCCGCAGCCCGAGCCCGCCGTCTCACCCGTCGCAGCGATCCTATCAAGCCCGTTCCTCGACGTCCGGCTGCGCCGATTCGACGCCACCGGTTAATCGGTTCATCACCCGGGGGGTGGAGCGCCGCTGCAACACTGGTTCGCGAATCCGGGTTGCCAACCGGCTCAGCAGAAGGGGAAGACACGCCATGACCGACGTGACCGCGCTGTCGACCGACGAGGTCGACGAGGAAGAGGAAGAGGCCGAGGCGGAGGAGCAGGAGCAGGAGGCTGGCGAGGAGAGGATTACCGACAGCGCGACCGGCAGCGCCGAGGTGGCTGGCTAGCGCTGCTGCGGCGCTCCCCGAGAGCGGCCGGCCGGCTCGCCAATCGGACAGGGGCCCGCCCGACCGGTCGCTCCCTCCTCAGCCGGGATCACCAGCGCACCGGTGTGGAAACCCCGGCGCGCGAGAGACGCTGGTGCTCGTCAGCCATGGCGCGCGGACCAGCCGGCGAGCAGCGCGGTGAGCCCGGCCTCGAACTGGTCGTCGGGGCGCCAGCCATAGCCACCGGCGAACGCCGCCGCGAGATGCGGATACGCGTCAGGGCTGAGGGATGAATAGGCGACCGCGGGTGGCGTGCCCTCGCCGCCGACCGGCTCGCCCACCTCGGCCATGACGTGTCCCATGGTGAAGATGGCCAGGCAGTTGATGAGGTCGAGCGCTTCGGTGGAGCCGAGCCCGGCCTCGACCAGCCATCCCAGCGAGCGGTCGAGGAGTGCGAGCATGCCAGGGGTCACCGCCGGATGGGTGCCGACGACGGTCACGGCTCGCGGGTGGGCGCACAACGTGGCCCGGAAGGTTCGCATCGCCGCCGCCGCCTGCTCGGTCCAGGGAGTGCCGGCGTCGAACCTCAGCGGCTTCACCTCCGACCAGATGATCTCGACCACCCCGTCCAGGACCGCCGCCTTGTTGGGCAGGTAGTGGTAGATCGCCATCGGGTCGACGCCCATCTCGGCACCGAGCTTGCGCATGGACAGCGTCTCGACGCCGTCCCGATCGATGAGGTCGAGAGCGCTGCGCAGGATGTAGTCGCGCGTGAGCGTTGGCCGCGTGGGGCGCTCGATGACGCTGGGGGACCGGCGAGGGGGCGGGGTCATGTGGTCCCGATCTTGGCAGTCGCCGGGCGGAAGCGCCAGGCTGCGACAGCCGAGAAGGCCGCGCCGAAGAGGAGGAGCATGGCGAGCGAGCCGGCGACGTTGACGAGACCGGCGTGGTCGAGGGTGATGGATCGCATCGCGATGAGCGCCCAGTAGGCCGGCGAGAGGTGCGCCACGACCTGGGCCCACTGCGGCAGCGATGAGACCGGTGCCAGCGCACCACCCAGCCCCGCCATCACCATCCCGCCCAGGTTGCCCAGTACCAGCGCCATGTCCATGGTCGGACAGATGGCCACCAGCATCACCGCATAGGCCACGAGCATTGCGGTAAAGACGACCGCCACCGCGGCCAGGGCCTCCATCGACCCATCGGGCCGGTAACCGAAGAGCAGCCAGCCGGCGGCGAGCAGCACACCGAGCTGTGCGAGCTGGGCGACGTAGAGGGGCGCGACCTTGCCCAGGACGATGTCCGCGGTGGTCGCCGGGCTGGCGCGGAGCCGGTCCCAGGTTCCCCAGGCGTGCTCCCGGAAGAAGAGGGTGCCGACCAGCTGGGTGCTGAGGAACGCGAAGAGGACGGCGAGGCCCGGGATGATCTGATCGGCCCCGCTCGCCCTCGGGTATCCGGCGAGCTGGAGCTGGGCTCTCGCGGCCGGCACCAGGAACGGGGCCAGGATCAGCGGCATGGCGATGGTGATGATCATCGGGGCGGGGTCGGAGAGCAGCAGGCGGCCGCTGAGCCGCGCCAGCACGAGGCTACGCCGCGAGATCACCGCCGCTCTCCTCTGAATAGGTGCGCCCCGTGATGGCGACGTATGCGGACTCGAGGCTGGGACGGGCTACGTCCACGCCCACAAGGTTGGCCGCCTGCGGGCCCAATGCGACCAGTGCCTGTGCCGCCGCCGCCGCGGGGTCGGCGACCGGCATGGTGGGGGTGAGGCGCGATCCGTCCGCCGTCCACCCGTCCAGCCCGGGTGCGGTGCCGGCGAAGCGGAGGGCGACGGACGCCCGGCCCCACTGGCCGATCACCTTGCGGCAGGGGTCGAGGACCGCGATCACCCCGCCGTCGAGCACGGCGATCTCGGCGTCGAGCTGCTCCAGCTCGGTGAGGTAGTGGGTGGTGTAGACGATCGCGGCCCCCTCGAGCGCCATCGCCCGGACGATCTCCAGGATGCCGGCGCGCGAGGCGACGTCGGCGCCGACCGTGGGTTCGTCGAGAAGAAGGAGCCGCGGCCGGTGGAGGATGGCCATCGCCGTATGCAGTCGCCGCTTCTGGCCGCCGCTCAACTGGTCGCCCCGCAGGAGGAGCTGATCGGTGAGGCCGAGCAGCTCCGCGATCTCGAGGGTCCGGGTTCGTGCCGCTCGGCCGCCCAGGCCCGCGAGGCGGGCAAAGGCGTAGAGGTTCTCCCGGGCCGTGAGCGTCGGGTAGAAGCCGAGCTCCTGGGGCGCCACCCCCAGGCAGCGGGCGGCGCGCTTGGGGTGGGCCAGGGCGTCGATCCCGGCCACGGCCACGCTGCCCCGGTCGCAGCGGCGCAGCCCGGTCACGATCGAGATCAGGGTGGTCTTGCCGGCGCCGTTGGCCCCGACCAGCCCGAGGATCTGCCCGGGCGCCACCTCGAGGTCGATGCCGCGGAGCACGGGATGCCCGCCGTAGGCCTTGGTCACCTCCGAGACCCGGAGCACGGGGTCGCAATCTACGCTGTAGGGCATGGATACATTGTAGAACACTGCTACGACGTAGAGTCGGCCATTGCTGGTGAGGGCGGCCCCTGTCGGAGGGTTGCGGTGCGATGCGGGAGCTGACGGGAGAGGGAGAGCTGTGCCAGGCGCTGGTCAGCCGCGCCGCGGCGGCAGCCTCAGCGGTGCCGGAAGACCAGCGCGGCCCCCACTCCGCTGACGGCGCCGATCGCCGCCAGAACCACCAGGTTGCTCACGGTGATGCCGTAGCCGAACCAGGGGTCCTGCAGGGCCCGCACCGCGTAGTTGAGCGGGTCGAAGTCCGCCACCAGCCTCATGGCGCTGGGGAGGACGGAGAGGGGAGGTGCCGCACCGGAGATCAGGTACAGGGGAAAGAAGAGGACCAGCCCCACGCTCTGCGCTGAGCGGGTGGTGGGGAAGAGGGCGGCAATGAGCAGGCCGAGGGCGAGGAAGCTGATCAGACCGACCACGAAGCCGAGGACCACCCCGGGCAACGACGGGGGGACGGGGTAGGGATAGGCGGGACGTGCCGCCGCCAGCAGCACGACGGTGGCCGCGATCGCCACCCCGAAGCAGACGGCCGCCTGGGCCAGGATCACAGCGGTCGCGGGCACCGACGAGGCGCGGAACCGGCGGATGACGCCCCGCTCGAAGTAGGACGCGGCGTGGGGGGGGAGGGCGATGAGGCCCATCGCAGCTATGACGACCGCGATGTTGCTGACCACGTAGTACTCGGCACCGCCGACACCGCGGATCTCCTCCCCCGGACGGTTGAAGACCCCGGCGATGACGAACATCACCACCAGGGGGTAGGCGATGGTGAATCCCACCGCCAGCGGCTCCCGGAGAAAGAGCTTGGCCTCCAGCCAGGTCAGCTTCGCGAAGAGGGCGGGTCTCACCGCTCGTCCCGGTCCGAGGCCGGCGCCTGGGTGATGCGCAGGAAGACGTCCTCGAGTGTCGGCTGCTCGAGGCGCAGATCGGTGGGCTCCATCCCGTGGGCGATGAGAGCGGCGCCGACGTGCGCGAGCAGGGGGCCGCCGCCCGTCACCTCCAACCGCGGGCCGTGGCGGACAACGCCTGTGGCGTGGGGGACCCGGCTGAGCCAGCCGATGTCCTGTTCCGCCGGGGCCGAGAACACCACCCGGATGCCACCGCCAAACCGGGTGATCAGTCCCTGGGGAGAGTCCACCGCGACCACCCTGCCCCGGTGAACCACGGCGACGCGGTCGCAGAGCTGCTGTGCCTCCTCCATGAAATGGGTCACCAGGATGACGGTGGCGCCACGTTCCCGAACCGACCGGACCAGATCCCAGGCGACCCGGCGTGCGGCCGGGTCCAGACCCTGGGTCAGCTCGTCGAGGAAGACCACCTGGGGCTGATTGATGAGCGCGAGGGCGATGAAGAGTCGTTGCTGTTCGCCGCCGGAGAGGCTGGAGAAGGCCGCTCTGCCCTTCTCCTCCAGCCCCCAGCGCTCCAGGACCGCGCGCCACGGGGCCGCCTGCGGGGCGATGGCGGCGAAGAGATCCAGTGCCTCCCAGACCCGGATCCGGTCGGGCAGCGCCGCCTCCTGGAGCTGGCAGCCGATGCGTCGGCGCAGCTCGCGGGGCTCGCGCGAGGGGTCCAGCCCGAGGACCCGGATCCGCCCGGCATCCGGGTGGCGGAGGCCCTCCATGCACTCCACCGTGGTCGTCTTGCCGGCGCCGTTGGGTCCGAGCAGTCCAAATACCTCTCCCTGCTCGACGTCCAGCGAGAGGTCGTCCACGGCGAGCACGTCGCCGTACGCCTTGCGCAGGTGCTGTACCTCGACGACCGCAGCCATTCCATCCCCGCGGACGCACTGCTCCCGTGGGTCGGCCCCCCGCGTCCTCGGGTGGCGGTCCGGGATGGTAGAGGAGAGGCGTGGCGGGCTGCCCGGCCAGAGCGACCGGAGCATGTCGCCGGTTGCTCACCGGGGGGCGACGTCTCGGTGGAGACCTCCCTCCGCCGGACGGGGCGGTCCGATAATCGGCCGCGTGAAGGTCCTGGTCGTGGAGGACGAGAAGGAGGCGGCGGAAACGCTTCGCTGGGGTCTCGCCGAGGCCGGCATGCCCGCCGACGTCGTCTACAACGGCAACGACGCCATCGAGCGGGCGCAGGGCAACGCCTACGACGCCGTCATCCTGGACGTGATGCTTCCGGACGGCCCGGATGGCTTTGCGGTCTGCCGCCGTCTCCGGGAGATGCGCGTCACCAGCTGGGTCATCATGCTGACGGCCCTCTCCGGAATCCCCGACCGGGTCTCGGGCCTCGACTCGGGGGCCGACGACTATCTGACCAAACCGTATGCGTTCGCCGAGCTGCTGGCGAGGATCCGCGCCGTCTCACGCCGGGAGAGTGGGATGCGCGACACCACCCTGTCGGACCTTCGCATCGACGAGCTGGCCCGTGTCTGCGCGGTGAGCGGTGTCCCGATGTCCCTGACCCGCAAGGAATTCGACCTGCTCGCCCTGCTCGCCCAGCACGCCGGACGGGTCGTCACCGACGAGCAGCTCGTCGACCGGGCCTGGAGCTACGAGTCCACGCCCAACTCCGGACTGGTCGACGTGTACATGAGCCGGCTCCGGACCAAGCTGTCGCGCGCCGGGGCCGCGGTCCGGATCGTGAGTGTCCGCGGCATCGGCTACCGGCTGGAGGTGGGAGGTGTCTGACCGCTCGCGTCCGGCGCCGGTCGCCCGCCTCTTCAGCCGGGCCCGCCCCGTGCGGGGAACCACCGGAGTGGTTGTCATGGTGGTGGGTGTGCTCGCGGTCATGGGCGGCATCACGGTGTTGGAGTTCGTCACCCCGCCGGACGAGACCTTCGGGGGGCTCATGCTGCTCTGCGTCGTCGCCGCACTCTGGTTGCTCCCTCCCTGGCCGGCGCTCTTGATCAGCTCCGTCGCCCTGATCCAGCCGGCAGTGCTGGAGATCACCGGGCAGTGGTCCGGTCTGACCGCTGACTTCCAGTTCATCTCGGTCGCGGTGGTGACCGTCTTCGGGATGGTCGCCGTCAACGCCCTGGGCAGGGTCGGAGCCGAGAGGGAGGCGCTCATCGCCGGTCTCACGCGGTTCACCGCGGATGCCGCCCACGAGCTCAACTCGCCGCTCAGCGCCATCCGGGTCACCGCAGAGGTGACCCTGCGGCACCCTCGGGAGCCGGAGCGGTACGTGGCCAGCCTTCAGCAGATCCGTGACCAGGCGGTGCGGTTGAGCGTCCTCACCGAGGGGCTGCTCCTCCTGGCCCGGCGCGACGCCAGGGCGCTGGTGCTGCGGCGGATCGCCCTCTCCCTGGACGACCTCATGGAGGAGCTGTACGACCGCTGGCGCGACCCCGCCGACCGTGCTCAGGTGAGCTTGGACGTGGAGCGGGAGAGCGGTGCCGAGCTCAGCGGGGATGCCGTGCTGCTCGGGCGCCTCTTCGACAACCTGGTGGAGAACGCGCTCCGTCATGCCAGGACCCGCGTCTCCGTCTCCAGCCGTGTCGAGGGCGGCACCTGCGTGGTGGCGGTCGAGGATGACGGCGGAGGCTTCCCGGTCGGGAACCAGCCGGCAAGTGTCGAGCAGCTCCGACGAGGAGACAGCCTCCCTGCTCGGAGCGGGGGCACCGGTCTCGGGCTGTCCATCGCCCTCGCCATCACCAACGAGCACGGGGGCACCATCAATCTGGAACATCCCATCGGCGGTCTGCGAATCGTTGTCAGACTCCCCGTGACATCGAATTAGGGTTGACTCCAGACTCCGAGGGCATCCTTCGGGGCGTGAACAGTTGGACATGGCTCCGAGAGATCGTGACCCGGATCACCTCGACGTACCTCAGCCTCCGAGAAGCAGCGCGCCGTCCGATGGACCGCGGCCTCTCGCGACGTGAGGAGGGACAGGGCATGGTCGAGTACGCCCTGATCCTCACTCTGGTCGCCGTCGTCGTGCTGCTCATCCTCACCACCGTGGGAAAGCAGGTCAAGGACGTCTTCTCCAACGTCAACAGCAGCCTCTCCGGCACCTGAGGCCTGGTTGCGGGTCGCGCCCCGGGCGGGTGCCCGGCCGGAGGCGCGTCATCTGCCCAGAGGGGGGCGGTCGACGCTCCCGCAGGCCGCCTGGAAAGAGGCGCGGATCACCAGGTCCCACCCCCGCTGAGCGGGAGCCGCCGCCCCGTCCGTGGGCCGCGGTGCCCGTCCGGCCGGAGAGCGGCGGGGGAGGGGAGGAGGTCGCGAATCTGGCAGAATCCAACTCGACCACTCCGCAGGACCACCAAGAGGAGGCGAGGCCGTGGCCGTCCTCGATCCGTGTGACAACTGCGGCCGTCCGACGCCCATCTACCGGCTGGCCGCGGTGATCCTCGACGGCCGGATGGCCCGTGTCTGCCCGCTCTGCGCCTCCACCGAGAAGGAGCGGATCGAGGTCCCCTTCGCTCCCCGCTCCGACCAGGGGGCGATCCAGCCGAGCACGGCCCGCGACGTCTGGTGAGCCGGGAGCCCTTCGCCGTCCGCCTGGCCGCCGCCGGCCGCGAGCTGGGGTCTGCCCTCTGCCTGGGCCTGGACCCCGCCGGCTGCCGGGACGGCGTCGAGGTCGAGCGCTTCTGCGCGGCGATGCTGGAGGCGGCGCTCCCCCATGTGGTCGCCGTCAAGCCCAACCTGGCCTTCTTCGAACAGCACGGGTCGGAGGGGCTGCGGGTCCTGGAGCGGGTGCGCGGGATGGTGCCGGAGAGCCGGCTGCTGATCCTCGACGCCAAGCGGGGTGACATCGGCAGCACCGCCGAGGCCTATGCCCGCGCCCTCTTCGACGTCTGGGGCGCCGACGCGGTCACCGTGAATCCGCTGCTCGGCCGCGACGCGGTGGCCCCCTTCCTGGCCCGCGCCGGGACGGCCGCCCTCATCATCGCCCGCACCAGCAACCCGGGCGCCGCCGACTTCCTGGAGGCGCCCATGCTGGACGGCCGGCCCCTCTACCGGCTGATCGTGGAGCAGGCGCTGGGCTGGTCGGGTGCCGCCGAGATCGGTTTCGTGGTCGGGGCCACCTCAGCGACCGCCATCGCCGAGGTCCGCGGGCTGGCCCCGGCAGCCCCGCTGCTCCTGCCCGGGGTCGGTGCCCAGGGCGGCGACCTGGAGGCCGCCGTCAGCGCGGGGCTGGATGCGACCGGGGGCCGGATCATCGTGCCGGTCTCGCGAGGCATCACCGGGGCGGCCGACCCTCGCGCCGCGGCCGCCGAGCTCTGCCGGCGGATCGAGGCGGTGCGGGCGGTGGCATCGGGATCATGAGCGCCCGCGCCGTCATCGAGCTGTCCGGGCACATCATCGACAGCATGGTGCTGCCCCGGGTCATGGACAGCGTCATGGACATGGGGGCGACCTTCCATGTCGAGGAGTTCCGGGTCGGCACCCGGCTCGACGAGGCCTCGTTCGCACGGCTCACCATCGAGGCCGAGACCGAGGAGCGGCTCGCCGCGGTGATCGCGGCCTGCCAGGAGCACGGCGCCACCGTCGTCGGCGCCGAGGACGCCGTGACCCTGCCCGCACCCGCGGACGGCGTCTTCCCCGATCTCTTCTACACCTCCACCAACCTGCCCACCTCGGTGCTCATCGGGGGCGAGTGGGTCCCGGTGGACGACATCGAGATGGACTGCGGGGTGGTCATCGCCGGGGGTGCCGCCCGCGCTGTCCCGGTGACCGACGTCCGGGTCGGGGATCAGGTGGTGGTGGGCAGGGCGGGGGTCCGGCTGATGCCGGTGGAGCGGAGGGGCAAGGAGGTCTTCGGCTTCACCACCAGCTCGCTCTCTCCGGAGAAGCCCAAGCACCAGGTCATCCGCGAGCTCGCCGACACCATGCGCGAGGTTAGAGCCAGGAATGGCCGGATCTGCTTCGTCGGCGGCCCGGCCATCATCCACACCGGGGCGGGACCGCATCTGGCCCGGCTGATCGCGCTCGGCTACGTCCAGGTGCTCTTCGCCGGCAATGGCCTGGCCGCCTACGACATCGAGTCCCAATTCTTCGGCACCTCGCTGGGGATCGGCCTGGAAAAGGGGCTGCCCATCGAATCCGGTCACGAGCTGCACATGCGGACCGTGAACCGGGTGCGGGCGGTGGGCGGCATCCGGGCGGCGGTGGAATCCGGGATGCTCCGGCGCGGCGTGATGTTCGAATGCATCGGCAGCGGTGTGGAGTACGTGCTGGCCGGGTCGGTGCGCGATGACGGCCCGCTCCCCGATGTGGTGACCGACATGGTAGAGGCGCGCCGCCGGATGCGCGCCGCCCTCGCCGGGGTCGACCTCTGCATCATGTGCGCCTCCATGCTCCACGCCATCGCGACCGGCAACCTGCTGCCGGCCGCGACCCGCACGGTGTGCGTGGACATCAACCCGGCGGTGGTTGCCAAGCTGGCCGATCGCGGGTCCGCGCAGACCCTCGGTCTGGTGACCGATGTGGAGTCCTTCCTGCGCGAGCTGGGGGAGGCGCTGGCGGGGGAGATGGGATGAGCGTGATCCTCATCTCCACCGGCCCCGTGCCGGAGCACGCGGCTCCGGGCCACCCGGAACGGCCCGACCGGGTGGCGGCGATCCTCGACCACATCGCCGGTCAGGACGATCTCGCCTCGCTTCCCCGTCTCGACCCGACCGAGGCGGACCCGGCGGCGATCGCGCTGGTCCACACCCCGGCCCACGCCGGCGCCGTCCTGGCCATGGCCCAGCGGGGAGGAGGCTGGTTCGACGGCGACACCTTCTGCGGGCCCGGCTCCCACGCCGCCGCGCTGCGGTCGGTGGGCGCGGCCCTGGTGGCGGTCGACGCGGTCTGCGACGGCCGCTCCGACCACGCCTTCTCGATCAGCAGGCCGCCCGGCCACCACGCCAGCGCGGGGACGGCGATGGGCTTCTGCATCTTCAACAACGTCGCCATCGCGGCCCGCCACGCCCAGCTGCGGGGCAGGAAGCGGATCGCGATCGTCGACATCGACGTCCACCACGGCAACGGCACCGAGGAGATCTTCTGGAACGACCGCTCGGTCCTCTACACCTCCCTCCACCAATCCCCGCTCTATCCCGGGACCGGGCACGCGAGCGCCCATGGAGGGCCGGAGGCGCTCGGCCTCAACATCAACGTGCCGCTTCCCTCGGGGACGAGCGGGGACGAGTGGCTGGCCCGCTTCGAGAGCAGCGTGCTGCCCGCGGTCATCGGGTTCCAGCCGGAGATGGTGCTGGTGAGCGCCGGCTTCGACGCTCACCGCGCCGATCCGCTCGCCACCCTGGAACTGACCGCCGCCACCTACGCCGCGCTGGCGTCCCGCCTGCGCGACCTCTGCGCGCAGACGGGCACCGGGTCGGTGTGGGTCCTGGAGGGCGGCTATGACCTCGAAGCCCTCGCGGAGTCGGTGGCGGCGACGCTGCGCGGGCTCGTCAACGGTGATGGTGGCCCGGCTCCGGGATAACCCTGCCGGGGACGGCCCGTTAACCTTGTCAACGTGCACCCAGTCCGGTCCCGCCTGATCGCCGCCCTGGCCGCGAGCGCCGCCGCCACCCTGGCCGCGTGCGGCGGCGCCTCCCCCAGCCCGACGGGAGTGGCCACCAACCCCCCGGTGACCGGGAGCACGGGGACGGTGACGGCGACCCCTGGAGCGTCGGGCTCGGCGGGTCCCCAGACGAGTGGCGAGCGCACCGTCCTGGTCCAGGACGGTCTCCGCATCCACAGCTCGGCCTCGCTGTCCGCCGCGGTGGAGGGAACGGCGGCCTGGGGGGTGACGCTCACCGTGGTCGGCTACGACGCCTCGGGCGGGCCGTGGCCGGATTCATCCGCGCCCGGCGGCTGGTACCAGGTCGAGGGGTCGACGGTGACCGGCTGGATCATCGCCGACCCCACCTACACCGCCTCCGGGGTGCTCAACTCGATCGGTTTCCAGGACAAGCAGATCGACGGCGCCCTCTACCCGACCGACTGGACCTACTCCGATGACAACGGCGAGGTCATCTTCGAGCCCCAGACGGGCACTGACCTCCCCAGCCTGGTGATCCGGGAGGCGACCACCCTCAGCGCCCTCGGTCCGGCGGGCCTCACCGGCTACGCGTCGGTGTCCAGCAACTCCGAGGTGGTGGTCTGCGGCTACACCGGCACCCTCGTCAAATACGCGGCGGGCTCGGGCTCCGCCCCGGAGCCGACCACGGACCCGGGGGGCGGGAGCGTGACCCGCCTCGCCGACTTCGTCCAGTTCCGGGCGACCCTCTCCCCGAGCTACGCGCTCGACATCGAGATGAACTACTCGACCGCCGACGAGTACGCGGTCTTCGAGAACCTGCTTAGCAGCATCCGCTACCCGTTCCCCGACTGCGAGGCCCCGACCCCCACCCCGGGCCGCGCGACCTGAGCGCGAGCCGATGCGGACCACTCTGATCGACCTCGACATGGGCCGGGCGCAGATCGCCGACCTCACCGACGAGGCGGCGAGATTCATCCAGGGAGCGGACGACGGGCTGCTCTGCGTCTTCGCCCCCCACGCCACCGCCGGGCTGGCCCTGATCGAGACGGGGAGCGGCTCCGAGCCCGACCTGGTCGCCGCCCTGGAACGGCTCCTTCCCCGCGACGACCGTTACCAGCATCGCCATGGCAGCCCCGGCCACGGCGCCGACCACCTGCTGCCCGCCCTGGTGTCGCCCTCGCTCACCGTCCCCGTCCAGGCGGGGCGGATGCTCCTGGGCACCTGGCAGCGGCTCGTCCTGGTCAGCCTCAACCGCGACAACCCCCGGCGCCGGGTGCGTCTCTCGTTCCTCGAGGGTTAGTCCAAGACCAGTCCGTGGGCGTTGAGCCAGGCCACGCTCAGGGTCATGAAGAGACCGCTCATCGCCACCAGGGCGACGTATCCGGCCCCGATCACGACCCGGGTGCGGGCGGGAAGAGGAGGCGCCTCCGCGCCCCTCCGGGCGGCCTGGAACCGGCCCCACACGGAGTAGGCGCCGATCACGAAGATGAGGATGAGGATCGGGTTGCCCGGCGTGTAGCCGAGCACCTCGCCCATCACGAGAGCCCCGACCATGACCAGACCGGCCAGATTGAACCATTTGCTGACGGCGCTGGTGACCCGGCCCCCGTCCAGCGGGAGCATCGGGATCAGGTTGAAGAGGGTGATGAAGAAGCCGAAGTAGGCGAGCGAGAACGCGAAGCGGACCCCCGACGTCGCCGTGGTCTGGGCCAGCGCCCAGAGGTAGACGGCGAGGGTGGCCACGAACCCGGAGATCGGTCCGGCGATGGCGATGATCGCCTCGCGCCGGCGGTCGGTGGTGAGGCCGCGGCCGGCGGCGGTGAAGGCGCCGAGGAAGGGGACGAAGACCGGCGCCGACATCGGGACGCCCATCAGACGGGAGGTCAGGAAGTGGCCCATCTCATGGACGAAGATGATCAGGACCAGCCCCAGCGCGAACGCCCAGCCGAAGACGAGCGAGTAGGCGACGACCGCGATCACCATGGTGAGGGCGGTGAAACCGAACTTGCCGAAGTAGCCGAGCTTGGCGATGAACGCGAGGGCCGTCAGCAGGCCGCCGACGACCCCGCCGCGGCGCCTCGCCGGGGTCGCCGTTGCTCCACCGGTCGCGCCGGGGCGGGTGCCCTGCTGCCAGGCGCCCCAGCCGGCAGGGACGTATCCGGCCCCGGGGGGCGGATAGAGGGTGCCCGCAGGCGGGTAGGCGGTCCCCGGAGGAGGGGGGTAGCCGGGGCCGGCTGGCGGGTAGGCCGTGCCCGGGGACGGTGGGTAGGCGGTGCCGGGCGGCGGGTAGATGGTGCCGGGATGCGGGGCGGGCTGGCCCGACGGGCTCCCCGGGTAGGGCGGATAATCGCTCCAATTCCAGGGGGCACGGGGGCTCGCCGGGTGGACGGGTGTCTGCCCGGCATCCGGTTCCGTGGTGGGGTCGGGCCCCTCGGGCGTTGCGGGCATCCGTTCGATCATCTCACGGCCCCCGACGCGCGCTTCCCGGCGAGTGAGGCCAGCGGAGGGGAGGCGTCCTTCTGTATCGTCCGGCTGGTCATGGAAGACTCCAGCCTGCGCGGATCCAAGATCGCCATCGTCGGCGCCGGGGTGATGGCCGAGGCGATGCTCTCCGGGCTGCTCGATCGCGGCCTCGTGGAGCCGGGATCGGTCATCTGCAGCGACCCCCGGGAGGCACGCCGCCGGGAGCTCCACGAGCGCCACGGTGTGTCGGCAATCGCCGGCAACGCCGAGGCGGCCGCGTTGGGCGACATCATCCTGCTCTGCGTCAAGCCTCAGGTGCTCGGGGACGTCATGCCCGAGCTGAAGCCCGTGATGCGCCCCGGGCAGCTCGTGATCAGCATCGTCGCCGGGGCCGGCAGCCACGCCCTGGCCGAGGGACTCGACCACCCTGCGGTCGTCCGCTGCATGCCCAACACGCCCGCCCAGATCGGCAGGGGGGTGACCGTGTGGTTCGCCACCCCGGCCGTCGACGCCACCGGGCGGGCCCGTACCCGGACCCTCCTCTCCGCGCTCGGGAGCGAGTTCGAGGTCCACGACGAACGCCAGGTGGCGATGGCCACCGCGGTGAGCGGCAGCGGTCCCACCTACGTCTTCCTCTTCATCGAGGCGCTCATCGACGCCGCCGTCCATCTCGGCTTCGCGCGCCACGTCGCCCGCGAGCTGGTCCTGGACACCGTGCAGGGTTCGGCCGCCTTCGCGATCGCGAGTGGCAAGCACGTCGCCGAGCTGCGAGACATGGTGACCTCGCCGGGCGGCACCTCCGCCGCCGCCATGTACGAGCTGGAGAAGGGCCGGCTTCGGACCGTGGTCAGCGACGCTGTCTGGGCTGCCTTCGAGCGCACGTTGAGCATCGAGGCCGCCCTCGAAGGACGGGCCGCCGACCCCTCGGCACGACCCCGCTGAGACCTGCCCGAGGGGATCTCTGCCGGAGGTGAGCCACCGGTCGCAACGATGGCTGCTGTCAGATGGCCTTCCGGTGAAACGCCGGTTACGCCGTTTGCGGCGTTAGGTGCGATGGTGTAGCCTCGACAGCGGGCGGCGTCGCCCGACGCCGCCTGTGTCGAAGCAGCTTGATCGAGTGAGGGGGGCGCGTGTCGCCCGTTATCCGTCGCGCCATGCTCGGGGCGAGGGGCCCGAATCCGAGCCAGGCCCGGACCGTTACCGCTGCCCTCGTGGTGGCCGTGGTCGCCGCCGGCGGTTGGGCGCTGGTCGTACATGCCGACACCGTCGATACGCTCCTCTTCCTGGCCCTCGCCGCGAGCGTGGTGAGTGTGTCCGCCGGGTACGTCTCGGAGCGGCACCACCGCCGCCACCTGGAGCACCTGGCGGACTCCCGCGACCTGCTCCAGCAGACCGTCCGCTCACCACTTTCGGTGGGGGACCTGCTCGGCCGGCTATGCCAGGTCTTCGGCGCCGGTTTCGCCGAGGTGGTGGTGCTGCCCGACACCCCCGACCAGAGTGCCTTGATGGTGCGGGTCTGCGACGGCCTGACCCTGGAGACGGCCGAGACGGTCGACGAGGATCTGCTGGCGGACGTCTTCTCCGTCACCGTCCCGGCCAGCCTCAGCCTGGTGCTCCGCCACGGCGCCGGCGCCGTGCAGGGCGACGCGATGCTCGCCCGTCGCGGGTTGCAGGGAGCCGTGATGGCGGCGCTCTCGGTGGAGGGGAGGATCCTCGGCAGCCTGATGGTGGGGCGCGGCCAGAGTGACCCGCGGCTCTTCACGGAGGAGGATCAGCGCCTGCTGGAGGCTCTCGCCCCCCAGGTGGGGGTGACCGTGGAGAAGCTCCGCCTGGACGAGCGGATCAATCACCAGGCCTTCCACGATGCCCTGACCGGCCTCGCCAACCGCATTCTCTTCGCGGATCGCGTCGTCCATGCGCTCGATCGCCGTGTCGAGCCCGGCCGGCTGCCGGCCGCCATCCTCTTCATTGATCTCGACGACTTCAAGGTGGTCAACGACAGCCTGGGGCACCCCGTCGGGGACCTCCTCCTCCAGGGGGTCACGCGGCGGCTCCGGCGCGTGGTCCGACCCTTCGACACGGTCGCGCGTCTGGGCGGCGACGAGTTCGCGGTCCTGATCGAGGACCTGGCCGGCGCCGAGGAGGCGGTGGCCGTCGCGGAGCGCTTCCTGGAGGAGCTCACCGGCACCTTTGACCTCCAGGGGACCGCCGTCACCATCGGGGCGAGCGTCGGGATCGCGATCGCCGACAGGCCGTCGATGACGTACGACGACCTGCTGCGGGAGGCTGACGTGGCCATGTACCGGGCCAAGGAGCGGGGCAAGGCGACCGTCGAGACCTTCGACGCCGGCATGCAGCGGGCGCTGGAGCGGCGCCTCCGGCTGAGAGGCGATCTGGAGCAGGCGGTGTCCACCGGTGAGCTCTTCGTGGAGTACCAGCCGATCGTGGCGCTCGAGAGCGGGACCGTGATCGGTGTCGAGGCCCTGGCCCGCTGGGACAGCCCCCACCTCGGCCGGATCGGCCCCCGCGAGTTCATCCCGGTGGCGGAAGCCAGCGGCCTGATCCGCGAGATCGGCCGGCAGGTGCTCCGCACCGCGTGCGAGCAGGCGGTGCGCTGGACCGCGGGCCAGTCCGGCCGGGACCTCGTGGTGAGCGTCAACCTCTCACCCCGCCAGCTCCTGCACCCGGACTTCGTCGATGAGGTCGCCACCATCCTCAGTGAGACCGAGCTGTGTCCGTCGCGGCTCAACCTGGAGATCACGGAGAGCCTCCTGGTCGAGAACACGGCGACGACCCTGGAACGCCTGCACGCTCTGAAGGATCTCGGTGTGACCCTCGCGATCGACGACTTCGGGACCGGGTACTCGTCGCTGGGAGAGCTCAAGTTCCTCCCCGTCGACACCCTCAAGATCCCCAAGTCATTCGTGGACAACGTCGCCACCGACGAGCGGGGGCGGGCTTTCCTCGCCGGGATCGTCGGTCTGGGCAGGACGCTCGATCTGCGGGTGGTGGCCGTCGGTGTGGAGCATGGCGACCAGCTCGACAGGCTGCGCGACATGAGCTGCGATCTCGCCCAGGGCTTCCATCTCGCCGAGCCGCTCGACGCCGAGGGGGTGGCTGAGCTGCTCTCCGAGCAGGCGGGCGCGGCGATCGCGGATTGGGGGCGCCGGCCCTGGAGGGTGGCCCAGGCCCGGCGCCCGAGCGGGGATACCGACTCCCTGCCGTGCAGCGCCTGATTCCTCCGGTCCCCGTCCCACCGTCGGTGGCGGAGCGATCAGCTCCGTCGGGTGGCGGGGACGCCAGGCTCGCCGCGGCGGGCGCCACGACGCACGCCCCGGTCAGCAGTCGGGAGGCAGCGACGCCAGGATCGCCTGGGCCAGTGCGCGCGCGGACACCGCGGTGAGCTCCACGGCGACGCGGGCGGACGGGCCGCGCTCCGGGTTGAGGAAGTCGACGTTGAGGGTGTGCTCGGCGGCCGCGTTCTGGGGGTGGTCGTAATAGACGGTGGCCGTGGTCACCGGGAACCAGGTGGCCACGCCCTTGCCGCTGCCCTCCACGGCGACGGTCTCGGTCTGGTAGGTGCACATCTGGGGCTCTCCCGTGATGCGGTCAGGAGCTGAGGTGCCGGCCGAACCACTCCCAGATCCGCGCCCAGCCGTCCAGGGCGGCCTCGACGCGGTAGCTGGGGCGGTCCACGCAGAAGAAGGCGTGACCGGCACCGTCATAGCTGTGGAACTCGTGGACCTTACCCAGTCGGGTCAGCTCGGCATCCAGCTCGGCGACGTGCTCCGGCGAGGGGAAGCGGTCCTCGGCGCCGAAGAGGCCGAGCAGCGGGCAGGTGAGGTCCGGGGAGAGGCCGATCAGAGGTGTGAAGGTGACGGGTGCCTGAGGCGGTGGCGCGCCCACGACGCCCGCGCCGTAGCAGTCGACGGCGGCCTCAAAGGGGAGCTTGCAGGCGGCGAGGAAGCTCTGGCGTCCGCCTGAGCAGTAGCCGATGACACCGAGCCTGCCGTTGGACGAGGGGAGGGAGCGGAGATGGCGGGCCGCGCCGTCCACGTCTCCGACCAGGCGCTCGTCCGGCACCCCGCCCGCGGCCCGCACCGCCGCCGCGGAATCGCCGGGGCTGGCGCCCTTGCCCTCGCGCTCGTGGAGATTGGGACAGATGGCGAGGTATCCGGCGGCGGCGAAGGTGCGGGTCACCTCCTTGCTCCAGCGGTCCCATCCGGGCATGTGGTGGATGACCACGACCCCGCCGAAGGGCCCGTCGCCCATGGGCTGGGCGAGGTACGCGGAGATCTCGTCTCCGCCGTGACCGGCGATCCGGATCGTCTCCGCTGTCAGCGCGTCCGCGACGTGTGGCATGGCTCTGCTCCCGATGCGATCGCCGGCAATTGCGAGCACCAATGTCGCACAGACGGCCTCGCCCTCGGGTGCCGGGAGGCGGCCCGGTGAGAGGTGTTCGCCGGCTCCCCGCTCCGCCCGCCCGCGCACGAATCGGGGAGGCGATCTCAGAAGAGGGCGGAGGCCAGCTCGCCGCGCAGCGCCTCCAGCGCGGGGTCGCCCGGGTGCTCGGCCAGCGCGCCGAGCATCACCCGGCGGAGCTGCGAGCGCAGCGGGGGGTCGGATTCGCGGATGGCCGCGATCACTCGGCGCAGGGCGGTGGCGTCATGAGCATCACCGACCAGGGCGACCAGCTCCGGGTCACCGCCGCGGTGGATCTCGATCCGGGCTCGCAGACCGTCGCACGCCTGATCGTCGCGGGCGGCGGCCAGCAGCTCGTCGGCCTCGTCGAGCCGCCCTACCCCGAGGAGGAGGGCCCCGAGCGCACGGCGGACGGTCAGGTCGTCCGGCGCAGCCAGCACGGCAGCGCGCAGACCCGCCTCGTCGGAGGGCGGCGGTGGGGGAGGGGGAGGGGGTGCCAGCTGGGCGAGGAAGCGCTCCACCTGGGCTCTCGGCTGGAGCCCGACGAACTCGGCGACCAGCCGCCCGTCGCGGAACCCCTTGACCGCCGGGATGCCCTGGATGCCGAACAGGGCCGTGACCTCCGGGTTGGCGTCGACGTCGAGCTTGGCCAGGGTCACGCCGCCGTGGCGGATCACCGCCTCCTCGAGGATCGGGCCGAGGGTCCGGCAGGGGGCGCACCAGCCGGCCCAGAAGTCGACGACGACCGGGCGGGCGGACGATGCGGCGATGACGGCGGTGTCGAAGGTGGCGTCGGTGACGTCGAGGATGGGGGCGGCGGTGGGCATCGCCCTCGATTCTGACCGCCTGGCGCTGATCGACGCCTCCACCGGTCCCGAGCCCGCCGGTGCGACTCCGGGGTCCTCCCACGCGCTTCGCAATGCGCTACCTTGTGCAACGTTCGTCGCGAGGACCCGCGCGCCCTCGCCACCATCCACGGCCGGGCCGGCGGATCGCCACGGCGCCGCACACGTCCTGCCCACGAGGACCACCTTCCGCCGATGTCGCAGGAGCCGCGCGCTCTGACCGCCCGGAGCCGGGATCGCCTGGCGCGGCGCTCCATCCTGGCACTCGGTTCGGCGCTGCGCGGGGGTAGCCTCGCCATCCGCGAGGATTCCGGGACGACCGTCCTGGGTCACGGCGGGAGATGCGCCCACATGACCGTCCACGACCAGCGCGTGTGGGGGATGACGGCGACCGCCGGCGGCAACGGGCTGGGTGACGCCTACATGCGCGGGTATTGGGACACGCCGGACCTCACCGGGCTGCTCACCCTGCTGGCTCACAACGTCGACCGGATCAACCGGTTGACCGCGCCCCTCGACGCCGCCCGCCAGGTCGCGGGACGGCTCCGCTCGCACCGTCCCACCCGCGTCGCCGACCGGCGCAACATCCACGCCCACTACGACCTCGGCAACAGCTTCTTTGAGCTCTTCCTGGACCCGACGATGGCCTACTCGTGCGCCATCTTCGAGCCCGGAGATGACCTGGAGGCCGCGTCGCTGCGCAAGTTTGACCGCATCTGCGACCGGCTGCGCCTGACGGCCGGCGATCACCTGCTGGAGATCGGCACCGGCTGGGGAGGTCTCGCGATCCACGCCGCCCGGCGTCACGGCTGCCGGGTCACCACGACCACGATCTCGAAGGAGCAGTGCGAGTATTCGCGCGCACGCGTCGCGGCGGCCGGTCTCTCCGACCGCATCACCGTGCTCGACCAGAACTACCGCGACCTGAAGGGCACGTACTCGAAGCTGGTCTCGGTCGAGATGATCGAGGCCGTCGACTGGCGGCTGTACGACGAAT
>Ga0187851_10000286_pt1 | contig 52275 bp, 32 predicted proteins | sample June2016WEW_6_10_FD_132997 | JGI IMG/M metagenome (GOLD analysis project Ga0187851, IMG submission 132997) | Peatland microbial communities from SPRUCE experiment site at the Marcell Experimental Forest, Minnesota, USA - June2016WEW_6_10 | ecosystem: Environmental > Terrestrial > Soil >... | reverse complement strand
CCCGTGCAGCTGTCGCTGAGAGGCTCGAGGATCTGGAGGTCGCTCTGCTTGGTGTCGGCGATCCAGTAGTCGCCGGTGACCGGGTCGACGGCGACCCCGCGCGGCCAGTTGAAGTCCCCGGTGCTGGTGAAGCCGCGCTGGCCGCAGGTCCCGATCAGGGTACCGGTGGAGCTCATCACGACCACCCGCTGGTTGACGGTGTCCATGGAGACCACGTCACCCGAGCTGTCGAAGGAGATGCCCCGCACCTGGTTGTAGATCGAGGTGCTGGTGTCCCCCGGCGGCACGACGGGGTTGGGGATGGTCTCGGCGTAGGTATAGCCGGAGGGGGTTCGGGTGAACTCCTCGACCCGGTTGCCCCAGAGGTCGGCGCCCCAGAGATTGCCGTGGGCGTCCACGGCCACCCGGCGCAACTGGGTGAAGGTGCCGGGCACGGTGTTGGCTCCCGGGGAGCCCACCTGGGCGACCCAGGTGCCGTTGGGGGTGAACTCCTGGAGGCAGTCGTCGTTGGAGTCGGCGACGTAGATGGCCTCACCGGGATTGCCCCCGTTGATATAGGGATCGGTTCCCACCGCGACGCCGTAGGGGTTGGCGAAGGTGCCGTCCCCGTTGCCGTTGCACACTCCACCGGTGTCCTTCTTGCCGTGGGTTCCCCAGGACCTGATGCAGGTGCCGGAGGAGCTGAACTCGAGGATGTCGTTGCTCTTGTAGTTGGCGACGTAGATGTCACCCGAGGAGTCCGCGGCCGCGTCGCGGGCATTGTTGATGGTGCAAGCGCCCTGGGAGACGATCGTCTCCACCTCGGCGCCGGCGGTCGTGAAGACCTGGACCTGACTATGGGTCCCGTTGGCGACGAAGACGAGCTGCCCGGAGGGCGTCGCGCTCACGGTCACCCCGATCGGCGCCCCGCCACCCACCATCTTGAAGGGCTTCAGGAGGCACTTCCCGGTGGTCGCGTTGAGCACGACGATGCGGCCGTTGCCGTTGTCGGCCACGTAGACGTTGCCCGAGGCGTCGACGCCCACGTCACGCGGCTGCTCGAACTGGGGGAAGCCCGGCTTGGCGCCGCAGGTGGCGGAGCTGCCCTCGTTGGCCACGCCCGAAGCGTTGGTCTGCCAGACCAGGCTGCCGCTGGTGGTGTACTCGGCCACCCGGTCGTTGCCGGTGTCGGCGACGACCACGTCGCCCGCCGTGCCGGCCGAGGTGGTCGTCGCATCGGTGGGGACGATCTCCATGCCCGAGGGATACATGCCGGCATGGCCAGGTCCGCCCAGGGTGGCGACATAGGAGGCGGTCACCGCACCACCGGCCAGAGCCACCGAGGAGGCGACCAGCAGGAGGAGCCCAGCCAGCATCGCGCTGAATGTCAATTGGGAGGGATGCCCGCTGGGGCGCATCCGGCGCCTTTGGGTTTGCTCTGTCACCTGTCCTCCCCTCCGAGCACCACCTCAGACGGGCCGCACCTGGCCCGCCGCATCCCGAACCCCTCGCAGCGGGCATCCGTGAGATGTGGTTCGCCGCCCGTCACATCGGACGTTAGCCGAGCCACGGCGAAATGCGCGATCCCCAAAACAGGTGGGGTGCCTCCCCCAAAGACGCGGCTTTCCGATCGCTTCGATCCTGCATAAGATCGGTGAGACAGAGGCGATGGCCGATTAAGCCTGCCTTGGAGGACGTCTGTGGAGGGGGCAATGCGCTGCAAGCGCACCGGGCTTTTGGCCATGCTGACCGCCGTTCTCGGAGCAGGCGCCCTCGCCACCGGGACGGCGAGCGCAGCACCTTCGACCCTCTCCTCACCGGTGTATGAGAGCACCCTCATCGGACCCGGGCAGGCAGACATGTATCCGGTTGACGTCGACTCCAACTCGACCAGTTCCCAGAGCTGCACCTCGGCCGCCTCCGGCTGCTACTACTTCGTCCTCGACGCCGGCAACTACCGGCTGCTGGCGGTCAACCGGGTCAGCCACGCCATCGATTGGCAGATCGGCGGGCAGCAGGGCAACAACCCCCTGGCGGGGAGCCCGTCGGGCAGCCTGCCGATCCAGTTCAGCGATGCCCGGGCGGTGGCCTATGACTCCGCGACCAGCGACGTCTACGTCGCCGACACCGCCAACAACCGTGTCCTGGTCTTCTCCTTCTCCCCCACCGCCGGCTTCAGCTACCTCACCCAGTTCGGTAGCAAGGGCACGGCGAACGGGGAGTTCAGCGAAGCCTACGGGGTCGCCGTCGACGCTGCCAACCGCTGGGTCTACGTCGTCGACGGGGCGGGACGGGTCGAGAAGTTCTCGATCGGCGCCGGCAGTACGCCCACCTTCACGTATCTGGGCTCTTTCGGGACGGGAACCCTGCACGCGCCGCGCCAGGTCGCGGTCGCCCCCAACGGCGACGTCCTCGTGATGAACCGGCCCCAAAACAAGACCGAGAGCGAGTGCTACGTGTACCAGGCCACCAGCACCTCGGCATTGCTGGAGTTCGGCTTCGGAAGCTCGGGAAAGGGCAACGGCGAATTCACCGACGATCCCCGTGGGGTGGCGGTGAGCGCTGACGGGACGCTGGCCTTCGCCACCGACTCCGGCGGCAAGCGGGTCGAGGTCTTTGACCTCACTCAGAGCGGCGGCCACTACACGAGTGCGGCGTGGGCCGCCACCATGCCGCAGGGAACGGGCAACGGAGCCTTCGTGGGGCCCCGCGGTCTGACCGTCACCGCCAACAACGATTTGCTCCTCACCGACGAGTGGGGCTACAACCTCCACGAATACAGCTTCAGCGAGTCCCCGACGTTCAGTGACACCTCGACCTGGCAGAGCACCCCGACGGCACCCCCGGTGCCGGGGGTCAACGCACCCCGGGGTCTGGGCGTGGCCGCCAACGGCGCCATCTACGTCATGGACTACTGGAACCAGCGGGTCGAATACGGGACGCTGGGCTCGGGGGGGACGATCCAGGGGGCCCAGGCCTTCGGGATGCGCGGTGACCCGGACCAGGACGGGGCCATCAACTTCGCCTGGAGCATCGCCCTGCAGCCGGGGACCGGCGACGTCTTCATCGCCAACCGGGAGAGCAACCAGATCGAGGCCTGCGGTCCCACCGGCCTCAGCTGCGTGACCGGCGGCGCCAAAGGGACCGCCCTGGGCGACTTCAGCTTCCCCCAGGGCATCGCCTTCGCCCCCGACGGCGAGCTGTTCATCAGCGACACCGGCAACGACCGCATCGAGGGGTGCACCGTGACCGTGACCAGCACCCTCAGCCTCACCGGCTGCGTGGCCTACGGTAGCAAGGGCACCGGCTCCACCGCACCGGCGGGCGACCTCAACCAGCCAACAGGCATCGCGGTGTCGCCCGATGGCAGCACCCTGTGGGTCGCGGACACCCTCAACAACCGGGTGCAGACCCTCTCGCTCGCCTCGCACACGTGGAGCACGCCGATCCACAAGCTCACCGGCAAAGGCGCCGGCATCCTCACCGTACCGTGGGGAGTGACGGTGGCGCCGGACGGCAGCATCTGGGTGTCCGACACCGGCAACAACCGCATCGTCTCGATGAGCACGACGGGCGCGCTCAACTTCAGCGCCACCGGTGCTCAGATGGGCGTCCCCGAAAGCTACGAGGGCAACCAGACCGTCTATCCGTTCGCGATCGCGTTCGGCAGCGGGGACACCGTCTATCTCAGCGACACGTGGAACAACCGGGTGCTGGTTCTCGCAACCTGATGCGACAGGGCACCCTCCAGGAGACGCGATGACACGCAGGCGGTGGCTCGGTGGATTCTTCCTGGCGACCGCGATCGCCGCCCCGGGGATCCTCTCCTGGACGGCGGGCGAGGCAAGCGGCGCTGCCACCGCGACCTATTTCGGCACCCTCGGCGGTCCCGGCCATGCGGCCATCTACCCCTCGGGGCTGGAGATCGTCCCTGCCGGAGCTCCCAACGTGGGCGACATCATCGTGGCGGACACCGGCAACAACCAGGTGGCCGAGTACACCCCGGGGGGCACCCAGGTGTGGCGGGTCGGGTCGGAGGGGTCGGCGGCCAGCAAGAGCCTCGTCCAGTTTGAGCAGCCAAGGGACGTGGGCGTCGACTCCTCGGGCGACGTCTACGTGGCCGACAACGGCAACGGCCGGGTCGTCGAGCTGACCAACGCCGGCCAGTACCTCAACAAGTGGAAGAGCCTGCCCACCGGCGCGGCCGCCCCCATCGGCATCACGGTGAGCAACACAACCGCCTCGCTACCCAACCTGCCCGCCGGCCAGAGGGTCTACGTCTCCGACGGCAGCCAAAACGAGATCACGGTCTGGAGCACCTCGGGCACCTACATCTCGACCATCACCAGCACCGGCGCCTGCGTTCTCAACCGGATGCGAGACGCCACGGCCGACGCCGCGGGCAACGTCTACGTGGCCAACTACGAAAGCGACGACATCCTCGAGTACAGCTGGAACGGCACCGCCTGGACCTGCGCCAACTCCTGGGGAGGCCAGGGATCCGGCAACGGGCAGTTCATGAACCCGTACGGGGTCACGGTCGGCACCGATCCCTTCATCGACGGCGGCAAGCCCGGTGAAGCGATCTATGTCGCCGACTCCAACAACGATCGGATCCAGGAGTTCACGCCGAGCGGCACCTACGTCGCCCAGGTGGGCGAGGCCGGGACCGACAGCCAGCCGGGCACCTTCACCCAGCTCCGCCGGGTGGCGGTGGATGCCGGTGGCGACATCTGGGGCGCCGACCTCTGGGGCTACCGGGTCGAGGAGTTCGTGCCCAGCTACGTCGGCGGCGTCGAGCAGTACACGTACGCCGAGACGATACCGAATCCAGTGGTCCCGCCCGGCGACACCAGCACCTCCGTCTACAACCAGGTGCGGGGCATCGCCTTCGATAGTTCGGGTGACGCCGTCTCCATGGACACCGTCAACCAGCGGGTGGTGGTGATGAGCCCCTCGGGCAGCCTCCTCGGCGTTTGCGGCCAGCGCGGCTTCACCAGCACCGGGGACTTCAACTGGCCGCGCGGGGTCGCCGTCGACCCCGTCACCGGCGACTACTGGATCGCCGATACCAAGCAGAGCGATCTGCAGATCCTCGAACCCCTCAGCCAGGGCTGCACCGGCGTTGCCGATTTCGTCAATGAGGGCAGCGCGACCGGGGACCTCGACTACCCCTACTCGATCACCATTGGCGGCGGCTACGCCTGGGTCGCCGACACCAAGAACAACCGGATCGAGTCCTGGAACGTGGCCACCTGCACCGCCGACGCGGGGACCTGCGCCGCGACCAGCGCCTACGGCACCTCGGGCAGCGGCACCGGCCAGTTCTCGACCCCGACCGGCATCGCGGTCGACCCGACCACGGGCAACGTCTTCGTCGCCGACAGCGGCAACAACCGGGTGGTCGAGCTGAGCGTAAGCGCCGGGCAGGTGACCGGGGTGGTCCAGACCTTCACAGGGCTCACCAATCCCTACGGGGTGGCCGCCAACGGCACCTATGTCGCCGTCGCCCAGGATGCCAATCCCGGCCAGGTGGTGGTGCTCAACGAGTCCGACGGCAGTGTCGCTGCGACCATCACCGGCAGCACGGTTACAGGTGGGGGGCCCACCACGCTGTACGACCCGCAGAACGTGGCCTTCGGCCCGAGCGGCGGCCTCTACATCGCCGACACCTACAACGACCGCATCCTGGAGTACGCGCTGGTCGCATCCAGCCCGACGCCGACACCGACGCCGACCGGGACTCCCACACCCACGGGCACGCCCACGCCCACGGGCACTCCCACGCCCACCGCCACACCGACCCCCACCGCCACAGCGACACCCACACCCACACCCCCACCCACGTCCACGCCGACCCCGACCCCCATCACCGGGCCGCTGAGCTCGCCCACCTATGCGAGCACGCTCATCGGGCCGGGCCTGGCCGACATGTACCCGGTGGACGTGACCTCAAATTCGACGAGCGGGCAGAGCTGCACGTCAGCCGCCTCGGGCTGCTACTACTTCGCGCTCGATGCCGGCAACTACCGACTACTCGCCGTCAATCGCGTCAGCCAGACGATCGACTGGCAGATCGGCGGCATGCAGGGCAACGATCCCCTGGCGGGCAGCCCGCCGGGTAGCCTGCCGGTCCAGTTCAGCGATGCCCGCGCCGTGGGCTACGACCCCGTGACCGACGACGTCTACGTCGCCGACACCGCCAACAACCGCGTCGTGGTCTTCTCCTTCTCGGCCACCTCCGGCTTCCGGTACCTCACCCAGTTCGGCAGCAAGGGATCGGGCAACGGCCAGTTCAACCAGGCCTACGGCGTGGCGATCGACTCCGTGAACCGGCTGGTGTACGTGACCAACGGCGCCGGCTCGGTCGAGCAGTTCTCGATCGGCAGCGGAGCGGTCCCCACCTACACCTTCCTGACCTCGTTCGGCTCCGGCACCTTGAACGAGCCGCGCCAGGTCGCCGTGGCACCCGACAGCGACGTCCTGGTCATGAACGCCCGCGACCACGAGTGCGTCGTCTACAGCCTCAACGACATCGCCGGCAACTCCGCGCCCGAGACCTCGTTCGGCAGCCTGGGTACCGGCAACGGGCAGTTCACCGACGACCCGCGCGGCGTGGCCGTCAGCGCCGATGGCACGATGGCCTTCGTCACCGACTCCGGCGGGGATCGGGTGGAGGTCTTCGGCCTGACCCAGAGCGCCGGCCACTACACCGGAGCGAGCTTCGACTACACCATCTCCTCCGGAACCGGGAGCGGAACCTTTGTTGGCCTCCGCGGGCTGACCGTCACCGCGGACAACCACCTCATGGTCAGCGACGAGTGGGGCTACAACCTCCACGAGTTCAGCTTCACCCCGGGCTCGACCAGCTACGCCTCGACCTGGAACAGCACCCCGACGGCGCCGGCGCTGCCGGGGGTCAACGCCCCCCGCGGGATCCAGGTCGCCGCCAACGGTGAGATCTACGTCGTCGACTACTGGAACCAGCGAGTCGAGTACGGCACCCTGGGGTCCAACGGCGCAATCCAGGGCATTCAGAGCTTCGGCGCGCGCGGCAACCCCGGCACTGACGACGCTCTCAACTTCGCCTGGGGCATCGCCATTCAGCCGGGCACCGGCAACATCTTCATCTCCAACCGCGAGAGCAACCAGGTGGAGGTGTTCAGTCCCACCGGCGCGACCCTCGCCATAGACGGCAAGAACGGCAGCGCGAACGGGAACTTCAGCTTCCCGCAGGGCCTGGCCTTCGCCCCCAACGGCAACCTCTACGTGAGCGACAGCGGCAACAACCGGATCCAGGAGTTCGCCGTCACCTCCAGCGGCGGCCTGACGTGGCTGGCCTCCTACGGCACCGCCGGCAGCGGCTCCAATGCGCTGGCAGGTCAGCTCAACCAACCGACCGGGATCGCCTTCGCCCCCAACGGGACCCTCTGGGTCGCCGACACCCTCAACAACCGCATCCAGAGCATGTCCCCGTCCGGAGTCTGGACCGCGTTCCACATCACCACCGGCACCGGCTCCACGAAGGCGTTCAGCGTTCCGTGGGGAGTCACGGTGGCCCCCGACGGCAACATCTGGGTCTCGGACACGGGCAACAACCGGATCGTCTCCATGAGCGCGACGGGCGTGCTGAACTTCAGCGCCAGCGGGGTCCAGATCGGCGTCCCGGGCGGCACCATCTACCCCTTCGCGATCACCTTCGGGTCCTATGGCACGGCCTACCTCAGCGACATCTGGAACAACCGGGTGCTCGTCCTCATGGCATCCTGATAGGAGATCGAACCATGGAAGTGACGAGGCTTCACGGGGCCGTGGTCCGACGCTGGTCGCGGCTGCGGATCATCGCCGGATCGGGGCTGCTCGCGGGCACGACCCTCTTGACTGCGCTGGCCTCGGGTACCCCGGTATCCGCGGCGTTTCAGAAGCCCGTCTATGACACCACCATCGGGGGCCCGGGCAGCGCCTTCGTCTATCCCTTCGGCGAGGCCTGGGATCCCACCACCTTCACCCAGGGCGCCACCGAATACGCCGGCACGCTGCTGGTTGACGATTACAACAACTACGACATCAAGCGCTTCGCCGCCAACGGGACCTGGCTGGCCACCTACAGCTCCAAGGGGACGAGAAGCGGCCAGTTCTCGGAGCAGCCGTCCGGGATCGCGGTGAACCCCACCAACGGCGACTTCGTGGTCACCTTCGCTTTCGACGGATACGGATACATGGAGTTCGCCCCCAACGGCATCCTCCTGGAGACCGTTTCTGTGCCTGCGGCGTGGTACGCGCCCTTCATCGCCATCAATGCCGCGGGTGACGTCTACCTGGTCCAATCAACGGGCCTGGCATCGACCCAGCCCAACGTCGTGCTCATCTTTGACGGTAGCGGCAATCCTCTCGGCGAGTTCGGGACCAACGGCAAGAAGTGCTCCAGTGGGCAGTTTGGCCTGATCCGCGGCATCGACGTCGACAGCGCGGGCAACGTCTACGTCAACGACGTGGCCAACCACTGCATCCAGGAGTTCACGAGCACCGGCACCTTTCTCTCCTCCTTCGGCAACAAGACGGAGCTGAGCGCCAACACCCGGGGCATCGGGATCGACCGGACCGACGGCGTGCTCTACGTCGCCGACGCCGCGAAGCAGGAGGTCGAGGCCTTCAGCATCGCCTCGGGCAGCTTCGGCACCTTCGAAGGCTACATCGGCACTCCTGGCAGCAGCGTGGGCAACTCCTGCGGCGGTGGCGGCGAACTCGACGGTCCGCGCGACGCGGTCGCCGGTCCCGGCGGGACGGTGTTCGTCAGCGACTACACCTGCTGGAGCATCGACACCTACAACCCGCTCTTCGCCACGACCAGTCCGGGCGCCTTCCAATACGCGATTACCGGCTCGGCGCCGCCGCCCGGCGGATTCAACATGCCCGTCGGGGTCGCCGTCTCGCCCATCAACGGCACCGTCTACGTGACCGACAGCTTCAACCAGCGCATTCAGGAGTTCGACGGCCCCCTGACAGCCGGCACCACGGCAGGCGCCTTTGTCCAGCTGTGGGGCGAGCGCCTCCCGGTGCTCAGCGCGCCGTTTGCCCTGGACTACCCCCGCGGGGTGGCCATCGACCCCAACAACGGCAACGTCTGGGTGAGCGACACCCGCTCGGGCTACGTCAAGGAGTACACCGTGTCCGGGGTCACCCCGACCACCGCCGCGGTCAGCTTCGACACCGACTTCGGAGGCCAGGTTCCCCCCTGGTACCTCTTCTACTCGGACGGGATCGCGGTCGGCCCCGATGGCACCCTCTACGTCCCGGATAGCGGATATGGGTACTTCGACGTGCTCAGCCAGACGGGCACGGTCGAAGCCCAGTTCCCCTGCGGGGTCCTGGCCGGGTCTCCGAGTGTCTTCAACGGATGCACGACCGCGACGTTCGACCCCGCCAACGGTTATATCTACGCAGCTTCGATCAACCAAGGTCTGGTGGACGTCCTCACCCCGACCGGGACGCTGGTTACGACCATTGGGACGGGCACGCTGGGTGAGCCCTTCGGGGTCGCGATCAGCGGCTCCACGCTCTACGTCACCGACTCGACCAAGAACCGCGTGAGCGAGTTCAGCATTGGCGCCGGCGGAACCGGCACCTACCTGGGCAGCTTCGGGGCCAAGGGCTCCAGCAACGGCGACTTCAGCCGGCCGCTCGGAATCGCCGTCGACAGCGCCGGCGAGGTCTACGTCGTGGACTACGGCAACGACCGTGTGGAGGTCTTCACCCCATGACCCGTCACCCCAGCCGGCAGGGGCGTGCTATCGGGCTCGGCCTCGGCGTGATCGCGCTTGCGGGGGCCTCGGGCGCAGGTGTCATCGACAGCCAGGCCGCTTTCGCGGCCCCCACCTATGACATGACCATCGGGCAGCCGGGCACCGCTTTCGTTTACCCCTGGGGGATGGCGTACGACCCGACCACTGGCACGATTCTGACCAGCGACTACAACAACTACCAGGTGCGGCGCTTCACCACCGCCGGGGCGCCTGACGGCGTCTACAGCTCGAGGGCGGCGCTCGGGGGCCAGCAGCCGTACGGCGTGGCCGTCGATCCCGCGACCGGGGACTTCGTGGTCGACGCCCTGCTGGGCTACCTGAGATACAGCCCCACGGGCGCCCTGCTCGACACGGTGAGCTTCGCGGCCGAACACGCCTACTACGCGCCGTGGATCGCCCTGAGCCCGACCAATGAAGACGTTTACGTCGTCCAGTCCACCGGCCTCAGCGCACAAGGCGCCAACGAGGTGCTGAGGTTCGACAAGAACGACAACTTCCTGGGCTCATTCGGCACGGACGGCAACAACTGCAACAGTGCTGACTTTGGTCTGATCCGTGGCATCGATGTGGACAGCGCCGGCAACGTCTACGTCAACGACGTCAGCAACCACTGCATCCAGGAGTTCAGCCCCTCCGGGGGGTTCGAAAGCTCCTTCACCACCAAGCCCCGGACCAGCGGCAACACCCGCGGGCTCACCGTCGACCGGGCCAACAATCTGGTCTACCTCGCCGACGCGGGCAACCAGGACGTCGAGGCCTACAGCATCGCTTCGGGTAGCTTCGGCAAGTTCGAGGGCATCGTCGGCACGCCCGGAACCGACTGCGGCGGCGGCGGCCAGCTGGACGGGCCACGCGACACCGCCGTCGGGCCCACCGGGATTGTCTACGTCAGCGACTACACCTGTTTCGCCATCGACGCCTACAACCCCCTCTTCAACAAGAGCCACCCCGGCGGATTCCTGCAGCAGATCCCCAATCCGGCGATTCCGCCGCCCGCGGGCGGGCTGAACGACGCGGTCGGGGTGGCGGTGTCGCCCGACGGCAGCAGCGTCTATGTCAGCGACAGCTTCAACCAGCGGATCCAGGAGTTCCAGGGCCCCACCGGCACCACGCCGGGTGCGTTTGTCCAGATGTGGGGCAGCCGTCAGCCGGTTCTGGCGAGCTACTGTGCCATGGACTACCCGCGTGGGGTCGCGGTCGACCCGGTGACGGGTGACCTCTGGGTGAACGACACGCGATCGGCATACATCAAGGCTTACACGCCCACCGGCAACGGCAACGGCCCGCTCGGTTGCGCCTCCCCGACCAGTGCTCCGGTCAGCTCCGACACGGAGTTCGGAGGGCAGGTCCAAGTCGGTTCCTGCGTCTCCTGCTCTCCCGGCAAGTTCTTCTATGCCAAGGGCATCTTCGTAGGCGGCCCGAGCGACGACGTCTACGTTCCGGACAGCGCCAACGCTCGCCTTCAGGTGCTCACCCAATCAGGCATTGAGTTGCCGGGGTTCCCGGTCGCCTGCGGGACGACAGTGGGCAACCCGGCCGGGTTCAACGGTTGCACCGGCGTGACCGCTGATTCCACGGGCACCATCTATGCAGCCTCGGTCAACCAAGGGGTGGTTGACGTCTTCAGCTCCTCCGGGAAGCTGCTGAGGACGATCGGCAAGGGAACGCTCAAGCAACCGTTCGATACGGCCCTCTCGCCGGACGGCAGCATCCTCTATGTGACCGACGTCATGAACAACCGGGTCAGCGAGTTCGCCCCGTCCACCGGCGCGCTGCTCGGCAACTTCGGAGTGAGGGGCACGGCGAACGGCGACCTCGACCAGCCCATGGGCATCGCGGTCGACAACGCCGGAAGGATCTACGTGAACGATTACGCCAACGACCGGATCGAGGTGTTCGCGCCGGCGGCGTGATCTGCGGGTGATCGCGCACGGACGCACGGGACGCTCCGCTCCCCGTGCGACGGTTCTGCCGCGCACGGGACGGGGCACGGGATTGAACGGTTAGCCCCGCTCGCCATACACGGTACAGGTTACGTATAGTGCCCCCGAGCCTCATCACAGGCGACCACGGGGAGATGGTCAATGAAGTCTCGATCGCTCAAGAGCGCCTTCACGGCGGTCGCGCTGATCGCTTTCAGTGCGGTTGCCAGCGCTGTGTCCCTGGCATCGGCGCCGTCAGTCGGGCGGACTGCCGTACCGACGGCCGACCTCGCCGCCGTGACGGGCACAGCGCTCGGCGCCAACCGGAGCGTATCCGCGGTCGCCACCGGGGAGCCCTCGCTGGCCATGAGCGCGGCCGCGGTCGAGGCGAGCACAGCCTCGCCGGCCATCCCCGCCCTCTCGGCGTCGGATGCGGTGTCCGTCACTGCCGGCACATCGTCACCGACATCGACCTCCAGCAGCATCGGGCTCTGGGCAGCCGATTGGGGGGGCGCGGCCTCGTCGCGAAGCTCCGCCGGCTGGGAGGCCGCGGCGCAGAACGACAGCATCCTCATCGGGGATGCCAGGGCCTACGCGCCCTGGATCTCCAAGCTGCACGGCTGGAATTCCAAGGTGATGGTCCTCGTTTACAACCTGGGACCATACCTCCAGAAGGGAAGTGCTGATTTCACCACCATCCAGCAGCAGGATCCCTCCTGGTTCGCCCACGACGCTCGCGGCAACCTCATCAACCTCCACATGTTCCCCGACAACTACCTTATGGACATGGGCAACGCGGGCTACCGAGCCTGGCACGCCCAGCAGCTCGAGGCGACGGTCGTCGAGTACGGCTTCGACGGCGCCATGGACGATTCCATGGGGACGGCCGCCCTCAGCACCGGCTACGCGAGCGGAGTCCCGATCGACACCGCCACCGGCCAGGCCTACACGGATACCGAGTATCTGAACAACTCAGTGCTGATGCTGAACGCCGACAAGGCCGCCCTCGGTGGCAAGTACCTGGCCTTCAACGGTCTCATCAGCGGCACGATGTACCAGAGCGAAACTGACATCCTGGCCTCGTCCAATGCCAACGCCGGCATCAGCGAGCTCTTTCTCCGTCAGCCGATGGCGCCCATCAACTCCTTCCCCGCGACGAGCGCCCTGGACGCAACGCTGCAGATGGTGGCGAGCATGTCCGCGCACGGCAAGGCGCTGCTCGGCTGGACCAAGATCTGGTGCAGCTCCAGCAGCAGCCAGGTCGCCAAGTGGGAGGACTACGGCCTCGCCGCTTACCTCCTCGGCAAGCAGTCCACCTCGTACTGGGACTTCATGCCGTCGAAGGACGCGGACAACACCGCCGTCTCGTACTCGAACCTGAAGGATCAGCTTGGTGCGCCGGTCGGCGCCTACACGACCCAGGGTTCGACACTCAGCCGGAAGTTCCAGCACGGCTCGGTTTCGCTCAACACCAGCACGGACACCGGCAGCATCACGGTCACCTGATCCCGGCCGGTGTGACCGCCCCAGCCGTCAACCGACCTCAATCGTGGCCGTGTCGCTGGAGAGGTTGACCGTCACCGACCCGTCCTGGAAGGGGCGGCTGTACACCGAGCCGGAGACCTGATACGGGCCGAGCGGCGCGCCCAACTGGTCCTCGAGGTTGGAGTACGAGCAGCCGGTGTTGTCGGCGCTCTTCGAGGGCATGAAGTCGAGGTAGGAGCCCGGCTGCTGGCCGAGCAGGTACACGCCGAGGTCGAACTGCTCCCATTGAGCGATCTGCCCGGACGTCCCGGCGGACCAGACCTTGGTCCAGCCGAGGAAGGCCTTGCCGCTGGCGGCCATGCTCGCCATCATCTGCAGCGAGTCCTGGACGGTGGTCGCCGGCGGATAGGCGGTCACCGAGGACGTTGGAGAGCGGAGGAAGAGCTCGCTGACCCCCGCGTTGGCGGTCGATGTCGCCAGGATGTCGCTGTCACGGATGTAGGTGGGCCCGTTGATCAGGCCGTTGAAGGCAAGGTACTCGCTGCCGAGCGCCGCCTTGTCGGCATCCAGCATCAGGACCGAGTTGGCCAGGTACTCAGTGTCGGTGTAGGCCTGGCCGGTGGCCGGATCGATGGGCACGCCGCTCGCGTAGTTCTTGCCGAGCGGGGCCGGCCCCATCGAGTCGTCCATCGCCCCGTCAAAGCCGTCCTCGGTGACGGTTGCGGCGAGCTGCTGAGCGTGCCACGCCCGGTACCCGGCGTTGCTCATCTCCATGAGGTAGTTGCCCGGGAACCCCTTCAGGTTGATCAGGTTGCCGCTGGCGTCGTGGGCGAACCACGAGGGATCCTGAGCGAGGATGGTGGTGAAGTTGGCACTCCCCTTCTGGAGGTAGGGCCCGAGGTTGTACGCGAGAATGCTGAGGTCGGGGTTCCAGGCGCGCAGCTGCGGGATCCACTTCTTGTAGACACCGACCTGACCGATGAGGACGCTGTCGTTCTGGGCGGCGTCCTCCCACCCCGCGGTGGTCCGGGTCGCCGCTGCGTTGCCCCAGTCCGCGGCCCAGAGCCCGACTGTTCCCGGTGTGGAGGTGGGGGGGCAGGCCGCCAGGGCGGGGGTGCCCGCGGCTCCGAGGACGACGGCAAGAGCCATGGCCGTGCCGGACGCGAGGGTGAGGGAGAGGGGTGCGTGGCGCATCTGCGTCCTCCGGTGGTGTGTCTGCCCTGGGTCCCTCTGGCTTCGCACTCTGCTGCGACCCTGTAACACCCCGGTGGTCTCGACGTGACGAGGCGCCGACTCTCATGACGTCTCGGTAACAAGCGCGATCAGCGGAGCAGCATCCAGGGCAACACCTGACAGAGAGGACGGAGAAGACCCACCCCGGAAGTGCGCCGTTCCCGCCGCAGCGCGGCCACCGGGAGCGTCCTCGGGGACGGCGGCGCCTTCCCGACCTCAGCCCAGGGTCAGGGCACCGACCACTGGCTGACTCGGTCGGTGTTCTCCTCGACCACGTAGAGCTTGCCGGCGGGACCGAGGGCGAGCCCCTGGGGGGTGTCCATCTTGCCCACCGTGGTCCCGACGCCACCGAAGGTCCCCACCAGGGTCCCGGCACGGGTGTACTGGGCGACCTCGTTGACCGAGGAGAGTGCCACGTACAGGTAGCCGGAGTCGCCGGCGATGGCGAACACCCCAGCGGTCGGGATCGAATTGTTGACGTTGAAGTGGCCGAGCTCCGCGCCTCCGGCCGAGAACGCGGCGAAGTGGTAGACGGTGCCGGTGGCGTCGGTATCCACCCACACCGAGCCGTCGGTGTCCACCCAGATCCCGCGCGTGAACCCGAGATTGTCGGCGCTGCCCATGCTGCCCAGCTCGGTACCGGCGCTGCTGAAGGCGACCACGTCCTTGCCGTTGCTGTTGGCCACGTAGACCGTACCGTTGGGAGCGCAGGCGACGCCGTACGGATCAGCGAGACCCCCCCCGGTGGAGTACCAATCGACCTTCGGGGTGCTGGGGCTCACGTTCCAGGCGACGACCATGTTCGAGTCGGTGTTCGCCACCACCAGGTCGCCGGTCGAAGGGTCGATGCACATCAGACGCGGGTAGTTGAAGGTGCCGGCCGTCTCACCCCGCATCCCCCAGGCCCGGGCGAAGCTGAAGCCCCCGCCTCCGCTTGGCGTAAACTCCTCGACCCGCTCGTTGTAGGTGTCGCTCACGTACATGTCACCGGCGCTGTCGAAGGCTACCCCACGGGGGCCGTCGAAACCGCCATTGGGGGGTGGAGCGGGTGGGTTGGGGACCGACAACTGATAGACGCCGCTCTGGCTGAAGACCTCAGCTCGGAAGTCACCCAGGTCGCCCACCCAGACGTTGCCGTTGCCGTCGACGGCGATGTCGCGGGCGCCGTCCTCGAACTGGCCGTTGCCAGTGCCGCAATCGGTGCCCGTGCTGCCGGCGCCGTTGAAGTCGGTGACGAAGGCACCGTAGCTCCCGCTGCTCGGGTTGGCGTTGAAGGACTGGACCAGGCAGCCCTGACCGTTGGCGACGAAGGCCACCCCGGTGGTGGGGTCGATGGCCAGGCCGCGCATGTCGAAGGTGGTGGTGACGCCCCCCGGGGGGGTGATGGTCTTCTGAGGCGGGGCCGTCAGGTTCAGGCCCTTGCTCGCGTAGAAGATGTCGATCCGATGGTGTCCCTGGTCGGCGACCCACAGGTTGCCGGCGCTGTCGAAGGCAAGGCTCCTGGTCTGGATGAAGGCATTCGGAGCCGGGGGCGACTCGAAGGTCACCTGATTGGTCTGGGGGTTGAGCACGGCCAGACCCTGGTCAGCCGGGCCACCGAATTGATTGGCGATGTAGACGAGGCCGTTGGGACCCACGACGCACTGCGAGGGGTAGTCGAAGTTCACCGAGTGGACGGCGTTGGTGGTACCCCAGCTGGTCACCCAGTTGCCGTTGGGGTCGTACTGGACCACGTTGTACAGGCTCCCCTCGGTCATGTACACGTAGCCCTGGAAGGGCCCACCGCTATTGTCCACGCAGATGCCGAAGGGCTCCTGGTTGGTGTCGTTGCCGAAGCCCTGCTTGCTCTTGGTGAAGATGAACGGGGTCGCCTCGGTCCCGTCGGAGTTGAAGTTGACGATCCGGAAGTTCCAGTAGTCACCGACCAGGATCGAGCCGTTGGCCTCCTCCGCGATCCCCCAGGGATAGACATCCGCAGCCCCGGCGATCGGCTGGCCCTTGCTGTTGGTCAGGCCCACCGTGGTGCCGGGAGTGCACGCGGCCGGCTTGCATCCGGTTGGGGGCGGCGCCGCCGCCCCGACGGCGAGCGGCGTGGCCGACACCACAACCGCTCCAGCGATCACCAGCGACACCACCAGACGGCGTCGAATTCCCGGCATCTCCCCCCCGCTATGCCGCACAGCAATCAGGCCCTCTGCGCAGCAACTCCACCTATTCTAAAGCCACGTCCCTGTGCGAATCAACGACTCCCACGTGCGATCGCCCCGCGATCAGGGCACCACCCACTGGGCGACCCGATTGCTCCCCTCGTCCACCAGGTAGAGGTCACCACCCGGCCCGAATGTGATGCCCTGCGGCGTGCGCGTTTGGGTGATCTTGCTGCCGGCGCCCCCGAAGGTCCCCACCAGGGTGCCGGAGCGGGTGAACTCGGCCACCTGGTTCGCGGTGGCAAGCGCGACATACAGATATCCCGAGTCCCCAGCGATGCCGTAGACCCCGGCGGTGGGGATCAGCTTGTTCACAGCGATGGGAGTGCCGAGCTCGGCTCCGCCGGCGGCCCATGAGGCGAAGTGATAGATGTCGCCACTCGAGGCGTTGTCGACCCAGACAGAGCCGTCGCTGTCCACCCAGATCCCCTGGGTGAACCCGAGCTTGCCGGTGCTGGCCGCCATGGTCCCGAGCTGCGTGCCCGCGCTGCTGAAGACAGCCAGGTCATTGCCATTGCTGTTGGTGGCGTAGACGTCCCCGGTTGACGGGTCGCAGGCGACGCCGTAAGGATCGGACAGGGTCCCGACCGGCGGGGTCCCGGTGCTCGACGACCAGACCACCGCGGGTGGGTTGGCAGAGGGGTTCCAGGCCACGATCATGTCGGAGTCGGTGTCGGCGACGATCAGGGCGCCGGTGGTCCCCCCGCTTAACAGGGGTGTGTCGGGATCCCAGCACATCAGCCGCGGATAGTTGAACTGGCCGGGCCCGTCACCGCGCATCCCCCACGACTGGTCGAAGGTGTAGCCCCCGCTGCCGTTGGGGGTGAACTCCTCGATGCGCTCGTTGTACATGTCGCTGACATACATGTTGCCGGTACCGTCGAAGGCGACGCCGCGCGGCCCGTTGAAGCCGCCGGTCGGGGCCGGCGCGGGCGGGATGGGGACAGCCCAGAGGAACTGGCCGCTCTCCGTGAAGACCTGGGCCCGAACGTCACCCAGGTCGCCCACCCAGACGTCGCCCTCGCCGTCGACGGCGATGCCGCGAGCGCCATCCTCGAACTGGCCGTTGCCGGTACCGCAGTCACTGCCGCCGGCGGGCACGCCGTTGAAGTTGGTGATGAAGTTCCCAAAGCTGGAACTCCCGGGGGTCGCGTTGAACTCCTGGACGACACAGCCCTGCCCGTTGGCCGTGAAGGCGAGGTCGCTGGTGGTGTCGATGGCCAGCCCGCGCATGTCGAAGGTGGTGCTGGTGCAGCTGGACACGCTGGGGCTGCAGGCGGGGGCCGCGATCGTCTTCTGAGCCTTGGCGTCCAGATTCAGGCCGCTGGTCGCATAGAAGATGTCGATACGCTTGTGGCCCTCGTCGTCCACCCAGAGGTTGCCAGCGCTGTCGAAGGCCAGCCCGCGCGGCTGGATGAAGGCGTTGGGTTTGGGCGGCGACTCGATGGTCAGCCCAACGATCAAGGCGGCGTTGGTCGCCGTGGCCGTCGCCGCAGCTGACAGCACCGCCTGCGTCGCGGAGGTGACAGAGGTGATGGTGGTGCCGGCGGGGATGCCCGTCCCGTAGACGTAAGCGCCCAGGTCGGCGGAGGTGAGGTCCAGGTCGGACGCAGAGATCACCTCACTCCCCGAGGTGGTCGAGCCGTCGGAGCTGGTCGGGTGGTAGCGGACCGGGTCGAGAATGACGATGCCGGCGAGGCTCGCGTTGGGGGTGGCCCACTGGTTGGAGATGTAGACCAGCCCGTTGGGGCCCACGGTGCACTGAGACGGGTACTGGAAGGGTGCCGGGTTGACCGCCTGGGTGGTGCCCCAGCTGGTCACCCAGTTGCCGCTCGGGCCGTACTGGTTGACGTCGTAGAGACTCCCCTCGGTCTCGTAGGTGTAGCCCTCGAACGGGCCCCCGCTCCTGTCGACGCAGATGCCGAACGGGGCCTCGCTGGCATCGGGCCCGTATCCCTCGGTGGTCTGACTGTAGACGTAGGGGGTCGCCTCGGCCGGCGGGGCCGTCGACGTCTCGTCGTCCTGGTAGTGGACGATCCGGTAGTTCCAGTAATCGCCAACCAGGACGGATCCGTCCGGCTCGGTGGCCATCCCCCAGGCGTAGAGCCCGGCGGCGGCCGCCACCGGCTGGCCCTTGCTGCTGGTCAGTCCGATGGTCGTCCCCGGTGTGCAGGCGGTCGGCAGGCATCCGGTCGGCGGAGGGGGAGCCGCGCCATTGACCAGCCCGGCGGTCCCGCCAATACCGGCCAGGCTGGCGGCGCCCGCCGCCGCCATGATCCTGAGGTGCCCGATCGTCACCCGCCCCTCCCGACCGGAACGGCCTGAAGGCCGCTTCTACGCAAGATGGTAGGTGCGACCGGGCCCCGCGGAAACACTCAGTCTTGGGGGGGCCTAGGAAGTCCCAAATGGGCGCCGATCAGGGGACCACCCACTGGCTCACCCGGTCGTTGCTCTCCTCGACCACGTAGAGGTCGCCGTCCGGACCGAGGGCCAGGCCCTGTGGTGTCGCCAGCTTGCCCACGCCAGTACCGCGGCTGCCGAAGGTGCCCACGAGACAGAGGGCGGTCGCGCACAAGCCACTCGCGGTGGCGGCACCCTCGCGGACGAACTGCCCCACCTCATTGAGGCTGGGGAGCGCGATGTACACGTAACCGGCGTCCCCGGCGATCCCGTAGGTGCCGGCGGCGCCGGAGGCGACGCCGAGAGAGGCGTCCACGTTCACGGAGCCCAGCTCGGCTCCTCCAGCGGCCCAGGATGCGAAGTGGTAGACGGTGTCGTTGGTGCCCGAGTCGGCCCACAGGGATCCGTCGCTGTCGACCCAGATGCCCTGGGTGAAGCCGAGCTTGCCCTTGGTCAGCGTCCCCATGATCCCGAGCTCCGTGCCCGAGGCGTTGAAGACGACGATGTTGCCGCCGTTGCTGTTGGCGACGTAGACGTCACCCGTCGACGGGTCGCAGGCCACCCCGTAGGGATCGTCCAGCGTGCCCACCGGAGGGGTCCCGCCGGCCGTCTCCCAGGGCCCGGTGGGGGTCTGGGCCACCACGGGCGTGGCTGCGGTGGGGTTCCAGCCCACGGCCATGTCCGAATCGGTGTTGGCGACGATCAGCGCCCCCGAAGCCCCGGTCTCGAGCGGCGTCTGGGGGTCCCAGCACATGAGACGGGCGTAGTTGAAGTCGCCCGGACCGTCGCCACGCGTCCCCCATACCTGGTCGAGCGCGTAGGTGTCACCGCCGTTGCTCGTGGCGGTGGGGCTGAACTCCTCGATGCGGTAGTTGTAGGTGTCGGTGACGTACAGGTCTCCCGAGGCGTCGAAGGCGACCCCGCGCGGCCCGTTGAAGCCTCCTGCCGGCGGGGGCTCAGGGGTGCCGGGGACGACCCAGAGCGGGGCACCCTGCTCGCTGAAGACCTGAGCGCGAAAGTCTCCGAGGTCGCCCACCCAGACGTCGCCCTGGCCGTCCACGGCGATGCCACGGGCCCCATCCTCGAATTGCCCCGCCCCCGTGCCGCAGTCGGTGCCGCCCGACGGAACGCCATTGAAGTTGAACTGGAAGCTGCCGTAGGGATCGGACGTCGAGCCGATGTCGGCAGGATTGGCGTTGAACTCCTGGACCACGCAGCCCTGACCGTTGGCGACGAAGGCCAGACCGCTCTTGGGGTCGATGGCCAGTCCGCGCATGTCGAACGTCAGCGTCGTATTGGTGCAGTTGGGCAGGGTCGGGCTGCACAGCGGAGGCGCGATCTCCATGCCGTTGTCACCCGTCTTCTTGGTGTCGGTGGGCGGCGAGTCCATGTTCACCTGGCCACTGCTGTTGGCGTAGAACACATCGATGCGGCTGTGGCCCTGGTCGGCGACCCAGAGGTTGCCGGCGCTGTCGAAGGCGAGTCCCCGAGGCTGGATGAAAGCGTTGGGCGCGGGCGGGGACTCGATGGTCAGTCCGACGATGAAGGCGCTGCTCGATGCCGAGGCGGTCGCCGCCTGCGCCAGCACCGCCTGGGTGGGCGAGGTGACACTGACGATCGTGTCACCGTCGGGGATGTTCGGCCCGTAGAAGTAGGCTCCGACGTCGGTGCTGCTGAGGTTGAGGTCGGCCGCCGAGACGTCGGGGCTTCCCGATGTGGTGGATCCATCGGCAGCGGCCGCCGCATAGCGCACCGGGTCGAGGATGACCACCCCCTGCAGGGCCTTGGTGGGCGTGCCCCACTGGTTGGAGATGTAGACGTAGCCATTGGGGCCCACGGTGCACTCGGAGGGGTATTGGAAGGGGGCCGGACGGGCGGCGTCAGTGGTGCCCCAACTGGTCACCCAGCTGCCGCTCGGGCTGTATTGGTTCACATCGTAGAGGCTGCCCTCAGTCTCGTAGACGTAGCCCTCAAAGGCACCGCCACTGTTGTCGACGCAGATGCCGAAGGGGGCCTGCGTGGTGTCGGCCCCGAAGCCGAGGGTGGTCTGCGAGAAGACGTACGGGTTCGCCGCGGCCGGCGCGCTGGTCGCGGTCTGGTCGTCCTGGTAGTGGACGATCCGGTAGTTCCAGTAGTCGCCGGTGAGGATCGAGCCGTCGGGCTCGGTTGCCATCCCCCAGGCGTACAGGCCGGCGTCCGCGGGGACGGGATCATTGATGTTCGGAAGCCCCTTCTTATTGGGACCGACCAGCCCGACGTTGTTGCCGGTGGCCGTGCAGCCCGTGGAGGTGCCCACGCAACCGGTGGGTGGGGGCGCCTTGGCCGCTACCGAGCCTGCGCCCTCGCCGACCGTCGCCAGGAGTGCCAGGACAGCTATGGCAAGAACCCTCTGCCTCGATCCGCGCACTGGCGCTCCCCTTTAGGCCGGACACGGCCACAAAGACCCACCTCGTCGCCTTGACGATAGGGGCGGCGCAGCCTCACAACAACACTCACTTTGGGGGGTGCGTACGAAAGCGGGGCAAGCTATCGTTTGCTGTGGTCGCGAGATGGCCACCAGGAGCCGGACCCGATGCGGTCACGGTTGGTATGAGACGGGGGGTGCGTAGATGGGGGACGGGAGCGGCGGCCGACCGGCGGGGCGCGGGTCCGGGCAGGCCCATGCCGGACAGCTCGACGAAACCGTGGTCTCGGACCACGAGCTGGCAGGCTTCCTCGCCGATGAGGCGGGTCAGACCCTGATGGCCCTGCGGGCACGCGCCGGCGATCTCACCCCATCGAGTTTGCGCGACCAGGGTGACCGTCTCTCTCATCTCCTGCTCACCGCAGCGTTGGCCCGGCTCCGTCCTGATGACGCGGTGCTCTCCGAAGAGGGGGCCGACGACCCATCGCGCGTCGGAGCGTCACGGGTCTGGATCATCGACCCGCTCGACGGCACCCGCGAGTTCGGCGAGCCCGGACGGTCCGATTGGGCCGTCCACGTCGCCCTCGTGGTGGGCGGAGTTCCCGTGGCCGCAGCGGTGAGCCTCCCGGCGCGCGGCGTGGTGATCAGCACGGCAGACCCGCCGTCTCGCCCGGTTTCCGTACGCCGGCGTCTGCGCCTGATGGTCAGCCGCTCGCACACGCCCCCCCAGGCGATCGCCATCGCGGAGCACCTCGATGCCGAGATCGTCTACATGGGCTCCGCCGGCGCCAAGACCATGGCGGTGGTGCTGGGTGAGGCTGACGCCTACGTCCACCTCGGCGGCCAATACGAGTGGGATTCCGCGGCACCCGTCGGCGTCGCTTTGGCGGCGGGCCTGAGCGCCACGCGGATCGACGGCTCGCCACTCCGCTACAACCAGGCGAACCCGTGGCTCCCCGACCAGGTGGTATGCCGGCCCGAGTTGCGCGAGGTCATCCTCGCCACCCTCCGCGCGCTCGGCTCCGAAGCCGCCTGACCGCTGGGCGAATCAGAGACTGGCCGCTCGACTCCTCAGCCGAGCGGGCGCTTCGGCAGCCGCCGCAGGACCGATGGCACCTCTCACGCGGTTACGCATGGCAGTTACTGCCAGTAACGCCCCGGTTGCGGTTGCCCATATTCCCATCGCGAGGTGTTGCGAGCGTTACGAGCCCGTAGCCGCATCCCGACATGGCGGGAGGCCAGGTGTGGCCCACCTAGAGTGAGCCGAGCCCCCCCAACACCAACGGGCGTACACCTCGGACAGGGATATCGGGACTAGCGCGGACAGCGGCCTTCACCACGCGGATGGCCTCTCGAGGCGGGTCGCGGCGGCCAGGCCCGGCGCGTCGCTCGTCGAGATACAGGAACTCGACGAATGCTCAGGAAACTGCTTGCTTCTGGCTGCCTGCTCGCCATGGCGGGGCTCGCGACCGCTGCCGGGCCCCCTCTCGGCCTCGCCTCATCGAGGTCCGGTGCAGCAATCCACGGAGAGGCGACCGCTACGAGCAAGAGCGCCGCCACCGCGCCGTCGGCACGCCCCACCACACCCTCTCCATCCATGAACGCTTCGACATCCCCCTCGACGAAGACTTTGCCCTCCCCCGTCACGAGGCCTTCCCCCTCCCCCACCACCACGCCCGCGTCGGCCCCCACCTCCCCACCGACCCCGACGCCCGCCCCCACCACCCCTCCCACTGGAACCAGCGGAGGAGTCTGCATCGGCGTCGGGGGTGGGTCCTGCCAGCCTCCGAGCCCCTCGGGGCTGAAGCCGGAGCTCTCCGGCCTCCTAGACCGGAATGGGGCGCCATCCGTCTCGCTGGCTCCCGACCTGGCCGGGTGGGTGGTCAATGTCACCTGGGCCGAGCTCCAGCCCACGTCGGGCTCAGTAATCGCGGCTGACAACCCCATCGACCAGGCCGTCGCGCTCATCCAGAGCAATCCGGCATACGCGAACATGCACCTCCGGATCCGGATCATGGCCGGCATCGATTCCCCCGGCTGGGTCGAGGCGATGAGCGGCGGCTCGGTCGACGTGTACAACGATCAGTCGGGAACGGGCGGCAATGTGCCGCGCTTCTGGACCGCCCCGGTGGAGCAGGCCTACGCCAACCTCCAGACCCTCCTCGCCGCCGAGTACGACAACGACCCGGAGATCGAGGACGTGACCATCGCCGGATGCATGACCGTCTTCGACGAGCCGCTCATCCTGGAGACGTCCGACGCGGCCACGGTGTCCAACCTGCTCGCCGCCGGTTACACCGAGGCCGCCGACGAGACCTGCCAGGAGGACGCCATCGCCGACCAGCAGGTGTGGGTGCACACCCACTCCAGCATCGCCCTCAATCCGTATCAAACCATCTCGGCCGACGGGTCGACCGGGATCGACGAGGGCTTCACTCAGACGTTGATGGCGTACTGCCGGAGCACGCTCGGCAACCGCTGCACCCTGGGCAACAACTCGATCCGCACCGCCAGCCTGGGCACGCAGTACGACGACATGTACGGCGCCATGCAGGCGACCGGACCCGGCATCTACTTTCAGACGGCACAGGCGGGACTGGTGGGCAATCTCCAGTCCACCATCCAGTGGGCGGTCTGCGAGGGGGCCAATGATGTCGAGCTGCCCGCCGGATATGCATCGATTCTCAGCGCGGGCCAACTGGCCTCCGACAACCAGGCTCTGAGTGCCAACCCGCAGTGATCCCTGCCCGGCGCAGATGTAGCGCCGGCACCGAGCACCCGGTGGATCTCAGCGCCGAGGCCCACCGGGGCCGTCAGCTCGCCGGGTTGGTCTGGAGCTGGGAGGCCGCGGCCTGCAGGGAGGCGGGCGCCTGGTCGACGTACTGCTGGGGCAACTCGACGGCGTCGGCCCCGAGCCCCGCGGCCCAGCTGAGTGTCGTCTGCAAGTTGCCGATCTTGTCCTCGGTCGCGGTCTGGAATGTCATCGGCGCGCCCAGCAACTCCATGGAGAGATACATCGCCGAGTAGGCTCCGGCCAGCGGCGGCGTGCGGATCGAGTTGTTCTCGAGCACACACTGAGACCCGAGTTGGGAGCGGCAGTACTGCATCATGCTCTCGGTGAAGGACTCGTCCGTCGACGTCGATCCGTCCGTCTGGATGGCCTGGTAGGGGTTGAAGGCGACCCCCACCGGAGTGTGGCGCCAGGTCGTGCCCAGGGCGATCTCCTGCTCCTCACACTGCTGGTCCGCGGCCAGGGAGAAACCGGCCGCCAGGAGCGCCTGGGCATTGCTGGGGTCACTGGCGTCCCGCAGGAACGGCTCATCGGTGAACGTCATGCAGCGCGCGACGGTGATCTCATGCACCACCGGCACGCCGTCATAGGCTGCCGCCAGCCGGCTCCAGAGGTTGTCATACGCCTGGCCGAAGGCGCTCGTCCAGAAGCGCCCTATGGTGCCAGTGTCCCCATCCTGCGGGTTGACCAGGGTCACCGGTCCGCCGTCGAGCTGTTTGGCCCAGTCCGGTGCGTAGACACCGGCCATCAGCCTGATCTTGAGGTCCACCGATCCATCTGAGGTGCCGGCATCGATGTTCTCCGCAGCGAGGCTGTCCGCGGCCACTATGGCCTGGTCGATGACATTGTCAGAGGCGAGTGGCCCGTCGGGAGTCGGCTGGAGCTCACTCCAATCAGCATCGACCACGAAGTTCGTGACGGTCCCGACAAAGGCGGCAGGGGGTGGTCCAGTACGGTCGACCAGCCCGTGGACCACCGCCTTCAGGCCGGCGGCGGGGACGGGCCCCGGTCGGGGCGACACGCTGGGGGTCGGAGTCGTCGGCGTCGGGGTGGCCGATGGAGTGTGCGGAGCGGCCTGTCCGCACGACGCCAGCACCACCAGGAGCGCAGGCAGGAGGGCACCCACCCAGCTCGGACGCCGGGAGTTTCTCCGCCCCGGAACGCGCGTCACCTCACCCTCCTCATGATCCGTCTCGACCGTAGCACCCCTCATGGGGCCGGAACCCGGACGCCGCGCTGAGAGATCGTGAACCGGCGACCGCGTCACGTCAGGCGCGGCGAGGCGCTCGACGCGGGGTCGCGCCGCCGCAACGGAGGAGCGCCACCTCGTGGCGAGGACGGCCACCTCGCGGCGAGGAGGCTCGCGTAAAGCTCCTCGGTGGCATCGGTGGCCGCGTCCCAGTCGTACTGGAGGACGACGCGGTCACCGATCAGGCGGGCTCCCCCCCGTTCCAGGGGGAGGTCCCGGAGCACGGAGGTGAGGGTCCGGCTGAGGCCACGCTCGTCGCCTCGCGGGAAGAGCCGGCCGCCCGGAGCGTCGGCCTGCAACACCTCAAGATGGGGAGGGATGTCGCTGGCAACGACCGGGAGACGGTACGAGGCGGCCTCGAGGAGCGTGAGCGGGAGCCCTTCGAGGTTGGAGGGGAGCACGAAGGCGGCCGCGTTGGTGTAGAGCTCGTCGCGCAGCTCCCCGTGCACCGCCCCTGCCATGATGATCCTCGGATCCGCCGCGGCCAGCGCCTCGAGCCTCTGGACGTAGCCGTCGGTGAAGCTGGAGCCGCCTGCAAGCACGAGGCGGTGCCCGGTTTCGACGCGCTGAAAGGCGCGCAGCAGCAGGTCAGGTGCCTTCTCGGGGACCAGGCGTCCGAGGAAGAGGATGTAGTCACCTCCGGCCAGGCCCCAGCGCTCGGTCATCAGTCGCGGTGGCCGGGCCACCGGTGGGGCGACGCCGTTGGGGATGTGATGAGCGATGCGGCCGTACCGCTCGAGGTAGTGCTCGGCCAGGTTGCGGGAGACGGTGATGGTGGCGTGGGGAGCGTGAGCGCTGATCCATGCCGCCGTGCGCAGGCTGGTGCGCGCCCCGAGCCCCCACTTCTCGCGGTCGTAGTCCAGGCCGTGAATGGTCACCACGATCCGGCGGCTGGAGAGCGCCCGCGGGAGCGGGGTGAAGACGGACGGTCCCAGCGCGTGGTAGTGGAGGATGTCGGGTGCCGCTTCTCCGGGCAGCATGGCGTGGACCGTGGAGAGCCCGCTGTGAACCAGCGCCTCCAGCCGTTTGGTGGGGACGGTGGGCACGTACCGCACCCGCATGCCGCGGTGCTCGGCGAGACGTTCTCGGGTGTAGTTACCCCGGGTGTACACGGTGACCTCATGCCCCCGTTCAGCCAGGCGCGCGCCGATCTCCTCGACATGGTGTTCGATGCCACCTACGGTGGCGGGGATGCCACGCTGGCCGATGAAGGCGATGCGCGCCGGCCTCATGCCGCGGCCCTCGCCCGGGGCGGCCGCGCCTGGGCGTAGAGCCCATCGAGGCTCTCCAGGTGACGCTGAGGGCTGAAATCCGACCTCACGCGAGCGATGGCGCGATCGCGCATCGCCCAGCCGTGACCGGGGTCGGCGAGGAAGGGCCGCAGTGCCTCCGCCAGGGCCTCGGGGGCGCCCCCCGGCACCAGGGCTCCCGTCACCCCCGGATCCACCAGCTCGGGCAGGCCTCCGAGATCCGAACCCACCACCGGAACGCCCCGTGCCAGCGCCTCGAGCACCACCATCGGCTGGTTCTCGTACCAGCGCGACGGGAGCACCACCACGGACGCCGCCAGCATCAGCTCGTGGACGTCCTTCTTCCCGAGCAGGCCGTGAAAGCGGACCCGCCCGGGCGCGATGGCCTCGGCCAGACGACGAAGGCGCTCCTCCTCCGGGCCCGTGCCGGCAACCTCGAGCCGTCCTTCGGGCACCAAGGCGATCGCCCTGATGGCGACGTCCACCCCCTTCTCGGGAGACAGCCGCCCGGCCACCAGAGCCGGTCCGCCTGGCATCGACTTGACCGCCATTCCCTCGGTGTCGATGAAGTGCGGGACGTGCCGCAGCCGGGATGGGTAGACCCCGGCCTGGCGCATCTTGCCGGCCAGGAAGCGGCTGGGGCAGACGAAGACCCGCACCGGGTCGTAGGCACGGGTCACGGTGTGCAGGAAGAGCTCGCCGGCCAGGGCCGCGCTCGCCCCCAGCGATCCGTCCTTGCAGCGGCGCAGCACGGCATGCTGGAAGTGACCCCCCAGGCAGGCCTCGCAGATCCGGCCATGATCGAGGAACTGGTAGCTCGGGCAGGCCAGCTTGTAGTCATGAAGCGTCATCACCGCCGCCAGCCGCCGCCGGGCCACAGGACGCAGGACCGATGGGGAGAGCTGGTGGTAGATGTTGTGGAGGTGAACCACGTCCGGCCGGAAATCCGCCAGCACCCCCTCCATCCCCCGGCTGGCCGAGGTGGAGTACAGCATCCGGCCGACGCCGCGAAGCCGGCCCCCCAGGTCGGGCGGCGGCGGCTCCATCTCCACCTGCGCCGGAAAGAACCTTGCGTACTCGAGGTGCGTGTTCTCCGGATGGGCCATCCCGAAGAAGGCGACCCGGTGACCGGCGGCGACCTGGAGGTCCGCCAGGTCCTCCATGTACGCCTCGGCGCCGCCCCGGCGGTAGAGGAACTTGTTGACGTGCAGGATTCGCATGGCGCCGCCCCTCAGGTCGCGGGCCGGAGGGCCGCGAGCAGGTCACACCCCGTCATGCCGGCGACACCGCGTCATCCTCCTCGGGAGGCAGAGGTAGGCCGAGCAGCACTGCGTTCTCCCGGTACCGGGTCACGGCATACGCCGCCGCGGCGAAGGCGACGTAGTACCAGAGCACGACCACCTGGGTGATGACGTTGGACACCAGGCTCAACACGACAAAGGCCATGACGCAGCAGGCGAATCCGACGGCGATGGATCGCTCGTAACTCCCTCGCCGTCGCCGGGTGAACCGCATCGCCTGACGCGCCACCATGCCCATGCTGATCAGCAGCAGGAAGTAGGCGAGAAGGCCCACGATCCCGGTCTCGACGTAGGCGCGGAGCGGGTCGTTGTGCGGCTCCTTGGCCTGACTGGTCTCGAAGGAGCTCATCCCGAGCCCGATCCCGGTGATCGGATCCTTGGCGGCGAGGGGCAGGACCTGATCCCAGTAGTCGAAGCGCCAGACCAGCGAGTTAGTCGCGTATCCGTTGGGGCTCGATGCAGCGCCGAGGTCCGCAAAGCGCTCGACGATGGTGGGCACCGCCACCAGGGAGACGACGGCTCCGAGGATCAAACCTCCGATCAGGAGGCGCCGCCGGAGCATGAAGGCCACCACCAGCACCGCCACTGCCGCCGCGATCCAGGCACTGCGGGTGAAGGTCGAGTAGAGGGCGACCACAGAGCAGAGCAGCAGCGCCGTCATCAGGAACTTGTTGCGCCGCGTGAGGTGGGGGAAGAGCGCCACCCCCATCACGATCAGCATGGTCAGATAGATGGCGAAGGGGTTGGGCTGGGCGAACGTCCCCTCGAAGCGGGCAAAGCCGCCGCTCGTGAACTGAGAGTGATGGGTGATGACCAGGAACATCGTGTAACCGACGGGCACTACCGCGGAGAGGTAGATGGCGCCGATCATGCGCCGGATCGCGGCCTGGTCCACCAGCATCACCTCCAGGACCGCGAGCATCGCCATCACGGCAGCCACCTTGGTGGCGTTGAGGATGCTGAAGACCATGTCCGAGGAGTCGATGACGCTGACGAAGCCCGCGATGCAGAAGATGATGAGGGCGACCCGGTGAATTGAGGCGGGGGGCGACTTCCGACCCTCGCGGTGCCGGGTCAGAAACCAGAAGAAGGCCATCAGCAGGAAGATGATCGCCAGCGCTCCTGCCGGGTCCAGGCCCGAGGTCGAAGCCCCCGTGCTGACCCCCGCCGCGCCGGTGTTGCCACTGGACGGCTTGGTGATGTCCAGGCTGGACCGGAGTGCGATGGTGAAGAGCACGAAGTTCTCGAAGTTGACGACGCCGAGCGCCACCAGCCCGATGCCGGCGAACCCACCGATGGGCACGATGAGCAGCAGCTTGTTGCCACCCAGCGCAGCCTCCACTCCGGCGTCGACGGAAACCGCCACGACGGCGACGGCGCACAGCACCATCAGGAGCATCCTGCGGTTCGGCGCTGGAGTCACCGCGCCGCCCGTGGGCACCTGGGCTGCCAAAATTGCCATCAGGACGATCCCCTCGTGGACGCGGGTTCGGCGAGGGAGGCCGAGGCGCCGCTCGTCTCGGTCTCTTCGACGGTCGCAGCGCCGGTCTCGGCGGGAGCGCCCGCCGTCCGCGCGTTCCCCCGGCCGGGGCGCGCACGGCGCAACGAACGGAGCGATCTCAAGGTCGCCACCAGGTCGCCGCCCGTCAGGACGAAGAGCGCGGCAGCCAGGATCACCCCACCCAGCAGAGCGACGCCGATGGTCAGGAAGATCAGGATCACCCGATCGGTGATCTGATCCAGCCCGAGCAGCGCACCGGCACCAACCATCGCGGCCCCGCTGATCAGCGACGCCACGGCGACCTTGGCGGAGAAGGCGGCAAGCCCCACCGGCCGCCAGCCGATGGTCCGATGGAGCCGGTACCAGGCGTGGCCGACGTTGACGAACTGAGCCAGGGAATACGCGAGGGCAACGCCCAGGATCGCGTGTTGATTGCCGAAGCCGAAGGGCAGCGTCAGCAATGGCAGCAGGACCAGGTTGGCGGCGATGCCATAGATGGTGTTGCGCAGCACGGTGCGCGTGTCGAGGCGGGCCATGAACGGCGCCAGGAGAGCGCGCTGGACGGCGGACCCGACCAGGCTGATGGAATACACAGCCAGCAGCACGCCGAGCAGCTCGGCGCTGGCCCTGGTCAGGCTCCCGCGATGGAACACTGCGATCGCCCCGGGCTGGGAGAGCGCCGCCATGAAGGCGGTGAGCGGCAGGCTGATCGCCAGCATGATGCGCATTCCGACCCCGGTCATGTGCCGCACCGTCATCTGATCGTCGTGGTTGTGAGCCTCTGTGAGCCGGGGTATCAGGGCCACGATCACGGATCGGAAGAAAACGGTGCCCCCGATCGCCGATATCAAACGGTAGCCGTAGTTGAGAATGGTGATCGATCCGGCCGGGAGGAAGGAGACCAGGATCTGCTCGGCAAGCCGGGCGACGGGATTGAGCCCGGCTCCAGTCGTCGGCCGGACGACCAGCCTGCCGATGCTGCGCAGATGCGGATCGCGGAGCTGAATCGACGGCCGCAGGCGCATCCCCCGCAACGTCGCGATCACGGTCATGAAGATGACCTGGAGAACTGCCCCGGCGAGGTATGCGAAGGCAACCATGTGGATGTCATGACGCCAGCCGAGGAACGGTCCCACAATGACCACGCAGGCAGCGACTGCGGTGAGTATTCCACTCATCAGCGCAGGCACCACGAACCGGTAGCGCGAGTTGAGATAGGCTCGCATTACCTCGGACACCGCCACCAGGGGCACGATGGCAAAGACCACGGGCGCCATCGACGCCGCTGCCGACGCCTCAGTCGCCGAGATCCCGGGCGCGGTGATGCGCATCAGAGGATCGGCGAGGAGCCAGACCGCGAGCAGCATGGCCGCGCCGGCCACCAGGACCACCCCCACAATGAGTGAAATGAGGCGGTGGGTGGCGTCCTCGCCCCGGTTGGTGAGCGAGGTCCGGAAAGCGGGCACCAGAGCCTGGTTGGCGACCACCATGACCATGGCGGTGAGGCCGAGAGGGATGCGCGCCGACACGAAGAAGGAGTCGGTGGCGGCGCCGGCGCCGAAGCGAGCCGCGATGCTGATGTCGAGAAGCAGACCAAAGAGCACGCTGATCCCGGCGGCGATTCCCGTCAGACCAGACTGGCGTACGACAGCGTGATCGGAGTGCCGGCTGCCGGCGGCGAGGTCGCTCATCTAGGCTGCCCAGCACTGGCGCTGCTCGCGCAGGGTGGTGTCCAGCCGCTCCTGGAGCTGGTCGCAGAGATGGCGGACACGCCCGTCGATCGGCAGCGGGGCGCGGCCGGAGGTGCGCGGCGCGATGTGCGCCACCAGCTCGGGGCGGTACTCCATCCCCAGGAAGGCGCAGACGGCCCCCATGCCCGTCCGGGGATCCGCGAGCAGGCTGTCGTAGGACGCGAGGATCACGTCCGGGCGGTCATCGAGGCCCAGCTCGAAGTACAGACCGTTGCGCACCCACCAGAAGAGGGCGGCGGCGGTTTCGGGGGTCATGGTCCGGTAGTCGAAACTGGAGATCACCTCGAGGGTGGCGCCGGTGAGACGCTGCGCCTGCCACATCGACGCCCCCCTGCCGGCGGCGATGTCGGCCAGCACCAGCAGGTTGTTGCGCCCGAACTTCGAAACCGCGGAGCGAGCGCGCCCGTCGACCTCTCGATACGCCCAGATCGCCCGCCCCGGGGTTTGGGCGCGCACCGTCTCGAGGAGAACATCCACCCGGTGCGAATCGCAGAGCGGCTTGAAGAGGACGTACTGGTGGCGGCTGCGGGCGACCAACCGCTGGATGGTCTGGTCCGGCCGCAGCAGGAACCGGTCGAAGGCGGCTCGATCGTTCTCGCTGTGCACCTCGAATTCCGGGGCACGATCGAGGCCGCGGGTCAGCATGTTGGTGCCCGAGCGCTGGAGCCCGACGATGAACACCGGCATGGCCCGGCCCGCCGGAAGGGAGTGAGCTCGCCGCCAGCGCCGCTTCTCGAGTGCAACGCGGGCTCGCGTCAGCGGATTGAGCTCGTCCTCCTCGACCAGCCGCCCCACTCCCTGGCTGCGCGCCCAATGGAAGTGCCGGCGGGCCCGGTGGACAAAGCGTGCCGATCCGCCCTGGCCCGCGGGGGCGCGGTCGAAGACCGTCTCTCGGAGCTGGGCCTCCTTCCCCACTCGGATCGAGTACCCGAAAACGGGGAGGAGTGGGGCCGCGACCGCGCTGACCAGCCGCCGGCTGCGCGCGGGCATGGAGGTGCGCCAGCGGAGATCGGCCCGAAGCTGAATCGGGCCGTGGCGAAGCCGGTCGGGGTTGCCGGCGACGCTGTGGTTGGGTCGGAAGGTGACGCCGCCCTCGCTGTCGAAGGGAAGAGCGGTGCCGTCCATCCCGACCAAGGAGAGGATGCGCCGGACCGCAGCTGGGGGATCGGCGACGAAGTCCTCGTAGCGAAGCCGCAGGTAGCGGGATTCCCCGCCGTCGAGAAGGCTGGCCGCCGCGACGTTCCAGACGTCCCAGAGCAGGGTGCTCTTGAGGGGACCGATCTGCTCCATGTGCGACTGCTGGGCACCGTCCGCCAGCGCCTTGCGGCTCGACCACGAATGCGCGGCGCCCCGTGGATCCCGGACCAGGTGGACGACCCGGAGGTCAATCCCAGGGGTATCTCGCAGGAGGTTCGCGTACGAGGGGAGCTTGGAGGAGTCGAGCACAACTCGGCTCCCGGTCACCCCGGCGGTGGCGGCGTAGAGGTTCCCGAGTGCGCTACGAGCGCCCGTCAACTCCGCGGACCTCGAGACCGGTCGCCGCAACAGGCGCCTCTCGATCAAGGCTCCTGGCAGATGCCGCATCCGACCGGCGCGTCGCAGCAGCCCGGCCATCGCCTCGGCTTGCGGCAAAACCCCGCGCTCCGCCGCGGCAGCGAGGATCCCCGTCCAGACGGGACACTCCCGCACCGGCAACCCGCAACCGCAGAGGCGCCCTTCGAGAAGCCCGCGCTGCCAGAGGTAGCGCACCTCGCCGGCCGCGAAGACACCATCGACCTCACCGAGGACGCCGGCCAAGACCGTGCTCCCACTCCGGCCCGTACCGGCGATGTACAGAATCGTCGTCACCCGACCGCCTCTCCCCAACCCGGACCTACCGGAAACTGCCTGATCACGCCTCCGACCGCACGCCGACCCGGGTGCGCTCGAGCTCCGATCCATGACCCAGCGGGCTCCCGAACTGACCCACCACCACGCCCTCGTCGGCGTCCCCGATCGGCGCTGCCGCACCCTCCACCCGCCGCGGGTCCCCCATCAGCTCCATCATCAGAATGGTCCCGAGGGCGAGCAGCAGCGCCACGGCGAATGCGATCGCTGTGAATCTCACCGTGTCACCGAGCTTCGAAAGCCGCCCCACCTTGTGCACCGAGACCGTGCCCGAGCTGTGATTCGCAGCCATCAGCGACTCGACGTCGTTGAGCTCCTGGGCGGCGTGGTCGCTGACGCTGATCGCCGCCCCACGGGCGTCGCTCAGCGTCGTGTACTGGCTGACCTGCCCGGCGAGGGTGGCGAGTTGCGTCTCCCGCTGGGTGATGATCGCCTGCAGCGCGGTCGCGTGAGTGGTATCGCCGGCGAGGTTCGCCTGCTGCAGTTCGAGCAACAGCGTGTCCAGCTCCTGCTGCTCACTGGTGAACTGTTGCTGGGGCAGGATGTTACCGGTGGTGGTATTGAAGTTGTTGATCGCGGCGTTGGCCTGCTGGAGCTGCACCTGCGCGGCGCTGACCGCGTTCTGAGCCTGCACCAACTGTGGCTCCGCCACAGTGTCGAGAGAAAGGATCGCTGCGTCGTCGACGATCGCCGTCGTGTTCTGACCCTTTGCTCCGATATAAGTGACGTGGATGATATTGCTCGACGCGGTAACCGTGGCGGCGCTGAGCCCGTTCACCAAGTCGCTCGCCGACACGTGGTTCTCCGCCGCCACCTTGTTCACCACCGGGCTGCTCACCAGCACGTCCTTGAAGGTGTCCACGTACTGGGCCGCCGCGCTGGTGGAGAACCCCTTGGCGCTCACGGCCGGCACGATCACTGTCGCATCAGCCTCGTAGCGGGAGGGTTGCATCTCGAGGATCCCCCCCGTGATCAGGGCCGCCAGCAGGGGCACGACGATGGGGAGCCAAAGCCAGCGCCGGATCGCTCGCAGGTAGTCGCGGATCTCCATGTGGGCCTAACCTCCTCAGACGTCCATCCGCCGCAGGCGTGCGGCCGCGGCGAAGGGCCGTAGCGCGACCATCAGCAGCAGCAGTCCGACCCCGACCAGCAAAGCTCCGAGCCCGAACACGCCGCCGCTCCCACCGCCGGCTCCGGTGCTCGGAGTGCTGATCCCCAGCACGCCGCCGGCCGGGTCGGCCGTCGGGGTGGGGCTCGGGGTGGACGTGGGCGTCGGCGTTGCCGTGGGCGTAGGCGTTGCCGTGGGTGTCGGCGTTGCCGTGGACGTCGGGGTGGGTGTGGGGCTGGGCCCGGAGTCACCACATCCGAGGATCCTGATGAAGCCGGAGGCGAGGGTCTCGCGATCGCGCTGGCTCGTGTCGGAAACGGCCGCGACGCCGTTGGCCGTCCCGTCCTGCAGGTCGCTCGCGGGCGCCCAGATGTCGAGCTGGAAGTAACCGCAAGTGTCCAGGGTGTACTGCCGCGAGACGGTGAGCGCCTGGTTGGCATCCCAGCTGACGGCGAACGACTGGCTTCCGGGCATCTGCGACTGCGTGGTCCCGCTCGGTCCCGTGAAGGTTATGCCAGGCTGGCCCGGCTGTCCGTCGGAGACATCGCCGCCGTTGTAGGTGAGGATGTGATCGGCCGAGAAGTTGAGGCCGATCTCCTGAGCGCTGTCGGTGAGATTGGTCGTGGCCACGTCAAACTGGATCGTCACCGGCCCCTGGGAGATGTCATACGAGAGCGGGCTGGATACGAATCCCGTGGGGATGGCCGCTGCCACGATCCCCTCGAAGCTCGGATTGCCCCCCGCGGACGCAGTGGTCGCGAAGGCACCCACCGCGATGCATGCCACCCCCACCGTGGCGGCCAGCCCGCCCATACCTCGCAAGAGAGCTGCCTTCCTGCTACTGCTCACTCTGCTCATGACTCTCGCCCTTCCTCTTCTGCGCTGTGCTGGTTTTGAATGGCCTTCGTGGCCGCGGGTTCTGCCACCCCTTCCGGCCTGATCACGTCTCAACAGGTCTGCGACGTCTGGTCGTCGGCCAGGCAGGTGCTGATGCTCGTCACGTCCTGATGCCCCCACGTGGGAAGGCTCGAGCTGGCGCTCAACTCGGACTTGAGACTGGCGAGTTCCCCCTGGTTTCCGGGGTAGCCGCTCGGACTGAGCGCAAGCGCTCGTGCCGCCACCGAGGTACCGGTCGAGTTCATGGAGGCGATGTCCCCCTGAAGGTTGCCGAGCATCTGGCTCTCCGCGGCCTGGTTCACCCCGACGTTGGCCTCGATCCTCGTGCTTAGGCTCGAGGCCTGAGTGCCGAGCACATTGGCGGCGACCAGAAGGGAGTCCGCTCCGAGCGCAGCATGGACCGCTGGAACGATGAGGCCCTCGACCCTCGTCGAGCTATCCACGCTCAGCACGTCGGTACGCAGCACGTCGACGAGCGTGTCGGCGGTGATTTTGGCGTCGAGAGATTGCAGCTGCGCGTACACCTCACGGATGACGTACTCGCTAGCGCCGATCTCCGCCGAGCTCAGCCCAGAAGTGCTTTCGACATCGCCGGTGAGGCTGTTGAGATCCCCCTCAAGGGTCACCACCTCGTTGTGCCCCAGTTGCTGGAGCTGAGCGACGCGCTCGGAGGAGAGCAAGGACTGATCGTTGACCAGCGCGTCGACCTCGGCCGCGAAGGCGGCGCCACCGGAACCGCTCTCGGTCTGCTGAATCTCGTTGAGCTGACTTGCCAGCTGCTGCTCCAGCCCGGTGAGCGAAAGCTTGGATCCCACGTCGGCGATGGGCACGCTGGCCTGCGCCGGAGCCCCGATCACCGGGCCGTTCTCGACCCCGCTGCACGCGGCAAGCAGCAGCGTGACGGCGACAGAGGCAGCCGCCAGGATCGCGGTACCGGACGCAGAACGAGCCATCAATCCCCCTCGGTCGGGCCACGCATGTCGACCACGGACGGAGTTGCGCGACCGTCTCTTGCTTCGGCACTCTCCATCGCCGTACCGGCACCAAGCATGCATGAGGCATACCAAGGTGTCAAACGTGCTAGTCGACGCGATACCCCGAATTGGAGGCGCGCGCCAAGCGCAGGCGCACGTTTGCACCACACGCTTTGGGGGTGTCGGAGCATGGCCATCGCCCAGCACTGGTGGGACGCACACCCAATCTGCGGGAGGAGGGCCTCAAAGCGCCATCAAAATGAGGGCTGTCGATGTTCGAGACCCCCACCTAGACTGAACTTCCGACGCGAAGGTGCGGGTTCGACCCAACGCGGCGTGAACGGGTTCGTTCCAGTGAGGGGGATGACGTGCAGGAGGTGACCCGCGCCGGAACCAGCTCGCCGAGCGATGACGTCACCGAGGCGCGGCAGGAAGAGGTGAACCTGGTCGGCCAGCGCAACGCCTTCGTTGCGGCAGGCGTTCTCACCACGCCGATTCGGGAGGGCGCGACCAGCATCGGGCTTCGCCGCCGCTGGCTTATCGCCACCGCCCTGCTCACGGTGGGCGCGGACGTCGCAGCCATCGGACTCGGCTACTTCCTCGCCAAGGTGTTTCGCGACGGCGACCTGGACATCGGGCCGGCTCTGCTGCGGAAGGTGGACACCGCCATCTTCGTCACCGCCCTGGTCTGGCCGGTCATTTTCGCGCTCTACGGCCTGTACGACCTGAGGCGCCCCACCCACATCACCGCCGAGATGCAGCGCCTCTTCCAAGCCGTGATCACGAGCGTCCTGCTGGTTGCTCTGATCGCCTTCGCCGCGCGCATCGATGTCTCCCGAAGCTACATCGTCTCCCTCTTCGTCTTTTGCCTGGTGACCACCGTGAGCGGTCGCCTGCTGGTCCGCCGCATGGCCCACGCGCTGAACGCTCGCGGCGTCACCGCCCAGCCCACCCTCATCGCCGGCTGCAACGAGGAGGCCCGCACCCTGGCGAGGACCTTCCGGCGCCGTCCCTGGATGGGTTTCAACATCGCCGGATTCGTCGACGTCGGCAATACGGGCCAGACGTCAATCGACGGTCTTCCGGTCATGGGTGCCATCGATGACGTCCAGGCCATCGTCCGGGAGCACAGCATCGGCAGCGTGGTGGTGGCCGGCAGCGCGGTGGGAGCCGGCACTCTGCAGGCGCTCGACACGGCGCTCGCCGACACGGACGTCACGGTTCGGGTGTCGCCGGGGCTGGCGAATCTCGGGGCGGCGCGCGTCATCGTGGAGCCGGTCGACGGCATGGCCCTTTTTTCGCTGCGCCGGCATCGCTTCTCACGCCGGCAGCGTTTCCTGAAGCGGACCCTCGACATCACGGTCGCCTCGGGGCTGCTGATCGTCTCGATGCCGGCGATGGCAGTGATAGCCGTCCTGATCAAGGCCACCTCTCCAGGCCCGGTCCTCTTCCGCCAGCGTCGCGTCGGCGCCGGAGGACGGACCTTCGTGATCTACAAGTTCCGCACCATGGTGGTGGGCGCCGAGCATCAGCAGAGCACGCTGCAGGGTCTCAACGAGGCGGACGGCGTCCTTTTCAAGATGCGCCGGGACCCGCGCGTGACCTCGGTCGGGCAGTTCCTGCGACGCTCCGCCGGCGACGAGCTTCCCCAACTGATCAACGTGCTCAAGGGGGATATGAGCATGGTGGGTCCACGCCCCGCCCTTCCCGAGGAGACGGCTCGCTACGACGAGCGCTGGCGCGACCGACTGCGAGTCAAGCCGGGCCTGACCGGCCTCTGGCAGGTCAACGGCAGGCACGACCTGAGCTTCGACGACTACGTGCGCTACGACCTCTTCTACGTGACCAACTGGTCGCTCACCATGGATCTCTACATCCTCGCCAAGACCCTACCGGCGCTGCTCAGCGCCCGCGGCTCCTACTGACCGCCGGAGCGGCGCGCCTGGGTCGCCCCGAGCGGCGGCTCAGCTATAACCCCGCCGCGCCAGCTCGGGCCCCTGGAAGGATTGGATGGTGGCCAGAGCCTCCGCACTCAGGTGGGTGCTCCAGGCCGCGTTGCGGTTGGGGAATCGGATGGTGTCCACGGCCGCCAGCCACGAGCGGTCCTCGCTCAACCCGATGAAGGCAGCGATGCGGCGCAGCACCTCTCGCGGCTCGGCCACGAACCCCTCGTAGGTGAGCCGCAGCACCTGACCGGCCGGCACCCCGCTCAGCCCCGCGTCGATGACCTGCACCTCCTCCACCCAGTTGCGCGCACACAGCGCCCAGGGGTCGCCGCCGCCACGCTCCCAGGCTTCCGGGGTATCCCCGTACCACCACACCGTGCTCCCCTCCCACCAGTCCACGCGCGAGAGGGAGAGGGCGACCGCGCGACCGTCCCGGGTTAAGTCGATGAAGCGCGTGTCCGGGAACGCCTTGGCCAGCAGCCCGATGCGCCGGTTGTTGGCGATCCTCTTGTTGATGAAGTGCGTCCCACCGCCCCAGCTCACAGCTCCCGTGACCGCTCGCCGGAGGGCGCGCACCTGCGTCGATTCGGGAATGGTCGAGCCATCGCCCACGCCGCAGTGCGCGAAGACCGGCTCGCCCTCCACGGGCATCGGGTAGAGCCGCTCCCGGATGTCGCGGGTGCGTGCGTACACGTAGGCGTTGGAGTCAGACCCGAACCAGACACGCCGGCGGGTGCGCGGAGTGTGCCGCGCCAGTCGATTGGTGAGGGTGAGCTGGGGTGCCCCCGGTACCCGCCGCATCCAGTTGTTGAAGTACGCGCTCTCGGGATGCAGGCAGAGGGCCTTGTAGAGAAGGCTCGTGCCGGAGCGAGCCGCGCCGATGATGAACGCGGTCGATGGTGGATTGACGCTCACGGGTCTACGATTCTCTCACAGACCGAGAAAGTCACGCGATCCGAAGAGCCTCACAACCCAGGTGGGGCGGGGTGATCCCCCAATCTGGGTATGGATTTGAGGCAATCGCAACCCTACGCTTCTGAGTGTCGTCGCGCCTGCCCGATGATCACGCCCTTCGTCGGCGTGACGGGATGATCGACAGGGGAGGTCTGGAAGCGACGCCAAGCAGCACTTCGAGCCGACATCTCACCGCCGGGGTGAGGGCGTCCGATGGCGGTGAAATCCGACCAGCATCCGATAGACGACTCGGCGGTTGACCGCCGGAGGGGGGACACGATGGCCAAGGGTTTCGTGATCTGGCTGACCGGGCTTTCCGGCGCCGGCAAGTCGACCATCGCGGGCCGCCTCGTCCAGGAGTTGGGAGTGCTCGGGCGGCACGTCGAGGTGCTGGACGGCGACGAGGTGCGCACGCACCTCTCCAAGGGCCTGGGCTTCTCGAAGGAGGATCGCGACACCAACATTCGACGGATCGGCTTCGTTGCCGGGCTCGTCGCGCGGAGTGGAGGGGTCGCGATCACTGCGGCGATCTCGCCGTACCGGGAGATCCGCGACGAGGTCCGGGCCAAGACGCCCAACTTCGTCGAGGTATACGTCCGCTGCTCCATAGAGGAGCTCACCCGCCGCGACGTCAAGGGGCTGTACGCCAAGGCGCTGGCCGGCGAGATCGCACATTTCACCGGGATCAGCGACCCTTACGAGGAGCCGCTGAACCCGGAGATCGTGGTCGACAGCGGTCGCGAGACGGTTGAGGAGTCCACGGAGCGCATTCTCGATCGCCTTGAGGTGCTCGGCTACATCGCCCGCGGGGTGCGCGAGCACCTCGCCACCGGCGCTGAGCTGGGTCGACTTTTGGAGGAGGCGCGCACGCTGCCCAGCCTCGAGCTGGACCCCCGACAGGCCGCCGACGCGGGGATGCTGGGAATCGGCGCCCTCGCCCCGCTCCACGGGTTCATGGGACCCGCCGACTACGCAACAGTGATCGAGAGTGGCCGGTTGGTGGGCGGGCAACCGTTCACGATCCCAGTGGTGCTGCGTCTTCAGGACGAAGGCGCCGAACGGCTGCGCAGCGTGTCCCGGGTGGCGCTGCGCGCGGGCGGCGCGCCGGTGGCGATTCTCGACATCACCGACGTGTACCGCACAGACCCCGCCAGCGAGGCCTGGAACGTCTACGGGACGGACGACAGCGCCCACCCCGGCGTGCAGCTGCTCAAGAACTCGGGCGAGTGGGCCGTCGCCGGACCGGTGACGGCGCTCGCGCGCCCCTCCACCGGTTTTCCCGGCTACGACCTCACTCCGCTCGAGGTCCGGAGCCTGATCGCGGAGCGCGGCTGGCAGACGACGGTCGGCTTCCAGACGCGGAACCCGGTGCACCGCGCCCACGAGTACCTGCAGAAGGTGGCTCTGGAGAACCTCGACGGTCTCCTCCTCCACCCCCTCGTCGGTGAGACCAAGAACGATGACATCCCCGCCGACGTGCGGATGGCGTGCTACGAGGCCCTGCTGGACGGGTACTACCCCAAGCAAAGGGTCCTTCTCGCCACCAACCCTGCTTGGATGCGGTACGCCGGCCCCAAGGAGGCGGTGTTCCACGCTCTGATCCGGCGCAACTACGGCTGCACCCACTTCATCGTCGGTCGCGACCACGCCGGGGTGGGCAGCTATTACGACACCTACGCCGCCCACCGCATCTTCGAGCAGTACGGGCGTGACGAGCTAGGCATCGAGATCCTGCGCTTCGAGCACGCTTTCTACTGCCGCGCCTGTGGCGGCATGGCGTCGACCCGGACATGCCCGCACCCGACCGCGGACCACGCGGTGCTGAGTGGCACCCGGGTGCGCGAGCTGCTCACCCTGGGTCAGCCCCTGCCGGCTGAGTTCTCCCGGCCCGAGGTGGCAGCCCTGCTGCGAGATGCCACCGAGAAGGTGGCCTGAGCTCATCGCCCTCCAGGAAAAGCTCCGCGGGGACCACCGCCGTGCCCCCCGCGGAGCTTTCCGTTGGCGTACCGTATGGCCCGTTGTGGCCACCTTCCATCTGACGCCGCCCCGATGGAGCTCAGAGTGGGGTCCCGATGACTGAGGCCGCCCGAGAGCGCCTGCGCATCCTGGTCGTCGACGATCACCGGGCCGTGGCGGAGGCCATTGCCATGGCCATCGACCTCCGCTCGGACATGCGCTGTGTCGGCATCGCCTCCACCATCGCCGAAGCTCGCGCCGTCTTCCTCACCGGCGCTCCGGACGTCCTCCTCACCGACGTCCGCCTCCCGGACGGCGACGGCGTCGAGGCCGCCCGGCGGCTCTTGGAGCTCAACCCGGAGCTCAAGATCCTGGTGCTCACCGCCTACCCGGATGTGGACGTCATGGCCCGGGCCGCGGCGATCGGGGCCTGCGGCATCCTTCCCAAGGAGAGCAGCATCAGCACCGTCCTCACCGCGCTCCGCCGGGCGGGCGAGGGCGAGATGACGGTGGAGGGCAGCGTGCTGAGCGCCCTGCTCAACCGCGTGCACCCCGACCAGCGCGCCGTGTCGCCGCCGACGGTCAGCCTCACCGATCGAGAGGCGGAGGTGCTCCGCTGGCTCAGTCAGGGGCTGGACCCGCAGACGATCTCACGCCGGCTGGGAATCAGCGTCCACACCTGCAGAGGCCACGTCAAGAGCATCCTGGCCAAGCTCCAGGCTCACAGCCAGCTGGAGGCCGTGGTCAAGGCGATGCGTCTCGGGCTGGTGCGAGAGGGCCCCCCTTGATCCCGCCCCGGTGGAGACGGGGGCCAGCAGCGCCCATGGCCGATTCCCGGAGCGCCGCGGGCGAGGCGGGGTCCGGCGCAGAGGCGCCCGGCTCGCCGTCAGCCGGCTTCCTCCAGGCAGAGGCCGGGACCTCCCCAACTTCGGAGGGCGCCACTCTCGCCTCGCTCCAGCATCTGGCTCTGGTCGAGAATCTCCAGCGCCTGATCCCACAGGCCGTGGAGAGCGCAGCCAAGCTTGCCCGCGCCGACTACGCCGCCCTCGCCCTCCTCCGGCCCGAATCCCCGGGCTACGGCGAGTACCACGAGACCGACCTCACCGGCGCGGTCACCCGCCTTCCATCAGAGGACCTTACTCAGATCTCCGTCCTGGAGGTGCTCCGCTCCGAGAGGCGCGCGATCGGGACCGGCGATCCGCGCCTGAGCTCCGCTTTGGACGCTTTCCCGCCGGGTCGCGCGCAGGCAGCAGCCTTCCTTGCGACCCCCGTCAAGGTCGGGGCAGAGCTGTTTGGTCACCTGCTGCTGGCCCGCGAGCGGCCGGAGAGCTTCTCCAAGGCAGATGCGGCGCTCGCAGGCGAGCTGGCTCGCGTGGTCGCGCTGGCAGCGCGCCGTCAGCGCGCCGAGGAGCAGAGCGTGCTGCTCCGGTCGCAGAACCAGCGGTTGGTACGCGCCAACCTGGCGCTGGTGCGTCAGCTCCGCCCCACGGGCGTCCTGCAGTGGCTCGTGAACGACCTGCGCACCGTGGCCGACGCCCAGGTGGCGGCGATCTTCCTGCTCGACAAACCGGGCGGCGAGGTGGGGAGCTTCGTCTATTCCGGCCTCACCGTGGGACACCGGAGCGGGATCGAGGCAGTGCAATGCGAGGCCACCGGCATTCTCGGCTTCGCGATGCACGCTCGCCGGCCGATGCGCCTGGACGACCTCCGCCAGCACCCCTCCCACCGGGGCTTCCCCCCGGGCCATCCCGTGCTCACGTCCTTCGTGTCCGCCCCGATCCTCCGCCAGCGTCAGGAGATCGGCCTGGTCTACGCGGCCAACAAACGGAGAAGCCCCGCCTTCACGGAACTGGACGAGCGGTTCGTGGACAGGGTGGCCGCCGAACTCGGACGCTCGCCCGGGATGCTCACCATCGATGCACCGGCGCCCGAGCTGGTGGATCGCATCGCCGCTGCCACCGGTGCCCTCCGCCGCGAGATGGAGGCGACCCGGTTCTTCCTCAGCAGCCTCTCCCACGAGCTGAGGGGGTCCATCAGCGGGATCATGGTCTCGTCTGAGTTGCTCGCCGACCGTTCGCTCGGGGCTCTCGAGGAGCCGCAGCTCCGCGCCCTGGGAGGGCGCATCCACGCGGTGGCGGGGAATCTCCTCGTCCTGGTCGACAACCTTCTCGACCTGGGGCGCCTGGAGGCAGGCCGGCTCGACGTGCGCCTCCAGCCCGTCGATCTCTCCACGGTCATCGACGAGGTCACCGGGGTGATCTCGCCACTGGCGGAGACGGCCCAGGTGACCGTCGAATGGCCGAACATCGCCCGCGTGCCGCGGGTCCTCGCCGACCCGATCCGGCTCCGCCAGGTCCTCGTCAACCTCTTCACCAACGCGGTGAAATTCACCCCGGCAGGCGGGCGCGCATGGCTGGAGCTCGAGCCCACCGAGAAGTCGGTCCGCTTCTCGGTGTGCGACACGGGACGGGGCATCCCGCCGGCGGAGACGGAGCGGATCTTCACCCCCTTTGCCCGGGGCGGGGATTCGGAGGTGCCCGGCGTCGGCCTCGGGCTGGCCATCTGCAAGCACATCGTGGAGCTGCACGGCGGCCGCTTGGAGGTCAGCAGCGAGCTGGGGGTCGGCAGTCGCTTCTCCTTCACCCTCCGCCGGTCGCGGGAGCCGCTTCCCCCACGGCTGCTGCGCGCTCCAGGCGGAGCGACGGTGGTGGCCGGCGCCGACGGCCGCCCGGCGGCGGTCCTGCTGGTCGAGGACGACCCGGTGAACCGCCAGTCCATTGGTGACGTGCTCACCGCGGTGGGGTATCGCGTGCGATCCGTCGGCACCCGGGCCGCGGCACTCGAAGCGATGGCGAAGAAACCCGCCGATGTCGTCGTCCTCGACGTGCAGCTGTCAGATGGCAATGGGCTGGAGATCGTCGGGTCGATGCGGTCGGCGGTGGATCGGCCGGTGGCGATCGTCGCGCTTTCCGCCGACCGCATCGGGAACACGGCGGAACGGGCCATGGCGGTGGGCTGCGATCGGTTCGGGCTCAAGCCGATCCCGGCGCGCGATCTCCTCGCTCTGGTGGTCGAGGCGCTGGAGGAGCGTCGCACCCTCTACGCCCCCATTGCTGCGCCCCCGGGCTGACGGCCGCATGACCTGAGGGCCCCCTTCCGGGATGACCTCGGTTGCGGCCTTCGACGAGAGCGCCCCCGGAGCGGAGAGCCCGAGGCTAGCCGAGAGCCCAGGTCAGGCCGGCTGCAGTATCGGTGAACGACGCCGGTGCCGCGATGACCGCGAAGCTGAGCCAGCCGGTGACGCACTGCCCGGGCGGGACCTCGGCCATCTGCAGCTCCGGCTGCTGTCCCTCGCCGATCAGCTCGAGGGTGTCCACAGCGGTGCCGCCCGGTTCGACGAGGACAAAGTCGTATGGAGTGACGGAGGTCGGGGCCGTACTGCCGGCGCAGACGCGCAGCTCGACGGCAGAGAAGGACGCTCCCGCCGCCGTGGGCCGAGCCGCGCCGGTGATCGACGGCAGATCGCCGACATAAGCGACCAGGGTGATCCTGCCGCCGTCGGAGGTGGTCTTGGTCTGCCCCAGGCCGATCCCACCGCCCGCGACCGGCGACGCTGAGCTGGTGGCAACCCCGGAGGGTGGGGCGGTCTTGACGGGCGCCCCTGCCGGGGTCGACGGATCGGGGGCATGGGCGGTGCCCAGGTGATATGCGACGAGCACCACGCCCGCGGCAGCGGCAACCGCCGCCACCCAGGGAACGGCTGCCCATACGCGCGGCCGCCGCGGCCGGCCGGCGGGCACCGGCTGCTGTGACGGCGGGCTCGTGGTCGATGGCGGTTGCGTAGCCGGGCTTGGAGGCACGGGCTGCTGCAAAGGCGGCCTGGCGGGCTCGGGCTGCTGCGCAGCCGGGCTGGCGGGCTCGGGCTGCTGCAAAGGCGGGCCGGCGGGCTCGGGCGGTTGCGGAACCAAGCTGGACGCAAGGAGCTCTTGCGGCGGCGAGGTGGCGGCCGTGGGCGATGACACGGATCTCTCAACAGCCAGGGGCTGATCCGCGCTGAGGAGCCATCCCTTCCGGGCTCGCCGGCGGGCGGGCGGGGCCTGGGGCGGAGGCGGCGCGGAGTGGCTCGCAACCGCGCGGCGACGGGCCAGCTGCTCCGATCGCGTGATCAGAAGATTCCTGCGCAGGTTGAATCCGATCTCGGAGATCGAGCCATCGGCTCGTTGCTGCTCGAGCTCCGCAAGCCGCGCTTCGAGCTCCTCGGGAGCGGACCCCTCCACCATCCTGCTCAATCATTGTGCGGCCCCAGGCGGGATGCGCCTACCACCCATATTGGGGAAGGTCAACGCCTCAGGTGGGGTCTGGTGCAGGGTGTACCGGCCACATAGCCTTATACCGGCGGCCCAAATCCGCCGACCTTCAGCGAGAGGGGACGGGAAGGGTGCCCTGGCAAGCGCCGTGGTCACGAGGGGGGGGCGACCTGGTTCGGGGGGGCCAAACAGGACCACGGCGCCAGGGCGTCCCGGGAGGGGGGGAAGCACGGGGCCCTTGGTCTGGCGACGGCTCGGTCCCAGCGTCGCCAGCACAGAAGTCGGTGGAGGCGAGGACGCGTGGAACAGCTCCGCGGATGGGCATGCCGCTGACCACCGGTCGGTGGGACGGACGAGAGCAGTCCGACCCGGCCCCAGTCGCCTCGGCCCGTCCACTCGGCGAGCTGCTCGTCCGCCGTGGCGCCACCAGCGAAGGCAGCGTCCGGTCGGCGCTGCGCCGCCAGCGCCGCGACAAGCGGCCACTCGGCGAGCTCCTCGTCGACGAGGGCATGCCGGAGGTGGAGATCGTCGGTGCCCTGGCCGAGCAGCTCGGCTACAGCTCGGTGGATCTCGACCAGATCGTCCCCGAGGATGACGCCCTCTACCTGCTGGACGCGACGACGGCTCGCACGCTGGGGGCCCTCCCCTTCCTCATCGACGATCTGGGCATGGTGCACTGCGCCATCGCCAACCCGGGAGACGCTGAGCAGGTGGCGGCCCTGGGGCGGGCGATCGATCAACCGGTGTTTCCCCGCCTGGCCGGCCGCCGATCCCTGGAGCGGGCGCTGGACCGCTACTACACCGTCCTTCACCGGGTCGACCGCGCGGTCCAGCGCGCTGTCGTCGACCGGCAGGAGGCCCCCACCGCCACGCTCTCGATCCCGCTGCGGGCCGACGCCCCGGTGGTTCAGATCGTCGACCTTCTGCTCACCCAGGCCCTGCGCGACCGCGCCTCCGACGTCCACATCGAGCCCCAGGCGGACCGTCTCCGCATCCGCTTCCGGATCGACGGCGCCCTTCACGACGTCAACTCGCTGCCAACCTCACTGGTGGGACCGATCGCGTCGCGACTCAAGATCCTCGCCGAGATGGACATCGTGGACCGCCATCGCAGCCAGGACGGTCAGCTGGAGATGACCATCGACGGGCGCCCCGTCGACATCCGCGTGTCGACGATGGAGACCATCTGGGGCGAGAAGGTGGTGCTCCGGCTGCTTGATCGCACCCGCTCTCTGGTCACCTTGCCCGAGCTCGGGCTGCAGAGCGGAGACCGGGAGCGGATGCACCGCCTCATCGACTCCCCCTACGGGATGCTGGTGGTGGCCGGCCCCACGGGGGCCGGCAAGACCACGACCCTGTACGCCGCTCTCAGCGAGCTGGACAGTGCGACGCGGAACATCACGACCATCGAGGACCCGGTCGAGTACCGATTCGAGAACATCAATCAGGTCCAGATCAACCGGCTGGCCGGGACCACCTTCGCCAACGGCCTCAAGGCGATCCTGCGCCAGGACCCCGACATCATCCTGGTGGGCGAGGTCCGGGACGTCGAAACCGCGCAGATCGCGATCCAATCGGCGCTCACCGGCCACCTCGTGCTCTGCTCGATGCACGCCGCCGACTCGGTGGGGGCCATCCACCGTTTCATGGACATGGGCATCGAGCCCTACCTGGTCGCCTCCGCGTTGATCGGGGTGGTTGCCCAGCGCCTGGTGCGGCTCGTCTGTGAGCGCTGCGCGAGCAGCGCACCGGCAACGCCGGCGGAGGCCGCCTTCTACGAGGCCGTCGTCGGCAGCGCCCCACCGGCGCGCCTGCCCCAGGCGGTGGGCTGCCCACGTTGCGCCGGGACCGGGTTCCGGAGCCGGGTGGGCGTCTTCGAGTGCCTGCAGGTCGACGACCCCATCCGGGAGCGCATCGTCGCCAGGTCCCACCACACCGAGATGGTCGAGGCTGCCGTTCAGAACGGCATGCACACCCTTCAGCAGGCCGGCTGCGACATCGCCGCCAGCGGCCGCACCACCCTCACCGAGGTGATGCGGACCGTGTACATCATCTGAGGCCGGCGACGATGATCCAGGCCGCATCCACCGAGCCCCGCCGGTTACAGCTGTACGACTACACGGCGGTCAACCCCGACGGGAGCGTGCTCAAGGGGATGATGGAGGCCTCCGACCCCGAGGCCGTCTGGCACGCCATCTCGGTGCGCGGGCTCCGGCCCACGGGGGTCCGGGCTCATTCCCACGGCCGGTTCGGCGGCTTCGTGGATCAGCTGACCAAGGTGAAGCTCCAGGAGGTGGTGGTCTTCTGCCGGCAGCTCTCCACCTTCGTCCGGGTCGGCATCCCCCTCACCACCGGGCTGGAGACGATCGCGGAGGGGGCGGGCAACAAGCGGATGCGCCAGGCCTGCGCCTCCATGGTCGCCGACCTCGAGCGTGGCGGGCTGCTCAGCACCGCCCTCGCTCGCCACCCCCAGGTCTTCCCACCGGTGCTCGCCGACCTGATCAAGGCCTCCGAGACCACCGGCCACATCGACGACACCCTGGTCCGATGCGCGGACCACTTCGAGCGCGAGCTGCAGACCAGGACCCGGATCCGGGGCGCGCTCATGTACCCGGCGATCGTCCTGTGCATGGCGCTGGCGGTCGCGACCGGGTTGGTCGTATTCGTCCTCCCTCAATTCAAGGTGCTCTTTGACCAGTACGGGGCCAAGCTCCCCCCCATCGCGAGCGCGCTGCTCAACCTCTCCTCCTTCATCTCCGGCAATGCCATGTGGATCCTCATCGGCCTGCTGGTGGCCGTCCTCGGAATCGGCTACTACGTGCGCAGCGAGGGAGGCAAGTACCGATTCAATCAGGTCCTGCTCCGGGTGCCCGCAGTCGGAGAGATGATGCGAGCGGCCAGCATCGAACGATTCTGCCGCGCCCTCAGCGACACCCTCTCGGCGGGCGTCCCCGTCGGCACCAGCTTCTCGGTGGTGGTGGAGAGCACACGCAACCCCGTCTACCGCCGGGCGCTGCGCGACGTCGGCGAGCAGGTCGCCATCGGCGAGAGCTTCTCCCGATCGCTGCGCAAGACCTCGCTGTTCCCCCCGCTCGTGGTCCAGATGGTCAAGGTCGGCGAGGACACCGGCACCCTCGACCAGCATCTCGCCGAGACCGCTCGGATGTACGACAGCGAGCTCGACAACCGCCTCAAGCGGCTGACCTCAATCGTCGAGCCCGTCCTGATTATCAGCGTGGGGACGATCGTCGGCCTGGTGGCGGTCTCGCTGATCCAGGCCATCTACGGCTTCGCGTCGGCGTTCAAGGGGTGACGGAAATGATCACCCCGACCGGACGACGAGACTCGGCCCGCTCCATCCGGCGCCGGAGATCCGGTCAGGCCGGCCTCACCCTCATCGAGATGGTGGTCACGCTCGCCATCATCTCCATCGGCGTGGTCGGGATCGCCTACGGCTTCTCCGCCGCCGTCCGCAGTGCCGGCTACGCGCAGGTGCAGGCTGAGCTCGACGCGGCGGCTCAGAGTGCGGCCGGCTACGTGCAGACCATTGACAGCTATCAGCCCTGCGCCACCACCACCACATATGCCCTGCCGGCACCGCCGCCCGAGATCACCTCGTCGGTGACGCAGGTGAGCGAGTCGAACTCTGCCTCCAACCCGGGATACACGGGCAGCGGGTGCGGAGGTCAGGTCGCTGACTACGGCGTGCAGGAAATCACGATCACGGTTTCGGACGGGTCCGACTCGGTGATTCGCGCCGTCTGGAAGGGTGACTCCTCATGAATCGGCCAACCAGGTCGCGCCCCGGGCAAGACGGGTTCACGCTCGTGGAGGTCCTGGTCTCCCTGGCATTGCTCAGCATCATCGGAACCGTGATGGGGGTCGTCTTCAGCGTGGGAATGAGCGCCATCCTCGCCCCTGGCGCGTCGCGCGACCGGCTCGTCTCCGCCTCGGACGCCATCGCCATCCAGCAGCTTCTCGCCCAGGATCTCGATCGCGCCACCTGCATACAGGTCCCATCGTCCGGCGTTTACGGGAGCTGCGCCAAGGAGAGCCCGAGCGCGCAGTTCGATGGACAGTGCACGAGCCTGTCGGAGCTGTGCGTCGAGTGGCCCGACCTGGCGACACCCAACCAGTGCGACATGGCGCTGTATGCGCTGTCACCGGTTTCCCGCTCGACTTGGTTCGGCGGCACCGAGGGCGGGACGACGACCTACCTGGAGACAGCGATCGTGAACCTGACCTCGGCCACAGCGGGGTCCTGGCCGATCGGTCTGGGCTTCGAGGTGACCAGCACCAACAGCCACTTGGCCAACCCCCCAACGCTCTCGTTCGACCTCCATCCTCTGGCAACTGAACCATGGCCGACCGATCCCGTGACCGACGCCGGTACCGGTCCATGCTGACCCCCCGGATCAGACGGCGCGGCGAGCGGGGTCAGGTGCTGATCATGGCCCTGGCGTTCATCGCATTCTTCGGCCTGATGACAACCGCGGTGCTCCAATTTGCGGACACGGTCGAGCTGCAGCAGGCTCAGAGTCAAGCGACAACCACCTTGCATGCCAATGCCGAGGGAGGCATGCTCCTGGCCGCACGGGCCGCCCAAGCTCGGGGCAGCTGTGCCGTGGGTTCGGCGGCCACCGTCACCATGACCAACACAGATACCGCCGCGTATGCCACCACCGCCTGCAACCCCGGCTCGACCGCCAATCTGCTCGCCGATCAGTGTGCCGTGTGCATCCTCGGTCAGGCGGGCAACACCCAGCCACTCACCGTCAACGGTTCTCTGACAGCCCAGGGACCGATCGCGGTCGACGGCTCTGTGACTCCCAACGGTGGGACCATCACCTCAACGGTACTCAGCTCCAGCGGCCCTCCGGGCTTCATTGGCTGTAGCCCGAACTGCGGGCAAAATCCAAGTCCGGCGACCGACTTCACCCCTGCCACCAGCGGCCTCACGGCTCCTGCATCGCCTGACGACGTCGATTTCCCCGGGGTGACCGCCCCCGCCAACTGCCCCAACACTTACACGGGCACCGCCGGCGGCTCAATTCCGCCCGGATGCTACTCATCCATCACCGTCGACTGCTCCACGGCGCCCAACGGGGTGTGCAGCTACGCCATGGGGCAAGGGACGTTTGTTCTCGAGGGCCCCTTCAGCATAGGGAGCGCGAGCGGCGGTGACACGAGCGTCAGCGTGGCAGCCCCGAATTCTGTGCTGCTCGCATTCGTCGAATACCAGGGGAACGCCGGCAGCCTGCTGATACGCAGTGACGGCAGCCTCAACCTCGACGGCGGTCCCCTCTCTGGCGAGGATGATGTGGCGCTCTACGTGGATCCGTCGGACACCTTCGGGCCGTTGGATGCCCTGAGGGTCGCGGGCGGCTCGCTCTCCGTCTCGGGGACGGTGGACGCCCCGGCCGCAAGTGTGAATGTATTCGGTGGCTCCGATACGGCACCACGTGGCACCCTCGAGATCGGACCCGCCGCACTCGATCCCGACTCCGGGCGGCTGATCGTCGGCAGCTTGACCGTCGGACAGTTCGGGACTGTCACCGTGACCGCTGCGCCACCAAACCCTGGCTACTGCTGGGTTTACCAGGACAACGTGACTGTCACGACCGGCGCGGGAACCGTCGCCGGCCAAGTGGCGGTCGAGAGTGACTGTTCGAGGGAGGCGAGTGTCGGAATCATCAGCATCAACTACGGCTCGTAACAGCGACGATCAGGGTCGTGCTCTCGCCGGTCCGGAGAAGAGACAGACAACTGCGCCAAGGGAGAAGAAACCATGAACAAGCTGCACAACCGCGTGGGACGCCATCGACGCGGGAGCGAAGGTGGGTTCACGCTCATCGAGCTGCTGGTGGTCATCGCGATCCTATCGGTGCTGGCCGCAATCGTGGTCATCAACGTGACGGGCGTCAAGAACAAGGGCAACTCGGCAGCGTGCGTGACCGATGTCGCGACGGTGCAGACTGCGGTCGACGAGTACATCGCCGCACAGGTCAACGGTGGCTTGGGCGTCTTCACCGGCGCTAGCGGAGCGCAGATCGACCCCACCACCCAAGGGGCCGCTCTGGTTCCGACCTACCTGAACTCAGCGCCGACGTCGTGCAGCTCCGCTGCGACTCAGTGGGGCAACATTGACGTGACGGTCAACAGCGGCGGCGACGTCGTGGTATCGGGCTCGTACTCGTAGTCCGTCTTGCGAACGGAAGGCGGGGGGCGGAACTGCCCCCCGCCTTCCACCGCGACGCGCCGCTTGATCAACTCGCGCCGGGATGAGCCGATGCCGGGACCAAGCCAGGCGAGCGAGCAGCCGCTACCGCCCCGCCAACGAGGGCAGCGGGAGAGCGTGAGGCTCCGACACGTCCGGGCGGTGGATCTCCTTAGGGTAGAGGGACACCGCCACGGCGTCCTCCCACTCGACGATGCCCTCGTCGATGAGCTCGTTGAGCGAGTGCTCCAGCGTCTGCATGCCCTCGTCCCGGCTGGTGGCGATGATGTTGCGGAGCTGGGCCGACTTGTTCTCCCGAGTGAGGTTCTTGACCGCCGCGTTGGCGATGAGGACCTCGAAGGCGGCGACCCGGCCGCCCTCCCGCATGGGCAGCAGCTGCTGGTAGATCACAGCCTGGAGGGAGGCCGCGAGCTGGACCCGGATCTGCTGCTGCTGCTCGCCCGGAAAGACGTCGACGATCCGGTTGAGCGCCTGGGTGGTGTCGTTGGTGTGGAGGGTGGCGAAGACGAGGTGGCCGGTCTCGGCGATGGCCAGCGCGATCCGGATGGACTCCAGGTCGCGCATCTCACCGATCAGCAGGACGTCGGGGTCCTGGCGCAGGCAGGCTCGGAGGGCGTCGGCGAAGCTCGGGGTGTCCAGCCCCAGCTCGCGCTGCTCGACGACGCAGCGGCGGTTGAAGTGGACGTACTCGATCGGGTCTTCGATCGTGATGATGTGCTGGGCGCGCGACCT